>Ga0208851_1000194_pt1 | contig 27162 bp, 29 predicted proteins | sample NGESurshal092012_FD_184481 | JGI IMG/M metagenome (GOLD analysis project Ga0208851, IMG submission 184481) | Arctic peat soil microbial communities from Barrow, Alaska - NGEE Surface sample 415-2 shallow-092012 (SPAdes) | ecosystem: Environmental > Terrestrial > Soil > Wetlands > Peat ... | reverse complement strand
CATCACTCTTCACATCACGCGAAGGGGCCGGGTCCGACGGAGGTCAAGATCATGCGTGTTTTCGTTACCGGTGCGACCGGGTTCATCGGTTCCGCGATCGTCGGAGAGCTGATCGAGAACGGCCACCAAGTGGTCGGGCTCGCGCGCTCTCACGCGGCCGCCGAGTCCCTCACCGCTGCCGGGGCGATCCCGCATCGCGGTTCGATCGAGGCCTGGAGAGCTTGCGTGCCGGTGCTGCTCGCGCGGACGGGGCGATCCACACCGCCTTCTTCCACAAGTTCTCCCACGCTGCTGTTCGCACCCGGCTGCGCGTGATGACCGGGGGGAGCCCGCGCACCATCGTCCCCAGATTTCTCACGGCCATGGTCACTGCCGATCGCAGTGCCATCGAGGCGATCGGCACCTCCCTCACCGGTCCCGACCGCCCGCTCGTCGCGGCATTCGGAACCATGGCTCTCACGGCCGGCCGGCTGGCCACCGAGGAGGACGAGGTCGATCCCCACGCGGTCGGCGGTCCTCGTGGAGCCTCCGAACGCAGCATGCTCGACCTGGCGGCGCGCGGCATCCGGACCTCCATCGTGCGGCTACCGTCGGTGGTGCACGGTGACGGCGACCACGGATTCATCGCGCAAATGATCAGCGCCGCACGCAGGAACAAGGCGTCCAACTACGCCGGAGACGGCCACAATGTGTGGCCTGCTGTGCACCGGCTCGACGCGGCACATCTGTTCGTGCAGGCCCTGGAGAAGGGGGAGGCGGGATCGCGCTACCACGGCGTCGCGGAAGAGGGCATCCCGGTCATCGATATCGCGACCGCGATCGGCCAGGGTCTCGGCGTGCCCGTCGCAGGGGCAACCCCGAAGGAGATCAAGGACAGGTTCGGGTTTGTCGCCCCTTTCATCGGCGTGGACAACCCGGCCTCGAGCGGGTCGACCAGGAGCCGGCTGGGGTGGGAACCCACCGGCCGGCCGCTACTTGACGACATTGAGCGCGGCAGCTACTTCAAGTATTAGATTCGTGTGTCGACGTCTCACAGCCGCAGCCCCCGTGCGGCGGACGACACAGGAGGAGGCGGAGAGTCACGGGACGCCGGCACAGAACCGTTGCGTTGGAGGGGATCTGCCAGGACCGCGCGGCTCAGCCGGGATGAACCCCGGCGGTCCGCTGTGCCGGACCGGTGAGTACCGCGGGTCGCGCCGAAGGTTCTCTTCGGCGCGATGGAGTTGCGCGCTACGGCGTGCCGCCGGGCAATGCCGCCAGTTCCGCCCGGACCTGGGCCAGTTCGGCCGCCAGCGCATCCGCGCGCGCCTGTGCGGCCGCCCGCTGCTCGTCCAGGATGCTGCGCACCGCCTTCACCAGGGTGTCGTTGTCCAGCAGTTGCACCAGTTCCCAGACCCGGGCCGGCGCCACGGCGCCCGACCGCAGCACGACCCGCGCACCGACCTTGGCCTCGATGCGCCAGTGGGGCGGTTCGGTGTCCGAGGTGGCCACGATGATCGACACCGCGGGGCTGCGTTTCTGACCGCGCACCGGCTTCGGCTTCGCGGCCGGCGGTGCGGTGCCCTCGCCGTGGCCCGGCGAGCCGGGCATGGCCGGGGTCGGTCCACTCACGGCGCGGTTCGGTACCGCGGAAAGGGTGCCGGGCGACTGCGCTGCGGCGGTCGGTGATCCCGCGCCATCCCGGTCGGCCAATCCGTCGCCGTTGTTCTCAGCGGTGGCCGCAACTGGTCGGCCCACCGCGGTCAGATGCCGGGTCGGAGTCGTTGGTGGGGCTGTGCCGCCCGACCCCGGCGCCGCCGGCGGGGGCGCCGGCAAACTGCGACTCGACGCCGTCCCTACCTGCGGCCGGCGGGCCGGACCCGGAGCGACGGACTGCCCGGGCGGCCTGCCACGGGTGGCCGGGGTCAGGTCGGAAGGGTTGAACGGTAGGACATCCCGCGTGCCGTTCAAGGTCAGCTCGACCTGCACATACTCCTCGCCGTCAACCGCCGGGTCGCCAACGCGTCGTACCCGGCCGGTTGCACCGGCCGGAAACTGCGCGGACTTGCTCACGCCGACGCGGACGATCTTTCCGTCGGCGAGCTTCTGCCGTACCGACTCGACGTCGATCGGGGTGGGGGTGGGAGCACGGCGGCGCGGTGGCATGTCGTTGATCCTGCCATCGGGGTCCGTCAACCGCGGCCAACCAGCCTGCGCGGGGTCGGCCGATGTTCTGTTGATCATGGTGCGCTGCCCGCGAAACGCCGGCGACACGCCGAAAAGAGCGGGCAGTGCACCATGATCAACATTGGCGGAGCCGGCGCGCTCACCCCAGGGCCCGAGCGGCCGCCCGAGCCGCCCTGGGCAGCGCGGCAGCGATCTTTTCCAGCGCGGCGCCGTCGTGCGCCGCCGAGACGAACCATGCCTCGAACGCGGACGGCGGCAGGTAGACGCCGGCGTCCAGCATGCCGTGGAAGAACGCCGCATAGGCGGCCACCGACTGGCCCCGTGCTTCGTCGTAGTTCGTCACCTGATGGTCGGCGAAGAAGACGGAGAACAGGTTGCCCGCGTGCTGCAGCCGGTGCGGCACCCCGGCGTGTTGGAGGGCGTCGGTGACCAGTTGTCCTACCGTGCCGGCGGTGTCGTTCAGGTGCCGGTAGACGTCGTCGTCCAGGCCGTGCAAGGTGGCGAGCCCGGCGGCCGTCGCGATCGGGTTCCCGGACAGCGTGCCCGCCTGGTACACCGGACCGATCGGCGCGAGATACCCCATGATGTCCGCGCGTCCGCCGAAGGCGCCGACCGGCAGTCCGCCGCCGATCACCTTGCCGAACGTCATCAGGTCGGGTTGCCAACCCTCGAGGGCCGCGTCGAGCCCGAACATTCCGGACCGGCTCACCCGGAACCCCGTCATCACCTCGTCGGTGATCAACAGTGCGCCGTCGGCATGGGCGAGCCTGGCCAGTTCGCCGTTGAAGCCCGGCGCCGGGGGGACGACGCCCATGTTGGCCGGCGCGGCTTCGGTGATGAGCGCGGCGATCTCACCCGGGTGCGCGACGAAGGCGGCCCGTACGGCCTCGATGTCGTTGTAGGGCAACACGACCACCTCGGCCGTGGTGGCCGGGGTGACACCGGCGGAATCCGGCAGGGCGAAGGTCGCGACGCCGGACCCGGCAGCGGCGAGCAACGCGTCGACGTGGCCGTGGTAGCAGCCGGCGAACTTGATGATCTTCGACCGGTGGGTGAACCCGCGGGCCAGCCGGATCGCCGACATGGTGGCCTCGGTGCCCGAGGACACCAGCCGGATCTGCTGCACCGCAGGCACTCTGCCGATGATCTCCTCGGCCAGCAGCACCTCACCGGGACCGGGTGTGCCGAAGGACAGGCCGCGGGACACCGCTGCCGACACCGCCTCCAGGACGGCGGGATGGGCGTGCCCGAGGATCATCGGCCCCCAGGAGCCGACCAGGTCGACGTAGGTGTTGCCGTCGGCGTCGGTGATCTCGGCACCCGTGCCGGACACCATGAATCGTGGAGTGCCGCCGACGGACCGGAACGCCCGCACCGGCGAGTTCACCCCGCCGGGGGTGACCGCCAGCGCGCGGTCGAACAGGGCAACGCTCTTGCTGTCTGTCATCGAGAGCTCCATGGTCCATTGGGTCGGCGACCGCTGCATCAGCCACAGCGGCGATGGGCATCGGGCAGCCCGGCGGTGGGTCGCGCTGGGATCAGCCCGGCGCGGTCACAGTTCTTCCCCGGCCGACAGCCGACCGGCGATCTGCGCCGCCCAGTAGGTCAGGACCACCTGCGCGCCGGCCCGCCGGATGGAGGTCAGCGATTCGACGATGGCCCGGTCCCGGTCGATCCAGCCATTCGCAGCGGCCGCCTCGATCATCGCGTATTCGCCCGAGACCTGATACGCCGCAACCGGAACGCTGACCGACGCGGCAACGTCGGAGAGCACATCGAGGTAGGACAGGGCGGGCTTGACCATGACCAGGTCGGCGCCCTCGGCGATGTCCAGCGCCACCTCGCGGGCCGCCTCCCGGCGGTTGGCCGGGTCCTGCTGGTACGAGCGCCGGTCACCGGTCAGCGCCGAATCGACCGCCTCCCGGAACGGACCGTAGAAGGCCGAGGCGTACTTGGCGGCATAGGCGAACACGGCGGTGTCCAGGTGCGACGCGCAGTCCAGGGCACCGCGGACGGCGGCGACCTGCCCGTCCATCATCCCGGAGGTACCGACCATGTCCGCACCCGAGGACGCCAGCGCCACCGCCATGTCGCGGTACCGCTCCAGGGTGGCGTCGTTGTCCACAGCCCCGGTGGCGGTGAGCACCCCGCAATGCCCGTGGTCGGTGAACTCGTCCAGGCACAGATCGGCCATCAGCACGGTGTCGGCGCCGACTTCCGCGCGCAGATCGTCCAGCGCGACGTTCAGGATCCCCGCCGGATCGGTGGCCGCCGACCCCAACGCGTCACGAACAGCGGGGATCCCGAACAGCATCAGGCCGCCGACGCCGGCCGAGACGGCCGCCATCGCAGCGACTTTCAACGAGTCCCGAGTGTGCTGCAGCACCCCGGGCATGGAGTTCAGCGGCGCCGGCTCGGTGAGTGATTCCTTGACGAACATCGGCAGCACCAGATCGGCGGGGTGCAGCCGGGTCTGCGCGACGAGCCGGCGGATGGCCGGGGTGCGACGCAACCGGCGGGGTCGCACGCTGGGAAACGAGCCGACGGCGAACGGGGCGGCAACGGCGGGCGGCACTGTCATCAGGTCTTCAGGCTTCCACGGGTCGGGGATTCGTCCGGGCGGTGGCGGTCAGCGCGTCGACCAGCCCGGCGGCGGTGGGCCGGTCCGCCACGACCTGCGGTGACCGGCCGGCGGTCGTGAGGGCGCGCGCGGTGGGTGCGCCGATGGCCCCGATCACGGTCGACTCGGCGATGGACACCCCGGCGAGCGAGGCGACCGTGCTCGGCGAGGTGAACAGCACAGCGTCGAAGCCGCCCGCGATCAGTTCGGCCGCCAGGTCGGCGGGCGCGGGCTGCACGACTGTCCGGTACGCGGTGACCGCCAGCACCCGATAGCCGAGCTCCCGCAAGGCATCCGGCAGGGTGGGGGCTGCGATGTCCGAGCGCGGCAGCAGCACCGCCTGGTCGTCGGCCGTCGGCCGCGGCCAGGCGGCGGCCAGCGCGGCGGCGGACCCGCCGACCGGTGGCAGCAGGTCGACCGGAAGTCCGGCGGCGCGCAGCGTCGCGGCCGTGGCCGGCCCGACCGCGGCGACCCTGGTGCTCGCGGGCACCGGCGGCGTCAGGCCCAGAGCGGCCGAGCGGTCGAGCACGGCCGACACCGCAGTGGCCGAGGTCAGGCCGATCCAGTCGAAGGCACCGGCCGCCAGCTCGACCAGCTGCCGGTCAAGGTCCCCGGCGTCATCCGGTGGGACGATCGAGATCAGCTGCACCGGAACGGGTATCGCACCCATCGCGCGCAGCGCGGTGGAGAGCTCACCGGCCTTCTCCGGGGGTCGCGGCACCAGCACCCGCCAGCCGGCCAGCGGCGAGGGGACGCCCGCGCCGGTCACCGGGCCGCGCCGAGCAGCTCGCCGGCACCCCTGGACAAGAGCTCCCGGGCCAGATCGGCGCCGATGTCGGCGGCGTCCTCCGGCGCGCCGCCCGAGTCGCCGAACAGCCGGGAGGTGCCGTCAACGGCGATGACGCCACCGGTGAGGGTCAGCAGCCCGTCGGTGACGGTGGCGTACGCGCCCACCGGAGCGATGCACCCGGCCTCCAACGTTGCCAGCAGGGCGCGTTCGGCGACGGTAGCGGCGCGGCTGTCCGGGCAGTCAACAGCGCGGACAGCGCTTGCGTAAAAGGCGGTTTCGAGATCGTCGGTACGGCATTCGACGGCCAGTGCGCCCTGCGCCGGTGCCGGCAGCATGACCACCGGACGGAACGTCTCGGTGATGGCGGCGGTCCGGCCCAGCCGGGTGAGGCCGGCGACGGCCAGCACGACCGCGTCCAGCACGCCGCTGGTGACCATCCGCAGCCGGGTGCCGACGTTGCCGCGGATCGGCAGCACCGTGAGGTCGGGTCGCAGCAGCAGCAGCTGTGCGGCGCGGCGCGGAGATCCGGTGCCCACCTGGGCGCCGGTCGGCAGGGTGTCGAGGGTGAGGCCGTCCCGCGCACAGAGGGCGTCGGACGGATCCTCGCGCGCCGGGACCGCCGCCAGGGTCAGCCCCGGTGCCTCCGCGGTCGGCAGGTCCTTGAACGAGTGCACGATCAGGTCCACCCGGCCCTGCGCCAGTGCGGTGCGCACCGCGGCGACGAAGATCCCGGTCCCGCCGATGGCCGCCAGCGGGCCGGAATTGATGTCGCCCTCCGTCTTCACCCGGACGAGTTCGCTGGTGGTGCCGGCCTTCCCGGCCACCAGCGTGGCGATCGCGCCGGATTGCGCAAGCGCCAACGCGCTGCCCCGGGTACCGACGCGCAGGACCGGATCGGTCACCGGCTCAGCGGTTTCCGGGTGCCGCGGATCCCGGAGGCAGCCAGCTGCGCGGGTTCGACGTCCTGTCCGGCCCAGTCGGCGGCCGAATCCGCCGCCGCCGTCGTGGGCCGGGTCAGCCGGGCGTTGGCGCAGCAGCCGGCCGCGCAGAAGTCGGGTCGGCGGGCGGCTCCGGTCAGCCCGCCACCGGATGTCCCGGACGGCGCCGCACCGTCGGTGGCGCCGAGCCGCTCGGCCACCAGATCAGCGAGCTCCGCCACGAACCGCGGGTCGACTCCGGGGGTCGGCACCCGGGCGAAGAACAACCCGTGCTCGGCTGCCGTCTCCGCGGCCTCGTTGTCCAGGTCCCAGACCACCTCGACGTGGTCGGAGACGAAACCGATCGGCACCACGATCACCCCTGCACGGCCGGCCGCGGCGAGATCGGTGATGACGTCGTTGATGTCGGGATCGAGCCAGGGGACCGACGGCGGGCCCGACCGCGACTGGTAGGCCAGTTGCCAGTCCGGGGACCGGCCGAGCTCGGCGGTGACCTGCTCGATGACCGCGCCGGCGACCGCGAGATGCTGGCTGACGTAGGCCCCACCGGACCGGTGGTCCCCCAGGTCCGCGGATCCGGAGGTGTCGGCCATCGTCAGCGGAATGGAGTGGGTCGTGAAGACGATGGCCAGGTCGGCCAGCTCGATGCCCGCGGCGGTCGCGGTGCGGACGGCGTCGATGGTGCCCTCGGCGAACGGCTGCCGGAAGCCGGGGCGGTCGAAGTACGGCCGGACCTTGTCGATCCGCACCGACCCGACCAGCCCGGTGCCGGCCAGCGCCATCCCGAAATCCTCCCGGTACTGCCGGCACCCCGAGTAGGAGGAATAGGCCGACGTCGCCAGCCCGAGCAACCGGACCTGGCCGCGCGCATGTGCCTCGGTCAGCACATCGGGCAGGTACGGCGCCCAGTTCCGGTTTCCCCAGAGCACGCGCATGCCGATCCCGCGGCGCCCGAGCTCGGTCTCCAACGCGGCCCGTAGCCGGCGGTTCTGCTCGTTGATCGGCGACGCGCCGCCGAGCGCCTGGTAGTGGTGGGACACCTCGACGAGCCGCTCCTCCGGGATGCCACGGCCGCGAGTCACGTTGCGCAGGAACGGCATCACGTCGTCAGGTCCCTCCGGCCCACCGAAGCCGGCGAGCAGGACGGCGTCGTAGCCGGGGACCGAGGGGTCGCCGGGAACCAGCGGAGCGTCCTGCACGGCGGGAACGGTCGGCGTCACGCCAGCACCTCGACAACCTCGGCCTCGTCCACCCGGCGGCCGGAGAAGAACGGCGTCTCCTCCCGGACATGCAGTCGGGCGCCGGAGGCCCGCAGGTGACGCATCAGGTCGACGGTGTCGTGCAGCTCGTCGGCCTCCAGGGCCAGCAGCCACTCGTAGTCGCCCAACGCGAACGCCGCGACCGTGTTGGACAGCACCTGGTCGTACTCACGGCCCATCATGCCGTGCTCGACGAGCATGCCGCGGCGCTCGGCGTCGGGCAGCAGGTACCACTCGTAGGACCGGACGAAGGGATAGACGGTCGCCCAGTTCTTCGGCGCCGCGCCGGCCAGGAACGCCGGGACGTGACCTTTGTTGAACTCGGCCGGCCGGTGCAGGCCCATGGCCGACCAGGACGGCGACAGGGTCCGGCCGACGGCCGTCCGACGCAGTGAGCGCCCAGCGGCCTGCAAGGCCTCGGCGGTCGGCGCGTGCCACCAGACCATCAGGTCGGCGTCCGCACGGAGCGCGGAGACGTCGTAGAACCCGCGCACCGTGACGCCCCGTTCGCCCAGTTCGGCGACCAGGTCGATCAGTTCCGCGGTGGCCTTGTCCTGCGGCGCGTCCAACTCGCTCGCCCGCGCGTACACGGCGAATCCGGTGTAGACGATCTGGGCGTTGATCTCGCGTGCGGTGGGCTTCGGCGCGTTCCGGGCGGGTGTCGCAGCACTGCCGGCGTCGATGTTCTCGGCGGTCATGTCTCCATACTCCCTCACCCGGCGGCGGGCCAACGGGCCCCGGGCACCGTAGCGCCCGCGATCCTGGCCACATCGGCGGACCGCTCGATCAGCCTGCGGGCCTGCTGCCTGGCGTCGGCCACGACGCCGGCCAGCCCGCTGCCGGCGACCGCGGCACCGACGACGGCGAGCTCGTGCCCGGCCAGCTCGGCGCGCAGCACGCGCACCGCCTCGGCGTGACCGGGTCGGGGGGCCGGCAGCGCCGCCGTCCAGCGCACCACGTCGGCGTCCAGCACCCTGGACGCCGATAACGGAACGCCGAGCAGCTCGGCCGCATCGGCCAACGCAAGGCCGGGCAGATCGGTCTCGTCCGGCAGGGTGGCCGTGCCCCCCCGACCGTAGGACAACCGCAGTACATGCCTTCCGGGACCGGCGATCTCGGCCAGCCACTGCCATTTCGCGGTGGCGTGGGTGAGGGCCTTGGCGCGGACCCCGGTCGCGTGCGCGGACACCAGCACGCCGGTGCCCCGCGGGGCGACGTCGAGCCGCTGCTCGTCGAGCAGCAGGGTGCAGATCAGCACCGGGGTGATCGGCGCCCGCAGGACCGAGACGGAAACACCGGGCAGGGCAGCGACCAGCAGGTCGGCGGCCTGCGGGGCGGGCAGGGCCAGCACCACCGACGACGCCGAGATTGCTTGCCCATCAGCCAGTTCGGCGCGCCAGCCGCGGGCGTTGCGGTTCAGCCGATCGACCGCGTTGTTGACGCGAATCTCGCCGCCGGCCGCTCGGACGGCGGTGTCCAGTCCGCCGGCCAGCAGGTGCATCCCGCCGGCGATCGTCGCCACCGCGGACCCCGGCCGTTCCCCGCCGCCGCGCAGCTGCCGGGCGGCGCCGGCCAACGATCCGGTGCCCACCATCGCCGCCGGCAGGGTGGGCGCCACGCTCTGCACCTCGAGGGTGTCCGGGTCCGTCGCATACACACCGCCGGCCACCGGCTCGACCAACCGGTCCAGCACCCGGCGGCCCATCCGCGACCGCACGAGACCACCCAGGGTGGTTCCTGCGGGCGGGGCCGACCGCACCGGCGCCAGGCCGTCGACCATGCAACGGACGGACCCGGGCAGGCCGATCACCCGGCGCACGTCGGCCGCCCACGGGCGGCCCGGGATGCCGAGGAAACCCATCGCCGGCAGCGGCGCCGTGCCGCGGCGGTGCCGCACCCAGGCGCCGACCGGGTTCGGCGGCACGATCCGGTCCGCCAGGCCCACGTCGGCGAGCAGTTCGCCCACCGCGGCTCGGGCGGTGGCGAAGGATTCGGCGCCGGCGTCCAGCGCCAGGCCGCCGACGGTGTGGGCGGACAGCACGCCGCCGCAGCTGCCGGACGCCTCCAGCAGCACCGGTGCGAGGCCGGCCCGCGCCAGGTCGAGGGCGGCGACCAGCCCGCTGACCCCGCCGCCGATGACCAGCACCGGGTGCACCTGATCGGCTGGGGAGCCCGCGTCGGGGGCCGCGCCGGGCGAAATCATCCGGCGCGGTGCGCGAATTGGAAGCTGTGCACGAACCCGACGAGCCTGGTCAGCACGTCCGGATCGGTGTCCGGCGGAACCCCGTGCCCGAGGTTCACCACGTGCCCCGGTGCGCTCGCCCCGCGGCGGATGACGTCGGCCGCCTGGGCGTGCAACGCCGCCTCACCCGCGAACAGCAGTGCCGGATCGATGTTGCCCTGCAACGGGGTTCGGCCGCCGAGGCGATCATTGGCAGTGTCCAGCGGGACCCGGTGATCGACGCCCATCACGTCGGCGCCGGCGTCCCGCATGGCGACCAGCAGTTCCCCGGTGCCGACCCCGAAATGCACCCGGGGCAGCCCGAGATCGGCGACCCCGGCCAACACCGCGGCCGAATGCGGCGCGACGAAGGTCAGGTAGTCGGGCAACGACAGGGCGCCCGCCCAGGAGTCGAACAACTGCAGGGCGGACGCGCCGGCCAGCGCCTGTGCGCGGAGGAACTGCACCGTCACGCCGGCCACCCAACCGGCCAGGGCATGCCAGGTGTCCGGGTCGCCGTGCATCAAGGCCCTGGTGCGCAGGTGTTCCCGGCTCGGGCCGCCTTCCACCAGGTAGGACGCCAGGGTGAACGGGGCGCCGGCGAAACCGATCAACGGGATCGGGCCGAGGGCCTCGGCGGTGCCGGCAGCGGCCCGGCTGATCGGGTCCAACGCGGACGGGTCGAGCGGCGGCAGCGCGGCGACCGCGACCGCCGACCGGACGGGCTGCGCCACAACGGGTCCGGTGCCGGGCAGGATCTCGACGTCGATGCCGGCCAGCCTCAGCGGCACCACGATGTCGCTGAACAGGATCGCCGCGTCCACGCCGTGCCGGCGCACCGGCTGCAGGGTGATCTCGGTGGCCAGGTCCGGGGTGAGGCAGGCCTCGAGCATTCCGGTGCTGCCGCGCACGGAGCGGTATTCCGGCAGGGACCGGCCGGCCTGCCGCATGAACCACACCGGGCGGCTGCTGGGGACCGTGCCGCGGTAGGCGGCGAGCAGGGGCGAGGCTGCGGTGCGGCCGTCCCGGAACGGGTGCGTCGGCGGCAGCGCCGCGGCGGCCGCTGGGGTCGCCAGTCCTGCTGCTGGCACCGGAGACGGGGTGAGGGTCATGGTGCGTCCATGGTGTCACCTTGCGGTCACCGGGCCGTCCGCGGTCCGCGACGCGCTGGGCGACGGACCTCACAGTGACGAAAACCGCAGGTCAGGGCGCTGGCGCCGAGCTAGGTGAGGCTTGCCTTTGTACCGCGCCCGGGGATCCCGCCGGTAGCATCCGGGGAATGCTCATGGTTCTCGGTGCCAGCCACCACGACCTGGAGCTGACGCAATTGGACCGGCTCACTGGAGAACCCGATCTGCTCAGCCGTGTCGTGGGGGATCTGCGTACCCGGCCCGAGCCCGCGGTGTCCGGCGTCGTCGTGGTATCGACCTGCAACCGCCTGGAGATCTACCTGGACGCGGTGCGCTTCCACGACGCGATCGACGAGGTGACCGGCGTGCTGGCGGCAGCCGCGGGCACCACCGCCGACGAGGTCAGCGCGATGCTCAAGGTCCGGGTCGGCGCGCCGACCGTCGCGCACCTGTTCACCGTCGCCGCCGGGCTGGACTCGATGGTGGTGGGGGAGGCCGAGATCGGCGGCCAGGTCGCCCGCGCCTTCCGCGAGGCGCAGGCCGCCGGCGCCACGTCACCGGCGCTCAACCTGCTCTTCCAGTTCGCCGCCCGGACCGCCAAGCAGGTCGCCTCGCAGACGGGTCTGGGCGCCGCCGGTCGGTCGGTGGCCTCGGTGGCGCTGGACATCGCGGCCGGCTCGGTGGAGCTGCAGGGTGCGCGTGCCCTGGTGGTCGGCACCGGTGCGTACGCCCGGGTGGTGGCCGCCGAGCTGCGCGCGCGCGGATGTGCTGAGCTGTCGGTCTTCTCGCCCAGCGGCCGGGCCTCCGGGTTCGCTGACCGGCACCACGCCGTCCGGGTCGAGCGTGCCGGACTGACCGGTGCGCTGGCCGCGGCCGATCTGGTCGTCACGTGCAGCGGTAACTCCGCTGACGTGCTGGACGAGAAGACGCTGGCCGTCGCGGTTGCACTCCGCGACAAGCCTTTGCCAGTCATCGATCTCGCCTTGCATTCCGACGTCTCTGCGGCTGCCAGGGCCGTCCCCGGCATCGGGTTGATCGACCTGCTGACGGTGTCCGAACAGGCGGACCCGGCGCATGTCTCGGCGGTCACGGAAGCGCAGGACATCGTCATCGCCGGGGTCGCGGCGTTCGAGGACCGGATGGTGATCCGGCAGCTCGATCCGGCAGTTGTCGCCCTGCGCCAACACATCTCCGGCGCGGTCGAGAAGGAGATGATCCGGCTGCGGGCGAAGTATCCCAGTGATGTGGCGGCCGACGTCGAGCTGTCCCTGCATCGGGTCACCCAGTCGTTGCTGCACACCCCGACGCTCCGGGCCAAGGAACTGGCCAGGACCGGTGACGGCGCCGGCTACCTGCAGGCCCTGCACACCTTGTTCGGGATCGACATCACCGAGAACGAGCACGACGACCTGCACGACGAGCTCGCCGGCCGCACCGGCTGAGCCGGTCAGGCGAGAAAGAGCCGGCCGAACCCGCATGGACTCGGCCGGGTTCAGCCGCCGGCGACCGCGGGAATGATCGAGACTGTCGCTCCGGTGGTGACCGGCGTCTGCAGGCCCAGCCCGAACCGGATGTCGTCGTCGTCGAGGTAGAGATTCACGAACCGGCGCACGCTGCCCTGTTCGTCGAGCACCCTGGCCCTGATCCCCGGGTGGGCGGCCTCCAACGAGCCGATGACGTCCCCGATGGTCGCGCCCGACGCGGACACCACGGTCGCGCCGCCGGTGTAGGCCCGCAGGATCGTCGGGATCCGGACCTGCACCGTGGGGGCAGGTCCGGCCGACGAGGACCCGGGGTCGGTCGCGTCGTTCACGCCAGGCCGGCCTGCTCGAACGCGGTCAGGGTGGGCGCAATCGTCGCGGTCGGCCCGACGGCGTGGGCGATCGCATCCAAGGTCTTGAGACCGTCACCGGTGTTGAACACCACGGTCTCCGCGTCGGGGTCCAGTCGGCCGGCCGCCAGAAGCTTGCGCAGTACGGCAATCGTGACGCCACCGGCGGTTTCGGCGAAAATGCCCTCGGTGCGGGCCAGCAGCCTGATGCCGTCGACCACCTCCTCGTCGCTGACATCCTCGATGGCGCCACCGGTCCGGCGGGTGACGTCGAGCACGTACGGGCCGTCGGCGGGGTTACCGATGGCCAGCGACTTGGCAATGGTGTCCGGCCGCACCGGCCGAACGGTGTCCTCGCCGGCCTTGAAGGCGGCCGACACCGGGGAACACCCGGTCGCCTGGGCGCCGAACACCCGGTACGGCGTCGGCTCGACCAGGCCCAGCTCACCGAGTTCGGTGAAACCCTTGTCCACCTTCACCAGCTGCGCACCCGAAGCGACCGGGATGACCAGCTGCTGGGGGAGCCGCCAGCCAAGCTGTTCGGCGACCTCGTAACCGAGGGTCTTGGACCCCTCCGCGTAGTAGGGCCGGACGTTGACGTTGACGAACGCCCAGTCCTCCTGCTCGGCGGCGATCTCGCCGGCCAGCCGGTTGATGTCGTCATAGCTGCCGTCGACGGCCACCAAGGTGCCACCGTAGGCCGCGGTGGTGAGAATCTTCTGCTGCTCCAGGTTGCTGGGCACCAGGACAACGGAGCGGATGCCGGCTCTGGCGGCGGCCGCCGCGACGGCGTTGGCCAGGTTTCCGGTGGACGGGCAGGCGAGCACCGAGAAGCCGAGCTGGCGGGCGGCGGCCAGCGCGACGGCAACCACCCGATCCTTGAAGGAGTGCGTCGGGTTGCCCGAATCGTCCTTCACCCACAGGGTTTTCATGCCGAGCTCGCGGGCCAGGTGGTCGGCGCGGATGAGCTTGGTGCCGCCCGGGTTCATGTTTCGGGTTTCCGCGATGCCGGCCGGAACCGGCAGCAGCGGCGCATACCGCCAGATGTTGGTCGGGCCGGCCTCGATTCGATTCTTGAGGGCCTGTCCGCGCACTGCGAACTCGTAGCTGACCTCGAGCGGGCCGAAGCACTCGGTACAGGCGTAGAACGGGCCGAGATCGACGCGGTGACCGCACTCGCGGCAGGACAACGCGACCGCGGGGCCGAGATCGATGCCGGAGGCTGCAGCACCGGTCGGAGCGGGAGTGGACAGGACAGTAGTCATTGACGAGGCCTTTCTGCTCATCTTCCCCGCTTGCGCGGGACGGATGTGGCACCTGCTGTCGATCGGCCTCGTTACCGGCCCGGGGCCGTCACGAGAAAGGTGATCATCGACGGTGGTTGCCGGGGCTTCATCGGGCCGTGTCCCTCTGCCCCTCTGGATGAGGTGGTGATTCAGTTGTCCGGTGATCGTAGCGCACGAGGTGCCCCCACCGGAAAGGGTGACACCGGTGATCCCGCCTGCCGGGATGCGAGGGCCCGGCCGGTCAGGTGCCGATCGTCACGGTGGAAATGGTCACCGGCTGGACCGGGGCGGTGGCGTTCCCACTGCCGGTGATGCCCTTGGCGGCGATGCCCTGCAGGAGGTCGAGACCCTGCGTGATGGTCCCGAATACGGTGTAGTCCGGCGGCAGGGTGGAGTCGGCGTAGACCAGGAAGAACTGCGAGCCGTTGGTGTTCGGGCCGGCGTTGGCCATGGCGACAGTGCCTGCCGGGTAGCGCATCTGGGCCCTCGTCTCGTCGGCGTAGGTGTAGCCGGGGCCGCCGCTGCCGGTCCCGGACGGGTCACCGCACTGCAGCACCTTCAGCGACGTGGAGGCGGTGAGCCGGTGGCAGGGCGTGTCGTTGAAGTACCCGGCCTGCGCGAGGTACGCGAAACTGCCGACTGTGCATGGACTGCCGGCGCGGTCCAGGTCGATGGCGACAGTGCCGCCGGTCAGTTCGATGGTGGCGGTCGCGGTACCGGTGGCCGGCTCGACGACGGGCGGCAGCCCGACGTCCTTGGCCGCCGGCTTGCTGCTCGGGACGTAGTCGCACAGCGCACCGCCGGCGGGCGCGGTTGCCGGGGTGGACCGGGTCGCAGCGGCGGTTGTCGCTGGGCTGGTGGGTGATCCGCAGCCGCTCACGGCCAGGGCGAGCGCCGCCAATCCAGTGCCGAACGCTGCGACGGTCCGGCGAGCATGCCGGGGGGCGGGGGGCGGCACGGTTGGCACGGGTTCCTCGGGTGGTCGTCGTCATGCACTGTCCTGCACGTCTGGTCGGCACGGAGCGTACCGAGGCGGCCCGCGTCGTCGGGGATCAGGTGTCGTTGGGGATCAGGTCGGGTGGCGTGCGCTGTCGTGGCCGGCTGGCACGATGACGTCATGATGGCCACCGGCGCTGCGCAGACCTCCCGGGGCCTCCCGCCGCTGGTGCTGATCACCGGTGACGAGATGCTGCTGGTGGACCGCGCCGTTGCCAGGGCCACCACGGCCGCCCGGCGGGTGGAGCCGGGTGTCGAACGCCGGGACTCCCCGGCGGCGGGTCTGTCCGCCGGCGAGTTCTGGGACCTGGTCGCGCCGAGCCTGTTTGCCGAGCCGAGGCTGGTGGTGATCACCGGAGCGCAGGAGGCCGCCAAGGACCTGGTGACGGCGTTGACCGCCTACTGCGCCGATCAGGTGGACGGGGTGACGCTGCTGGTGCACCATGCCGGCGGGGCGCGGAACAAGGCGCTGGCGGACACCATGAGCAAGGCGGGCGCCGCGGTCGTGGTGTGCAACAAGATCACCAAGCACGCGGACCGGATCGACTTCGTCCGGTCGGAGATCCGTTCGGCCGGGGGCACCACCACACCGGATGCGGTGGCGGCGCTGGTCGATGCGGTGGGGTCGGACCTGCGTGAACTGGCCTCCGCAGCGAGTCAGATGGTCGCCGACACGGGCGGGATGGTCGACGAGTCGGCGGTGCACCGCTACCACCGGGGGCGGGCCGAGGTCAGCGGATTCACCGTCTCGGACGCGGCGATGGCCGGCGACCTGCCGTCCGCGCTGGAGTCGCTGCGGTGGGCGGTCAGCGTCGGGGTGGCCCCGGTGCTGATCGCGGATGCGCTCGCCGACGGGGTGCGCACCGTGGCCCGGGTGTCCGGGGCGCGCGGCGGGAACTCCTATGCGCTGGCGTCCCAGCTGGGTATGCCGCCGTGGAAGGTGGACAAGGCTCGGACGGCCGGCCGCGGCTGGAGCGCGGATGGCTTGGCGGCCGGGATGGCCGTCGTGGCGAACCTGAACGCGGCGGTGAAGGGTGCGGCCGCCGACCCCGAATACGCCCTCGAGAAGGCGGTGATCGACCTGGTGTCGGCACGGCGGCGACGGTAGCGAGCTGACAGGACCGTGGCCGCAATCTGCCAGGACCGGTCAACGGCTCATGCCCAGCCACGGTGAGCGGCTGGGCATGTGCGGGAAACGGCGCTGTTCAGATCGGCGCTGTTCAAATCTGTGCTGGGTCCGGTCAACTCCCGGACAGATGCGCCGCCGGGGAGGGGGGCCGTCGACTCAGCGGCTGTGGTCCCCCGGTGGAATCAGAGCTGGTTGACCAGGGTGGCCAGCGCCGACTTGCGGTTCGCGGCCTGGTTCGCGTGGATGACGCCCTTGGAGACAGCCTTGTCCAGGCTGCGTGACGCGGCGACCAGCTCGACCTGGGCGGCGGCCTTGTCGCCGGAATCGGCGGCGGTCCGCACCCGGCGGACGGCCGTCTTCAGCGCAGACTTGACCGACTTGTTGCGCAGACGCGCAGCCTCGTTGGTGCGAATGCGCTTGATCTGGGACTTGATATTGGCCACGCCGGATTGCCTTCATTTCGTCGGGGGGATGATTCCTTCGCTGCCACGCCGATCCCGGCGCACACGATCTGCGAGGTTACCAGCTGGCCACAGTGCGACCCAAATCCGCGGACCCGCCGACCGGCGGCTCCGCGGACCCGCCGACCAGCGGCGGCGTCGCACCGCCCGCACCGCCCGCGCACCGCCCGCACCGCCCGCACCGCCCGCGGACCGCCCGCGCCGCCCGCGCACCGCCCGCGCACCGCCCGCGCGCCGTGCCAGGTGGTCGGCGCGCTCACCGACAGGTGAGAGCAGCCGGATCGGGGGTGCCGTCGTTGGTCAGCGCCTGAACGATCCAGGAGACGACGCCGGGGTCGGCAGGCAGCCAGACGTGGTCGAGCCGCTCGGCCGGGCACTGGTCCTGCAGGACGAGTGACGTCACCCGGTCGGCAGGCCCGACCGGCACCTGCGACTCGATCGGCGTGACGATCGTGTCGTCCTTGCTGGACAGCACCGCGTACCGGACGTCGCCGACCAGATCACCGGCGGCGGCCAGTTCGGTGAGCAGGGCCGACCCCGCAGCCTGATCGGCACACGCCGGGCAGGCTCCGGCAGGCAGGGCGGCGATCAGCGGTGACGTCGTGCCGTGGAAGCTGGGAGCGATCAGCACCGCAGTCGCGACCTTGGGTGCCAGTCCGTCCTGGCGCAGGGCGGTGCGGAGCACCAGGCCGCCCTGCGAGTACCCGACGACGTCGACCTGGTCCGTTCCGGTGACGGCCAGCACCTCGTCGACGAATGCGCGGACCGCAGCCGCCGACTCGGCGATCGGCCCGGTGCCCCGTCCCCCGTAGTCGAGGCCGTACACGCACCGCCCGGTCGCCTGGAGCGCCGGGACCAACGAGGCGAAGTTCGAGGCGACGGTGGAGAAAGTGCCGTGCAGCAGCACCACCGGCCGGGCATCGGACTGGCAGGTCGGGTCGTTGACGCCGGAAAGCCCTACCGGTACAAGATTCTCTGCGGGCGGCGCCGTTGCCGAGGCGGCCGAACTCAGGGCAGAGGAGGAAAGCGCGGAGGACAGAACGGGAGCGGGAGACGGAGGAACGGGAGCGGGGGCCGGAGGAGCGGAAGGAGAGGACCCAGGAACGGAAACGGCGGCCGGAGGAACGGGAGAGGAACCCGAGGACGGGTCGGCTGCCGGCTCACCAGGTGAGCAGGCCGTGACGCCGAACACTGCGAGGACGTAGGCGAAAACCCACGTGCCGATCAGCAACCGTCGATGCCGCCCGGACGGTCGCCGGTCACGGCGGTGCCGGCGGGAAACCTGCTGGTCGGGGTGCATCGCCCGCCACGGTAGCGGCATGGCCCGGCGACCGAGCGGACCTGCTCGCCGACGTCGAAGCCACGCCCGGGCACGATGGGCCGATGATCACCACTCGCCGGATCCGGCTCTTCCTGATCGTCCTGCTGTCCACGTCCGGCGTGATGCACTTCGTCCGGCCCGCCCCGTTCGTGGCCATCGTGCCGAAGGCGTTGCCGCGCAGGGCGGAACTGGTGGCGATCAGCGGCGCAGCCGAGCTCGGCTGCGCCGCCCTGCTCGCGGTGCCCGCCACTCGTCGGGTCGGTGGGCCGCTGACGGCGGCACTGTTCGCGGCCGTCTTCCCGGCAAACATCTCGATGGCGCTGCGGTCGGGTTCGCGGCCGACCTGGTACCGGCTGGCAGCTTGGGCCCGGCTGCCGCTGCAGGTTCCGCTGGTGCTGTGGGCGCTGCGGGTCGGGCGCGCCGCGGCGTGCTGAGAACCGTTCCGCGGCAGCAGCGCCCGACCAGCCGCAGCGCCCGGACAGTCATGCCTCCGGCCGGGGTGCGAGCCGCGCGCGGCCCGGAACACCCGGATCAACCGCGGAACATTCCGCCCATCGGCCCGAAATGCGGCATCGACCCGGGTGGCGGGGGCATTCCGCCGGGTCCGCCGAAGCCCGGCGGCCCCTGACTCGAACTCCGCCGCTCCCGAAGGCCGCCAGGGCCGGAACCGTCGCCGCTACCGCCGAGCAATGATCGGCTCAAGGCCAGTGCCTCCGAACCGAAGTCGGCCACCACCGCGCGCAGAACCGCGTCATCAACCACCGCTGGTTCCGCCAGCGGGTCGGTGTCCAGGACGCGCAAGACCGCGCGGCGCATCAGTTCCTTGATGGCGGATGCGGTGGCGCCGTCGGTGGCCGCGATCAGTGGCTCGACATCGGCCGTCACCGACACGTGTTCCCAGGGCGTTCATCGATCGGCCACCGTCCCGGCCCTGGCCGCCTCGTCGTAGCTGTACACCTCCCGGCCCCCGATGAAGACCCGCAGGGCGCGCTGCATCATGTCCAATGGGTCGCCGGACCACAGCACCACGTCGGCGCCCTTGCCGACGGCGAGCGAGCCGACCCGGTTGTCGATGCCCAGCACCCGGGCCGGGTTGATGGTGAGGGCCCGCAGGGCGGTCTCCCGGTCCAGCCCCTCCTTGACCGCCAGCGTCGCCTGATGGACCAGGAAATGGATCGGCACCACCGGATGGTCGGTGATGATCGAGATCTCGATCCCGGCCGCCGCCAGCAGCCCGGGGTTGGCCAGCGACCGGTTCCGCAGCTCGACCTTCGACCTGGAGGTGAACAGCGGCCCGATGAGCACCGGAATCCGCTTGCGTGCCAACAGGTCCGTGACCAGGTGCGCCTCGGTGCCGTGGTCGATCACCAGCCGGTAGCCGAACTCGTCGGCGATCCGGACGGCGGTGGCGATGTCGTCGGCGCGATGGCAATGCTGCCGCCACGGGATGGTGCCGGCCAGCACCTCGCCGAGCGCCTCCGACGTCAGATCCCGGGCCGGCGGGGGCTTGCCCGGCTCCGTGACCGCGTGCTTGTCCAGGTAGTTCTGCGCCTCCACGAACGCCGTGCGGATCACTGCCGCGGTGCCGAGCCTGGTTGACGGCATCTGTTTCTTGTCGCCGTACACGCGCTTCGGATTCTCCCCGAGCGCGGACTTGAGGCCGGACGGCGAGCGCAGCACCATGTCGTCCACGGTGCGGCCGTGGGTGTGGATGGCCACGGTCAGGCCGCCGATCGGGTTGCCGGACCCGGGGTTGACGTTGACGGTGGTCACCCCGCCGGACAGCGCGTCGTCGAAGCCGATGTCGGCCGGGTTGATCGCGTCCAGCGCCCGAACGGCCGCCGTGACCGGATCGGTCAGCTCATTGGTGTCACGGCCCGCCCAGCCTTCCGCCTCCTCGTGCACGCCGAGGTGGGTGTGCGCGTCGACGAAACCGGGTAGCACCCAGCCGCCGCGGGCATCGATCACGGTCGTGTCGGGCGGGATCGTCACCGCGGTGCCCACCGCGGCGATCCGTCCGCCGTGCAGCAGGATGGTTCCGTCGAACGGTTCGCCCTGCACGGGCACGATGTGCGCTGCGGTAATCGCCACCGCGCTGTCCTGCGTCGCTGCCTGGTTCATGCCGGCAACTCTGCCAGTGCGGCCGGGCGGCCACCGATGAGAACCCCTCGGTTCGGCCGTCTGACCCATGATCGCCGCCGTTCGGCGATATCCGGTCGGCACCGGCGTGCGGTGCCCATCGCGCATGCAGGAGAGGCGACCCATGGCTGGAGTGCTGCTTGACCTGGCGATCTCGCTGGACGGCTTCATCGGCCGCGCCGACGGGTCGGACGCCGGCCTCTACGACTGGTACTTCGAACCGTCCCCGGCCAGCAAACCGGTGACCGATGAACTGGTCGAGACCACCGGCGCCATCGTCATCGGTCGCGGCGCCTACGGGACCGGCGACGACGCCGGTGGGTGGGACGACACTCCCTATCAGGTCAGGCATGTCGTGCTCACCCACCGACCACCGGCCGCTGTGCCGGGACGAACGGTGGAGTTCGTCTTCGTCGCCGACGGCGTGCACGCGGCTTTGGACAGTGCGCGGGCAGTCGCGGGGGACAGGTACGTCACCATCGGCGGCGGCGCTGACGTCGCGCGTCAGTTCCTGGCCGCCGGGCTCGTCGACGAGATCCAGTTGCATGTGGTGCCGGTGCTGCTCGGGGCCGGCATTGCGCTGTTCGACCGCACGCCGGACACGTCGGCCACCCGGCTGAACAGGATCCGGGTCGTCGACGGACCAGTCGTCACCCACCTGCGGTACCAGGTCGAGCGCCTCGCGCGCTGAGGTCGGCGGATCGCGGCGCCAAGGCGTCGCATGGGTCAACCCCGGCAGACCGGCGTGGGACGATGAGACGTCGCATCGTTCCGCTCAGCAGCGCCGTCAAGAAAGACTCCTGTGACCCTGGCATCGCGTGCACACCGCACGTTCACCCCTCCGGAACTGATCCGGAACTTCTGCATCATCGCGCACATCGACCACGGCAAGTCCACGCTGGCCGACCGGATGCTGCAGCTCACCGGGGTCGTCGAGGGTCGGGACATGCGGGCGCAGTACCTCGACCGGATGGACATCGAGCGGGAACGCGGCATCACCATCAAGTCGCAGGCGGTCCGGCTGCCCTGGGCGGTCAGCGGACCGCAGGGCATCCCTCAAGACTATGTCCTCAACCTGATCGACACCCCCGGCCACGTCGACTTCACCTACGAGGTCTCCCGCTCGCTGGCCGCCTGCGAAGGGGCGGTGCTGCTGGTGGACGCCGCCCAGGGCATCGAGGCGCAGACGTTGGCCAACCTGTACCTCGCGCTGGAGAACGACCTTCACGTCATCCCGGTGCTGAACAAGATCGACCTGCCGGCCGCCCAGCCCGAGCGGTACGCCGAGGAGATCGCGCACATCGTCGGCGGTTCGCCCGACGACGTGCTGCGCGTGTCGGGCAAGTCCGGCGCCGGCGTCAAGGAACTGCTGGACAAGGTGGTCGCCGACATCCCACACCCGGTGGGCGACGCGGACGCGCCGGCGCGCGCGATGATCTTCGACTCGGTCTACGACATCTATCGCGGCGTGATCACCTACATTCGGGTGATCGACGGCAAGATCACCCCGCGCGAACGGATCCAGATGATGTCCACCCGGGCCGTGCACGAACTCCTCGAGGTCGGCGTGATCTCCCCGGAGCCGATTCCCACCGTCGGCCTCGGCGTCGGCGAGGTGGGCTACCTGATCACCGGGGTGAAGGACGTCCGGCAGTCGAAGGTCGGTGACACCATCACCTCGGCCGCCAAGGGCGCCACCGTCCCGCTCGGCGGGTACCGGGAGCCGCGGCCGATGGTCTATTCCGGGCTGTACCCGCTGGACGGGTCGGAGTATCCGTTGCTCCGGGACGCGCTGGACAAGCTGCGGCTCAACGACGCCGCGCTGACCTACGAGCCGGAGACCTCCGTCGCGCTGGGCTTCGGCTACCGGTGCGGGTATCTCGGGCTGCTGCACCTGGAGATCACCCGGGACCGCCTCGAGCGGGAGTTCGGTCTCGACCTGATCTCCACGGCGCCGAACGTCGTCTACAACATTCGGATGGAGGACGGCGCCGAGCACGTCGTCACCAACCCGTCCGACTGGCCGGCCGGCAAGATTTCCACGATCAGCGAGCCGATCGTCAAATGCACCATCATCACTCCGAGCGAGTACATCGGCACGATCATGGAACTGTGCCAGGCCCGCCGAGGTGCGTTGGGCGGCATGGACTATCTGTCCGAGTCCAGGGTTGAGCTGCGCTACACCATGCCGCTGGGTGAGATCATCTTCGACTTCTTCGACGCGCTGAAGTCCCGCACCCGCGGCTACGCCTCATTGGACTACGAGGAGATCGGGATGCAGCCGGCCGACCTGGTCAAGGTCGACATCCTGCTGCAGGGCGAGCCGGTCGACGCGTTCTCGGCGATCTTGCATCGCGACTCCGCCTACGGTTACGGCGTTTCCATGACGGCCAAGCTCCGCGAGCTGATCCCGCGGCAGCAGTTCGAGGTGCCGATCCAGGCCGCCGTCGGGTCCCGCGTGATCGCCCGCGAGACCATCAGGGCGATGCGCAAGGACGTGCTGGCCAAGTGCTACGGCGGCGACATCACCCGCAAGCGCAAGCTGCTGGAGAAGCAGAAGGAGGGCAAGAAGCGGATGAAGATGGTCGGCCGGGTCGAGGTGCCGCAGGAGGCGTTCATCGCCGCGCTGTCCAGTGAGCCGGCCGGGTCCGCCGGCGGCCGGGAGAAGAGGTAGGCCCGTTCCTGCCGGGGTCAGTGCTTCTCAGGAATGATGCCGATCAGGAAAGCCCTGACGGCGGCGGCGATCTCGTTGCGGCCGGTGTCCGTTCCGGCCGGCGCGCACAACAGCGAGCCGGTACCGACAAGCCGGTCGAACTGCAGGCCGTCCAGAAACGCGATGAGCGCGTTGGCATCCGCTGCGGGGTTGACCGAGCCGAGCCGGCCGACCGCGTCGATCGCCATGGTGCGGAAGCGATCTCCCGCGTGCAGGATCTCCCGCAGTTCCGGGTCGGACGCCACCTCGATCTCGATCGCCATCCGGGCCAGTGTCGCCGTCCGCTCGGTGGTCAACTGACCGTCGACGAAAGCCGCGCACCGGGCGGCCAGCACATTGGCTTCGGCGATACGGTCCGCACGGTTCCCCGGCGCGGCCGGCTCGACGGTCGGCGGCCCCGGCTGATCGAGCCGTTCGATGTTGCGGTCCGCGATGCGATTCAGGATGCCCCGCAACAATTCCCGACGGGTGCGGAAATGGTAGGAGGTGGTGCCGCTCGGCACGCCGGCGGCGGTGTCGACGGCCCGGTGGGTGAGCGCACGCATGCCGCTGCGGCCGATGACCGCGATGGCGGCATCGGCCAGGGCCGCCGGGCGATCTGTCCTGGTGCTGGTCGTCGGGCTGGTTGTCATCGGCGAATTCCTCTTGACGGCAGGCGCTACAGCTGTAGTGTTCTCCAGATTACTACATCTGTAGCGGAGGGTGACGCAATGAGAGTCGGCGTCGTGGGAGCCGGGATCGGCGGCCTGGCCGTGGCGGTCGGGTTGCAGCAGGCCGGTGCCGAGGTGACGGTGCTCGAGCGGGCGGACGCGGTGCGGGCCGTCGGGGCCGGGCTGTCGATCTTCGGCAACGGCTTCACGGCGCTGGAGGTGCTCGGCCTCGGTGAGGCGGTGCGGGCGCTCGGCGGAGCCGGGGTCGCCCCACGGGCCGGTCAGCGCACCCCGGCCGGCCGGTGGCTCGCCCGCACGCCGCCGGCGGCGATCGAGCGGCTCGCGGTGGTGCACCGTGCCGCGCTGCACCGGGTGCTGTTCGATGGGCTCGCGGCCGGCACGGTGCAGGTCGGCGTGGAGGTGGTGGCAGTGTCTGCCCACGGGCGGACCCTCACGCGGCGGGACGGCGCCGGTGCGGATCGGCGCGCATCGTTCGACCTGGTGGTGGCTGCGGACGGGCTGCGGAGCCGGATCCGGCAGGGTTGGCCCGGCGACCCCGGTGTCAGGTACGCCGGGTACTCGGCCTGGCGCGGGGTGACGAGCCGGCCGGTCGACGTGCTGGGCGCGGCCGGCGAAACCCTCGGCCGGGGAAATCGATTCGGCATCGCGCCGCTGGGTGACGGCCGGGTGTACTGGTTCGCGGTGGCCCGGATGCCCGCGAGCACTGTGGTCGATGACGAATATGCCGTCCTGACAGAGCTTTTCGCCAACTGGCACGCGCCGATCGGTGAGCTGATCGCCGCGACGCCGGCCAGCGAGGTGTTCCGGCTGGACATCCACGAGCTGGCCGGGCGGCTGCCCAGCTTCCGCCGCGGGCGGTGCGTGCTGCTCGGTGACGCCGCGCATGCCATGACGCCGGACCTGGGCCAGGGCGGCAACCAAGCCCTCGAAGACGCAGCGACCCTGGTCCGGCTGATCGGTCCCGTCGCGGAGATGACCGGCGAGAGGATCGACGCGGCCCTCGACCAGTACGACCGGCTCCGCCGGCCGCGGACCCAGCGGATCGCCCGGCGAGCTCGATCGGTCGGCAGGATCGCCCAAGCACACAGCAGGATCGGCGCCTGGATACGGGATGCCGGCCTGCGCGTGCTGCCGGTCAGCGTCGCCGAACGGCAACTGTCGGCCATCCAGGACTGGTCCCCGCCCGCCGGTCGGACTGCGCTCGCCGGTCGGACTGCGCGCGCTGTCACCGCCGAGCGGAGCGGATGATCCGCGCCCGACCGGCGACCCGCGCCTTGCTGGTCGTGCTGACCCTGGTCGGCGTGTTTCCCGGTGTCTGGGCGGCATTCCTGCCGGAATCGTTCCATCGGGACTTCCCTGGCATCCGGGCTGGGTCGCCGATGGTCCCTACAACGAGCACCTGATCCGGGACACCGGGGCCATGTTCCTGGCGCTCGGAGTGCTCGCCGCACTCGCCGCGATTGGCGGCCAACTTCGTGCCGCCCGACTGGCCGGTGCCTCCTGGCTGGTTTTCAGTTCGCTGCATTTCGCCTACCACGTCAGGCATCTCGGGGTGTACGAACCGCTCGATCAGTGGTTGAACATGATCACCGAGGGCGGAACGGTGATGATTGCGCTGGCTGTGCTGTTGATTCCCGGGCGGCGGCCGGCGAGCCTGGACGCCGGCGCTCCGGTGGGCTGACCGGAGCGGGTCGCCGGCGGTCCGGGGTGGGCGTAGACCTGGCGTAGACCCACCCCGTTCGACGGCCTGGACAGGTGGGTTCGCCACCGACCGCACGGAAGCATTGCAGGTATGAGCACAGAACTCGTCCGCCCCACGACACCACACCTGCCGCACCGGTTGCAGGGGCCTCGGCCAGGGTTGCGCTCGCCCCGCTCCTGGGCGGAGGCCCTCTATGCGGTGATCGATCTGGCGCCGGCAATCGCGTTCTTCGTCGCGATCGTCACGCTGCTCGCCGTCGGGACCAGCCTGGCGATCATCTACGTCGGCGTGCCGATCCTGGCCATGGGGTTGCTGGTCGCGCGCCTCGGCGGACTCGTTCAGCGCTCGCTCGGCCTAGCGCTGCTGGACCTGCCCACGGCGTCACCGGGCTGGGCCGGGCCCCGACGCAGCGGCCCGATCAGTGCGCTTGCGGCGATCCTTCGGGACCCCGGAAACTGGCGGGCCGTGGCTTATTTCGTGATCAAGATCGTCCTGGCACCGGTGACGTTTGCGGTTGCCGTCGGGCTCTACGCGGGCGGCCTCGGTGCGCTGAGCTACTCGCTGTGGCGGCCCTTCCTGGCCGAGCAGGCGGCGTCCGACGGATCGCTGCACCGCGGCGCCCAGTGGTGGCCGGGCTTCTTCGTCGACAGCTGGGCGTCGATGGCGCTGCTGGCGCTGATCGGTCTGGGCGTGCTCTGGTGCGCGCCGCGGGTCGTTGCCTTTCTCACCACGATCGACCGGATCCTGATCGTCAGCCTGCTGTCGGCGGACGCCTCGACACCGTGACGGCGCCGGTCGGGGCCATCGGGTCGCCGGCGCTGCTCGCCGCACCGCTGGGGATCCGCGTCAACGGGTGATCGGCGGCGCCCCCGAGGCCCGGGTGCTGCCGCAGGAGAGGCAGCATGGTGCCAGCCGCGGCCAGTCGGCCGCGACGCCGGACCCGCCCGAAGGAACGCGATGAGCCAGCCCGACGCCACCCTGTCCCCGGCGCTCAGCGCGCTGCTGGCCAGCACGCCGATCCCGGACGGCGCCGTCATCCAGACCGCCACCGTCGAGTACGCCGACCGTGGCGTGGCGCTGGAGGGTTACCTCGCCGTCGACGCCTCGACCGACCGGCGCCGGCCGGGCGTGCTGGTGATGCACGACTGGTTGGGCGTCGGCGACTACGTCAAGGTGCGCGCGCAGATGCTGGCCCGGCTCGGTTACGTGGCACTGGCCGCGGACATCTTCGGTGCCACCGTGCGGCCCGGCCCGCAGAACGCCCCGGCCGTGGCCGGCGGCTTCTACGGCAACCCCGCGCTGACCCGTGCGCGGGCCACGGCCGGCCTGGCCCAACTGCGGGCGCATCCGCTGGTCGACCCCGACCGGATCGCCGTCATCGGGTATTGCTTCGGTGGATTCGTCGCGCTGGAACTGGCCCGCACCGGCGCCGAACTGGCCGGCGCCGTCACCTTCCACGGTGCGCTGAGCACCGCCACCCCGCAGGACGCGGCCGACATCCGGGCCAAGATTCTGGTGCTGGCCGGCGGGTCGGACCCGGTGGTTCCCGACGAGCAGATCGTCGAGCTCAAGACCGCCCTTCGCGCCGCACCCCAGGTGGACTGGCAACTGGTCAGTTACAGCGGCGCACTGCACTCGTTCAGCCAGCCGGAGGTCAACGCGCCCGAGTACGGAGCCGCCTACCAGGCGACCGCCGACCGCAGGTCCTGGGCTGCCATGCGCGCTTTCTTCGACGAGATCTTCAGCTGACCGACCTCTGATCGGGCCGGCCCGACTCGACCCGGTCAGA
>Ga0208851_1000193_pt1 | contig 27221 bp, 22 predicted proteins | sample NGESurshal092012_FD_184481 | JGI IMG/M metagenome (GOLD analysis project Ga0208851, IMG submission 184481) | Arctic peat soil microbial communities from Barrow, Alaska - NGEE Surface sample 415-2 shallow-092012 (SPAdes) | ecosystem: Environmental > Terrestrial > Soil > Wetlands > Peat ... | reverse complement strand
CCATGTGCGGCCTCTTCGGAACCATTCGCCCCCACCGGTACCCGCAGCAGATGCGCTCCATCGCGGCCACCGCACTCATCGACCTCGGCTACCTCGCGGAAGAGCGCGGCGTCGATTCCGCGGGTATCGCCACCCTGCACAACCGTACGTTGGCCCGCCTGCTCCACGCTGACCCGGCCGTGCGGGAACAGACCGCTGGCCGGTGGCGTATCCGCACCACGCTCGGAGCGTTCAGCACCCATCTCCCTGGACACCACCAGCTGCGCGACAACCTCCGCACAGCACGCCTGGTCCTGGGCCACACCCGGTGGGCCACCCAGGGTGCCTCCACCCTCGACAACGCCTCCCCGCTGAACGCCGGCGACATCATCGGCACCCACAACGGCGACGTCACCGCACCCACACGGAACGGAAGCACCGACAGCGCCTGGCTTTTCGACCAGCTCGACCACGCCCCCACCATGAAGGCCACCGCGGCGGTCCTGACCAGCCTGCGTGGCCGCGCAGCTCTGGCCTGGACCAGACGCTCGCGGTCGGACCTGGTCTTCCTGGCGCGCACCGCACTGTCCCCGCTGGCCACCGCCACCGACCGCGCAGGAGCACTGTGGTGGGCATCCAATCCCGAATGGCTCAGAGAGCTCGACGACTGGCACGACCTGGAACTGTCCAACCCCGTGCCAATGCTCGAGGGCACCCTCATCGTGCTGCGCTCTGACCGCGACGAGATCACCTTGACCGCCCACCGCAGGTTCACCGCCACCAGTCGCCCTCGCGACGAACGCCTCGCCCACAGTGCGGCTTGGCGTGGTTTCACGATCACCGATCGTCGCAACGAACTCAACCACCGCAACCACCAGGTTCAAAGCGCCTTCCCGGACCGGGCAGATACCCGATCACAGCGGCCCGGTTGAGCCGGCATCCGTCGCGAAGTAGGCAAGGCGTCTAGTCGCCTAGACGTTTAGTCGGCTGGACGTGAATGCGTTCACCCGCGTGTACGTCCGTGCTGCGAAGATGCCGGCGTGAAGCAACCTTCAGCCAAACCGATCTGGACTCAAGACCTGCCGGCCTCCCAATGCACGAACAACTCGGTCAGATCCACCACGTCGAAACTCCTCCTGCCCATCACCGCTCCCGTCCGGGCCACCAATCGGCCGGAGGTGAGCGTGAACCGCGAGCAGGACCCACCAGACGACGCCGCGCCGTCGTCCCCATGGGGAATTACGTGACCAACCAGGGTGGGGAATTGCGTGACCAACAACCCGCTCAACCTGGACCGCTGACATCGCTTGTGACCACATCCAGGAGATCACTGATGAAGTCATGGCCCGGTCATTTCCTGTGGTTGATTTATGCAAGTGCTACGGCAGGCCCGGTTTGGGTTCCCTGCTTTCCGGGAAGTGTTGCCTTCAGCGGTGGTCCCCTGCTGATCCGGCTACGATCTGCCGCAGCTTTTGGATGCGTCGCTTCAGGTTGATCGCAACGGGTTCCTGGCGGCCAATGAGTTCTTCGGCGAGGACATCGAGTGTGTCGAGCACTTCTCGGCGTTCTCGTGCGTCGAGTGCGTCCAGAGCGTCCAGAGCCTCGAGAGCGTCGAGCTGGGTGGCTATGGCGGCGTCGTCCAGCGGTTCCAAGGGGACGACGTGGGCTTGCAATGGATCGCTGTGGTTGTCGGTCATGCTGTTCTCCAATGGGCCGGTAAGAGTTGCGCCTGAGGCGCCTCCTTGATTGCGGCCGGGTCCGCGGTCGCCCGTGGCAGTCGACCGTCGTCCAATCCGAGCAGTGGCAGCGAGCTATGGCTCGACTCCGGCAGCAGTCTTCGACACTAGAGCAAGCAAGACTTGGCGAGTCCGCTGCGGGTCAGGGATTCGACCGGGCTGAACTCAACTTCGCGGGCGAGTCACCTCGGCGCTGGCGCCGGGTTGTTCGGTTCGGCGTCGCCGATCGTCGGCCCCCACGCGAGTGTCTGGCAGCGGTTGCTGTGGTGGCGGTTGCTGTGGTGGCGGTTGCTGTGGTGGCAGTTGCTGCGGTGACGGACGATCAGGGTTCCCAGGGCCCGTGGCCAGCAGCGCGGCGGCAGCACCGACGGCCAGAGCCCAGCGGGGTCCGGTGTTCTCGGCGATCCAGCCGATGATCGGGCCACCGACGGGGGTGCTGCCGATGAACGCCACGGACCAGAGCGCCATCGCCCGGCCGCGCATGGCCGGTGCCGAGGCCAATTGCAGGGTGGGGCCAACCAACCTTGACAAACTCATTTGCAGGAGATCGAGACGAATGTGTGTGTTGTCGCTGTTGCGGGGGTTCACGGGTACGCCAAATCTGCACGTCATCCAGCTTCTCCGTCTTGATCCTCTGCCACCTGACCAGCGCGTCAGGAGCGCCTCTACTGGCGGCATTGCGCGTCGGCGCGACGCTCGCATCCACCCGGCGATGCCCGCCCCGACCTGCTCTATCTGCTGCGTTCCGCCTCCCTGTGCTATACACGGTTGCCTGTATAGCATACTGGAGCAGTGGACAGCCCTTACGGCCCCGGCGCCGGTGTCATGCCCCCACTGCTCGCGGGAAGAGACGCGGAACGCGCACGGGCGGTAGACCTGCTCATCCGGACCGAGCATTTCGCCTCCCCCGGCCGGTCACCACTGATCCTCACAGGCGTCCGAGGGGTAGGCAAGACAGTCACCTTGCGAGCCATCGCCGACGACGCCACCCGCCGAGGTTTCGTCGCCGCACACATCACCGTGGACAGGCGCGGTCCCCTCGCAGAGCGGATCGCGGCAGCTGTCGCCGAACAGGTGTCCCAAACCGACGGCATCAAACCCTCCGGGAGTCAGTGGCGCCGCTGGCGGGAACTGTTGGGCCGCTTATCGGTGGAGGTGTCCGTCGCCGGCGTGGTGAAAATCGCCCGACCCTCCCCCAGCACAGGGACGGCGGTCCCTCAGTCAGACCAGGACGCGCTCATTGGGTTGCTGGCCAACAGCAGCCGGCTCCTTCGAGAACATCAACGGCCCGGCCTGCTCCTTACCCTGGATGAGCTGCAAGAAGCGCCAGAGACCGATCTGGCAGCACTAGCGGCCGCCATGCAGGACCTCCCGGACGCGCCGCTCGTAGTGATCTGCGCCGGCCTACCCCACACCCCCGACCGACTCATGGCCGCCGGGTCATTCTCCGAACGCTTCCAGTACCAGGTCCTCGGCCCGCTGGATCAAGTAGATGCCAACGCCGCACTGCTGGTGCCGGCCACTGCACGCGGCGTCGGCTGGGACCATGACGCAGCCGACCTCATCCTGTCCAACGCCGCCGGCGCGCCCTACCTGATCCAGCTGTACGGCGACGCCGCCTGGCGGCACGCCAACCCACCACCACGGGGCCGGGTCCGCCTCGAACACGCCAAGGCAGGAATCCGCACCGCCACCACCGAGCTGCACTCCGGGTTGTTCCGAGGCCGCTGGAACCGGGCCAGCGCGCTGGAACAGCAATACCTTTCGGCGATCGCTGCATGCCTCGGCCCAGACGGCACCGCAGAAACTCACGCAGTCTCTGCCCGCTTGAGCCGCACCCCTGCTCAACTGAGCTACCTGCGCAGCCGACTCCTGGACAAGGGCCTGATCACCGCCGCCGGCCGAGGAAAAGTCGGGTTCACCCTGCCCGGCTTCGACGCGTTCGTGGCCGAACAGAACCGCTGAGAGCATCCACTCGGCGTACTGACCGGAATGAGCGCAGAGGGTCTCGTTCGGTCGGTGACCGTGTCACACGCCAAGGCGCAGCCGCGCTGTTGGCTGACATGGGCAGGGTGACTTGACCCCTGGTGGCTTCGGTCATCAGCTGTGGTCACGGACGTCCAGGTCCAGCCGGCGCGCCAACGCCAGCGTGCACAGCCGATGACTGGACTCCAGCCCGACGACGCACCGCGAAGACTCCGCCTGCAGAAATCCCCAGTCGAAACTGGCGTTGTGCGACACCAGGACCCGGCCGGTGACCAGCTCGGCCACTTTCGGCGCGATCACGGTGAAACGGGGCGCACCCGTGAGCATTTCAGTGGTGATCCCATGAATGTGGGTTGGGCCTGGATCACGACTTGGATCGACCAGGGAGTGCCACACGTTTTGCGTGTTACCGAACCGGTCGACTTGCCGCACCGCGATCTGAACAATCCTGTCGGACTGCGGATACAGGCCTGTGGTTTCGACGTCCACCAGAGCGAACTCGTGACCGAAATCGACGACCGGCGCGGTACGGCGGCCGCCGAACAGGGACAGGGATCGCAATGGTCAAGCGGAATAGACGGTCGTGGCCGATCTGTCCGAGTGTGGCATTCACCCCCGACAACCATGTTGTGCAGCGCCTGACGCGATCGGGTGCAATCAGCGGTCAGGTCGGGGCGGCACCGGCGACGCCGCCAGAGCCTCGACTGCCCCGGACCAGAACCGGCGTACCAGTAAGGCTGGGAAGTAACGCATTTCGTTCGGTAGGGCGTCGGTGAACGTGTCGCAGGCCAACCAGAACGGGTCTGAATCGCTGAACTTGCGCAGGAAGTTGTCGGCGGCGAAAAGTCTGGCCAGGATCCAGCGGTGGTCGTCGTGGACGACGCCGATCATGCGCTCGGTGGCGCTGAGCATGAGATAGAGATTGAACGCGCGCGGCTGTTCGTTGTCGGTGATGAGGCTGGTTGTCATGGTGCGATGAAACTTCACGCTGACTCCTGCACCTGGCCGTGAACCCAGACATCTGGTGGTTGTACCCGTATGCATGGCGATCTCAAGGGGTGCTCAGCCCTGTGTCATGAGCCCGGGAGCGCGACGGTTGTGACGACTGATCCGACATCTATCGTAAGAAGGGAGCCATAGCGCTTGTCCCGCAGCCAGCTTGCCGGGATATTCACCAGCCGGGTGGTACTCAACTCTGGTTGATCGGGGAACTCGCGGTCTCCACATTCGTGCCGAAGCTGCAGACCTAACTCATCCACGGCGGACACCTTCCACATCGAATGTCCGTACCACTCAGTGCACGGGACATCGAGCGGGACGGTAGCCAGGTAGCTGAGGAGCGCTTCCCGCAGCAGCACGACTTCATCACCCATAGCACAAGCATACCGTATTACCGGTTTACCGGCATCGTCGCAGCATGCGCGGCCCCATCGGCCAGAGCTACCAAGCGGGAGTTGCCCGGCGCACGGGCTGGTGACCCAGGCAGGGAGGTCACGAACGGCATGGACAGAAGGGGGTGTCGGCGCGGTCGGCGATACTGGGCGCCGTGTGTGGTCGCTATGCGCTGAAGGCCTCGGATGACGAGCTCTCCGGGCTCTACGGTGCGTCATCTGAGGCGGTGACGGGGCCGGCGTCGGGCGCCAGGTCCGGACCCGCGTCGGCCTTCATCGCCTTCTTGCCATTGCCGCAGCGCGCGTCGCTCTTGAACGCAGCGTCGCTCTCGTCGCTGTAGATCGTGCCCTTGAACTTGGCGTACGGCGACACCGCTAAGTCACCCTGCACGCCGCGGCTAACCTCCCACGCCTGCTTGTCGCTGCGGTCGCGCACGGTGGCGTGCGTGAAGTGGCCGTTGGTGCAGATCACTAGGTCCTGCCCGCACTTGCCGCGTGTGAAGCGCGAGTGGGGGATGGCCATCCAGTTCGCGGAGTCGCTGCACCCCTCCGCCTTCTCGCAGGTGGTGTCGCAGGTGAAGAGCGGCGAGAACTTCTTCCCGGTCTGCTTGAAAGCGTTGCGGGTGCCTTCCGGGCACTCCACGCCGCTCGGGTCCTCGCACGCCCACTTGGAGTTGCAGGCTAGGTGCTCGCAGCTCCCCTCGTCCAGGATGTTGCCTGAGTGGATGGCCGTTAGCCGCAGGAACGCGCCTACCTCCGTGCCGACCGTCGCGGGGACGCCGCGTAGCGCTGCCTCGGCCGCCGCGTCGGCCTCGCGCTCTTCGGGCGCGTCGACGGGGCCGACTGTGAGGCTGGCATGCAAGGCGGCGGGGTCCGAGCCCGACTGCTGGACCACATGCGCCAGCTCGTGCGCGAGCAGCCGCCGCCCGTCGCCCGAGTCCGGTGCGTAGCGTTCCGCGCCGAACACCACGTGGTTCCCCAGGGTGTAAGCGAGCGCCCCCACGGCGGCGGCCGACTCAGCCGCCCGCCGGTCCACGTGCACTCGAACGTCGGCGAAAGAGTGCCCGAATCGCGGCTCCATCGCTAAGCGCGTCGCCCCGTCGAGTGGCGCGCCGGGGGCGCGCATCACGTCGAGCACGATGGCGGGCGCGGTCTGTGGACCCGCACCGGGCGCGCTGCGCCGGAGCCGCTTCGCCCGGCAGTCCTCGCACTCGCCACCGCTCGACGCGCTCCCCTCGCACACGCCTCGCCGCACCACCGCCACCGGTGCCGGTGCCGGTGCCGGGCGGGCGAGCAGGGTGGAGGCGTGGAACATCATCACGCGGTCCCTTCCGTCGTCTGGTGATCCGCCCGAACTGACCGAAAGCATACGCTGATTTGCTGATTTCCGTAGACCTATTGAAATTCACCAATTGTTTCGACTCAAGGTGTGATGAGGCTGCGGCGGCCGAACCCGCCTTAAATCCGTCATCATTGGCCTTCAATGGGTGGCCTTCCCGGTCAGATCCTGGACGACCCGGGCGACGGTCCCAGCGACGGTTTCGCCAGGACAATCGCAGGAACACCGTCACCGCCGTCAGTGCCATGTTCTTGGCCAGCCACGCGCAGGTGTCCTCCAACAGGTACGTGCATTTCCCGCCTGGCCGGGCCCACGGCACGTCGACACCAGCGTCGTACCCCGGACACAACCGCCGGCACTGCGCGCACCGGCCAGCGGACCGGGCGTCGGGACGAACCGAGACCACCAGGATCTCACCGTCATCATCCGGATCAGCCTGCACCGTGACGTCCCTGACGACCATGCCCTGGACGCCCAACAGTTGCCCGAATACCACCCGAATACCCTGGTCTTGCGCATGCCGTGCTCTCCTCCGTCGTTCCGGTCCCTCAGCAAGACCAAAACTACGGCAGAGCACGGGAATGTCACATCAAACCCGCTGGTCAGGCACCCACAACAACGTCACAAGAGCCCGATTCTTCTTCCCAACTGGATGTGATCATCGAGGTCTACAACGAGGCAGGGGTCACACAGTACGTCGAGGCACTCAACCGGGGTCTCGGAGGGTCACGGAACAGATCGCTGGTCAACCTGAGACAACCAAGCGAGGTAAGCGGACGCCATCGCCTGGTACTCGCGTCTTTGAGGTGGTGTTCCGTGCGGCAGATCCGCGTGAACCATCTGCCGGGCGTGCGTCACCACGAGGGCCGCCTCATCTGCTCGACCAACACTGCGAAATTCGCGAGTCGGCAGTCCTTTGCCTAATGCCATCTGATCGAGGCCATCCTTCACTCTACGCACGAGATCGACGGGATCCTTCTGTCCCCGGATTCCCTCCAGGGCAGCGACGCGGAGACGTTCCAGTGCTTGCCGTTCCTGTTCCTGGGTCTCGCTACGTCCAGGACATATATCAATCCATTTCGGGTCGACAATTATGACTGGGCGGTTCAATGCCAGGCAGAAGGCGATTTCGGAGGCGGTTCCATTGCCTCCGACAAGCGCGATCGCGACGTCACACATGCTAGCTTCGAAGTAGTTTCGGATATGCCCGTAGCCGGGTCGCAAGACCATCCATCGCCCATATCGATCTTGATCAAGACCCTGTCTCCATTTAGTTCGTTCCACTCCGACCCAATGAGCGGCGGCAGGGGCGCCAGGTTCACGCAGCTTGAATCGACGGTTAGAGCCGAATATCGCCGCGTCCTTAACTGTACTCCGGGCTCGAGTCGGCTCTTCTTCTTTATCGACGTGGTCAGCAATTGCTGTTGTGTCATAATAGTTGGCACCTGTGAGAAGGACGCATCGTTGTTCCGCAATTTGATAGCCTAGCCAGTCTGCGGATTCCAGATCCTCTGCTTTGGCCCCGGTGCCTCCAAACACAGCGATCACCGGAGTGCGGTTCATACTTGTCATTGTTTGCATCCTTACGATGAGGTAGGCGACGAGTTATGTCGGTCGTCGCCAGCCCCTCACGAAGGGACGGCCGGGCCTAGGTCCTGAGCACGTCACGTTCGGACTTCGGGTGCAAGTTCTTTCGACGAGTCGATGGATCCCGGGCCGCCTATGAGTTGGAAGTGGAGCAACGCTTTCGCTCGGTCGGAGAATGCCGCACCTTCTTCCGGACTACGACTGCACGTTGGTGCCGGGGTGCAAATGCAGTTAACGAATGACCCGCTCATAAAGCTGCTCCGGCAACTACGTCCGCATGCCTTTACTGGTCTCATCCAGTCCGGATCCTATTTAAGGTCTCGCCTCAAGCGTGTCCTGTCAAGACTGCGATGAGTGTTGGGGATGAGTGTTGGGGATGAGTGTTGGGGATGAGTGTTGGGGATGAGTGTTGGGGATGTTGAACGACACCACGCCTGACGATGTGGGGATGAGTGTTGGGGATGAGTGTTGGGGATGAGTGTTGGGGATGAGTGTTGGGGATGAGTGTTGGGAGGTGGGGCGGCAGGGGTGCCCTATCTGAACTGGCAGCGGGTGACGCGATCGTGACGGCTCCCCATGACGATTCGAGCATGCATTCGAACCGCAGAGGGCAGAGATGACGGGATTGGCCAGATCGCCGCGTATCTCTCGGGGCGCGCTCGTGGGTTTGGACGCGGCGAACCCGCTCGCCAGTGTGGTGGCGTTCGGATACAACCCGGACGAGATGACGCGGACGCTTCAGGCCAGGGCGGCCACCGGTGGCGGGGGCACTTCGGAGGGTGCCCGGAATGAGGCGCTCCGACTGACTGGCGCACCGATCGAGACGATTAGCTTGACGGTGGAGATTGACGCGGCGGACCAGTTGGAGACGGGTGACCCGCTGGCCACCGCCTATGGCATCTACCCGCAGTTGTCTGGCCTTGAGATGCTGCTGTACCCGAAGAGCGCCGTGGTGACCGCCAACGCTGCGCTGGCCGCGGCAGGGTCGATAGAGCTGGTGTCCGCAGAGGCGCCGCTGACCCTTCTGATCTGGGGGCCGAAGCGGGTGGTGCCGGTTCGGCTGACGCAGTTCTCGATCACCGAGCAGGCTTACGACCCGAGCCTGAATCCGATCAGGGCCAGGGTTCAGCTGGGCCTGCGGGTGCTGTCCTATAGCGACCTCACGGCCAACAATGCCGGATATCACTTGTTCCTGTCGCACCAAGTAACCAAGGAGGCGATGGCCATGCTGGGCAGCTCGGCCGCGGTGACGACGACTGGGACGAGCATGACCGGTTCGCTTTCGCTGGGGGTGTGAGTTGCTAGAGCCAGCGAGTAGGTATGCCGGGGTGGGGATAGGTGCCGTCACCGTTTCGGATGGACTCGGCGGCAGCCGCGTGGTGCGGTACCTGCTTCGCCGGTTCCCGCCGCAGCCGGCCACGCTGCCGTTACTGGCCGAGCATGTGGTGGTCCGCGGCGATCGGCCCGACCTGATCGCCGCCTCTCATTTCGGGGACCCGACCCAGTTCTGGCGGATCTGCGACGCGAACCCGGTGATCCATCCGGAGGACCTCTGTTCGGGAGACCGGATCGGCGATGCTCTGCGGATCCCCTTCCCGCAGGCGTGAGGCGAACGCCATGCAACTGCTGAGCACCACTCTCACCCTGCTGCTCGGGCCGACGGTTCCGGTGCCGGCGCCGCCGGATTTGGTGGACGCGTTGGACCACGTGGAGGTCAGCACCGCGGACCGGGGCCGGTCAGGCTTCCAACTCACCTTCTCAGCCGGGCGGTCAGGACCCGCGGATCTGGTCGACTACCCGCTTCTCAGCCGGCCCGCCCTGCGGCCATTTAGCCGGGTGGTACTGCTGGTCACCTTCGGTGGGCCGCCAAAGGTGCTGATGGACGGCGTGATCACGCACCGGGAGCTGACGCCTGGCGTCAGACCGGGTGCCGGCACACTCACGGTCACCGGCGAGGACGTCAGCCTGATGATGGACCTGGAGGAGAAGAACGCCGAGCACCCGGCGCAGGCGGAGAGCGTGATCGCGACCCTGTTGATCGCCTCTTATCCGACGTACGGGCTGATCCCCCAGGTGATTCCGCCGCCACTGATCGACCCACCGGTCCCGATCGAGCGGGTCCCAGTGCAGCGTGGTACCGACCTTGCGTACTTGAATCAGATGGCGGGCCGGTTCGGGTTCGTCTGCTACGTCATCCCCGGTCCGACACCGATGACGAACACCGTCTATTGGGGACCGCTGGTACGCAACGGTGTGCCGCAGCCGGCGCTTAGCGTGGACATGGGCGCGGATACCAACGTGCAGCAGATCTCCTTCCGGAACGACGGCCTGGCTCCCATGAAGGTCCGCGGCGTGATCCAAGATCCGACCAGCAACCAGGCGATCCCGGTGCAGAGCCTGGCCAGCCTGCGAGTGCCACTTTCCGCCCAGCCGGACTGGCTGACGTTGCCCACCGGGCGGACCACGCTGACGCATTACAGCGGTCTTACCACCGTCCAAGCGATGGCCCGGGCCCAGGGCGCCGCGGATGCCTCCACCGACTCGATGACGGCTACCGGAACGCTTGACGCATTGCGCTACGGCAACCTGCTCGCAGCCCGCGGCTTGGTCGGGTTGCGTGGGGCCGGGTACACCAACGACGGGCTTTGGTACGTGCAGCGGGTGAGCCACCGCATCCGCCGAGGCGAGTACACCCAGGCCTTCACCCTGACCCGCGACGGCAGCGGATCCACCGTCCCGGCAGTGCTGACGTGAACACGCGGCACTACGGCAAACACCGCGGCACCGTGGCCGGTAACACCGACCCGATGCAGCTCGGCCGAGTTCAGGTCACCTGCCCGGCAGTGCTCGGAGACGGCCGGTTGGCATGGGCTCTGCCCTGCACGCCCTACGCGGGCCCCGGGGTTGGCTTCTTCGCGGTGCCGCCGGTAGGAGCGGACGTCTGGGTCGAGTTCGAGGACGGCGATCCCGACCACCCGATCTTGGCTGGTTGTTTCTGGAGCAACGGGCAGGTCCCGGCGCAACCGGCGCTAGCCAGCACGAAGATGCTCAAGACGGACGGGCTGACCCTCACGATCGACGACCTGCCCGGTGCCGGCGGAGTCACCCTGCAGGTGGCGTCGCCGGCGGTAGCCGTTCCGATGACGATCTCGCTCACCTCGTCCGGGATCGAGATCAGCACTGGCAACGCCAGCGTCAAGCTGGACCCGGTCTCAGTCTCGGTCAATGACGGCGCACTGCAGGTGATCTGAATGAGCGGACTGCTGCTGCATGCCCAAGCTACGGTGCTGTGCGCGCACGCCGGTCAGGCCCGTCCGACGGTTCCCAGCACCCGGGTGCAGCTCGGCGGCCAGCCAGCGGTGATGTTGCCGGTCCCATACCTGGTCACCGGTTGCCCGCTGCCGCCGAACGCCGGCGGCCCGTGCGTCAGCGCGCAGTGGGTCACCGGCGCGCTGCGTGTGCTGGTCGAAGGCTCCCCCGCACTGCTCGTCAACAGCACGGCGATCTGCGTGCCCACCGGGACGCCGCTCACCCCAGTGGTCACCCAGGTTCGAGTTCAAGGGAGCTGAGCGGTGCACATTGACTACCCCTTCCATGTCGCCGCTACCGGCCGAACCGCCGGCACGGACGACGACGATTACGTGCGGGACTTGGTGGAGCAGGTGCTGTTCACCGCACCCGGCGAGCGGGTCAACCGACCGACGTTCGGCAGCGGCATTCTCCGACTGGTCTTCGAGCCCGCCAGCGCCGAGGTCGGCGCCGCCACCCAGTTCCTCGTGCAGTCGGCACTGCAGCAGTGGCTCGCGGATGTGGTCGAGGTGCAGGCCGTGCAGGTGGACCAGCAGGACTCGACCCTGGTGGTTGCGGTGCGGTACAGGCCGCGGGCCTCCGCGGAGGCCCGCACCGCTGTCTTCGTCAGGCCGGTGTGACGGCCGTGCACCCACTTGCCTCCTACGCCTGCCAGGATGCCGATGGGCGGCGGTTGAACACCCTGGCCAACAGCCGCTTGAACGGCATCGACGACGTCGAGGTGGACTCGGGAAGCGCCGGCGTCCCCCGGCACCGCACCCTTCTCGTGAGATGCCTGCGCCCGCTACCGGTGGGCCTTCGCGGAGACGCGGTCCGGGTGGTGCCCGCCGCCCTACCGCCAAACCGCACGGTCGAAGTCCTCTGGGCCGCTCCTGCCCCCGAACTCGGTGAACTGGCTGCCGCGGGACTCGCCACCCATGCCGACATGGAGCACTTCGCCGGGAGCGAACCCGACCCGGCCGTGCTAGTCGTCCGGATCGCAGCACCCGGCGACTTGTCCAGCTATCGGCTGGTGATCGTCCGCCCGGACACGGCCGGGTTCGACCCGTGCCTGTCCGAGGCGTGTTTCAGTTTCGGCGTCGACTGCGACACTGACATGGACTGCCCGGCGCCGGCGCCATGCTCGCCGGGTCGGGTGGCCGAGCCAGTGATCGACTACCTGAGCCGCGACTTCGCCGGTCTCCGCCAACTGCTGCTGGACCGGCTGTCAGTGATGGCTCCCGCCTGGACCGACCGAAACATCGCGGATATCGGCGTCACCCTGGTAGAGATCTTCGCCTACCTCGGCGACCTGCTGGCCGCTGCGCAGGACACAGTAGCCGCAGAGGCTTACCTGGGTACCGCGCGACGGCGCGTCTCGGTAGCCCGGCACGCCCGACTGCTGGACTACCGGATGCATCACGGTGCGGCGGCTCGGGTCTGGCTGGTACTTGAGGTGGACGAGGACGTCTCGGGCAAGTTCGCCCAACGCGCGGCGTGCGTCCCAAAAGGGGAGCCAGCGCTGGACATGATCCCGCAAGGCTGGCAGGTCCAGTCTCGGGACGGCGCCGTCGTTTTCCACACCCTGCACCCGGTCACGCCGCTCGCCGCTCGCAACCGGATCGACCTTTATACCTGGGGCCTGCAGCAGTGCTGCCTTCCGGCCGGCGCGACGACTGCCACCCTCGTCGGCACGACAGCTAGTTTGCGGCTGTCAGCGGGCGACGTGTTGGTGCTGGAGGAGGTACCCGGCGCCGACCCGAGGGAGCCCGTGGACGTGACGCACCGATGGCCGGTGCGGCTGTCAGCCGACCCGGTAAACGGCTACGACCCGGTCACCGGCACCCACGTCATCCAGGTGTCCTGGCACGACGAAGACCGGCTCCCCTTCCCTCTGTGCGCCCGGCGGTTCTCGCTCGGCCGCTGCATAGGCGAGACCGGCGTCGCTGTGGCCCGGGGGAACGTGGTGCTGGCCACCCACGGCCGGCTGGTCGAGAATGAGCCTGTAGTGCCCGCAACTGTGCCAGAGCGGGGCCGGTACTCCCCCGCTCTGGGCAGCCGGGGCCTGTCATTCGCGGTGCCCTACTCGGACGCCGCGGCGCGGACGGTACCGGCGGCCCGGGCACTCACGATGGACCCGCGAGACGCACTGGCGGATCTAGTTCGGCTCACCGACGGCCGGGACGACTGGACGCTGCAGCGGGACCTGCTGGGCAGTGACCGGTTCGCCACGGACGTGGTCGCTGAGCCGGACGACGACCGCAATGTGCGTCTGCGCTTCGGCGACGACGTCGCCGGCCGGCGCCCTCCGGCCGGCCAAACCTTCACCGCCTCGTACCGGATCGGCGGCGGACTGGCCGGCAACGCGGGCCGGGAGGTACTGACCGTGCCGGACCCGGCCGTACGCGGGGTACAGGTGCGCAATCCGATGCCCGCTGCCGGCGGTGCCGAGCCAGAGTCGCTCGAACAGGTGAGGCAGTTCGCGCCGCAGGCGTTCCGGGTACAGGAGCGGGCGGTGACCGACGAGGACTACGCGGCCGTCGCACTGCGAGACGCAAGGGTCCAGCGGGCGGTCGGCACCCGGCGCTGGACTGGATCCTGGTACACCGAGTTCGTCACCGTCGACCGGCTCGGCGGAACCGGGCTGGACGCCGCCTTACGGTCGGAGTTGACCACCTCGCTGGAGCGATATCGGATGGCTGGCACCGACGTCACCGTCCAACCCCCCGTCTACGTGCCGGTGGACATAGAGCTGGCCGTCCAGGTGTTGCCCGACTCATTCCGCGGCACGGTGAAAAGCGCTCTGCGGCAGGTGTTCTCCATTCGTGATCTGGTCGGCGGCGGGCGCGCTTTCTTCCACCCGGACAGATTCACGTTCGGCACGCCGGTGTACCTCAGCGCCGTGATCGCCGCCGCCATGGCGGTCCCCGGGGTCGCCTGGGTGGACGTCGTGCAGTTCCAGCGGCTCGGCCAGAGACCCCCCGGCGAGCTGGCCGCAGGGTTGATCGCGATGGACCGGCTGGAGGTGGCCTGCTGTGACAGTGAGGGCGCCGACCCGGCGGCCGGGCGGATCCGCTTCACCATGAGCGGGGGGTTGTGACGTGTGTCAAGGTACAGACAGTTGCGGCTGCTGCGGCGTTACCGCGGCGAACCCGGCCAACGGCAACCCCCCGGGTCTGGCCACCATCGACTACCGAAGCGGGACGCACAGCACGGTGCTGCGTCGGATGCTCGCCGCGCTCGGCAGTGCGCTCCCAGCGCTGGACCCATCGGCGAGTGACGACCCGGCGGTCGCCTTGCTCGACGCGTGGGCGACAGTCGCCGACGTGGTCACCTTCTACCAGGAGCGGATCGCCAACGAGGGGTTCCTCCGGACCGCGACGGAACGCCGCTCGGTGCTGGAGCTGGCCCGCGAGATCGGCTACGAGCTGCGCCCCGGGGTCGCCGCCTCGACCTACCTGGATTTCCGCATCCAGGTTCCCGCGATGGCGGCCGCGGCACCCAGCCCCGCGGCGCCCACTGCGGCCGTCGTCCCTGCCGGCACCCGAGTGATAAGCGTGCCCGCACAAGGGAAGCTGCCGCAGCCGTTCGAGACCGGGCAGGAGATCACCGCGGTCGCGGCTTTGAATGAGCTCCCGCTGCTCACCCGAACCCCGCAGGTCGTCGACGCGGGCCTGACCCGGCTGTACCTGGACGGCACGGTGACCGGCCTGCGCCCCGGCGACCCGCTCCTGGTCGTCCAGCACACGGATCCCCCAGGCGTGCCAGCGGTGTGGGACCTCCGCGTGCTGGACACCGTCACCACCCTGCCTGCCACCGCACCGGACGCGTCCCCTGCCACGCTGGTGACTTGGGCAGACGGTCTGACCGCCGATATCCCGGATCCCGAGGTGTATGCCGTCGACTTGCGCGGCGCCGTGTTCGGCTACAACGCGCCGGACTGGCTCACCCTGCCGGACACCGTCCGCCGGCGGTACATCGTCGCGTACAACCACCAGATTCCGCCGCCTGCCGGTCCGGCGGCGCTGACCGACCCTCAATGGCCGGGCTTCGCGCTGCCCGACCCCAACCAGCCCGCGTCCGGCGGCGCGATCGACGTGGACGGGGGCCACCCGGAGGTCGCCAAGAACTCATTCCTGGTGCTGCGCCAGCCGGGCCGCCGGGAGCTGTACCGGGTGACCGACGCGCTGCCCTCGGCCCGGGAAGGGTTCGCGATCAGCGCCAAGACCACGTATCTGACGCTGGACCGGAAGGACGGCCTGAGCGGTTTGGACCGGCGGCAGGTCGCGGTGCTCGCTGCCACCAGGCAACTCGCCCTGGCCGACCGGCCGATCGGCGGCGGCGCCTCGGGCCGCGACCTGGAACTGGCCGCGACGGCCCCGCTGGCCACCGGGCAACCGGTGCTGATCATCGGCACCGCGGCCGACGCACCCGTCGTGCGAGCCGCCCGGGTGGACGCGGCCGCCGGCAACCGCGTCACGCTGGCGGACCCGCTCTACCCCGCCCTCGACGTGGAGTCCGTGCGGATCTCGGGCAACGTCGTCCTTGCCACCCATGGCGAGACGGTGCCGGACGAGGTACTCGGCAGCGGTGACGGCACGGTCCCCAACCAGCGGTTCACGCTGCGCAAGCCGAACCTCACGCACGTCGCAGCCCGGACCCCGTCCGGCGTGGAGAACTCGCTGCAGGTGTGGATTGATAGCGTCCTGTGGACCGAGGTGCCGTCGCTATACCAGGCCGGGCCGAACGACCGCGTATACGTGGTCCGGATCGGCGACGACGCAAAGGCCACCGTGATCTTCGGCGACGGGGTATACGGCGCCCGGCTGCCCACCGGGCAGGAGAACGTGCACGCCACCTACCGCAGCGGAATCGGCCCGGACGGCGACGTGGACCCGCACGCGCTCAGCCTGCTGCCGCAGCGGCCGCTCGGCGTGGCCACGGTGGACAACCCGGCCGGCGCCACCGGCGGGACCGCGCCGGAGACGCTGGCCGAGGCCCGGGCGAACGCACCACTCACCGTGCTCACCCTGGACCGGGTGGTGTCTCTGTCCGACTACGAGAACTACGCGCGGGGTTTCGGCGGCATCGCGAAGGCCGGGGCGGTCGCCCTGCCGGGCGGAACGGTGCCCACCGTTTTCATCACCGTGGCCGGCCCGGGCGGCGCCGGCGTGCCACGGCAGCCCACCCTGGACGATCTGCTCGGCGCCCTGGACACCGTTCGAGACCGCGGAGCAACCGTGCGTGCCGACAGTTTTGTGCCACTGCTGTTTCGGCTCAAAGTCCAGGTGCTCGCCGACCCGGCCCGGCGGTTCGCGGACGTGCGCGTCGCCGTATGGGACGTGCTGGTCACCGGCTGGTCGGCCGACCGACGGTCGTTCGAACAGCCGGTGACCGCGGCGGAGATCGTCGCCGCGGTTCAGTCGGTGGACGGCGTGACTGCGGCTCGGTTGACCGAGCTACGGCCCGAAGTCGCCCAGCCGCTACCGAACGACCCGGCCGTGGTCGACGTGCTGACCGCCCCGGCCGCGCGCCGGGATCCGACACCCAATGACCCAGGGCGGGTACTGCCGGCCGCGTTGCTGATGCTCGACCCGGCCCTGCTGACCGTCGAGGAGTGGACGCCATGACGGTCGCCGCCACCGGCGCCGATCGGCCGGTGTACGACCTGCTCCCGGTGATCCACCGGATCCGGGACAACGAGCGCGGCTTGCCACTGCGCGCGCTGCTCGACGCAGTCGAGACGGAACTGGTGCGGCTGCGGACCGACGTCGACGGGTTATATGACGATTGGTTCGTGGAGACCTGCGCGGAGTGGGTGCTCCCGTACCTGGGCGACCTGCTGGGCGTGCAGGGCCTGCGCCCGGTGCCGGGAGCCTCCGGGCTGCGCGCGCTGGTGGCGAACACGATCCGCTACCGGCGACGGAAGGGCACACCCGGCGTCATCGAACAGGTCGCCCGCGACGTCACCGGCTGGCCGGCCCGGGTGGTCGAGTGCTACTCCCTGTTGAGTGCCACCCAGCATCTGGACCACGTCCGGCCGGGCCTCGCCGGTACCGCCGACCTGCGAGACGCGGACGGCCTGGCCCTGACCGGCACACCGTTCGGCTCGACCGCCCGGACCAGCGAGGTACGGCACATCGACGACGGCCGCGGCCGCTACGGTCTGCCAAACATCGGGGTGCACCTGTGGCGACTGGCCGCCTACCCCGTGGAGGGCGTGGACGCCCGCCGGACCGGATCCGGCTGGACATTCGATCCGGCCGGCCGCGACTTACCACTGTTCCACCGGGCCCTAACCGAGCCGGACGACCTGACACACCTGGCGGAGGAGATGGACGTCCCGGCGCCGCTGCGCCGCCGTGCGCTGATCCGGGAACTGCTCCCGCCGCAGCACCTGGTCTTCCTCGCCGAACCGGATTCCGCCCTGCGAATCCGACTGGACGGCGTGCCGGTCCCGGCCACCCGCCTGGTCTGCCGCGACTTGAGCGGATGGGACGCTCCGGACGATGGCACCGGTACCGCACCTCCGCGGGTCGCAGTGGATCCGCTACTCGGCCGGATCGTGCCGTCACCCGCGCTGGCACCACACCGGGTGCAGGTGGACTACGTCTACGGCTACCCGGGCGACGTCGGGGCAGGGCCGCACGACCGACGGGCCACCCTGGCGGCCGCCCTGAATCTGACCGACCCGGCGCCGGCCATCGACTGGACGGTTCGGGTAGCCCGCGACAAGTCCCCCGTGCCAGGCCGGACCGTGACCTCGATCGCGGATGCGTTGCGGCTGTGGAACACCCGGACCGACCTCGCCCCGGGCCAGGTCGGGGTGATCGCCGTGGCGGACAGCGCGACCTACCACGAGGACCTGGAAGTGGTGATCCCTGCCGGAGACCGACTGGTGCTCGTCGCCGCGGCCTGGCCGGCGGCGGATCCCCAGGTGCCGCCGCCGAGCATGGATCTGCTGCCGCCGTCCGCTCGCGGGCTGCGGCCACACTTGATCGGCAACATCAAGGTGACCGGAGCCGGGGGCGCGGGCTGCGGGCTGGTGTTGGACGGGCTTTCCGTCGAGGGTGACTTGACCGTATTGCCAGGCGACCTGGGCGATCTGGTGCTTGCCGACGGCACACTGACCGCCGGTCGGGTAACGGCAACCGGCAACCAGCACTTGGCGGTCGACGTACGGCGAAGCGTCCTGCCCGGACTGAGCCTGCAGGGCGTGCCGTCCGTCAGCCTGGCGGAGAGCCTGCTGTTCGACCAAGCAGCGACGCTGGATGCGGCCGATGCCCGAGCAGACGTCCAAGGCTGCACCCTGCTCGGTCAGACGGTCACCCGGATCCTGACCGCCGGGAACACACTGTTTTGCAGTCCGGTCACCGCCCGAGACGTGCAGACGGGATGTGTCCGGTTCAGCTACTTAGCCCCGGGGTCGCGCACGCCGCGGCGGTATCACTGTCTGCCTGCCGATCCGGCGGCGGCGGACGGCGTCGCACCCCGGTTCACCTCCGTCCGGCCAACCGACCCCGGGTTCGGGCAACTTGCACCAGGTTGCCCGCCCGAGATCACCCGCGGCGCCGACGACGAGGGCGAGATGGGCGCGTACCACTTTCTCCAGCAGTCCCTACGACTGGCCAACCTGACCTCCCAACTCGGGGCGTACCTTCGCTTCGGGCTGGAAGCCGGGGTCTTCTTCGCGACTTGAGGTGTGTCAATGAAGGGCGACTTCACGCGTCAGACGTTCCGCAGCCAGCACCACTACCGGGGCGTGCTCCAGCAGCAGGGCCGGGTGCAGCTCGACGCGGACTGGAACGAGCAGGTGCTGATCCAGGCCCACATGGACCGACTCAGTGGGCGGGACACCGTCGGCGCGCACGGGGCTCCACAAGACGCCGCCGGGATGGGCATCGTCGGAACAGATGGGCAGCCCCCGGCCGGCCCGGTTCCCTCGGCGGAACTGCGGATCTCGCCGGGTCGCTACTACGTATCGGGAATCCTCTGCGAAAACGAGGACCTGCTGCCGCTCGATGCGCAGCCCGACCTGCCCAGCGTTCCGCTGCCGACCGATAACGGCAGCTACACCGCCTTTCTCGACGTATGGCACGAGCACCTGACCGCGCTCGAGCGCCCGGAGCTGCGCGAGGTAGCGCTGGGCGGGCCGGACACCACCACCCGCTCGCGCACCATCTGGCAGGTCCGGCTACGGACCGCCGACGAGAAACCGCCCCCCGTGATCGGCGCCGGGCAACTACGCGCTCGCGCCGAGTCGTCGGGGGACATCACCGACGCCTGCGACGTACCGACCGGCACCGGTTACCGGCGGCTGGAGAACCAGCTCTACAGGGTGGAGATCCGCGACCCGGGTGATCCCGGCAGAGCGACGTTCCTCTGGTCCAGAGAGAACGGCTCCGTGACGGCCCGGCTGGTCACGCTGGACGGCAACACTCTCACCCTTGACTCCACCGGCAGGGACGACCGACTGTCGTTCGACAAGGGCTGGGTGCAGGTCACAGACTCGGCACGGGCCCGGCGCGGCGAGCCGGGATTCTTGGGAAGCATCGGGCATGTCTATGACAACACGATCACCGTCGCCGAGTGGAGCGGCGGAGCGCCGGCGCCGGGCGACCTCGGGACGGATCCGATCGTCAGGCGCTGGGAGTCCGGGCCGCTGACCGTGACCCTGCCGGCGACGCCGGACGAATGGACCGCGCTGGAAAGCGGAGTTGAGATCCAGTTCCGGGACGGCGGGTTCAGGACCGGCGACTACTGGCTCATCACAGCCCGGACCGCGAACCTCGAGGGCCGGCCCGCGGTGCAAGGGCTCGCCGGGAATGTGGACTGGCCCCAAGACAACGGCGACCCTGCGTACCAACCGCCGGACGGCATCCGACACGCCTACGCCGACATCGCAGACATGACGCTCGCCGGCGGGTACTGGACGGTCACCGACCGGCGCCCCGTGTTCCCGCCGCTCACCGACATCGCGGCCGACATCGCGGCCGACATCGCGGTCGGGTACGCGGGCGGCGACGGGCAGCAGGTGCCGTCGGGGAGCGCGCTGCCACAGCCGCTCGAGGTGTCGGTGACCCGTCGCGGCACCGCCGTTCCAGGCGCGACCGTTCGATTCGAAGCGGCCGACACCGGCGGCCTGCTCGCCGCCAAGGCTTCCGACCTGGCAGGGTCGGCGAGCCACCTACTGAACCTGCCTACCGGCCCGGACGGCGTGGCCCGGTGCTGGTGGCGCCCCGCGAACGACCCGGCGCGCCCAAGCCAGCGGGTCACGGCGCGCCGGATCGGCCCAGACGGGCAGCCGGCCCTCCCGCTGGTCGACTTCACCGCGGCGTTCGCTGACGCATCCAGTGTGTCGTTCGACCCGGCAGGTTGCACGCGACTGGTCGGCGCGACGACCGTGCAGGCCGCGATCGGTGCCTTGGCGGCCACACCGGTCCTAGTTCCCATCGCCGGCGATGGGCAGGACGGCCAGGCCGGGTCGCCGCTACCGCGGCCGGTGACTGTGCGGGTGATAACCGGTTGCGGCGACCCAGTTGGCGGTGTCACGGTCCAGTTCTCCGTGGCCGACGGAGCGGTGGCGAGCACCGCCGGCGCCCTCGCAGGCGCGGGCGCGGGCACCAGCGTTAACCTGAGCACCGCCACGGACGGCTCGGCGGACTGCTGGTGGCGCCTCGGCAAGCAGACACCGGTGCAGACGCTGACCGCGGCGCTATTCCACGCGGGCGCGCCGGCCCCGGCCATCGAGCCGTTCATGTTCGTCGCTGGAGCCGTCTCTCGCGGCGGCTTGCAGGTCACTGGCGTGTTGCTCGCCGGCGACGTCCCTCTACCGAATGACGGGGAGGTCGCCGCCGGCGACCTGGCCACCGGGCTGACGGTGCTGCTGGACCGCGACCCGCCGGATCCGGCCGCGGTCTCCGGGAAACCTGTGCTCACTGTGACCCTTGACCTGCCCTACCCGCTGTCCGAGGCGGACCGAGCAGTCTGGGGCGACGCCGTGACCGGCGCGGTGCCGCTGACCCTGGCCGGCGAGGTCGGGACCGGTCAGCGAGGTGGCCGGTCAGCGGTGACCTGGACCGCCGGGCCACCCGGCCGGGCCTTGCTGGGCACGCTGTTCGGCGTGCTAACCAGGCTGCAGGCAGTAGACCGGGTGCTCGGCCATTTGGCCTTGGACAGCCGGGTCACCGGCGACGCGGGCTGGACACAGTGGTTCTGGCTGGTCGGATCAATCGTCAATCTGGTTCTGGTGCCGAACCGCCAGGGCAAACTGAACCTGGCGTCCGGCCGCGAGCTGGTCACCCGTGCGGTCTCCCGGGACGCGCTGCGTGCCGGGTTGCGGGCCGGGGCGCACGTTGCGGACGGCCCGGATCAGGATCTCGATGTGGCCCGCCGGGCCGCCGGCAACGCCTTCCGCAACGGCTCCCCGCGAACCCTCGTGCTGCTGACCACTCAGCAACACGCGGCGGCCGCCGGTGTGATCCGGGACGCGCTGGCCGCTTTCCGGCTGACTGTGGACGTGGTACTGACCGCCGACCTGCTGGCCGAGGCAAGCACCCGGCTCGCCGCCAGCCAGCAGATAGACGGGATCCTCACCGACGACGCCGATCTCGCCGCCATCACCACGGCGCTTCCCGACTTCCCGGAAGGATTCCCCCTGTGAACCTCACCCACGCCACTACCATTCCCGTGCCCGCAACCAGCCGGTTGGTGCCCACCCCTGCGCGGGTGATGCGTTGCGGCGGAATCGACTGCCCACCCGGAACCTGCGACCACACCGACGACCCGGACGACGCCACCGTCCACCGGTCCACCGGCGGCGCTGCGGTCCGCGGCGGACCGGTGCCTCCCAGTGTGTTGCGGGTGTTGGCTACGCCGGGCGCACCTCTGGACTCGTCCGTGCGTACTGCGATGGAGGCACGCCTGGGGCACGACTTCGGCAGTGTCCGGGTGCACACCGACGCTGACGCCGCTCGCTCCGCGCGGTCGATCCAGGCCCACGCCTACACATTCGGCACACACGTCGTCATGGGCGCCGGCCGCTACCAGCCGCACGCGCCGGCCGGCAGCCGCCTACTCGCCCACGAATTGACCCACGTGATCCAGCAGGCCGGCAACTCTGGCGCGCCAACAACGCTTAGTGATCCAGCCGACGCCACCGAACAGGAGGCAGAGCGGGCGGCCGACGCCCCTCAGGTTGCACGCACCCCTGGAGACGGGTTAGGGCGGTTGCACGGCGAGGACCAGCCACGGGACCGGCTCGGCCAACTCGCGTCCGGCTTTTCCGGGTGCGCAACCACAACCGACACGTCGGGACCGCGCCGCCACCCCCGCGCCAGCCTGCACGTTCCCCGGACCGTGCCCGACAAGCAGATGTCTATGACGACGGCAATGCGGTACATGGCCGGAAATCTCGCCCCGACCACCTTGGCCTCACAGAACCGCGGACTGGACGGACGGCTAGATGCTGACCACCTCGCGATATCCACGTCGACTGAGGTCGGACACATCGTTGCCCGCAACGGAGCCGCCATCCCCGGCACGCCCGGGGGTGGTCCCGGCGGCTGCGAAGATCTCCTTCAGCAGATCATCGAGTTGCTCAACGAGGTGGCCCAACGCTTCAACGACGCCCTGAACGATCCACACGACCTGTTCAATTACCACCGCAAGGTGCGCGACGCGCATCCGGACTACGGCTCATGGGACGGCCACGAGGATCGCTACAACTACGACCGCGAGCGCCTCCGCACCAAACTGGCGGAGTGGGAGGCCGACGATAGGTGCCGTGGCTTCCCCTTGAGCAGGCCGCAGCAGGAGGAGATTCAGGAAGCCAGGGAGTTCGCCCAAAAGAACTTCCCGGCCCGACCGGCGCCGACGCACGCTCGATCAATGGAGGGTGAGCCGGCCGAAACCGGTGAATCAGTGTGGGACAAGCTGAAAAGGTACCTGCCGGAGATTCTGGTCACGGCCCTCATAGGCGTAATCACAGTCGCGGCCGCCATAGCCCTCTTTGCATGCTTCGGCAGCGGCGCCTGTGAGCTCGGGTTGATCCTCGCCGGCGCGGGCGTCCTCCTCATCGCCGGGGTTACTGCTGCGATGCGCGCTGCAGGTGTCCGGGATACGTCATCCGGTGGCCCGGTGGCCGCTGCCGAGGAATCGCCGCAGCCGGAGGAAACCACGGCTTGACCCGGAAGGGTCAGGGGCTGGTGTTGGTGTCTGCTCTTTTCTAGTCCCCGGCGGGCGCGGTCGCGACAGCTGCGGAGACCGCCTGGCCGATGGCGATAACCGTCTGTTCCGGAATGCGTCCATCGGAGCTGAGGGCGGCGAGCAGACTTTCTGTGCGGAGCTCGGATCCCTCGAATACAACCTTCTCGATATGGATGTTTAGGTTGTCCATCCCGCGATCTCTCCGTCGGTGAGCGGTTTCTCCAGTTTTGCGTACTCGGTGCGCGAGGCCATGAGGACGTGCGACATCCGGACCGGCTGGCCGTCCTCGGCGGCCAAGAAGGCTGCGGACAGTGCGATGTTCCGGATTGTGCCTCCTGAGACGGCCAGCCGGGCTAGCTTCTCGGGGACCAGGCCATCGGTTGGCAGATCGGGGGGTAGTACCCGGCGCCAGATCTCGGCCCTTCCGGCAGTGTCCGGGAACGGGAACTGGATAACGAAGCGCAACCGTCGCAGGAACGCGGTGTCGATCGCGTCCTTGAGGTTTGTGGTGAGGATCGCCAGCCCGCGGTAGGTCTCCATCCGCTGTAGCAGGTAACTGACCTCGATGTTTGCGTACCTGTCGTGGCTGTCCTTCACCTCGCTGCGCTTGCCGAACAGGGCGTCGGCCTCGTCGAAGAGCAGCACCACACCACCGGTCTCGGCCGCGTCAAAGATCTGCCCCAAGTTCTTCTCGGTTTCCCCGATGTACTTGCTGACCACTTGGCTGAGGTCAACCCGATAGAGGTCCAATCCCAGTTCCCCGGCGATCACTTCGGAGGCGAATGTCTTGCCGGTCCCGCTCGCGCCGGCGAATAATGCCGCCACCCCGGTGCCACGCGAACTCTGTGCGCCGAAACCCCAATCCTCGAAGACGGTCATCCGGTGCCGGACATGCGAGGTTAGTTCGCGCAGCAGGCGGTCTTGTGCGGTTGGTAGCACGAGGTCGTCTCGCTGGGCCTGCGGTGCGATTCGCTGCGCTAGTCCGTCGATCGCGGGGCGGGCAAGGGATCGGCACGCTTCCCACAGCATTTGTCCTGCGTCCGGTTCTGCGGTCCGGATCTTTCGGGCGATCGATCGCACGTCCTCGGCGCCGAGCATGAACTGCCCGGCAAGCCGGTCCGCCCAGTCGGCCAGGACTGGTCCGGTCGGTTGCAAGGCCGCTCGCCAAACCTCTCGAAGTTCGGCGGGACGGAGCACCGGCACCTCCAGAGCTGTGGAACAAGAGTCTTGGTCGTCAGGCACCGGGCAGGCGACCGCGACCGGCCCGCTGAGCCGTCGGGCGACCGCGAGCGCTGACCGGCCCGCGTCGGCGACCGGATCGTCCACCTCGAACAGCCAGCAGCGGCCGGACAGCACCGACTCCCGCTCACAGATCCGCGCCAGCAGGTTCCGCTCCGCAGACGTATCCGGCAGATCGCCGGCCCGAAACACGAGCGGTTCCAGGCCTAGGTCGGCGGCGGCGGCGGACATCACCGCGCGCAGATCCGGGCGGCGCCGACCGTGCAGCCTGACTCTGCGCCCGGTCGGCCCGGACCATAGCTCGGCGAGCCTGTCCGCCGCAGTACGCAATGAGGCCGGCAGTGCAAACGCCGCCGGCAGCGGCTCGGTCATACATTCGATCCGGGGGTCCACGTAGGTCAGCCCGACCAGAGCGTGCAACACACGCTCGTCCACCCGCAGCACGCTCGTCGTGGGCGCCTCCGGATGGGCCAGCTCCACCAGGTGCCAGCGGCGCAGAGGTGCTGTTGGGGTGATCGCCGACCAGTGCGCGTCCGGCAATGCACTCAACGCCAGACTGAACGTCGCGAACCGTCGGTTCGGGTCCCCCTGCGCGGCCGCGCACGCGGAGGCGACTGCGGTGTCCAACTCCACTCCGGCGCACAGCAGCAGTGTGTCCTGCTCGAAGCGGGACATTCCGAAGGCGCCGGCGATCACGTCTAGCGCGGGTGGCGCAGGCATTTCCGCGCGCACCCGGTCCAGGCGGCGGACTCGCTCGGCAACGTCGTCCCCTGTCAGCCGCCCAGCCAGCACCGCCAGCGCGGTTGTCAGGAACTCATGGTTCGCTGTAACCCAACCGTCCGCCGGGGCTGGCTCGGGCAGTGCGACGCTCATGGGATCACGACGCGCGGCGTATCGAACCGACCGTCTGCGCCCTGTTGCAGCACGCTCTGCGCGCCGTCCACCTGGATCCGCACGAGATAGGTCCCGGCAGCGACCCCGGTTACCGAGACTGTGACCTGGTCGGCCGTCTCCGGTGCGTCCGGGGTCGGCTGGGGCGCGGTGAACGCATAGGCCCGCCCAGCCCTGTCCGCCGGTGGGTGGTGCTCGTTCAGGGTCAGCACCACACGCTGCGCCCGACCCACCGGGGGGAGCACCGGCACGGTTACGCTCACCGCCCCGGCGGGACCGGGTGCGGCGGTCACGGTCCCCACGTCAGGTCGGACGAGCAGTGGGACAGCGGGGGATTCGGCCCCGGCGCGTTCCATTGGTGGTGTGCCGACCAGCCGGGGATGCCGGACCTGCAGGCTGTGCAGGCCGGCTGGCGTTCCGACGGGCAGCGGCAGCGTTAGTCGGGTGCCGGTGACGTTGTCGGCTGGGACCGCGACCTCCGCGTCGGCGAGCCGGATCCGGGTGAGATAGGTGCCGCGAAGCCGCTGCCCATCGATCCGGATTGTGGTGCCCGGCAGGATCGGGTCGGCCGGGCCGGAATCGGCCACCACGCGGCTCACGACGGGGATGTTCAACGCGGCCGCGTCCACGCCGCGGGTGAGCACCGGCAGCGCGGGCTGAACGGGCAGATCCGCGTCCAGCAACACGACGGAGGCCTGATAAGTGATCGAGAGCCGGTATGGGGACTGGAAGAACGTGGACCAGAGTTTGGAGATCTCGTCCAGGTTCAAAGGCAACTGCGTGAACCGGACCAGCTCCACCTGTTCCGGTAGGTCCGAGAACTGCTGCCAGGTAGCCGGATCATCGGCGACCGCGGCGGCGATGATGTCCCGCAACCGCTGCCGGCCGAGCACCGGCTCGGCGACCATTTCGGTCACCGTCGCGCCGAGCATCCGCTGCGGCTCCAATGCGCTCTCGTCCCCGGAGAACGTCAGCAGGTACTGCAGGTCCAGCGCCTGCTCAGGTCGGGCCAGCAGGGTGCCGTCGGCGCGCCGGGTGGGCAGCGCATTCCCGGCCCAGGCAGCGCTCGGCGCCACGTGGTACAGGAATACGTTGATGCCGCGGGCATCACCATCGGCCCCGGCCAGCATGTCCGGCCGCAGGGTGGTCACCCGCGCGTTCTCCACACCACCGACCGGAATCGCGACCAACGCTTCACCGAGGTTCCTCCGAAGCGCCGCCGTGACCATCGCGACCGCCAGCGAGTTACTCACTACCGCCCGATCGCCGCTCGAGGTATTCGTCGAGTGACAGGGGCCGCGGCCCGGGGGTGGGTGCGGCAGGCGTGGGCGGCTGCAGTACGGGCGGCGGCTGGCGCACCTCAACCCTCCCGATGGTCACGTTCACCACCGGGGTCGCGGATTCTGGGTGCACCGCGGGAGTCCCGGTCCGACGCGGACCGCTCCGGGCCCGTCCGGTTGCAGAGCCGGTCGGCGGGGCAGTTGTCGGCCCGGGGGTCCGCGGAACGGCCTCGGCGCGACGGTCGACCTCGGCTGGGATCGACACCGCGACATCCGGAACGGCCACCCGCGGGGCAGC
>Ga0208851_1000192_pt1 | contig 27353 bp, 23 predicted proteins | sample NGESurshal092012_FD_184481 | JGI IMG/M metagenome (GOLD analysis project Ga0208851, IMG submission 184481) | Arctic peat soil microbial communities from Barrow, Alaska - NGEE Surface sample 415-2 shallow-092012 (SPAdes) | ecosystem: Environmental > Terrestrial > Soil > Wetlands > Peat ... | reverse complement strand
AGAGCCGCCGATGCTCGGCATCACCCTGACCCGGGAGGAGGCCGCCGCCCACGCCGCCGCCGAGGCGCAGAACGGTGCCCGACGCTCGGCGAACATGACGTACCACGGCGGGAAGATCATGCCGACGGCCGTGAGCAAGGCCATCTTCTGGGGACCGAGCTGGGCCAACACGGCCTTCGTGGGTGACAAGATCACCGGCCTGGACAGCTGGTACACCGGCCACTCGGGCTCGAACTACGCGAAGACCTCGGACGAGTACACCGGCACCAACGGGCAGGTGGGCGCGACGACGACCCACCAGGGCCACATCATCGACACATCGACCGCGTCTGGTGGAGGCAGCACCTCGGCCATCCTCGCGGAGGTCTGCAAGCAGATCACCGCAGGCAACATCGTCCCCGACGCGAGCGGGAATGGCTACTACCCGGTCTACACCGACCTGAAGCGCGGCAATGCCGGATACTGCGCCTGGCACAGCGCCGGGACGTGCGGCGGCAAGGCGGTTCAGTTCGCCTTCTTCTGGAACCTCGACGGTGATCCCGGGTGCGATCCGCAGGACAGCACGACCGGCCACTCGCAGGGCCTGGCCGCGCTGGCGAACGTGACCGCCCACGAGCTCTCCGAGGCCCGGAGCGATCCCGCGAGCCCCGGCGCCTGGTACGACTCGTCGGGCTCCGAGAACGGGGACAAGTGCGCCTGGACGTTCAACGTCCCCTCGGTGAGCTTTTCGAACGGCACCCTCTGGAAGCTGCAGGGCGAGTGGTCCAACGCCGGGTACACCGCCGGGACTGGCTACCCGAACAGCAGCGGGCAGAGGGGCTGTCTCGACGGCCACTGAGCCGTCGCGCGTCGTGAAGACATGTCCCTGGGCGGTCACATCGCCCGGGGGCTCGTTTTCACATCCCCGTGGTGTTGTTGCTCCAGATGGGGCTGTGTGACCGGCGCTGATCCCGCGCGGTGATGAAGCGCGACTTCAAGAGCCCGGTCGCCACCTTGCCGATGACGTCCTTGGCGACGGTTCCCCGGTAATGGGGCACGGTCCGGGCGAGCCGAAGCTCGTGCTCGAAGACCACCACCGGTTGCCAGCTCCAGCTCGCCGCCTCCGGCGTTCCGTCCGGAAACTCGGTCAGGGTGACCCAGCCGACGATGGGAATGAAGGAGATCTCTCCCTGGCTGCCGTCTGCGCTCTCGCAGAGGAGCACCTTGAGCCCCATGTCACCCGCGGTGAGCGGACTGCAGGTGATGGCCGGGCGGATCCCCGGGACTTCTGAAAGCGACATGTGGACTCCCGGGACCTCGAGTTGCCCGGCATCCGGGTCGAGAAGTCAGCATGACGCGTAACACCTCTGGCGCGCACCGGCAAATCGACGTGAGACGCGCCGCGGGCCGCCGGATCCACTCACGCCGCGGATCCGGCGAGCCCCTGGTCAGTGCGCGAGCGATTGCGGTGATGGTGCCGCCGCGGCGCGAACGGCCAGATGTCCACCACCTCTCCCATCGCGTTGTCGCCGGCGTGATTCGGATGCAGGTAGTCGCATGGCAGCTGGGTGACTGGCTGTTCGGCAGGTACTCCGTCTTCATGTTTCCGGTGGCCGGGTCCAGCGTGGCCAGGTCGAACTCCTCGACGCCGTCGAAGAGCCCCGAGTGCCGGACGAACGCATTGAGCACCTGCCGTCCGGCGTCGACCACCGGCCCGTTGTCCGCGGTGGGGAACGGCCCGCCGCTGACTCCAAGCGCCGAGGTCAACGTGCAGCAGCATCCTGCGCGTGAGCATCGTTTCGCTCCCAGTTCGAAGGCTGCGGGGGCCGCGCCTGCGCCCACGCGACCCGGATGGACTGCGAGTCCGGTGCAGCGCGCGAGGAATCTCGCCGCGCGGGAGCGAGCACAAGTCGAGTCGCGTCAGCCTTCCTTTGGCGCTGGCGCCTGGACGGTGAGCACCCGGGCACGCGATGAATGCGGTCGATCCCACGCGTGCGTTCATCCGGCAGCATCGCGCTCCCGCCCACCCGGAGGCGTGAGACCTAGGTCTCATTGTCCGGTACTCACCCGGCTGGGACGGTCCCTCCGTCTTCGGACAGGAGGTTCAATGCTGACTCGTACGATCGGTGTCTTCGCAGCGCTCGCCTTGTGCGCACTTCAACCTGCCGCGGCCCAGGCTCCCCCGCCGGCAGCTGCGCCAGCGAAGGACCACGGGACCGCCATCAAGGAGAATCTGCAGAAGAGCCTGGCGGCCCTGCGGCAGTACCAGTGGGTGGAGACCACCGTGGTCTCGATGAAGGGAGAGGAAAAATCCAGGACGCAGGACAGCTGCTACTACGGGGCCGATGGGAAGGTTCAGAAGACCCCCATCGGTGCTCCAGCGCCTCCTCCGAAGGAGAAGCGAGGAGTGAGGGGCAAGGTCGTCGAGAACAAGAAGGAGGAGGTCTCCGACGCGGTGAAGCAGGCGGTGGCCCTGGTGAAGCAGTACGTCCCGCCCGACCCAGCGAAGATCCAGGCCGCGAAGGCCGCGGGAAGGCTCTCGGTCTCGCCGCCCGATGCGGCGGGGAAGGTGCAGCTGGTCATCAAGGATTACCTCAAGCCCGGCGACTCGCTGACGCTCATGGCGAACGCCGCGACGGATCAGATCACCGGCATGATGGTCAACACGTACACCGACACGGCAAAGGACGCGGTCGGTCTCAAGGTGGGGTTCGGCTCCTTCGCCGACGGCACGGTGTTCCCGGCGAAGATCAACCTCGACATCGCGTCGCAGCAGCTGGGGATCGCGATCGAGAACAGCGGATACAAGAAGGCTGGCAGCTGACCCTGGCCGGCGCCGCCCGCTGCGGCGTCGACTGCGCTGTGTGCCCGACCGGCGGCGACGGTCAGTGCTCCGGCTGGGCGCCAGCCTCGGCCGGCAATCCGTACTGGATCCGCTGGAGCGCCCGTCGCGCGGCCCGGGTGAACCCGTCCTCCAGATGGTACAGCGACATGAAACGCTCGAGCAGAGGTCGCGCTGCGGACGGTCTTCCGAGCGCGTACTCGGACATGCCTGCGTGGTACAGCGCCTGGAAGTTCTCGGGCCAGAACTCCAGGACCAGCTGCATGATCGGCGCTGCCGAGACGTCGTCGCCCATGTCCGCCACCGGGTGACCGGCGTCGAAGACCATCGCCGCCGCTCGCGCCCGCTGGGCCTCGGGAAGAGCGAGAATTCGTTTGCGGGCCGCGTCCATCTTTCCGCCGAGCGCGAGGCATGCCGCACTGGCGCCCGCCCCATCCGCGCCCTCGGGTGGAGGCTGGCGGAGAACGGCCTGCACCGCTTCGACCGCGTTGCAGTGCGGTCGCACCCTGGTGAGCCAAGCCTCGGCCGGCGACACCTGGCGCGTCGTCGCGGCGCGGGGCGCCACCCGCGGTTGAGCGGGATGGACGCGAGAGATGACGGCCCAGCCAACGAGCACCGCCATCGATCCGACCAGCCCCACCAGGGCGCTACGCCCGAGACGCAGACGGGGCGGCACGGCGTGACGTCGCTCCAGCAGGGCCCGCGCCGCCGCGGCGTCCCGTGGACGTCCCGCCGGGGCGACCCTCAGCACCTCGGGGAGCCAGCCATCGAACGGCGGCGGCAACCCGGGCGGAACGTGGATCTCCAGGCTCCCATCGAGCCAGTCCGTCGGGGGCTTCCCGGTGAGTGCGTGGAGCAGCGTGGCCCCGAGCGCATACAGGTCCGACGTCCGGTCCACCGTGCCCCCCAGCTGCTCCGGAGGCATGTACCCGAAGGTCCCCACCAGCGTGGACCGGTGGGTCCGCTCGGCGGAGAGAGTCCGGATGCTGCCGAAGTCCACCAGGAGCACGCGTCCGTCCGGGCGGAGCAGCACGTTCGCGGGCTTCAGATCCCGATGCAGGAGTGGCGGCGTCCGGCGGTGGATCTCGTCGAGCACCTCCAGGAGCTGCCTCGCGATGCCCAGCGCCTCGTCCGGCGGGACCGGCCCTCGGTCGATCCGCTCGGCGAGCGTCTCGCCCATGACGTACTCGGCGGCGAGGTACAGGCGGAGGCCCACACCCCGCCCCTCGCGAAAGCTTGCCACGTAGGCGGGGATGCCCGGGTTGTGCAGCGAGCGCAGCGCCTCAGCTTCCCGCTCGAAGGCGTCCAGTTCCTGGATCGACGGAACGCGAGAGAACTGCAGCTCCTTGAGCGCAACTCGCCGTCCGTCGGACTGCCTGGCCAGGTACACCCGGGCGTGCGGGCTCTCCGCGAGCACGCGCTCGACATGGAAGCCTCCTGGAGCCACCGCCACGCCACAGTGCGGGCAGCGTGCCTCGCGCGACGTGGCGCCGCAGCCCACGCATCTCTCTTCGGCCGCGGCAATCGTCGTGCTGTGCGTGTGCTCCATGAAGGGCTCTTCCCGGGAGCATGCACGCACCGCACCTGCCTGCGGCACTGGGGCGACGAGCACCCGCTCCCGCACGGGCTGGTCCGGCGGCACGAGGTGTGCGCCGCCCGCACCCGTGTCCCCGCACCGGGCTCGAGGGCGCCCGGCAGGGTAGAGCGCGCCAGCGGGGCATGACGCTGGAGCCGTGGTATTCGTGAAGGATGAGCCGCTCGTTCCGGGCCCGCGTCTGCGCGGTGCTCCTCTCCGCCACTCCGGCCCTCGCACAGACCGCCTCGCCCGCTCCGTCCCGTGGAAATCTCATGCAGGACGCGCTGCTGAAGCCGTTCACGGGGGACTGGGACGCGATCAAGAAGAGAGGCGTGCTCCGGGCCCTCGTCGTCTACAGCCGGACCCTCTACTTCGTGGACAGGGGCCAGGAGAAGGGCGCCACCTACGCGGTGCTCAAGGCGTTCCAGGACGACATCAACAGGCAGCTCAAGACCAGGACCTTCCGGTTTCAGGTGGTCTGCATCCCCGTGTCACGGGACCAGCTGATCCCCGCGCTGCTCGACGGGCGCGGAGACATCGCGGCTGCGAACCTGACCGTTACCGCCGACCGCGAGCAACTGGTCGACTTCTCGAGCCCGGTACGGCAAGACGTCACCGAGGTCGTCGTCACCGGCCCGTCCGGCCCGAAGCTCACCTCGCTCGAGGATCTGGCGGGACAGGTGGTGCATGCCCGTCGCTCCTCGAGCTACTGGGAGCACCTCGCCGCGCTCAATCAGCGACTGGTCCAGGCGGGCAAGCCCGCGGTGAAGCTGGTTCCGGTCTCGGAGGATCTCGAGGACGAGGATCTCCTGGAGATGGTGAACGCCGGCCTCATCCCGACCATCGTCTGTGACGCGTTCATCCTGAACTTCTGGAAGCAGGTCTACACCCAGGTATCCGCCACTCCCGAGATCGTCCTGAGCTCGGGAGACACCGTCGCCTGGATGATCCGGAAGGACAATCCACAGCTGAAGGCCCTGGCGAACGACTTCATCCGCAGACACGGGAAGGGTACGGCCTTCGGCAACGAGCTGCTGCGCAAGTATCAGAAGGGCGCGCGCGCTGTCCTGCCGGCCACCTCGACGCGCGAGATGCGCAAGTTCAACGACACGGTCGACATGTTCCGGAAGTACGGGAGCAAGTACCAGATCGACTACCTCCTGGTCATGGCGCAGGGGTACCAGGAGTCACGGCTCGATCAGAAGGTGAAGAGCCCGGTGGGCGCGCTCGGGGTGATGCAGCTGATGCCGCCGACCGGCCAGCAGATGAACGTCGGAGACATTCACGAGATCGAGCCGAACATCCACGCGGGCGTGAAGTACCTGCGCCACGTCGAGGACACCTACTTCGACGAGCCGTCCCTGGATCCGGTGGTGAAGGGGCTCTTCGCGTTCGCCTCGTACAATGCCGGCCCGAACCGGATCCAGACGCTCCGGAAGGAAACCGCAAAGCGCGGCCTCGATCCGAACCGCTGGTTCAAGAACGTGGAGTACGTGGTGGGGGAGAAGATCGGCCAGGAGACCGTCACCTACGTCTCCAACATCTTCAAGTACTACGTCGCGTACCAGCTGGTGGCGCAGGCTCAGGCCGAGCGCAAGCGCGCCATCGAGCAGATGGAGAGCGGGAAGCAGTAGCGGCGCCGCCTCATCCCAGGGTGACCACCAGCTCGAGGTACTTCGAGGGAATCACCGCCGTGCCGTCGTCCGCGCGATTGAACCGGGCGATGAGGTCGGTCAGCTCGGCGGTGAAGGTCGCGGCCTTTTCCTCGGGCAGCGCGGCGTAGAGCTTGTGGATCGGCCCGTAGAACCGGCGGAAGACGTCGATGAAGTGCGCCGGCGATTCGTACCGGAACACGAACTCACGGTGCTGCGGCTGCATCGACCGCGCGGCTCCCGCGAAGAGCTCCTCGCAGTGCGGAACGGTGCCCCAGAGCGGCGGGGGAGTCAGCCCGGCCGGAGGGGGACTGGTCCGTCCCACCAGGGCAAAGAGCTGGCCGATGAACCCGTCCGGCGTCCAGCTGGCCAGCCCGATCTTCCCACCGCGGCGAACCACCCGCGCCATCTCGCTGGCGGAGCGTGCGTGGTCCGGGGTGAACATGATGCCGAACGTGGAGATCGCCGCGTCGAACTGGCCGTCGATGAACGGGAGCGCCTCGGCGTCTCCCTCTACGAAGACGACGTCGAGCCGCTCGGCCCGGGCGCGTTCCTCGCCCCGCGCCAGGAGGGACTTCACGTAGTCCACCCCCGTGACCTTGCAGTACCGGCGGGCGGCGGCCAGGCTGGCGGCGCCGTTCCCGCAGGCGACGTCGAGGACGTTCTGGCCAGCGCGGAGGTCGACCGCCTCGCAGAGAGACTCGCCGACCAGGGTCAGCGTGGTGCCGATGACGGCATAGTCGCCGGAGGACCAGGTGGCCTGCTGGCGTGTCTTGATCGCGGCGAGGTCGGCGACGGGGGCGAGGCCGGGAACGGTGTGCTTGGCAGAGACGGTGGTCACGAAACGGGCTCCAGGTTAAGGGTCTTGCTGCAGGGAAGTGCAATGTCCCCCTCGGGAATCGCGCGCTTGACTGGCACTCCGCACCTTTTGCTCCGTCGTCCGTTCCGCATGGGCTCCGACGTCCCATTCCGCGACCTGGCGCGGGCGCTTCGATGAGCACCGACGTGCTCTCGGACGTCCTTCGAGCGGTCCGGCTGACCGGCGCAGTGTACTTTTCCGTCGACGCTTCCGCCCCGTTCGCGGCCGAGGCGCTCCCGGCGCGCGAGGTGGCCCCGCACGTGATGCCCGGCGTGGAGCACGTGCTCGAGTACCACCTCATCACCCGGGGCAGCTGCTGGGCGGGGATCGTCGGGGAAGATCCGGTGCTCCTCCACGCGGGCGACATCATCGTCTTCCCCCAGGGAGACCCACACGTGATGTCCAGCGCACCGGGGATGCGCGGGCGCACGTCGCTCGACCTGCACCGCCGCCCGGTCGGGAGTCAGCTGCCGTTCTCTCTGAGCGAGGAAGGAGGGGGACCACGGACGCAGCTGGTGTGTGGCTTCCTCGGCTGCGACGCACGGCCCTTCAACCCGCTGCTCGCCACGCTCCCCAGGACCCTCAAGGTGAGCGCGCGAGAGGGAGGAGGGTGGCTCGAGGCGCTGGCGGCGCTGGCGGTGGCCGAGTCCACGGGTCGGCAGACCGGGGGTGAGTGCGTGCTCGCGCGTGCGAGCGAGCTGATGTTCGTGGAGGTCATCCGCCGCTACGTGGCCTCGCTCCCACCGGAGCAGACCGGGTGGCTGGCCGGGCTCCGGGACCCGTTCGTCGGCCGTGCGCTGGCCGCGCTGCACGATCGCCCTGCACAGCCGTGGACGGTGGAGTCCCTGGCGAAAGAGGCAGCGCTGTCGCGCTCTGCGCTGGCCGAGCGGTTCGCGCACCTGGTGGGTGAGGCGCCCATGCAATACTTGACGCGCTGGAGAATGCAGCTCGCCGCGACGCTCCTCCGGACCCGTGCGGCGAGCGTCTTCGAAGCAGCGGTGGAGGTCGGCTACGCCTCGGAGGCCGCGTTCAGCCGCGCGTTCAAGAAGGTCGTCGGCGTGCCGCCCGCCGCGTGGCGAGAGGGGCGAGTCTAGAGACCGGTCAGTCCTCCTCGTTCTCCGCCGTCGTCATCTCGGCGGCGGCGCTCGGTCGGAGGAAGCTGCGAACCGCGAGCCGACCGATCCGGCGCCCCATGCGCCACCCCTCCTCGCACGAGGTCCTCCAGTGCACGCCGCCCCAGACGCGCGCGTCCAGAACGCCCCGGGCAATCTCACCGACGGTCCCCGCGTGCACCACCACCCCGGGGGCCGTCGCGCTGGTCAGCTCGAGGGGAACCCCCGGCTTCGGACCGAACAGCCGGGCCAGGACCAGCTCCGCCGCACCGGCACAGACGGCGTGCCCGGCCGGGTAGTCGGGGAACGGCGGGGTGACGAGAAGCGGGGCCCAGGTTGGATCGATGGCGGTGTGCGGGTTCCCGTCGCCATCGGCCGCGCGGATCGCGGTCACAGGGCGCCACTGCGAATAGACGTACTTGGCGTCCCATCCCGCGATGAAGGCGTCCGCCAGCGCGAGGTGGAGCAGGGCGAGCACGCGTGCAGTCCGCGCGGGTCCGAACCCCCGCGCGATGACGAGCTGGCGCGCGACCCCGTTCCAGACCTGGGGCGCCGTGCTCACCCAGAGGCGGGCCAGCGCGGTCTGATCCGCGGTGCGGCGGGTGCTGCTCGCCGAGCCCAGCTCGCGGACCTCCAGGAAGTCGGTCGCGTACTGCCGGCTGCCGAGCGCGGGAGGTGGGCCTGGACGGAACTGCGAGGGCGTGCCGAGCAGGAAGGGCGCGACGGCACCCCAGCCCGGGTCGAGCGCCGGGCGGAAGGCCGGCGGAGTTGGCACCCAGGCTCCGGGGCCCGAGCCCGGCGTGTAGGCCGCCGCGAGCGCCTCGGCCGCACCGTCCGGCGCGCGAAGCCCGAGCAGCCGCCCTGCCACCTCTTCGCCGAGCGCCACGCCGGCGTCGCGCGCCGCTCCGTCGGGAAGCTGGGCGAGCGCATCGGCCGCGAGCCCATCGAGCGTGGTGGCCTGCTCGGGATAGAGCCCGACCAGGGTCCGGTGCGCGGCGGCGATGACCGCGGCATCCAGCGAGGCGCCTGCTGGGGCGCGGAGCCGGACCGCGTACGGCTGGAACTCGCGTTCGAAGGCGTTGGCCGCGTCGAACATCGCGGCATGGGCGATGGCGAGGTTGCGCGCTTCCAGCGGCGGGTTGAAGGGAGCGGCAGCCGTCGTGCGGAGGGCGGTGAGGTTCCACTCCAGCACCGGGTCGGCCCAGGCTCTGGGCGCGAGGAACAGCATCAGCACCGTCGAGAAGCAGAGCGAACGAGAGATGAGGTGCATCCGGGGACACTCCTTGTGGAGCCGCGATTCCGCCCCCGAGGCGACTCTCGAGAAAGTATGGAATCCATACTGTCCCGGAGTCCGGCGTCTCCGTATTCTTCGACGCGCGATGAAGAAAAGGGGCTACGGGCAGTTCTGCCCGGTCGCGAAGGCGGCGGAGCTCGTGGCCGAGCGCTGGATGCCGCTGGTGATCCGGGAGCTGCTCGAGGGCAGCCGGCACTATGCCGAGCTTCGCCGAGGCATCCCCCTCATCTCGCCTGCGATGCTCTCCACGCGGCTGCGGGAGCTGATCGACGCCGGTGTCGTGGAGCGGACCGCGGCTGGACCGGGCCGCTGGGAGTACCGGCTCACCGACGCCGGTGAGGAGCTCCGGCCGGTGATCCGGTCCTTCGGGATCTGGGGGCAGCGCTGGGCGCAACGCGAGCTCCGGGGCGAGCAGCTCGACCCCGAGCTCCTGGTGTGGGTGATGCGCCGGCACCTCGATCCGGAGGACCTTGGCGTCTCCCGGGCGGTGCTGGAGTTCGAATTCCCCGACCTGCCGCTGAAGCACCGCAGATTCTGGTTCCTGGTGGACGCGCCCGAGGTGGACCTCTGCCTTCGCCACCCCGGGAGGGCGGTGGATCTCTCGGTCTCCACGAGTCTCCGCACCCTGACCCAGGTGTTCCTCGGGCAAGTCTCCCCCGAGGTGGCAGTGCGTTCGGGAGACATCCTGCTCGAGGGCTCACGTGCGCTGGTGCGCACCTTTCCACGCTGGTGCCCGCGGAGCGGGTTCGCCGAGCACGCGCGCGCGGCCGCGCCCAACCAGACTCGCCGGCCGGGCGGGTTCTGAGCGCCGAGATGGGCCCGGTCAGTGCCACGAACGACCGCGGGGCCACGGACCCGCTGCTGGTCCGTGGCCCCGCGGTCACTCCGGAGGCCCCGGTTGGGCTCAGCGATTCGACGACACCATCGCGAGGAGCGCCTCGTCCGAGCCCGGGCCTGTGTCCATACCGGCCTGCGCCACATGCATCGAGGCCGGGACCGAATCGCTGACCACCGCGGCGCCGGCGGCCGCGGACGCCGGCTGCACGTCGGCGAGGGCGAGGGCGACCGGGAGGCCCATCACGCACAGGAAGCCCGCCGCCACGCTCCGCACCCGCATCCAGCTGCTGTTCTCGGTCCGATCGTTCTGGCTCTTCATGGTGGTGCTCCTCCCGGCGCCAGTTCCTCTCGGCGTCGACGGAGAGGGGAAATGCACCCGCGATGCCGGACTCAAGTGCCTGAAAGGAGGTCGAATTCGGCTGCGTTCTGTCGCCGCGGCGTCCACGGCGGGCGGCCCCTGTTGCGAGCCCGGCTACAGCGCACGGCAGGACGCATGCGCATCGACGGCTCCGATGCATCCGGCGGATGCTCCGGGCGATGCGTTCATCGACAGGCCACAACCTGTGCCACCGACCCACATGAGCGCGCCGTCGGCCGCCCTTCTCCACCGTCTCGGTGTCTCCCGGCTGGCCCGGGTGGGCGCGCTCGACCGGAGTGACCTCCCCGTGGCCTGCGCCGTTCGGCCCCGCGGACATGTGCTCCAGGTCTGCAACGGCAAGGGACTCACCGACTCCACCGCGGCGTGGAGCGCCGTGATGGAGGCGGCCGAGCTGTGGGGGAGCGAGCGCATGCCCCGGGACGTCCACTGGGGTTCTCCGCCCGCTGTTCAGCGTGCCTGGGGCCCGGAGCTCCTTCCGGCCTCGGCCCGGGTTCGCCCCGGAGCGCTCTGGACGCGGGTCCAGCAACGGCCCTGGCGGCTCGCGCGCTGCCTCGAGGACGGCGGGCCGGTGTGGGTTCCTGCGGCGGCGGTGACCTGCAGTCCGCCCGGCTCCTCCGGGATCCCCGATCTGGGCGTCGCCTGGACGTCGAACGGCCTCGGCGCGCACCCGGGCTCGAGCGACCTGGCGCTCCGCCACGCGCTGCTCGAGCTCATCGAACGCGACCTTCTCCACCGCGCCCTCCCCGGGGGCTGGAGCGAGGCGGCCGTGGCCGCCTATGCCGTCCACCCCCGAATGCTGGACGACACGCCTCTGGTGGCGGCACTCGTCGAGCGGCTCGGCACCCAGGGACTGGACGCACGCCTCTTCGACCTCGATCCGCCGTCGGCCCGGGGGGTCATCGCGCTCCCGCTCGCCGGGGCGCTGGTGTTCGACGTGCAGCGGGACGTCATCCCCGTGACCGCTGGGTACGCCGCGGGCACCTCGCGCGAGGAGGCTTGGCTCGGGGCGCTCCTGGAGGCGGTCCAGTCCCGGGTGACCGACATCCACGGCGCCCGCGAGGACGTCGCGCCAATGAGGCCCGAGGATGCACGGAGGCTGCGGGCCGCATGCTCGGCCCTGCCAGTCGAGGCGAGGAGGCGGAGAGCAGCTCCGCGTGGCGAGGACCCGGCGGAGTCCCGACCGGTTCTTGAAGCACTCCACCGTGCCGGGTTTCACGAGATCGCCGTCGTCGAGCTCGCGTCGTTCGACGAGGGTGTCGCGGTCGTCCGCGCCTTCGTCCCCGGGCTACGCAGATCGGAGCTCCTGTGAGCCGCCGCGCTTCCCGCCCCGTGGGTCCGGTCATCGCCTTCCTCGGGCCGTCGCTGCCCGCCTCCGAGGCGCGCGAAGTCGGTCAGCTGGACCTGTGGCCTCCTGCGCGTCGCGGGGACGTCTGGCGCGCCCTCGTCTCGTCACCGCGGGCCATCGCGCTGGTGGACGGAGTGTTCGAGGCCTCCCCCTCCGTCTGGCACCACGAGCTCCGAGCGGCGCTCGATGCCGGCGTCCGGGTGTTCGGAGCGGCGAGCATGGGCGCGCTGCGTGCCGCCGAGCTCGGCGCGGAAGGTATGCGGGGCGTGGGCCGGGTTCACGCGTGGGTGCGGGGTGGCGAGGTCCGCGACGATGCCGACGTCGCGCTGCTCCACGCAGGCGCGGAGCATGGATGGCGCGGCTTCACCGTTCCGCTGGTGACCGTTCGCGACCGGGCCGAGGCCCTGGTCCGTGCCGGGGTGCTTCGCTCCGTCGACGGTCGCGTGCTGCTGCGCGCCGCCTCAGCCATTCACTTCACGGAACGAACGTGGCCCTCGGTCCGCGACGCGCTGCCGCGCCGGCTGCGTGCTCGCTGGCTCGACATCGAGCGCTTCTTCGCGCGCGCTGGCGAGGACGTGAAGGCACGTGATGCACGGGCGTGTCTTCGCCGCGCGCTCGCCGTTCGCAGACCCGGGAAGGCACGGACCTCCCTCCCTTCCGCCGCGGCACGCCGGCAGCGGCTCGCCGAGCCGTCCTTCGCCGGCCCGCATGGGCCCGTGCGCGGGACCGACGTCCTCTCCGCCCTCCGGGCCCACCGACAGGCCCCGGCGCTCGCGGAACGTGGGCTCGACCGTGCCCTGCTCGCCGGGTGGGCCCGTGCCCTCGGGCTGCGCGCGACCGATCGAGAAATCGCCCTCGCAGAGCGCGACTGGCTGCGCGCCCACCGTGTCCCGGGTGCGCGGCGGGCGGAGTTCTGGGCCGCCTCCGGTCTGGACGCGGGCACCGCGCGACGGCTGTGCGAGGATGTCGCGCTGGTGAAGGTGCTTCGCGCTCACTCCATGCAGGTGCTCCCCGACGGTCCCTCCGCGAGCGAGGGTTTGCTCGACGAGGCACGGCTGTTGGGGCTCGTCCCCGAGGCGGTGGAGCGCCTCTGACGGGGGAGGGGCGGTCGTCGCGCCCCGGTCTCGCCCCCGCGGTCGATCGATGCACGAGCAGGCCTCGACGCGAGGCGCGCGATAGACTGACGTTCGTGCGCCTCGGGCCTGGACTCAGGGTCGGACCCTACGAGATCATCGGTCCGCTCGGCGCGGGCGGGATGGCCGAGGTCTTCCGGGCGCGGGACACCCGGCTCGGCCGGGACATTGCTCTCAAGGTCGTCAACGAGGTGCTCTCGGGCGACCCCGAGCTCGTCCGTCGGTTCGAGCAGGAGGCCCGGCTTGCCGGGTCGCTCAACCACCCGAACCTCGTCTCGGTCCACGATTTCGGGCTCCACGAGGGCACGCCTTACTTCGTCACCGAGCTGCTCGAGGGAGAATCGCTGAGGCATCGCCTCTCGCGGGGCCGGATCCCCACCAGCACCGCGCTCGAATGGGCAGCCCAGATGGCCGAGGGGCTCGCCGCCGCCCACGGCAAGGGCGTCATCCACCGCGACGTGAAGCCCGACAACGTCTTCGTGACCGCCGATGGGAAGGTGAAGCTGCTGGACTTCGGCATCGCCAAGCTCGCCGCCGGAGCGGCCGTGCCCGGGGCGCACGGATTGATGGAGGACACCGTGACCCCCAGCGGGGGCTCCACGCAGACCGGGGCGGTGATCGGAACGCCCGGGTACATGTCCCCGGAGCAGGTCCGCGGCGAGCCGCTCGACCCACGGACGGACCTCTTCAGCATCGGCGCCGTGCTCTACGAGATGCTGTCCGGCCATCGTGCCTTCCAGGGCAACAACCCGGTGGAGAGCGGCTACAACATCCTCCACGCGGATCCCGAGCCGCTCCCCGGGGACGTGCCCGCGGCCGTGGTGCAGGTGGTGCAGCGGTGCCTGCACAAGGAGCCTGCCCGCAGATTCCAGTCCGCGAGCGACCTCGCATTCGCGCTCGAGGTGCTTCGCAATCCGACCGGCTCTTCGGTGCAGCCGTCGCTCGCCCGCGGCCGGGCACGACGCCGCGCCACGTGGATGCTCGCGCTCCTGGCGCTGGCCGGTGCCGGCCTCGTCGCGGCCCTGCTGGTGCGCCGGTCGCCGGAGCAGGGGCATCTGGCTCCCGGGACGCAGCTGGAGGCCGAGCAGGTGACCTTCCGGTGGGGAACCGTCAACGCCGCCCGGTTCCTGCCGGATGGACGGGTGGTGTACAGCGCGGCCTTCGAGGGGCGCCCGGAGGAGATCTTCGTGCGCCCCTCGGGGAGCCTGTCGTCGCAGTCGCTGGGTCTTCCGGATTCGCGCCTCCTCGCCGCCTCCGCGAGCGGGGAGCTGGCAGTGCTGATCCACCCCCGGAGCGCGATGGGGTACATGGCCCCGGGAACCGTCGCCCAGGTGCCTTCGGTGGGTGGGATCCCGCGCGAGCTCGCGGAGGACTCCGAGACGGCGGACTGGTCTCCCAGGGGCGACCTGGCGCTGGTGCGAAGCTCCGGCGCGAGCCACGTCATCGAGTACCCGCCGGGGCGCATCCTGTTCCAGACCGCCGGCTGGATCTCACACCTCCGCTTCTCGCCGACCGGCGACCTCCTCGCCGTCCTGCACCATCCGGTGCTCGACGACGACATGGGGGAGGTGTTGCTCCTCGATCTCGCCGGCCAGGTGCGCCCGCTCACCAAGCGCTGGCCAACGGTCTGGGGCATTGCATGGTCGCCGGACGGGACGGAGATCTGGTTCACCGGGGGAACCCTGAGGAAGACCCAGCTCCACGCGGTGACCTCCGGTGGGAAGACCCGTGAGGTCTATCGCTCTCTGGGGCAGATCCTCCTCGAGGACGTGGCCCGGGATGGCAGGATCCTGATCGAGGACGTCTTGCTCCGCTACGAGATCGACTACGTGGCTGCCGGCAGCTCGACGCAGACCCTGCTGTCGTGGGCGGACCTGAATGACTCGCTCGCCGCGATGTCCGCGGATGGCAAGGTGCTCTTCTCCACGCTCGCCTCGCTCTCCGTCCCAGAGGGGCTCCAGCCTGCGACGGTCGTGCTCAGGGGAAAGAGCGGAAGCCCAGCCCAGGAGCTCGGCCCGGGCTACGCGCTCGACCTCTCCTCGGATGGGCGGTGGGCCCTGGCGCTCTCCATCGACGGGATGAGCGTCAGTGCTCTTCCGACCGGCGCCGGACAGGCGCGCAGGCTCCCGAGCCACGGGCTGGAGATCCAGACGCGCGGCGCGCGGTGGGCGCCGGACGGGAGATCGGTGCTGGTCGTCGCGCGGCCTCCGGGTGGGGGACCGTTTCACCTGTTCCGGTTGCGCGAGGATGGCTCGGCGCCGGTGCAGCTGGGAAACACCGAGTTCGCGAGTCAGCCCTACCTCCAGGTCTCCGCCGATGGCCGCTGGGCCGCGGCGCTGACCAGCGAGTTCCGGGCGGTGGTGGTTTCGACCGGAGACGGGACGGTCCGTCCGGTGCCGTTCGAAGAGACGGAGCTCGTGGTCCCCCGCGGCTGGTCACGAACGGGGGACCTCTGGGTGACCCAGGGTGGCAGCACCTCGCGCGCACGCACCCGGCTCCTCCGCGTGGACGTGCCGACCGGCAGGGTGCTGGAGGAGCGGAGCATCGGACCCATCGACCCGGGCGGGGCGTCGGCACTCCACGACGTCGTGCTCTCTCCGGACGGACGCGACGTCGCGTTCGGCTACAGCCGCTCACTGGGGAGGCTCCTGGTCGTGTCGGGCGTGGGCCGCTGAGCGCGAGCGAGCTGCTCGTCGCCCGTCGTGTCCTGGTGCACTGACGGAGAGCTGCCCACCTGTCCCAGCTTCCTCGGGCGCCCGCGGACACGTCCTCACCCCGCCTCCCTACGGGCACTGGTCTCGACGCGCAGGTGGGCCCTGACCTCCAGGGCATCGCCGGCCGCTCGTACCTGGCCGGTCGCCTGGAGAACACCGGGCCGGAGATGATCCGCTGGATCCAGCACCCGCGGGCCATCGTGCCCGGGAACGTGATGCCCGAGCTGGGCGTCCCCGAGCAGGAGGCCCGTGACATGGCCGCCTACCTGTACACGCTGAGGTGAGCGGGCTCGCCCTGGCGCTTGTCGCCGCCGTCCTCGCCGCCGCGCCGCAGGTGGCGGAGGGAGACGGCGGCGTGACCGAGCCTCAGGCAAGCGCGTCTGCACGGACGGCGGCGGCGACTGACCTCGCGGGGGTTGCACTGGCGCCGCTGGCGGGTGAGACGGTCATCACCGCGAGCCGGGCGCCACGGCTCCGCAGCGAGGTCCCGGCGGACGTCACGGTGCTGCATCGCTCGGACCTCGAGCAGTCAGCGTCACCCTTCCTGGACGACGTGCTCCGGCGCGTCCCCGACGTCGGCACGTTCCGACGCTCGTCCAGCCGCGTCGCCGACCCCTCCAGTCAGGGGCTGAACCTCAGGGGCGTGGGGCCCTCCGGTGTGTCTCGTGCGCTGGTGCTCGTCGACGGGCTCCCGCTGAACGACCCGTTCGGCGGGTCGGTGTACTGGCAATCCGTTCCCGGGCTGTCCATCGGAACGGTGGAGATCGTCCCCGGGGGCACGTCGGCGCTCTACGGAACGTCGGCGCTGGGTGGCGTCATCAACGTGCGCTCGCGCACGCTGGAGGCGTCCGGGGTGGAGGCAGACGTGTCCGGCGACACGCTCGGGTCGCTCGGCGTGGGGCTCCGCGGCGTCCAGCACGCGGGCCCCGTCGCGGTCGAGCTCACGGGCGAGTTCCTGGGAACGAACGGGTACATCGTCGTCGCACCAGAGCAGCGCGGGATCATCGACGTCCCGGCCGGAAGCACCCATGTCGCCTTCCAGGGCCGGCTCGAGGCCGAGCTGTCCCCCCACGCCCTTCTGGGCGCGAGGGTCGGCTTCTTCGACGAGAACCAGAACGGCGGAACCGAGTTCACCAACGCCGGGGCACAGGTCCGCTCCATCGCGGTCACGCTGGCCCTCGGGCCATTCATGGCGCCGGAGGTGGAGCTCGCGGCGTGGTTCCGCAACCAGGTGTTCCGGCAACAGAGGGCGCGCGTCGCCCCAGGTCGGGTCTCCGAGATGCTCGCCGGGGAGCAGCGCGTCCCTGCAGACGACGAAGGATTCTCCGTGCTCTGGCACGCGCGGCGCTGGGGCGTGCAGAGCTTCGACGTGGGACTCGACCTGCGGCGCGTCTCGGGTAGCTCGCAGGAGCGGGTCTTCCCACCCGTCGTCACGCCCACCTCGACCCTCGAGCGGGTGGGCGGGGGTCTCCAGCTCTCTGCGGGCCTCTTCGTCCAGGACACCATCCGCCTCGGCCCGGTCACCATCGTGCCGGGACTGCGGGTCGATCATTGGCACAACGAGCAGGGTCGGCAGCAGACCGTCACGCCGGCCGGGGAGACGGTCACGGATTTCCCGTCGCGGATGGAGACGCAGCTGAGCCCACGCCTCGCCGCCCTCTGGCAGGTCGTCCCGGCGTTCGCTCTCCGGGGCTCGGTGAACAGGGCGTTCCGCGCGCCGACGCTCGGCGAGCTGTACCGTCCCTTTCAGGTCGGCACGGTGGTGACCGCCGCGAATCCGGACCTCGCGCCCGAGACGCTGACCGGAGCCGAGATCGGCTTCGAGTGGTCGCCGGTGTGGTCCATCCGCTCGCGCGCCACGGCGTTCTGGAACCAGCTCGATCAGCCCATCACCAATGTCACTGTCGGTCCGAACCTGCGCCGCCGTGAGAATCTCGGCTCCGCCCGCGTGCAGGGGATCGATCTCGGCCTCGAGGTCCGTCTCGCCCGAGGCTGGGAGCTCCGGGCCGCGTACACGTATGTCGATTCGCGGGTGCTCTCTGCGAGCGAGGCCCAGGGGACCACCGGCAAGCGCCTCCCGCAGGACCCGGTGCACAGGATCTACGGAGCGGTGGAGGCGCGGCCAGCACCGAACTGGACGGCGCGCGTGGAGGGCATCGCCGCGATGGTGCAGTACGAGGACGACCTGAACACGCTGCCGCTCGGGACGCAGTTTCGGCTCGATGCGTACCTGGCGCGGGCGTTCGGTCCTTCGCTCGAGGTCTACGCGGCGGTGGAGAACGTGCTGAACCGGCGGGACCTCGTCGGCCGGGCCGGCGTGAACACCATCTCGGGGCCCCTCACCGTCCGGGTCGGGGTCCGCCTCCGCCACTGGGAGTGAGCTCGGTCGACGGCGCGTGGCGCGAGGCCGGGCGGGGGAATTCTTGCGGCTGCATGGAATAGAACCGAGCGCCGGGAAAGTCAGTCGCGCATGCGTCTTCTCGACCCACGCCCGTCGCCGGTGACCATCGGCCTTCTCCTCGCGGTCGCAGTGTCCTGCTCCTCTGGCGGAGGCTCCAGCGGGCCGACTCCGTGCGGCCCGGGACAGACCCCCCCCAACGAGTGCCCGGCCGGGCCTGTTCCGGCCCCGACCCTCGGGTCGATTGCTCCGGCCTCGGTGGTCGCTGGTTCTGGCGCCTTCATGCTGACCGTCACCGGGACCAACTTCACCTCCGGATCGGGAGTGACGTGGAACGGAGCGCCGCGTCCGACCACCTTCGGCGGCGCGACCCAGCTCACCGCGGCGATCCCAGCGAGCGACGTCGCCACGTCGGGGACGGCCCAGGTCGCCGTCACCACGCCCGCCCCGGGAGGCGGAACCTCCGCCAGCTCGACCTTCAACGTCTCTGCACCACCGCCGCCTCCCGCGGTGGGGATCGTCGCGCTGATCTCCGCCAGCAGCGCCGGAGTCGCCGGCGACGCAAGCAGCTTCGACCCCTCGATGAGCAGCGACGGCCGCTACGTCACGTTCTCCTCGCTGGCCAGCAATCTCGTCACCTCGGACACGAACGGGGCTGCGGACGTCTTCCTCCGGGACACCTGCCGTGGCGCCAGCGCGGGGTGCACGCCCTCGACCCGCCGGGTGTCCGTCGACAACGCAGGGGGGCAGATCGCGCAGGGGGCCACCGTGAACAACAGCATCGGTACGGGGAACGCCCTCAGCGGAGACGGCCGGTTCGTCGTGTTCCTCGCCCAGGCGGGAGATCTCATCGTCTCTCCCGGCGTGCCGCCCTACACGGTCGAGGTCTTCGTCAGAGATACCTGCATCGGCCGGCCCGCGAGCTGTGTTCCGACGACGACCCTGGTGAGCGCCAGCCCCGCCGGGGCGCCGGCGAATGCCAACGCCCAGAATGCTTCCATCAGCCGAGACGGCCGGGTGATCACCTTCATCTGTGGCGCGAGCAACCTCGTCTCCGGACCCGTGGGGAGCCAGCAGCTCTACGCACGCGACACGTGCAATGGAGCGCCGGCAGGGTGCAGCCCCTCCAATCTCCTGGTCTCGGCGGCCCCCACGAACCTGCCCGCCAATGCCGGCATCCGCAGCGGGACGGTGAGCGGCAACGGAAGGTACGCGGTGTTCCAGACCGCTGCCTCCAATCTGACCGCGAACGACACGAACGGCCGGGACGACATCTTCCTCCGGGACACGTGCATCGGCGCGCCGGCCGGGTGCACACCGTCGACCGTCCTCGTCTCGGCGAATCAGTCCGGGGGGAGCTCGCAGCCCGGCGCCTACGCCGCCTACGCCTCGTCGAGTGCCGACGGACGGTTCGTGCTCTTCGCGTCGACCGCCACCGACCTCGTCGCGGCGAGCACCGCCGGGCTGCCCCAGGTCTATCGGCGGGACACCTGCCTGGGTGCGAGTGGGGCCTGTGCTCCTTCGACCACCCTGGTCTCGGCGACCCCGGCGGGAGCGGTGGCGAACTCGGACAGCAGCGTCAACGGGGTCGCCCTCCTGAGCGAGACCGGCCGGTACGCGGTGTTCTCCAGCATCGCCGACAACCTGCTCCCCGGCGTCGGGCGAGGGGCCAGCTACGCGCTGGACACCTGCAGCGGCGCGGCGACCGGCTGCACGACCAAGCTCGCGGTCATCTCGGTCGATGCGCAGGGCAACGTGCTGCTCGGGGCGAACAACGGGCTTGGCGCGACCGGCGTTCCGGTCATCAGTGCGGACGGGCACTCCGGAGTCCTCGAGCACTTCGACCAGCCAACGAACGCCCTCCAAGCTTACCTCATCCTGACCGGATTCTGAAGGTCGCTCAGCGCCAGGAAGATGTCCGGGTCGTCCTCGACGAGGAGGACCGGCGAGGGAGCCGGCCCGGGGGAGCTCATGCGACACGCTGGTGGTTCGCCGAAGGGTTTGGCAAGAGCAGCCCATGTCGCTGGTCGCGCTGCGCGGCGCCGAGCTCCGGGTCGAGGACCGGGGTCGCGGCGCGCCCGTGGTGCTGCTGCACGGCCTCGGCGGGAGCGGGAACGACTGGACGCCGGTGGCGGAGGTGCTCGCCGCGCACCACCGGGTCATCGTTCCCGACCTGCGGGGCAGCGGGGCCTCACGCGATCTCGAGCGACCGCACGGGCCGTTCACCGTGGCGCAGCTGGCAGGAGACATTGCCACGCTCCTCGGGCGCATGGGGGCCAGCCCGGCGCACGTCGTCGGATGGTCCCTCGGCGGGATGGTGGCGTTGCAGCTCGCCGTCGAGTCACCGGCGCAGATCCGCTCGCTGGTCCTGGTCAACACCGGCCCGGACTGGACACCGAGGTCGCGTGCGCAGCGCCTCGCGTTCGGCGTCCGCGGGCTCGCCACCGCGCTGATGCCGCCGGCCCTGCTGGGTCGCCCCCTGGCCCGCCGCCTCTTTCCGCTCAGGGAACAGGCGGCACTCCGGGCGCGCTACGTCGAGCGGATGCGTCTGAACGATCGGCGTGCCTATGCGGCGTTGCTCGAGGCGATCATGACCTGGTCCATCGCCGATCGACTGCCATCGATCTCGGCCCGCACGCTGGTCGTCTCCTCGGAGCTCGACTACGTGACGCCGGCAGCCACCGAGGCCTGGGTGCGACGGCTGTCCGATGCGCGCCTGATCATCGCTCGCGGGGCGCGGCACGCGCTCCCCCTGGAGTCCCCGGCCTGGCTGGCCGAGCAGATCCGGGAACACGTCGACGACTCCGAGCCACCGCGTCAGCGCCCTGCGAACGGGCCGTAGCCCCCTGCTGTCAGGCGGCCTGCTCCCACTGCTCCCGGTCCTGGGTGGCAGAGGCGAAGTTGGTCTCGCGTGCCGGGTTGATCAGGTACGGGCGCTCGTGGTGCGTGAGGTGCGCGTAGATTCCGCAGAAGAAGCGATTGCCCCATCGGTAGTAGCCGTGGTTCAGGTTCACCGGGCGCATGTCGTCCAGCCCGTTCGCTGCCTCGCCGTTGTGGGTCGACCAGTTGAAGTGAATGATGAAGAGGCCGGCGAGCAGGTTCGCGGGGAAGAAGACCGCGATGAAGAACACCGGTCCGAGCAGCCACACCCAGGACGCAACCAGCACCAGATTCGTGCCGTAGCTCACCCAGGCGCGGACCCGCTCGAAGCGGCGATTGGCGGGTGTGTCACCCCAGGTGTCGAAGTACTGCTGCTGCAGCTGGATCTCGACGTTGACGATGGTGTGGGTGACCGTCTTCCAGAAGGAGGGGAAGTTCGGGTGAGGGTCGCGCGCCCGGTCATCCGAGTACTTGTGGTGCCGCATGTGCACGATGTCCCAGCTGGCGAAGCGGACCAGGATGATGAGCCCGAGCACCTCTCCGACCACGCGGTTGATCGACCTGGGCAGGTTCCCGTGGGTGCAGTTGTGCACCGTCACCTGCGCCCAGATGAAGGCCCAGAGGAGCACCAGGAACGCCGGCGCGTACCACCAGCCAGGTCCCGGCACCACCGGCCGGAACCCGGCGATGAACATCACCACCAGCAACGCCGAGCAGACGACGAGCCAGAGGCCGTCGTACATGAAGTAAAAGCGCGGGTTCTTCTTGAACTGATTGATGGGGTGGGCGGTCAGCGTCTTCTTGAGCGAAATCAATGCCTGTTTCCGGAGAGCGATGCACCAGGGTACGTCACCGAGCGTCTCGGTGCCTAGAACGTTCGTCCGGTGCAGCCAACCAGCCTTGTGCCCCGGCTTCTGCTCGGCCTTCGCTCCGCCTCCCCCGGACCCGGAGGGCCGCTCTTGCTGCTCCAACTGATCTTTTCCGCAGCGATCGCCGCCGCGCCCGTCCGTGCTGGTCACGCAATGCCGCGGTCATGCTCCCGCCGTCGACCCAGCTGCTGGTCTCGGTCCAGCTGCGCTTCCGGAGCGGGTCGGTCGACGAGCCGGACGGTCAGATGGGGGTCACCGCGCTGACGGCCGAGGTGCTCTTCGAGGGCGGTACGGAGACCCTCACCTCGCAGCAGCTGCGCCTCGGTGCCGGAGGTCACCACCGCGGAGGCGAACGAGGCCTGGCGTCGACGGATCCGCCCCGACGACGTTCAGATCGTGATCGTGACGCCGGACGCCGCGGCGCTGAGGAAGGCGATCCTGGCGAACGAGCCCTCGCCCATTCACTACCCGAGGAACGCCCAGGGGAAGGCGCGCGAGGTCCCGAAGGCGGTGAGCGATGTTGACGCGTTGATCGCTGCGTTCCCGCTCGGCGCGCGGGGCGAGACCGACGTTCGGATCGTCCAGGTCGACCAGCTGTTCCAGCAGGACAGTGCGCCCCGGGGCTAGCCCGGGCCCAGCTCCGCCTGGAGCTCCTTCTGCACCAGCGACATCGGGATGAGCCCGATGCGCAGGAGCCCGTCGAGGAGCGCCTTCATCGGCAGCGGCCCACGCGCGGTCCGGGCGATGACCTCGTCCAGCTGTAGCTTGCCGACGATGTAGCTGGTGCCGTAGCTCGGCCTGCGCAGGTAGAGAGCTTGCTCCTCGCGCACGGTCCGACCGTCCATTCCCAGCCACCCGCGCGGCGTCGACTCGGAGGCGAAGGCGCTCGCCTGTTCCAGCGTCCACTGGTTGGCGTGCATCCGGAGATCGCCCATCGCGCGCGCAGCCCGCTCGGCGAGCATGATGTAGACCAGCTCGCGCACCCGCGGCGGACGGCTGTCGTACATCCCCGCGTGCATCATCAGCTCCTCCAGCGCGGTGGCCACGCCCTCGGTCCGGGTGTTGAAGATGTTGTACAGCGCGGGTCGCCTGCGAATGGGACTGGCCGGGGGCTGCTTCTCCATCGCGGCCAGGTCCAGGAAGTGCCACATGTGCAGGCGCAGCGGCATCGGGTCCCGGGCCTCGACCTGGGCGAAGAACTCCAGGGGTGGGGCGGGGTTGAACCCGCCCGGAAGCGTGGCCAGTGCTGGCTCCATCCATGGCTGCCAGGTGATGAAGTCGTTCTTCCTGAGGAAGTCGACGTAGGTCTTCATCACCTCGTCGAAGCGGCGCTGGTGCTCCTGGACCGAGGTCGCCGGCTCGAGCGGGGGCTGGGCGCGGTTGCGCAGCTCCTCCGCCGCCAGCCCCGCGCGGGCGCGGTCGAGCTCGCGCTGCATGAGGACCACCAGCTGGTCCCAGGTGAACGGCACCAGCGCCACGTTGGCCAGGTACCAGTTGTAGTGATCGACCCCCACGCCGGACGGCCCGGTCTTGGTCTTCGCCTGGGTGGCGACCCAGGCCCCGTAGTCGTTGGTCGCGGCCAGAGCCGCGCGGACCGCGGCGCTCAGCTTCGGCGAGCTTGCCTTCGGGAGGAGGGCCTGGAGCGCCGCGTTCTGCTCCCGGATCGGTCCGCCCGCCATCGCCCAGAGGTCCTTGCCGTTCCCGGTCAGGTTCTTCTTGGCCTGTGCGAGGAGCGGAGGGATGACCGAAAGCTGGTTGACGAGGCCCGCCTCGGCGGCCTCGGACAGGGGGAAGTGAACCGCCCAGAGCTCGATGGCGGCATCGGCCCACTCCCCCTCGCGGGCCGGCTGGTCCGATTGCTCGGAGAACACGGTGACGTAGAACGCCGGGTCCCTGTTCCAGGGCCTGAGCACCCGGTGGTCGAAGTCGAGCCCCATCATCTCCGCGCGCACCAGGGCGAGGTCATCCTTCTGCGCCAGCGTGAAGGAGGAGGTGTCGATGGCGCCGAGCCGCGAGATCCAGCCCGGGAGGGCACGGGCCTGTTCGGCCATCGCCTTGGTTCCGTAGTCCGGGACGCCCTGGACGCGCGGCGGTCGTTGAAACTCCCGCCACTCGGAGAAGAGTGTCGCGAGATTGTCCCCCCCGCGCGGGGTGGCCCCGGCCTGTAACGCGGCCAGCGAAAGCAGCAGGCAGGTCATGATCGTCGGCATGCGTCACCATCGCACACCCCGCAGGCCTCGAGGCAGAACCGCGCCAGCGCGTTCAACCCGGGGGGAGGGCTCGAGCGTCGAGCCGCAGTTCGAGGAACGCGAGGTCGAGCCAGCGTCCGAACTTGCAGCCTACCTGGTGGAGCGTCCCGCTGCGCTGGAAGCCGAGCCGCTCGTGCATCCGGATGGAGCCTGCGTTGTCTGCGTCGACGCCGGCGACCATGACGTGCTTGCCGAGCGCGACGGCCCGGTCGACGAGCACGCGCATCAGCTCCCCGCCGACTCCCCGGCCCCGGACGTTCGCGCGAACATGGACGCTGTGCTCGACGGTGTGCCGGTACCCAGGCCAGCTCCGGAAATCGCCGAAGCTCGCAAACCCCAGCACCCCGGAGTCGTCCACGGCGACAAGGAGCGGGTACCCGAGCTCCCGGCGTGCCCGGAACCATCGCAGCCGGTCGTCCAGCGTGGTCGGCGTGTCCGAGAAGATTGCGGTCGAGGTGGCGACAACCTCGTTGTAGATGTCGAGGATTGCAGGGAGTTCGGCTTCGGTCGCATCGCGGATCATGACCCGGTGTGACTTCCCACGGGTCGAGCGTCCGTCGCCAGCACAGCTGGCCTGGGCTACGGCTTAGGTCTCATCGACGCTCGCGTCCTCCGCCCTCTACGGTCCCCCGGGTCTTTGCCGCTCGAAGGTACCGGAGGAACACATGAAGAGGATGACGCTCGTCTCGGCAATGGTGCTCGGTTCGCTCGTCGGCGGGTCGGCCCACGCCCAGGGCATCCAGCAACACGTCGCCGCGCTGAAGAACTCGATGATCGCCAGCCAGCAGGACCTGCGAACGTACCAGTGGGTCGAGACGACCACGGTCAGCGTGAACGGGGAGCAGAAGTCCTGGAAGGAGCAGGCCTGCTACTACGGGGCGGACGGCTCGCTCCAGAAGACGCCCATCGCCTCGTCGCCTCCGCCCAGGAAGAAGTTCGGCTTCCGCGGCGCGATCCAGGAGTCGAAGACGGAGGAGATGACCGACACGATGAAGCAGGCTGTGGCGCTGGTGAAGAGCTACATTCCACCCAACGCGGCGCTCATCGACCAGGCCGTCAGCACCGGCAACGTGTCCTTCGACGTGCTGCAGCCCGGCCAGGTCGTCCGGCTGAACTTCAAGAACTACAAGCTTCCGGGCGACGTCTTCAGCATCACGATGAACATCCAGACCAACAAGCTGCTGGGGATGAACGTCGCGACGTACCTGGGCGACCCGTCGAAGCCGGTCAACATGGCGGCCCAGATGGGGACGCTCGTGGACGGCGCGACCTACAACGCCCGGACCGAGCTCACGCTCCCGTCCTCGAACCTCGAGGTCGACATCGTCAACACTGGTTACCGCAAGCTGATGTGACTCACGGCTGCTGGGGCGGGACGACGGTGTACTGCACCGCCCCGGCGGCATAGACCGGCTTGAACCAGGTGTAGCCACATTGGTAGTAGGTGACGCCGTTCACGGTCGGAGAGATGCACCCTGGCGGCAGCGTGGCGTACGTCGCGCCCACCGCGTACATGGGCTGCCCGGGCCCTGGCTGGGAGTAGGCAGGCGGCGCGCCGTAGGCCGGTGCCGTCGACGCGCCTGCCGCGTAGCCGGACGTATATGCGGTGGATGTCGCCACGGCGGTGTTCGCGGAGCCGGCGGCCACGCCTGCGGCGTAGGCGTTGGAGGACGCCGCAGCGTTGTTCGCGTTGGCGACGGAGGCCCCGACGGCCGCGCCCACCACCACCCCCGCGGCCACGGCAGCGCCCGTCGCGCAGTTGTAGCAGCCCGACGAGGGGTAGTAGGCCACCGTCGCAGGCGGGTGGTAGTAGGCGGGCGGCGGCGGGTAGGGGTAGGGCGCGTGATACGCGGTGGTGCTCGTGTGGTAGTAGGGGTTGCTGACCGTGGTGTACGGCGACCCCTCGGCGTGCGTGGCCGTCGTGCCGTACTGGTTCGTGGCCGTCGTCCCCGCGCCCTGGTAGTGCGTGGCCGACGTGCCGTAGGCAGTCGTTCCGGTCGTCGTTCCCGATCCCTCGGCGTGGTACGCCGATCCTCCTGAGGCACCCGAGGCGCTCGTGCCCTGGCCGGCAGTATGGGTCGCGCTGCCGCCCCAGGCGGTGGTGGCACTGGTCGAGCCCGTGGAGTGGGAGGTCGTCCCGCCGTACCGGTTGGCGCTGGAGTAGGCGAACGCGGCCGCCGGCAGGAGGACGCAGGCGGCGAGGAGCATCAGGCGTAGCGCTGGTCTGGTCATGACGGTTCCTTCTACTTCGGCGGGGCGGCGATGCTGGCCGGAACGGCGGGCGAGGGTGGCGGCTGTGGCCCGGGCCGCTCGAAGGCGACGGGCCTGGCCTTCGCCGCCGCAGCGGGGAGGGTGAAGGTGGAGGCGGCGAGCTTCAAATCGACCTTCCAGCCGGAGAGCTCCATCTCGTGGCGCAGGTTTCCCTGATCCATCAGGTAGATGGCGCGGAGGCGGCGCGGGAGCTTGTCCTCCACCCCGATCCAGGCCTGGATGAACACCTCGTCCGTGGCGTAGGCGATCATGTCCGTGGCGACGCCTCCCACGGCCTCGCTCCGGCCGATGAAGAAGGCGAGGCGGAGGTCCGCGGCGATCGCGCCGTACGGGTCGTCCACCACCAGGTCCGCGAACGGGAAGTAGACGTGCGCGAGCTTGTATCCGGCCTCGAGGGCGCCATCGATGGTGGGGGGAACGGTGGCCCGGGCAATGAAGCCCTCCGTGGGTGCCCAGGCGGTGAGCTGCGTGCCCGCCAGGTAGATCTCGGTTCGTGTTCCGGCTCCGCTGTTCAGGATGCGGAGGTGGTCGGGGCGCTGGAGCGTGACGTCCGCGCGTGAGACGTAGAGGAGCGGGGGGCCCAGCCGGCTCGGCGACTCGTCGGCGATGACCGCAGTGAACGCGAGGGTCCGGGCCCCCGCCAGCCGTTTGCTTGCTGCCTTGAGGATCTCGATCGCCTTCGGCTCGAGCACCTGCGCTTCCGGCGCCCAGTGGTGTCCGGGCAACGGCGTCGCAGGGGCGGAGCCCGCGTCAGGTGCCCCGTGGGCGGCCGCGGCGATGAGCAGCACGGCGAAGTAAGCGGCGGGACCGGCGGACTGCTCCATGGATTCATCCTCGCAGACAGATGGCCAAAAGCCCGGTCACGACAGCGCTATCAGGTCGGTCCGGACCGGTCGATGAGACTTTGGGCTACTTCGTGACCAGGGAGGTCAGCCGGTCCGCCACCCCCAGCCAGGCGGGGGTG
>Ga0208851_1000191_pt1 | contig 27384 bp, 14 predicted proteins | sample NGESurshal092012_FD_184481 | JGI IMG/M metagenome (GOLD analysis project Ga0208851, IMG submission 184481) | Arctic peat soil microbial communities from Barrow, Alaska - NGEE Surface sample 415-2 shallow-092012 (SPAdes) | ecosystem: Environmental > Terrestrial > Soil > Wetlands > Peat ... | reverse complement strand
CCGCACCCAGCCTGCCGTCCCGCCGCACCCAGCCTGCCGTCCCGCCGCACCCAGCCTGCCGTCCCGCCGCACCCAGCAAGTTGCCCCGCCCACCCCGTCAGCAGACAGAGGCAAGCCAGTGACCGCATTGTTTCCCGTTCCGCACGGCGTCCCCGACGACCTCGACGTCACCGTGGTCGACCACCCGCTGGCCGCGGCCAGGCTCTCGACGATGCGGGATGCCCGCACCGACAACGCCACCTTCCGGGCCGCGCTGCGCGAGCTGACGCTCATGCTCATCTACGAGGCGTCCAGGACCCTGCAAACCGAGCAGGTGCCCATCCACACCCCGGTCGCCCGGACGACGGCCACCCGGCTGTCGAACCCACCGCTGCTGGTTCCGGTGCTACGCGCCGGACTCGGCATGGCCGATCAGGCCCATGCGCTGATACCGGAGGCGCAGATGGGCTTCGTCGGGCTGGCCAGGGACGAGGAGACGCTGCTGCCCACCCCGTACATGGAGTCGTTGCCGGCGTCGCTGGCCGGGCGGCCGGTGTACGTGCTGGACCCGATGCTGGCCACCGGCGGCTCCATGGTGCACACCATCGAGCTGCTGATCGGCCGCGGCGCGACCGACGTCACGGCCATCTGCGCGCTGGCCGCTCCGGAGGGACTGCTCACCCTCGCCGCCGCCAAGCTTCCGGTCCGGGTGGTCACCGCGTCGGTCGACGAACGGCTGAACGATTCCGGGTACATCGTGCCCGGCCTGGGTGACGCCGGTGACCGGCAGTTCGGCGCGGTGTGACCGCTTTGTGCTTCGGACCTGTCAAAATCCCGTTGGGGCGACACGTCCCAGCGGTGAGTGCGTCCCAGCGGTGAGTGGGTCACAGCGGTGAGTGCGTCAATACCGATTGCGGCACAGTACTGAGGGAAAACCGCATCCGACTCCGACCGGAGCGCGGGAAGGCAGCCGCGACCGCGGCGGAGTGAGGACGTGAGCACAGGTGAGAACCACGATCCGGGCAGGGCGGGTGCTGGGGGCCGCGGCGGCGATGGTGCTGTTGGCGGGACTCGCGGCGTGTGCCAGCAGCAGCACCCCGGCCGCCGGCGGCTCCACCGGCAGCAGTTCGACGGCGTCCTCGGCTGCGAGCGCACTGTCATCGACCGCGGGCTCCGCCAAGGGCGGCGCCCCCGGCAGCGGGGCAGCCGCGCTGCCCGCGGAGTTGGACGGGGTCACCCTGGTCGCCACCGAGGTGACCGGGTCCCACTCCATCGCGCCCGGATCCGAGATCTCGATGACGCTGAAATCCGACGGTACGATGTCCGCCAGCGCCGGCTGCAACAGGATGGCCGGCGGCTACACGATCACCGGCGAGGTGTTCAACGCTCCTCAGCTGGCGATGACGATGATGGCGTGCGCCGATCCGCTGGTAGCCGATCAGGAGACCTGGTTCGCCGCGTTCCTGGCCTCGTCGCCGACGTGGACGTTCACCGGCGGCACACTGACCCTCACCAACGGCACGGACACCGTGGTGCTGACGTCCGCGCCGAGCGGCGCGGAAGCACTGCAGGCGACCGGCTGGAAGCTGGTGGGGCTGATCTCCAAGACAGCGACCGCCAACACCACGACGGCAGTGGACCCCACGCTGAACGCCTGGGCCAGGTTCAGCGGCGGTGAGATCGCCTACCACACCTCCTGCAACCGCGGCGGGGGGTCGGCCGACATCGGCGACAACACGATCACTTTCGGCCCGCTCCGCAGTGCGTTGATCGCCTGTGACGGGGACAGTGGCAGCACCGAGCAGGCGATGAACGCAGTGCTGCAGGGGACCACGCCGTACACCCTGAAGTCGGATCCCGCGGGTGCGCTGCTGACGATCATGTCCGCGGACGGCAGCAGCGGGCTGCAGCTCACGGCCGATCCGACCGTCGGAGCGGATGCGTTCGCCGCGGCCAGCCCGAGCCCGACGGCGACCTCCGGCGGTTGATCCACTGACCGGTGCCGCGGCCCGCCTGGTTCCGGCACCGGCCCGGGCGGTGCTTCGCGGGCGGTGCGGGCGTGCCGACAACGGGTGTTGCTGCCGGCCTACCGGTCAGCCGCCGAACCCCACCGCCGCGCCGACATCCGCAGTGAGGGCGATCATCTCGGTTGCTGCGGCTGCCCGCAGCGCGCCCAGGTCGGCCCCCTCCGGCACCGGCGCGGAGAGCTGCAGGTAGCACTTGAGCTTCGGTTCGGTGCCGGACGGCCGGATCACCACCCTGGCCCGAGCCGTGCGCAACCGGACCCCGTCGGTCCGCGGCAGCAGATCGGTCACCTCGGTCACCGGGTTGCCGAGCAGGGTGGCGGGGGCGTCGGCCCTGATCCGGCGCATGGCCTGCGCGATCTGCGTGAGGTCGTCCACCCGGACCGAGAGTTGGCCGGTGACAAACAATCCGTGCGTCCTGGCCAACTCGTCCAGCCGATCGGCCAGGGTGCGGCCGGCCGCAGCCAGCTGGCCGACGAGATCACAGGCCAGCACAGCCGCCGAGATGCCGTCCTTGTCCCGCACGCAGTCCGGGTCGACGCACAGACCCAGCGCCTCCTCGTAGCCGAACACCAGGCCGGTACCGGCGCCGTCACCGGCCCGGACGATCCACTTGAAGCCGGTCAGCGTCTCGTCGTAGCGGGCGCCGTGGGTGGCTGCGATCGACGCCAGCAATTCGCCGGACACGATCGTGGTGGCCACCAACGGATCCGGGTGCCCGTCGCGGTCCAGCGACCGCAGCACATGGTCGCCGAGCAGCGCACCGGTCTCGTCGCCGGACAGCATCCGCCACCCGCCGCCCGCCAGCGGGATGCCCAGCGCGCAGCGGTCGGCATCCGGGTCCAGGGCGATTGCCACCGCAGCACCGACCTTGTCGGCCAACGCCAGCAACAGGTCGGTGGCGCCGTGCTCCTCCGGGTTGGGGAACGGCACCGTGGGGAAATCGCCGTCCGGGGCAGCCTGCTCGGCCACCACATACACGTCGGTGAACCCGGCGAGATGCAATGCCTTGACGGCGGTTTCCCCCCCGACGCCGTGCATCGGGGTGATCGCCACCCGCACCCCGGCAGCATGCCCGGACCGGGCCAGCGAGCCGGCCCGATCCAGGTAGGCCTGCACGAGGTCGTCCGGCCAACTCAGCGGCCGACCGTCGGCGTCGATTCTCGCCGCGGGCCGGGTGGCGGCGATCGCCGCCTCGATCTCGGCGTCCATCGGCGCGACGAGCTGCGCACCCTGGGTGAGGTAGACCTTGAGCCCGTTGTCCTGCGGCGGGTTGTGCGAGGCCGTCACCTGCAGCCCGGCCGCGGCACCGAGGTGCCGGACCGCGAACGCGGTGATCGGTGTGGGCAACGGTCCTGGTGCGAGCAACGCCGAGAAGCCCGCTGCGGCAAAGACTCCCGCCGCATCGTCGGCGAATTCGGCGGAGCGGTGCCGCCCGTCGTAGCCGATCACCACCGTCTCGCCGCGGTGACCGTGCCGGGTGAGGTAGTCCGCGATCCCGGCGGCCGCGCGGCGGACCACGGCCAGGTTCATCCCGGCCGGCCCGGCCCGCAGCGGGCCGCGCAGGCCGGCGGTGCCGAACGTCAACGGTGCCGCCATCCGATCGTGCAGATCGGTGACGGCCTCCGGCCGGCCGGCCATCGCGGCGGCCAGCACCGTTTGCAGCTCGAGGCGGTCCGGCGATGACGGGTCCTCCGCGATCCAGCGCATCGCCGCGTCGCGCACGGCAGGCGTCAGGCGCGGGGTCGCGGCCGTCATGCCCGGGCGACCAACTCGGCGAGGAGATCGCCCATCGCGACTGCGGCGGCCCGCCCGGTGGCCAACACCTCCTGGTGATCCAATGGCTCACCGGTCATGCCGGCCGCGAGGTTCGTCACCAGCGACAGGCCGAACACCTCGGCACCCGCCTCCCGCGCCGCGATCGCCTCCAGCACCGTCGACATGCCGACCAGGTCGGCGCCCATGGTGCGCAACATCCTGATCTCCGCCGGGGTTTCGTAGTGCGGGCCGGGCAGCTGCGCGTACACCCCGTCGGTGAGCGATGGATCGATCTGCATGGCCAGGGCGCGCAACCGGGGGGAGTAGAGATCGGTGAGGTCGACGAAGGTCGCGCCGGTGATCGGCGAGGTCGCGGTGAGATTCAGGTGGTCGCTGATGAGGACCGGATCGCCCGGTATCATGCCGTGCCGCAGCCCGCCGGCCGCGTTGGTGAGCACCACCAGCCGCACGCCGGCGGCGACAGCTGTGCGGATGCCGTGTACCACCGGCCCCACGCCGCGGCCCTCGTACAGGTGGGTGCGGCCGAGCAGCACCAGGGCCCGCTTCTCGCCGATCGGGACGGACCGGAGGCGGCCGGAATGGCCGGCGACCACGGGCGCCGAGAACCCGGGCAGGTTCGCCACATCGAGGTCGGCGGTGGCCGTCCCGAGCCGGTCGGCGGCGGGCACCCATCCCGAACCCATGATCAACGCGACGTCGTGGTGCAGCACCCCCGTCGCACGGGCGATCGCGGCGGCGGCCTCTTCGGCCTTGGCGCGGATTTCGATGGCGGGATCGACAGGCATGCCGGGAGCGTAATGGTGCGCGGGCGCGGCGGCCGCACGGTGGCGGTGGCTCCCGCGGGGTGGGTCAGGTGGCGAGGCGTTGCGCCGGTCCGGGCGCCCACTGCGCTGCGGCCGCCGGCCCGGCGCCGGCGTCGGTGGTCGCCAGGTCGGCGATGATCCGCACCCCGAAGTATCCGGCCAGCGCGGCGACGACTGCGACCAGGATCGCCGCGATGATCCTGCTGCGATTGGGGGTCTCGGCCACCACGGCGGCCGGCAGCGGCGCCAGCGTCGCGGACTCGGACTGCGCCCATGGCGGTGGGGGCAGCGGCTGGTCGACGCCGCCCATCGGTCGCGAGGGCCGGGAGAACTGTTGCGAGTGGCCGGGATTCGGGTTGGTGGCCGGCTGTGGGTGGGCTGTCGGTCGCTGGTCGTTCGGCGTCCAGGCGCCCACCGACCGTTGACCCGTCGGGTCAGCCGGCCGGGCCGAGGGCCGAACGGCCGGGCCGGTGGCCGGGCCCGGGCGAGGCGGGTGGCCCGGAACGACGGGGGCTCCCGGCGGGTTGGTGGAGGCGTCCGCCGGACTGGTCACCGGCGGCCGAGCGGTGGCGCGCAGCGAGGCTCGGGGGTCGACACCTGGGCGGGCTGAGCTCGGTTGTGCTCCGGTGGCTTGCGGGCGGGCGGCACCGGTGGGGGCGGCCGGTGAGCTGCCGGGGGCTGACCCGTCGCGCGGGATCCGGGCCACCGAGGCGAGGTTCGTGCCGGACGGGTCGTCGGCGATGCCCCGCATGACCGTCAGCGCCCGGTCGATCCGCATCCGCAGGCTAGGGGTCTTCACCAGCAGCCCGGAGACCACGGCGCCGAGCCGACCGGAATGCGGGTGCGGCGGCACCGGATCCTTGACGACGGAGGTCAGCGTGGCGATCGCTGTGCCCTGGTCGAACGGCGGCCGGCCCTCGACGCTGGCGAAGAGCAGGCCACCGAGGCTCCAGGCATCCGAGATGGGGCCCGCCGGCACTCCGTTGGCGACCTCGGGGGCGATGTAGGCGGGGGAGCCGAGCAGCAGCCCGGTGGCCGTCAGGGTCTGGTCGCCGGAGCTGCGGGCGATGCCGAAGTCGGTGAGCTTGATCCGGCCGTCATCGCAGATCAACACGTTGCCGGGTTTGACGTCCCGGTGGGTGATGCCGGCAGCATGTGCGGCCAGCAACCCGGAGGCGACCGCCACCCCGATGGTCGCCGCCTGCCCGTCCGGCAGCCGGCCCACCTTGCGCAGCATCTCCGCCAGCGAGCGCGCGTGCAGCAGTTCCATCACGATGACCGGGCCGTTCTCCAGCGTCAGGATGTCGAAAAGGGTGATGACGTAAGGGTTCGACAGCGCCGCAATGGCCCGCGCCTCGCGCAGCGTGCGGTGTTCGAGTTGGGCGCGCTCACCGGCCGGTGTGCCCGGCGGGAAGTCGATCTCCTTGATCGCCACCTGCCGGTGCAGGATCTCGTCGGTGGCCGACCACACCGTGCCCATCGAGCCCTTGCCGATCACCGCGTCCAGCCGGTACCGCCCGGCGAGACGGCGGGGGTTGTCGGCCGGCGACGGCCCCCGCGCGGGCACGCGGGAAGCGCCCGGCAGGTCCGGTGACGGCGGAACGGGAGCGGTCACCTCGCCATCCTGCCAAAGCCGGGTCGATTCAGGCATCGCTGAATCCATTGGCGCCGTGATGTCCCCCACGGTGTTCCGGGCCCATCGCCGGTGGCGCGCCGGCGGGTGCTGGGCCTGCAGGCCCCTTCCGCGTCGCGACGGACACCCCGTCCTTCGAGGTCGTCAACCGACGTCTGCAGCGGGTTGTCGGAAAGTCGGAGCAAAGCGCCGGCTACGTCGGGCATCGGCGGGGAAACGAATCACCATGATCCCCGATGAGGCTGCGCGGGTGAGTCACCGCCGCTCCCGGCCGCGGCGGCGCGTCACCGACACGGCTCGCACCCTCGCCATCGCATGGGTCTGCGCCGAGAAGTGATCACGACGCAGGGTCATTCGCAGCGCACAATTCCATCTCAGCACCGCCGGACGGGCTTACGACCGCTGCTGGCACCGGGACACGCGACAAAGGAGAAGACATGGCAACTTCAGCCGGTCCGACGACCTGCGCGGAGCGGAGTTCCTCCGCGCCGACCTGAGTGACGCCCCCGTTCCTCCGCGCCGACCTCAGTGGCGCCCGGTTCGTCGGGGCTGACCTGTCCGGCGTCGTGATGCGCGGGGTCGAGGTGCCGGGGGCGGAGATCGACGCGGAAGAACCCGCACGCCCCCGAATACCAGGAGACAGTCCTGTCCTGCCTGCAACCGATTCTCGACGAGGAGTGGGAGCACCACCGCTACGCCGTGCGCGACCTCGATGCGATCGAGGCGACGCGCGAAGCATGAGCCGCTGACCTTTGCTGGTCACCTGAACGCCGCGTCGTCCGGTGCCACCCGGCTCAGCTTCTGATACTCGCTCACCGTCGCGGCGACGACGTGCCGCATGCCGACCCGCTCCCCGGCGGCGAGCGCGTCGTACGCTGCGGCGAGCACGATGTTGCGGATGTCGCCGCCGGTGAGCGTCAACTCCTCGCTCAGGCTGTCCACCCGCACCGGGTCGTCGTCGCTGAGCGGAACCTGGGCCAGGTGATGCAGCCACAGCCGCCGCCGGGTTGCCGGGTCCGGGTCGGGGAAATGGACGATGAAGTTCATCCGCCGGGAGAACGCCCGATCCAGGTTGCCGCGCAGGTTGGTGGCGAGAATCGTGATGCCGTCGAACTTCTCCATCCGTTGGAGCAGGAACGCGACCTCCTGGTTGGCGTATCGATCTCGGGCATCGGTGACCTCCGACCGGCTCCCGAACAGCGCGTCGGCCTCGTCGAAGAACAGCACGACATCGAGTGATTCGGCGGCCCGGAACACCCGTTCCAGGTTCTTCTCGGTCTCGCCGATGTACTTGTCGACGATGCCCGCCAGATCGACCTGGAACAGATCCATCGACAACTGTTCGGCAACGACATGCGCGGCAAGGGTTTTCCCGGTTCCGGCATTCCCCGCGAAGAGCGCTGTGAGGCCGCGCCCATGGCGCCGTAGCGGACCGTGGGCATCCACCTCGTCGCGGTGCTGTGCCCAGCTCACCAGCTGACGGATCGGGGCGCTTGCGCTGTCCGGCAGGAGTAGATCGTCGAACATCGGGCCCGCGCCGCCGGCCGGACCCGACCTGACCCGCTCCGCGCTCGAACTGCCGGAGCCGCCGACCTGTCGCGACGCCTCCCGTACGGCGTCGGCGTCGAGCTCGCGACCCTGTGTGTCGGCGAGGAGGCGGGCGTAACGGGCGGTCTCGGTCACCTCCTCGGGCCCCAGTCGCAACCCGGCCAGGGTTTGCCGCAACGCCTCATCCCGATCGATGAGATCGCCCAGCTGCTGCCGCCAGAGGGCGGTCCGTTCGGCGGCCGTCAGCGGTTCGGCGGCGACCACCAGCGGTCGGTGTGGCAACCAACCGGCCTGCCACCCGGTGGTGGCAATGATGACCACCGGGATGGCAGCCGCGTCCAGCATCGCAAAGACGGACGGATCCGTACCGCCGGCCGCGGCGTCGGCCAGGTATTCCCCGCCCAGGACGATGAGGGCCCTTCCGCGCAGCCCGGCCTCGCGCGCCGCCCGCGCCACGGCCTGGCCGATCGCACCTGCCGTCGCGTCGATCCAGGTGGCGCCGGCTCGCGCGCCGCGGCAGTGCCGCGCATCGATGGCCAGCCACCCCTGACCGGTGGCCGCGACCGCCCCGGCGGCCATCGACGCCCCAGCGGTGCCGGCAACGGCGTGCACCCAGATCAGCCGCTCACCCTGCTCCAGAGCGCGCCGGACCCGATCGCCGCCACGCAGCGGCAGCGGCGTCACCGGGCAGTGCAGTCGACTCACCAGGGGGTCGTTGGGCTCCGCCCCAGCGAGCCAGGCGGTGACGACGGTCGGCGCTCGCAGCGTGCTGGTGAGCCAGGTCGGGCCGTCGATCACGTCCAGCAGACCGTGCCGTCGCAGTGGCGCGTCGGCCGACAACCGGGTCATGGCCTCGGCGGAATTGGTCGGGATCGCCGAAAGTTCAAGCGTCACAGCTATTGTCGGGGCAGTCGCGGACCCGATTCCGGACAGTGCCCCGTAGCCGACGGCAATGTTCGTATCCAGGTCGGGCGCCACCACCGACCAGAGCAAGCCCGCGTCGACCAGATCCAATCCGAACGTCGTGGCCAGCACGTCGAGCCGATCGGTCTGGGCGTTCTCGCCCGTGAAACCGAGGTAGTCCTCGACGAGCGCGGACAGGGTGATCTCGAACCCGACCGATTGCGGCCATTGCCCGGCGGACGCGGCGGCGCGGCGCTTCCCGGCCACGGCGAGCCGTTCGATCAGCTCGCTCATCGGAAGGTGCACGCGAACAGTCTCCTCGTGCCGTGATGTCACTGTGCCTTGGGCACCCAGACCAGGGCGGGACCGGTGTGCGGCGCTGCGTTCTGCACCCGCGCAATTTCGGCCGGGAGGAGAGTGAACAGCACGGCAAAGTCGTTCAGTTCGGTGCCTTTGACACCGTCGACCGTGTCGTCGGACTTGACGTGCATCGAGGTGATCACACCCGAGGTTCCGGCGGCCATCCAGTGGGTGTGGATGTACCCGAGCGTCGGAGCCGTGGGGAAGTTCAGCCGCAGGAAGCCGGTCCGGTTGTCACCGGCGTTGTTCTCCGCGCGCCGCGGATTGGTGTGGTGCCGTCCGTACGGAATATCGTTCACCACTGACGGGTGTTGCGGCGCGCGGGCGGTGAGGGTGAAGTTCGGTGTGTGGTGAAAGAGCATGGATTCGGCCCGCAGCGCGGTCTTGAGTGTGGGGGAAATGGTCCCGATCGACGTGGCCTTCTGCACGTAGTGCAATTCGTGCGGGTCAGCCTCGGCGATCGTCGCGACGAGTTGGGGAAGCTTGGTGCGGTAGGACTGGCACAGCGGAGTCAATTCGTCGAAGGTGAATTTCGCCCCGGCGGTGGTGAAGATCTGCCGGAAGTCGGCAATAGCGACGTCGCCATTGATGATCGTGCGCACGAAGGGCGGGAAGGTGGCCTGGTTGCGACAACTCAGCAGCCAATCGATGTCCGGACCCTTCTCCTTCTTCTGGCCGAGCCACCCCACGAGGTCGTGCGCCAGCAGATCGGCGCCGAGCAACGGGACGACCTTGGCCACCAGATGCAGGCACGACAGGTGTTCGCCGGCAAACTTTGTCGCCGTCATGAAGGCAGGCGTGCCGATCAAGGTGTACAGCCAGCTCGCGAAAGTCCCCGGACCGGATCGAACCAGCAACTTCGCCGGGGCGATCACTGTGCCCGGATCCACCTTGAGGTGAATCAGCTTCAGGCACTCCTGGCCCACCGCCAGCGGATCGGCCTCCGCGGCCACCGCCCGCGCCAGGCGGAGGCCGCCCGGCGTGGCGGCCACATCGGTCAACGCCTGGCAGAGCGGAATCTGGCCCTTGCCCAGATCGAAGATCTCGACCAGGGATGCGTCCTCGACGATTCTTCCGGCCGGTGACGAGGCGACCGAGCCGAGCTTGCCGATGATGGCCTTGACCGTGTTGCCCCGGGTTTCCTCGGCGTCCTTGGTGGCCGTTGATGCGACGAGTTCGATGGCGGCCTTCGGGTCGGGCACGACCTGCTGCGGCTGCTGCGCGGCCTGTCCGGCTGACTTCTTCTTGGGCTGCTGCTTGCGCTTGCCCTTGGGCTTTTCGTCCCACTCGTTGACCTTGGTCGCCTCCAGAGCTTCCAGGCTTGCTTGCTTTTGCGAGGCGATGACGGACGACGTGGCCGCGAATGCCGCGCCGGCGGTCGCCTCGGCCAGCGTCTTCGCCTTCCCGTACGCCTGGGCCTTTCCGGCGAAGTCTTCCGGGAGCTTGTTCTTCTCCTCCTCCTGGCGTCGGCGCTCTTCCTCCTCGGCCTCCTCTCGCCGTTTGGCTTCCTGCTCGGCGGCGAGCGCGTCGTTCCAGATCGCCGTCATCAGCGCGAACGTGCCCGTGACCAGATCGATCACCCGCTGCCGGTTCTCCAGATCGACCTCGGTTCGCTCGGCATCGGCCAACCGATGCTCGATCTCGTCCAGCCGGCGGTTGAGCTCGGCGAGTATCTGGCCGGGCAGGTGCCGCTTGGCCAGCGCGCGGCGCAGCGGACCGATCTGCGCCATGCTCCTGCGGTGCTCGGCGACCGCCCGAGCCATCGCCGGCGGCGCCTTGACCACCTCGGCCCAGCTGCGGGCAAAGGTCAGGCCGGCCGACTCGTTGGCCAGACCAGGCAGCGACGGTCCACTTCTCGTGGTGTTCGCCGCAGTGGGTGTTGCCTGATCCGGGTCCTGGTCGGCAGCGCGCCGCTCACCCTTCTTGTCGGCCAACGCATGCGTCACGCGATCACCTCGTTCTCGACGAGCGCGATCGGCGCTCACGGGTCGGGCCAACGATGATCAGTATCGGCCGGTCGATGCACCCGTGGCTAGCTCGGCTTTGTGCGATGGCCACTCTTCGCGAGAGGCGGCGCCATCCTCGTCAGCCGGTGTAGACGACGACCTTCCCGCTGCCCGCGTTCGCCTCCAGCGCCTGGTGTGCGTCGTGATCTGGTCCAGGGGGTCGGCGCGGACCGGTCCCAGGTCGACCGTGCCTGCGGCGATCCGGTCCAGCGTTCGTTGCAGGACGGGAGCCGGCAGGTCTGAGGCGTCACCACCGTATCGGGCAGGGTCGGGGTACCGACCAGTTCCAGCGCGGCGTCGACCCCGTTCGGCGCGGCGTCGACCCCGTTCGGCGTGATGCGGCGGACCTGATGAGCCACCGCGCCGCCGTCCAGCATCGGATGCAGGACGCCGTGCGCGGCCGGCCTGGCTGCGAGGAACCACGGTGTATTCGGCGTATCCGCCGTCGTAGGTGCGGCCCATCCCGCCCATCGTGGCGGCCACCTGCTGGCCCGGTTGCAGGTCGCTGCCGGGTGCGGCATCGACAACGCCGACCGCCTCGATGCCGGGCCCCGGTATCGGCAGGTCGCTGAGCTGCAGGTTCTCGACCGGGCCGGGCTCGGTCAGCACGACCGCACACATCGTCGTCATCTCGACCGCTCGGGTGGGAGCGCCGGCCTCGACCGGACCGCTGCGCCGGCACTTTCCGGTCGAGACATATTCTCGCCCGAGGACAGTGCCGCGAAGACACGGCGCGGGAATGCGGAGGCGGGATGACGCAGGGATTCGACAAGGCCTATTGGGAATCCCACTGGCAGCAGGCGAACGGGCGCGACGAAGGGCGGCAGATCGGCCCGAACCCCTATCTCGCGCGGGAGACCACTGGTCTGACGCCGGGCACCGCGCTCGATGCCGGGTGTGGCGAGGGCGCGGAAGCGCTCTGGCTCGCGACAGTGGGCTGGCAGGTCGCCGCCGTCGACATTTCTCCCGAAGCTCTGTCCCGCGCCTCCTCGCAGGCGACACCGGGTTCCGCCTCCGAGCGCGTGCAGTGGGTCGAAGCGGACCTCGGTGTCTGGTCACCGGGCACGCAGTTCGACCTGGTCACCACCCACTACGCGCACCCGGCAATGCCGCAGTTGGCGTTCTACGAGCGCATCGCCGGCTGGGTGGCACCTGGCGGCACCCTGCTCATCGTGGGGCACCTGCAGACCCCGGAGACCCCGGCTGCCACCGCGGACACCGCAGGGCACGGGCATGGCCAACGACATGAGGGGCAGGCACATCACGGGCATGGTGACCAGCCACCAGAGGAGGCGTCGGTCACCGCGGCGAGCATCTCGGCGGGGCTGGACCCCACCCGGTGGGATGTCGTCACCGCCGAGGAGCACACCCGCACGCTCACCGGCCGGGCGGTGCCGTTGTCCGACGTCGTGGTGCGGGCAACCCGCCGCTCCTGACCGAGCACCAGCACACTGGTTCCTGGTCCGTGCCTCCCGCCACCGCTGGACCGCGGCGCCGGCCCCGCCCGCCGTGGAGGTGAATGATCTGGTGGGATCTGGTGGGATCGGAGACACCGGGACGAACTCGCGGATTCACCGGGTGGGGAGCAGGCGGACGTGCTGGAGCTCACCGTCGCGCCGGAGCTGCCGGCGGCGTCGCAGCCCTCCGCGGGCGCGGGGGCTGACCGACAGGTGGCCACCGATTCGAGTCCTTCTGTACCCTCCGCAGCCGGGCCGGCGCTCGGCCCTCCAACGCCGGGTATGCCGTCGCCGGGCGGTGCGCCACGGAACGCCGACCGGCCGCGCGGCCGGCTGCGGGTCTACCTCGGCGCTGCGCCCGGGGTCGGCAAGACGGTCGCCATGCTGTCGGAGGCCCGGCGGCGGGCGAGCCGGGGCACCGACGTGGTCATCGGCGTCGTCGAGAGCCACGGCCGGGCGTTCACCGCGGACCAGGTCGCGGACCTCCCCGTGGTACCGCGCCGGGTGGTGACCCACCGGGGCGTGCAACTGTCGGACATGGACGTCACCGCAGTCCTGGCGCGGCACCCCGACGTCGTGCTGGTCGACGAGCTGGCGCATACCAACGCGCCCGGCTCGGCCAACGAAAAGCGTTGGCAGGACGTCGATCAGCTGCTCGCAGCAGGGATCGACGTGATCAGCACGGTGAACATCCAGCACCTGGAATCGCTCAACGACGTCGTCGCCTCGATCACCGGTGTCGTGCAGACCGAAACCCTGCCGGACGATGTGGTCAGGGCCGCCGACCAGATCGAACTGGTGGACATGACGCCGCAGGCGTTGCGCCGGCGGATGGCGCACGGCCACATCTACCCGTCCGAGCGGATCGACACCGCGCTGGGCAACTACTTCCGCGAGGGCAACCTCACCGCGCTGCGCGAACTGGCGCTGCTCTGGGTGGCCGATCGGGTCGAAGAGGGACTGGACCGCTATCGCGCCGAGCACGGCATCAAGGGCACCTGGGCGGCCAGGGATCGCGTTGTGGTCGCAGTGACCGGCGGCCCGGAGGGCCCGATGCTGCTCCGACGTGGGGCCAGGATCGCCGGGCGGGTGGCGGGTCGATCGCTCATCGCGGTGCACGTCGTGCGCTCCGACGGCAGCGTCGGTGCCTCTGCCGGCGACCTCGAGAAGCAGCGGATACTCGCCGAGAACCTCGGCGGCAGCCTGCAATTGGTGGTCGGCGACGACGTGGCCGCGACCGTGTTGGAATTCGCCAGAACTGTGAACGGCACGCAGATCGTGGTCGGCGCGTCCCGGCACGGCCGGTTCACCCAGCTGGTCCGCCCGAGCACGGCGAATGCCATCGTCCGCGGCTCCGGTGACATCGACGTCTATGTTGTCACCCACCAGCGGGCCGACGCCAGGCCCCGCCTCCGTCGGGTACGGGTCGGCCGCGGCGGCCCGTGGCCGTGGCTCGCGGCGGTGCTGATCCCCAGTGCCCTGGCGGTCGCGCTGCTCCCGGCCAGAGGCGGCCTAGCGCTGTCCACGGTGTTGCTGATCTTCCTGGTGGGTGTGCTGGCGAACGCGCTGATCGGTGGTGTGCGGCCGGCCGCGCTGGCCGCCGTCATCGCGGGCCTGCTGGCCAATCTACTGTTCACCCCGCCCTACGGGTCGCTGACCATCTCGCAACCCGAGAACGCCTTCGCCCTGGTGGTTTTCCTCGTCGTGGGAGTCACGGTGTCCTCCGTCGTGGACCGCAGCGCGGTGCGCGCCCGGCAGGCTGCGCGGGGGCGCGCCGAGGCCCAGCTGATCGCTGCGGTCGCGACCACGGTGGTGGACGCGACCGATCCGGTGCATGCGGTACTGGAGCAGGCCAGGGTCGGTTTCGGGATGACCTCCGTGGTGTTGCTGGCCACCGGCCCGGCCGCTGCCGCCAGGCCGGTGCGCACGGCCGGGGTCGAGGTCGCGGTCGGCCAGGACGGCGCGGTCAATCCGGACGGCGCCGATGTTGCCGTCACCGCCGGCGCGGACTGGGTACTCGCCCTCTACGGCCGGCCACTGACGGCGGCGGACCGCACCCTGGTGGAGGTGTTCGCTGCGCAGGCGGTGCTCGCCGTCGAGCGGGAGCGGCTGACGCTGCAGGCCCAGCAGGGGGAGCGGCTCCGGCAGGCCGACCGGGTGCGCACCGCGGTGCTGGCGGCCATCTCGCACGACCTGCGGACCCCGCTGGCCACCATCAAGGCGTCCGTCTCCAGCCTGCGGGATCGGAGCATCGCCTGGACCGAGGAGGACCAGACCGACCTGCTCGCCGCCGCCGACGAGGCCGCCGACCAACTGGACGGGTTGCTGGCGAACCTGCTGGATCTGTCCAGGCTGCAGACCGGGGTGCTGGTGCCGGTGCGCGGGCCGGTGTCGGTGGACGAGGTGGTGCACCGCGCGTTGATCGGTCTGCCGAAAGGAAACATCCGAGACGCCATCCCGGACGACCTGCCGCTGATCGACACCGACGCGGGCCTGCTCGAGCGGGTGATCGCGAACATCACGGCGAACGCGGTGCGACACTCACCGGACGGCGCGACCGTCCGACTGCTGGCCGGTGTGGTCTCCGACGAGCAGGGGCGGCGGGTGCAGATCAGGGTGGTCGACAACGGGCCCGGCGTCCCCGAGGACGACCGGGAGGTCATGTTCGCCCCGTTCCAGCGGCTCGGTGACGTCCCCCGAGGGTCCGGGGTCGGGCTCGGGCTGGCCGTCGCTCGCGGACTGGCGGAGGCGGTGGACGCCACCATTGACGTGGAGGACACCCCGGGCGGCGGCCTGACGATGATCGTCACCGTGCCGATCGCCGCGGCCGGTGGGGCGAACCCCACGGACGGTCAGGCCGATGACGTGCCGAGCGGCCCGGGCGCCGCGCGGCCCGGTGACACCGGCCCCACCATGCGGGCCGCCCGGTGATCCGTGTGCTGGTGGTCGATGACGACCGCCCCCTGGCCCGGGCGCTGGCCATCAATCTCAAGGCGCACGGTTATGACGTGACCGTCGCGCACGACGGGCGGACCGCACTGACCGAGGTCGCGCGGGCCCACCCCGCCGTTGTGGTGCTCGATCTCGGACTGCCCGATCAGGACGGCATCGAGGTGCTGGCCGGCATCCGGGGCTGGTCGGCCATCCCGGTGATCGTGCTGTCCGCCCGGTCGACGTCTGCGGAGAAGGTGGAGGCATTGGACGCAGGCGCCGATGACTATGTCACGAAACCCTTTGGTATGGAGGAACTCCTGGCCCGGATCAGGGCCGCCGTCCGGCGGGCCGCGCCGGCCGCGTCCGATGCGGTCGACGTCGTCACCACCGACGACTTCACCGTCGACCTGACCGCGCACCGGGTACTGCGCGGCGATCAGCAGATCCGGCTGACGCCGACCGAATGGTCGTTGCTGGAATTGCTGGTCCGGCACGCCGGCCGGCTCGTCCCGCAGAAGCAGATGCTGCTGGAGGTCTGGGGACCCGCCTACGAGCACGAAACCCATTACCTGCGAGTCTATCTCGCGCAGTTGCGGCGCAAATTGGAGCCGGACCCGGCGCGGCCGAGATACCTGCTCACCGAGCCGGGGATGGGCTACCGGTTCGAGCCGTAAGCTGTGTCGTCACGACCCGGCGTCGACGACGAAGTGCCGCGTCCGCCGTCACGAGGCGCACCTCGCACTACTGCCTGGCCGACAAGCAGGCGATCACGGAGGTTGTCGGACCCGCCTGGTGAGCCGCACGGGCACCGCACCGTCGGGGCGCAGGGTCACCCGGTACTGCAGGTCCGGGCTGAGCGCCGGATCGGTGTGCACGCGCCAGTTCGAGGCAATCACCGTCAGCACGGTGGTGGCTTCCGCCCAGGCGAACTGCTCGCCGATGCACGCCCGGGGCCCGGTGCCGAACGGTAGGAAGGCGTACCTGGGCACGGCGTTGCGACGGTCGTCCAGCCAGCGCTCCGGATCGAACCGGTCCGGATCGGGGAACCACCGGGCATCCCGGTGCAGCAACAGCGGGCTGACCCCGATCATGGTGCCGGCCGGCGCCCGCCAGCCGGCGAATTCCACTGGGGCGACGAGGGTCCGGCCCAGCAACCAGGCCGGCGGGTAGAGCCGCATGGCCTCGCTCAGCACTGCTCTGGCGTAGCGCAGCGTTGGCAGGTCGGCGAAGATGGGTCCGGTTGTTCTGAACGCCGCAGCCTGCGCCGAGAGCCGCTCCTGCACGTGCGGGTGCTTGCCGAGCAGGAACAGCGTCCAGGTCAACGCGTTCGCGCTCGTTTCGTGGCCGGCCATCATCAGGGTGATCACCTGATCGTGGATCTCCTGATGCGACAGGCCATCTCGGCCCTCGCCGGCGGCGAGCAAGGCCGAGACGACATCGCCCCGGTCGTCGCAGGGATGGTTGCGGCGCTCGGCGAGCACCTGCTCGACGACGTCGTGCACGGCGAGTTCCGCGGCGGTCGGCACCGTGGCATCGGGCGGGACGGTGCCGGCAGGCCCAGCGATTCCGCCGGGAGGCGCCGGTCGCGGCCGCCGGCGAAACGGGCGCACCGCGGCCACTCCGCCCAACAACACCCCGCCGCCGACTCGGCCGAACCTGTCGAGGGCGGATTCCACCGAGCCCCGAATCGTCGGTGATCGGTCCTCCAGATCGACGCCCAGCAGGGTGCGACCGACGATGTCGATGGTCAGCGCGGACATCTCGTCATGGATGTCGCGTTCCTCGCCGTCCTGCCAGGTCGCGATCCGCGCCCTCGTGCGCGCCGCGAAGGTGTCGGTGTATCCGGCCAACCGGCGCGGCGCGAAGGCCGGGGCGATCAACCGACGCGCCCGGTCGTGCGGTGCTCCCTCGCTGGTCAACAGCCCGTCACCGAGCATCTGCCTGGTCAGCTGGACCGCCGGCCCCTTGGTGGTCACCGCGGCCTGCTCGACCAGCAGCCGGCCGACCTGGACCGGATCGAGCAGCAGCAGCACCCGTCGGCGACCGACGCGCAGGCCGACCGCGGTGTCGGCGCCCGCCGCGACGGTTCGGACCAGCGCGCCGATGTCCCCGGATCGGCGGGCGGCCCTGGTCTTCCACCACAGCCGCGCCGGGCCCATCCACCGGTTGGTTCGGGTGCTCATCTGAACCTGCCTCCTACCGTCCAGGATGGCACCCCGCGGTCGGTGCGCGCCGGGATCGGCCCCCGTCACCCCACGACTCACCCCACGACCTGGATGCCGAACGGCTCGGGCATTGTGCCCGATGAGCAGAACGGGGGATAGTGCACTGGGTGGCACCGAGCCGAGGGAGTCGTGCGCCGTGGAACAGCAGTTCACCGCAGCGGACTGGCGCACGCTGCGGACGGCCCCGCTCTGGGTGCTCAGTGCCATCGTCGGCCGGCAGAGCCGGTTCAATCCCCTGGAGCTGGCCGCATTCTGGCGCAGCGTCGACAGCGCGGCGGCCGGAGCGGACGGGCTGGCCAACGCCGTGCTGGTCTCGTTCAGCGACAACTTCTCCGGGTTGCTCGAGGACTACGAGCAGGACGAAAGGTCCGTCGTCTCCGGTCTCTGGGATGTGGTGGCGATCCTGCGACGACTCGACATCCTGGTCAGCGTGACGTTCACCGCGACCCTGCTGGAGGTGGGCGAGCGGGTGGGCCGGGCCCGCGGATCGTTCGGCCAGGTGATCAGCCGGGAAGATGCGCAAACCCTGCTGCTGCTCGCCGCCCTGCTCGAGATCGATGCGGCGGACGGCAATGTCGATCGGGACGCGGTCGCCTGACCCCGGTGCGCGGGCCGGCGTCCCGAGCGTCCACTCTCAGCTGTCAGCCGCCGTCGAAGGCTCGCAGGATCGCGTCCGCGGCGCCAGGGGCGGGCATCGTGTTCGCCAGCACCTGGTCGCGAAGCAGTTCCGCGGCTGCCACCACCGCCGGCGAGCGGCGCAGCCGCTGATCGAGTTCGTCCCGGACCAACGCCCAGGTCAGTTCCCACCGCTGACCGGATCGCTTGTCCGCCAAGCCTTCCGGGCCCATCGATGACCGATGACGGAGCACCGCCTGCCAGATCTCGGGCACCCCGTCACCGGTCAGCCCGGAGCAGGTCAGCACCGGGGGCGTCCAGCCGCCGTGGCCGCCCCGGACCAGCCGGAGCGCGCTGGCCAGGTCCCGCGCCGCGCCCTTGGCCTCCACCACCCGGTCGCCGTCCGCCTTGTTGATCGCGACCACGTCGGCGATCTCCAGCACGCCCTTCTTGATGCCCTGCAACTGGTCACCTGACCTGGCCAGGCCGAGCAACAGGAAGCTGTCCACCATCCCGGCCACCGTCGTCTCGGACTGACCGACGCCGACCGTCTCCACCAGCACGACGTCGTAGCCGCCGCCCTCCAGCACGGTGATGGTCTGCGCGGTCGCCCGCGCCACCCCGCCGAGCGTGCCGGCGGTGGGTGACGGCCGGATGTAAGCCTGCAGGTCGGCGGCGAGGATCGGCATCCGGGTCTTGTCGCCGAGCACGGAGCCGCCGGTCCGGACACTGGACGGGTCCACCGCGAGCACCCCGACCCGGTGGCCGGCGGCCGTCAGCTGGGTGCCGAGGGCCTCCACGAAGGTGGACTTTCCGACCCCGGGCACCCCCGAGATGCCGACCCGGATCGCCCCACCGGTGTGCTGGGCGAGGGCCGTCAGCAACACCCGGGACGCCGCCCGGTGGTCGGCGCGGGTCGACTCGACGAGCGTGATGGCCCGGGACAGCGCGGTTCTCGACCCGGCCAGCACGTCCGCGGCGAGCGCGCTGGGATCGGCTGCGGTCATCGGTGCGGCCGGCGGCGCCCGGTTGCGCGGCGCCCGGTTGCGCGGCGCCCGGTTGCGCGGCGCCCGGTTGCGCGGCTCAACGTGGCCTTTTTGGGACTGAAGGGACAGTTGTTGCCGACTTCAGCCGCGCAGTGGAAGTTGATCCGCGCGGGGCGGGGGGGTGGGGGGTCAGGTCGGGACCTCCCAGGTGTGGACGGGCTGGTTGGCATGCATGCCCGCCGAGTACAGCTTGAGCATCTCGGTGAGCGCGGCGTCCCGGGACAGCCCCCTGGCCTCCAACGCGGCGACCGTCTCGGACTGCCACCACGACCCGTTGCGACGGGTGGTGCACCGGTCCCGGACGATGCCGAGGTACCGGCTGCGCGCCTGCGCGGTGACGCCCCAGCGGGCGAGTCCCTCGTCGGCCTTGGGCAGCAGGTGCCGCAGCAGCAGCTCGTCCCAGGTGACCTCGCCGAAGCCGGGCCAGTAGAAGACCGCGTCCACGCCGAGCCGGGCGCCGGCGTCGAAGTTGGCCTTGGCGGCATCGAAGGACATCTTCGTCCACACCGGACGGTCCTCGGAGGCCAGCACCGTCAGCGCCCCGTAGTAGAAGGCCGCGTTGGCCAGCACGTCGACGACCGTCGGTCCGGCCGGCAGCACCCTGTTCTCCACCCGCAGGTGGGGCCGGCCGTCCACTACGTCATACACCGGGCGGTTCCACCGGTACACGGTGCCGTTGTGCAGCCGCAGCTCCTGCAGCTTCGGCGCCCGGCCGGAGGCCAGCACCGCCTCCGGGTCCTCGTCGGTGGTCTCCGGCAGCAGCGCCGGGAAGTACCGGACGTTCTCCTCGAACAGGTCGAAGATCGAGGTGATCCACCGCTCGCCGAAGAACACCGGCGGTCGGACGCCCTGGTTGCGCAGTTCCGGCGAGCGGGTGTCGGTCGCCTGCAGGAACAGTTCGGTCCGGGTCTCGGCCCACAACCGTTTGCCGAACAGGAACGGGGAGTTGGCGCCGAGCGCGAGCTGCGGTCCGGCCAGCACCTGGGCGGCGTTCCAGCAGGCCGCGAAGTCGGCGGGAGAGACCTGCAGGTGCAGCTGCACCGAGGTGCATGCCGACTCCGGCGCGATCGAGTCGGCGTACATCTTCAGGTGTTCGTGCTCCGGGCCGGTGATGTCCAGCTCCAAGTCCTCCCGGCGGGCGGCGAACACCGCCTCGTCCAGGGCCTGGTACCGCGGGTTGGCGCTCATCCACTCGGTCTCGAAGTGCTCGGTCCGCAGCGTCGGCAGGATGCCGATCATGATGATCTCGGAGCCGATCTCGTTGGCCCTGGACTCGGCGTGATCCAGCGAGTCGCGCAACACCCGCTCCAGGTCGAGCAGCAGCTCGCCGGACAGCGAGCGCGGCTTGACGTTGAACTCGATGTTGTAACGGCCGAGCTCGGTCTGGAAGTCCGGGTCGGCGATCACCTCGAGCACCTCGGCGTTCGCCATCGCCGGCTGCCACTTCTCGTCCACCAGGTTGAGCTCGATCTCCAGGCCGGTCATCGGCTGGCCGAAGTCGAAGGAATGCTCGACCAGCATCCGCTCGAAGACGTCCAGGCACCGGCGCACCTTCGTGCGGTAGGCCTGTCGCTGTTCGCGGGTGTAGGTCGTCGTCGCGATGTCATCGCCCATGGTGGGACCTCCCGAGCGAGCCTGCGGAGACGCCGGTGGCCACGATGGCCGTGCGATCACCCAACCACAAGCGTCCCGCACGCCGCGACCGGTCCGAGTTGTCGAACGGACCTGCGGCCGGCGCCCCTGGGTGATCACCACGACGACGTATCCGATGTGTCGAATCGGGGACTGAGGCCGAGGTATCAGTCACACGTCCGCGGTAGCGGGCCCGCTCGGGGTCGCGGTATCGATTCTGTGGCCCTGGGTTACCGCACACTCACCCAGCGGCGCAGATTGTTCACGGGCGACTTACACTCAGCGCGATTGCCGACGCGCGGGCCTGCGTGGAGCAAGGGTTCGGGCTGGAACTTTGCGACGCCGGGGCGTCGGTGACGGAGGGATGGCGGCATGGCTCAGGCAGCCGGATCGAAGGCGGTCCGCCAGCGCCACCCAGGAGGGGCGCGGCGTCAGTGGGCCCTGATCGCTGTGGTCGTGCTGACCGCCACCATGCTGACAACCCAACCAGCGCTGGCAGACGACGCCACGCCTGCCGACCCGCCGACGAGTTCGGCCGGACCGGCGACACCCACCGGAGACAACCAGGAAGCTTCCACCGGGTCGCCGACACCCGGGTCATCGACGGTGGACAGGACTGCAGACACCTCGACATCCGGGACAACCGGGACATCCGGGACACCGACTGCGACGACCCCGGCTGGACCCACCAGCGAAGCGACCGCCGACGAGACCCTGTCCTCCCAGCCACCTGCCACGACGACATCGACGGAGCGGGCGCCTGTCACCCAGACCGATCGTGCGTTCGGGGTCGCACCTGTGACGGGCGCGGCGAACCCGTTCGCCGATCTGCAGGGTTTCGGCGTCCTCATCGGGAAGAACGCCGCCGTGCTGGATGGCGACCTGCGTGGGGCCGTCGCGGTCGGCGGTGACCTCACGGTCGGCACCTACCGGGTGGCGCCGGGTGAGCGGCCCGCCGTCCTCGACGGAACGCCGGTTGGCGTCCTGGTAGGGGGAAAGGTCGCTCCGACTCAGGGCGGGTCGGCGTTGACCGTTGGTGACACCGGTCGGCTGCTGGTCGGTGATCTTGCCGGGTTGCAACCCACCCAACGGGCCGATGGCCTCGCCCTGCTGGCCGCAGGTGCGCCGCCCGACGCCGCCGCTGTGGCCACGGCTGCCGGTCAGCCGGCGGACAGCGTCCTGGCCCCGGGGCTGTTCGAGCAGACCTTCGCCGGAGTCTTCGACGACCTCCGGGCTCGCAGCGCAGCGCTCGGCGCGCTGCCGTCGACGCTCGAGCCGACCGATTCAACCGGCGGCGTGCTGAGCTCCCTCGACGGCGCGCAGGTCCATCTCGCACCGACCGACGGGGTCAACGTGTGGACCGTCGGCGCCGAGGATCTGGCTGGGGTGCAGGAAATCTCGATCGACCCGGTGCCGACCGCCGAGGCGCCGTTGATCATCAACGTCACCGGCGACGCGGTGACGTTCGCCGCACCGGTCCGGATCGCCGCGTCGACCACCGGCGATCCGGACCCGACCGGCGCTGCTCCCGCGGAGACGTCGCTGATCTGGAACCTCCCGTCGGCGTCGACTGCGGACATTTCCGCGCCGCTCGAGGGCAGCCTGCTTGCCCCGTCGGCCGCCGTGACCGTCCGGTCCGATGTTGCTGGATCGCTGGTGGCCGACTCGCTGGAACAGCGGGCTTCTGCCGTGCTGAGATCCGTGCCGTTCGTCGCCAACCTGCCGACGACCGCACCGCAGCCGGTCGTCGATGCGGCGCGGGTGGCTCCCGAAGCGGCTGCCGCCGCGCCGCTGGCCGCTCCGGATGCCGCTCCGCCGAATCCCGGAATCGGGGTCTTCGCTGTGCCGCCCGCGACCGGCAACAACGCCGTCATCACGGTGAAGGTCGGCGGCGACCGGGTCTCGACCAGCGGTGTCACCCCGCTGGCCGGGGTCACCCTGCGGCTGTACGACGGGACCTCGGCCCCGACGACGCCGGTGGCCGATTCCTGGGCGACCTGCGTCTCTGACGCCGCCGGCGATTGTTCCTTCGTGGTGCCGAACACCCAGACCGGCACCGCCGGGGTGAACAGGGACCGCAGGTTCTGGGTCGTGCAGACCGGTACGGCGGCCGGGTGGTTCGCCAACACCAGCCTGGTGACCGGTGGTGACCCGTTTGCCACAACCGCGTACCGGTTCCAAACCGGCAGTCAGCTCCGTGCCGGCAGCACCTATGCGTCCAGCGGTGTCAACGCCAGTTTCATGCTCGGGACCGGCAACGAGAACGCCGTCGCCTCGGGCGGGATCTGGCAGAACTCAAGGAACAACCCCACCCTGCCGGCAAAGTGCGGGCTCAATGTCGCGTTGATCATCGACACCTCGGGCTCGGTCGGTGCCGCGCTGCCCAACCTGAAGACCGCGGCGAAGACCTTCACGAACTCGCTGGTCGGCACTCCCTCCCAGCTGGCGCTGTTCACCTTCGCCACCACCGCGCCCGCCAATTCGACCAACAACCAGAACCGGCCGCTGACCCCGGTGTCCACGACTGCCGGTGCCGCCACGGTCAACGGCTGGATCGACGGTCTGACCTCCACCGGCGGCACCAACTGGGACCGGGGTTTCGCCCAGGTCGCGCAGAGTGGGTCCACCTACGACGTGGCCGTTGTCATCACCGACGGCAATCCGACGTTCTACAACAACCCGGTCGAGGGACCGGGCTACTACACCAGGTTTCGCGAGATGGAGAACGGGATTTTCTCGGCCAACGCCATCAAGGCCAATGGCACTCGGATGATCGCCTTCGGTGTCGGTTCCGGGGTCAGTGGACCGGCCAACAACCTCATCGCAGTCTCCGGACCCACACTCAACTCCGACTACTACCAGACCACTGACTACGCGGTGGCCGGCGCGGCCCTGCGTGCATTGGCGTTGGGTAACTGCCGGGGGTCTGTCTCCGTCATCAAGCAGGTAGTGCCCAGCACGGCGCCGGTGGGCAGCATCACCGGCGCAGTGCCGGCGGGTGGCTGGCAGTTCGCCGCCAGCACGACGACGTCCGGGGTGACGATCGCCCCGGCCAGCGGCGCCACCGCGGCCGGGACCGGCGCGCTGAGCTTCGCTTTGACCTTCCCCGGCGGCACCACCAGCGCCCAGGTGGCGGTGTCGGAGACCCAGCAGCCCGGGTACACCCTGGTTCCCGTCAGCGGCGCGAACGCGGTCTGTACCAACTTGCAGACCAACACCGCGATCACCGTGACAAACTCCGGAGCAACCGGGTTCACCGTTCCGACCCCGTCGACCGATCCGTTGAGCTGCACGGTCTACAACCGGCAGCCGAACCCGGGCGCGACCATCAGCGTGGCCAAGAAGTGGGTGGTCAACGGCACGAGCTATGACGAGGGTCTGCAGCCGGCCGGCCTGAGCGCATCGCTGAGCATCGCCGGCGCCGCCCAGGGCTGGGGGGTCCCGCGGACCGGGTTCCAGCAGGGCAACACGGTGTCGTTCACCGAGTCGACGTCCATCTCGCTGCTCGGCTGCACCCTGACCGGTAACCGGGTGACGCTGGCCAACGGAACCGTCGTCGATGCGGCGCTGCCCTACTCCGCGACGCTGGCTGCCGGCGCGAACACCTACACCGTGACAAACACCGTCACCTGCACTACCAGGTTGACACTGAACAAGACGGTCCGCGGTGGCACCGCATTGCCGTCCGCCTGGACCCTGACCGCGACCGCCCCCAGCGGCGCGGCAGCGGGACCGACCGGAACCAGCGGGGTGACGGCCACCGTGACACCCGGAGCCCGGTATGTGCTGTCCGAAACGGGCGGCACACCCATCTACGCCCAGCTTGCCGGAGCGAACGCCGTACCGATCCCCGGGTCGACCGTGAGCTGGAACTGCAGTCAGGTCGCCAACGACGGCACGACGCCGGTCCCCGGATTCTCCGACGGCCTCAACGGTGGGGTCACCCCGCCGCTGGGTGCATGGATCCAGTGCACCGCCATCAACGAGACCGTGCCGATCACGCTGATCAAGAGAGTCGTCAACGACAACGGCGGCACGGCGGTGCCGTCCGACTGGAGCCTCACGGCGACGCCGATCGGCACCGTGCCGCCCGGGCTCAACCCCGTAACCGTCACCGGCTCGACGGCCGGCGTGACCTTCAACATCAGGCCCGGACAGCAGTACAGCCTGACCGAGGCGGGCCCGGCCGGCTACTCGATGACCATCGATTGTGTCATCAGCGAACTGAGTCCCGCTAGAACCGATGTTGTCTCTGTGCCGCCCGGCCAGACCGGCGTCTGCACCTTCACCAATGACGATCAGCCGGCGAGGCTGACCCTGACGAAGGTCGTCAACAATGGCACCACCGGCGGGACGGCGACACCGGCGAACTGGACGCTGACCGCCACCGGGCCGACGCCCGGCGTCAGCGGCATCACCGGCGCCCCCGCGGTGACCAACGCGACCGTCAACTCAGGCACCTACGCCCTGTCCGAGAGTGCGCTGGCCGGTTACACGGCAGGGTCCTGGTCGTGCACCGGTGCGACGGTCACCGGTGCCTCGGTGGTGGTGCCTCCCGGTGGGAACGTCAGTTGCTCCATCACCAACACCGCTCAGCAAGCCCGGCTCACCCTGGTCAAGACGGTCACCAACGACAACGGCGGCACCGCGACGCCCCCGCAGTGGCAGTTGGTCGGGACCGGGCCGACCCCGATCCAGGGCCCCACCGGCGGCGGAGCGGTGACGAACGCAGCGGTCAACCCGGGGACCTACGTGCTGTCCGAGTCCGGTGGGCCTGCCGGATACACGGCGGGCCCCTGGTCGTGCACCGGTACCGGCACGTTGACTGGCGCGAGTCTGGTGCTCGCTCTCGGGCAGTCGGCCACCTGCACGATCAACAACAACGACCAACCGGCCACCTTGACGCTGGTCAAAACCGTGACCAACAACAACGGGGGTACGGCGGCCGCGACGGCCTGGACCCTGTCGGCTGGTGGCCCGACGCCGATCACCGGCACGACCGGATCCGCGGGGGTGACGAATGCCCAGGTCAGCGCCGGTACATACACGCTGTCGGAATCGAATGGACCCGCCGGCTATACGGCCGGTTCCTGGTCCTGCACGGCCGGCACGTTGACGGGCGCGAGTCTGGTGCTCGCTCTCGGGCAGTCGGCGACCTGCACGATCAACAACGACGATCAGCCGGCCACCCTGACCCTGGTCAAGACCGTGACCAACGACAACGGTGGGACCGCGCTCCCGACTGCCTGGAATCTGACTGCGACCGGTCCGACGACGATCACCGGGGTCACCGGGTCCGCAACGGTGACCAGTGCCGCGGTCAGTGCCGGGACGTACGCGTTGTCGGAAGCGAACGGTCCGGCTGGATATACGGCCGGTTCCTGGTCGTGCACCGCGGGCACGCTGACCGGGTCAAGCCTGGTGCTGGGATTGGGCGTTTCGGCAACCTGCACGATCAACAACAACGACCAGCCCGCAACTCTGACGCTGGTCAAGACCGTCACCAACGACCAGGGCGGCTCCGAGCAGCCGACGGCGTGGACGTTGACGGCAACCGGTCCCACGTCGATCACCGGGCAGACCGGTACATCGGCAGTGACGTCGGCCCCGGTCAGTGCGGGCACCTACGCGCTCAGCGAGTCCGGCCCGGCCGGGTACAGCGCGGGAGCGTGGTCGTGCACCGCCGGCGCCCTGTCCGGCGCGAACCTGGTGCTGGGGTCCGGACAATCGGCCACCTGCACCATCAACAACGACGATCAGCCGGCCCGGCTGACCCTGCGGAAGAACGTCGACGCCAACGAGACCGGCTCCGGAAAGGTCCCAGCAGACTGGACCGTGCTGGCCACCCGGAACCCCGCCCTGCCCGGGCAACCGGTGGTGACCGGCAACGGCGATCCGACCAGCCAGGGAGGGGTCAACCAGGTCGAGGTCTTCGCCGGCTCCTACGTGCTGGTCGAAGGCGGTCCGCCCGGCTTCACCCCCGGACCGTGGTCCTGCACCGGCGGGGTCCTGGACGGAGCGAGTGTCACCGTGCCGCCCGGCGGCAACGTGACCTGCACGATCACAAATACCGCGATCGCACCGAAGCTGACCCTGGTGAAGGCCGTCGACAACGGCACCACTGGCGCCACCACCCAGGCGACGGCATGGACGCTCGAGGCCGACGGGCCGAGCCCGATCAGCGGCACGACCGGATCCGGTGCGGTCACCGCCGCAGCGGTGGAGGTCGGCACCTACGACCTGTCCGAGACCGGTCCGCTCGGCTACACCGCCTCGAACTGGAACTGTGGTTCGGCCCCGGTCATCGACGCGGCCGTGACGCTCGCCGAGGGTGCGGACGTGACCTGCACCATCACCAACACGGCGATCGCGCCGCAGCTGACGTTGGTGAAGGTGGTCGACAACGGGACGACGGGTGGCACGGCCGTGCCGACGGATTG
>Ga0208851_1000189_pt1 | contig 27650 bp, 26 predicted proteins | sample NGESurshal092012_FD_184481 | JGI IMG/M metagenome (GOLD analysis project Ga0208851, IMG submission 184481) | Arctic peat soil microbial communities from Barrow, Alaska - NGEE Surface sample 415-2 shallow-092012 (SPAdes) | ecosystem: Environmental > Terrestrial > Soil > Wetlands > Peat ... | reverse complement strand
CGGTGAGCATGCCCAGTGCGGTCATGGGGGAGAGCGGGGTCCGCACGGCCGCGGGAGTCTGCAGCGCCGACACCCAGCCGAAGTTGAGGCCGAGCAGCACATTGAGCACGCCGAACGTGCTGAGCGCCACCGCCCCGGCGACGACCCAGCCCCCGATCCGGCGGGCCCAGGAGGCGCCCACGCCGGCCCAGGCCAGCGCCACGAACGGCAGGGCCAGCAGCGCCGGAGCCTTCACCGCGCCGGCCAGCGTCACCATCAGCAGCCCGAGCAGGAACCGTCGCTCCAGCGCCAGCGCGACCCCGGCCACGAGCAGGCCGACCATGAGGGCGTCGTTGTGGGCCGCCGAGACGAAGTGCATGAGGACCAGCGGGTTGAGGACACCGAGCCACACGGCCTTCGCGGCGTCCACCCCGCAGGCCTCCGCCAGCCGGGGCACGAAGACGACAAGCAGGGCGATCCCCGCGAGCGCCAGCAGCCGGAAGGCCAGCAGCGCCAGGTTGGCCTCGGCGTGCGTCGTCCCGTAGACGACGTTGGACAGCCCCATCCACACCGGGCCGTAGGGCGCGGGGGAGGTGCGCCACAGCGAGTCCGCGCCGTCGGTGTAGTAGGTGGCGAAGGTGCCGGTGCCGTACAGGTACGGGTCGATGCCGTTGGGCAGCAGCCGGCTCAGCGCGACGTAGCTGAACACGTCACGGCTGAACAGCACGGGCGCCACCACGAGCGGCGCGGACCACCACCAGACCAGCTTGCCGAGCCCGGCCGGGTGGTCGACCCGGTGCTGGCGCACGTGCAGGCCCAGCTGCAGCCACGCCTGCAGCAGCAGGCCGATGCCCAGGACGACGAGCATCTTGCCGAACAGCGAGAAGGCCGGGATGGTGCGCAGCTGCTCGACGACCGGGGCGGAGGCCAGGCCGGAGGAGCGGGCGATCCAGCCGACCGAGACGGCGCCGGCGGCGGCCAGCGAGGAGCCCAGGAACCCGGGGACGGCGAAAGCCGCGACGAGGCCGGCCGAGGACTCGGCCGGCTCTTCCGCGAAGACTGGGCTAGCCGAGGCGGCGTCCCGCTCGGCCTGGTCGACAAGGGCCATGGCCACTCCAGGATAGGGCCGGAAGCCTCCGCGGATCGAGTGGCTTACGGCACGTCGTCCCGGACGGTCACCGCCAGGAGCGGGACGTGTACGCCTGGTCACGGCCGATCACCCGCTCGGCCGCGAGCCGGCCGCTGATCAGGACCATGGGCACGCCCACGCCCGGCTGGGTGCCGGACCCGGCGAACACGACGTTCTCGCCCCACAGGTTGCCGGGGCGGAACGGCCCGGTCTGCCGGAACGAGTGCGCCGCGGAGAACGGCGCCCCGCGCTCCATGCCTCGTTGCAGCCACTGCAGCGGGGTGGTCAGGTCCTCGACCTCGATGGCGTCGCCGAAGCCGAGGTAGCCGCGCTGCTCGAGGGTCCGCACCATGACGTCGCGGTAGCGCGGGCCGAGCCGCTCCCAGTCCAGCCCCGCCTCGGTGTTGGGCGTGGGGAACAGCGCGTAGTAGATCTGCCGACCCGCCGGCGCCAGCCCCGGGTCGGACCGGGTCGGGTTGGTCACCAGCAGCGACGGGTCGGACATCAGCCGGCCCTCGTCGATCAGCTCGGAGAAGACGCCCCGCCAGGACCGGCCGAAGTGGATGTTGTGGTGGGCGATCTTCGAGTAGGACGCCGAGGAGCCGACCAGCAGCAGCGCGCAGGACGGCGAGTAGGTCAGCCGCCGCACCGTCCAGGGCTCCCGGCCGAGCAGGTCGCGGTAGGCCACCGGCAGGTCCGGGTTGAGCACGACCGCGTCGCAGCGGATCCGCTCGCCGTCGGCGGTGCGAACCGCCACGGCCCGCGAGCCCACGACCTCCACCCGCTGCACCTCGGTGGAGTACCGGAGGCGCACCCCGTGCTTCTGCGCGGCGCCGGCCAGCGCCCTGGGCACCGCGTGCATGCCGCCGACCGGGAAGTACACCCCGGACACCGAGTCCATGTAGGCGATCACCGCGTAGAGCGCGAGCGCGTCGTACGGCGACAGCCCCGCGTACATCGCCTGGAACGAGAACACCCGCTGGGTGCGCGGGTCCTTGAGGTACTGGCCCACCTTCGGGGCCAGCCGGCGCAGCCCGCCGGCGGCGACCAGGCGGGCCAGGTTCGGGGTGAGCAGGTCCAGCGGCGAGTCGATGTTGCGGTCGATGAAGTCGCGCATCTCGTAGCGGTACAGCCGGGACACGAACTCCACATAGCGCCGGTAGCCGTCCGCCTCGGCCGGGCCGCAGCACCGGGCGACCTCCTCGGCCATCGCCTCGGGGTCGCTGTGCACGTCGAGGGTGGAGCCGTCCGGGTAGTAGGCCCGGTACAGCGGGTCCACCGGCCGCAGGTCCAGCCAGTCCGCCATCCGCTCGCCGACGCTGTCCAGCGCGTCCGCGATCAGGTCGGGCATGGTGAGCACGGTCGGCCCGGTGTCGAACCGGTAGCCGTCCACCTCGAGCAGCCCGGCCCGCCCCCCGGGGACCGCGGCCCGCTCGAGCACCGTCACCTGGCGGCCCGCGCCGGCCAGCCGCAGCGCCGCCGAGAGCCCGGCCAAGCCGGCACCCACCACGACGACGTGGTCGGTGGGGCCGCTCACCGTGCGCACCTCAGCGAGCCTAGGCGAGCAACGGCTGACCCGCTCGTCGGTGGGGTCGTAGCCTGCGGGCGTGACGGACCCGCGGGTGGGCCTGACCTCGGCCGAGGTCTCCGAGCGTGTCGCCCGCGGCCAGCTGAACGCCGTCCCCAGCGCGCCGAGCCGCACGGTGGGCCAGATCGTCCGGGGCAACACGTTCACCGTGTTCAACGCGATCCTCGGGACGCTCACCGTCGTCGTCCTGGTCTACGGCAACTGGCGGGACGCGCTGTTCGGCCTGGTCGTCGTCGCCAACACCGGCATCGGCATCGTCCAGGAGCTGCGGGCCAAGGCCACCCTCGACCGGCTGGCCGTGCTCGGGGCGGTTAGGCCCACCGTGCTACGCGACGGCGAGCAGCGGGAGGTCGAGCCGGGCGAGATCGTCCTGGACGACGTGCTCCCGGTGTCGTCCGGCGACCGGATCGTCGTGGACGGCGTGGTGTGCGCCTCGGCGGCCCTCGAGGTCGACGAGTCGCTGCTCACGGGGGAGTCCGACCCGGTGCACAAGCAGGTCGGCGACCCGGTGCTGTCCGGCTCGTTCGCGATGGCCGGGACCGGCTGCTACCAGGCCACCGCCGTGGGCTCGCACGCCTTCGCGGCCGGGCTGGCCGAGGAGGCCCGCCGGTTCACCCTGGTGCACTCGCAGCTGATGGCGAGCATCAACACGATCCTCCGGGTGATGGTCACGATCATGGTCCCGGTGGCGGTGCTGCTCACCTGGAGCCAGCTGCGCAGCCACGAGCACTTCGGCACCGCGGTCAGCGGTGCGGTTGCCGGGGTGATCACCATGATTCCCGAGGGGCTGGTGCTGCTCACCAGTGTGGCCTTCGCCGTCGGTGTGGTCCGGCTCGGCCGGCACCAGGTGCTCGTGCAGGAGCTGCCGGCGGTCGAGCTGCTGGCCCGGGTGGACGTCGTGTGCCTGGACAAGACCGGGACACTCACCGAGCCGGGCATGCACCTGGCCGACGTCCGGGTCGTGGACGCCGCCGCACCGATTCCGCAGGTGCTGGCCGGGCTGGTCGGCACCGAGCCGGCGCCGAACGCCAGCCTGGCCGCGGTCGCGCGGCGCTACCCCGCGGCGGGCGCGCCGACGGCCACGGCGGTGGTGCCGTTCTCGTCCGCGCGGCGCTGGAGCGGCGCCACCCTGGACGGCCTGGGCTCGTGGGTGCTCGGTGCGCCGGACGTGCTGCTGCCGGTCGGGGACCCCGCCCGGGCCACCGCCGACCAGGTCGCCGCCACCGGGCGCCGGGTGCTCGTGCTGGCGGCGTCCGACCTGGCCGGGCCGGACCAGCTCGGCCCCACCCGGCCCGCGGCGCTGCTCGTACTCGAGCAGCGGATCAAGCCGGACGCCGCGCAGACGCTCGCCTACTTCGCCGAGCAGGGCGTCGCCGTCAAGGTCATCTCGGGGGACAACCCGCGGACGGTGGCCACCGTGGTGAGCACCCTCGGGGTGCCCGGCGCCGGCGACGGGGTGGACGGTGGCACCCTGCCCACCGACCCCGAGGCGCTGGCCGACGTGGTCGAGGGGGCGGTCGCCTTCGGCCGGGTGACCCCCCGGCAGAAGCAGGCGATGGTCGCGGCGCTGCAGTCCAGGGGCCACGTGGTCGCGATGACGGGGGACGGCGTCAACGACGTGCTGGCCGTCAAGGACGCCGACCTCGGGATCGCCATGGCGTCCGGCAGTGACGCCACCCGAGCGGTGGCCCAGCTGGTGCTCGTGGACAACCGGTTCGAGCAGCTGCCGACCGTGGTGGCCGAGGGCCGTCGGGTGATCAACAACGTGGAGCGGGTGGCCAACCTGTTCCTCACCAAGACCGTCTACGCCACCTTGCTGTCGGTCCTGTGCGGCGTGCTGGGGCTGCCGTTCCCGTTCCTGCCGAGGCACCTGACCGTGGTGACGGCGCTGACCATCGGCATCCCGGGCTTCTTCCTGGCGCTGGCCCCCAACACGCGGCGGGCCCAGGCCGGGTTCATCCCCCGGGTGCTGCGCTTCGCGGTGCCCGCGGGGGTGGTGGCCGCGGTGGCGACCTTCGGCGCCTACGCCTCGGCCCGGCTGGATGAGGACGTCACCACGGCCGAGGCCAGCACGCTGGCCGCCATGGTGCTGTTCCTCGTCGTGTGGTGGGCGGTGGTCGTGCTGGCCCGGCCGCTGTCGCCGCTGCGGCTGCTGCTGGTGGGCACCCTGCTCGCCGGGTTCGCGCTGGTGCTCATGGTGCCGTTCGTCAGGGACTTCTTCGCCTTCGCGCTGCCCACCCTCGAGGCCACCGGCGTGGCGCTCGCCGTCGGGGCGGCCGCGATCGTCGTCCTCGAGCTGGTGCTGGGCGTGAGCGGGTGGGACCGGCCGGTCAGCCCCGACGCGTCGTCGCCGCCACCGCGAGCTGACCGAGGACGTCGCGCGCCGGTGCGCTGACCGGGCTGGCTTGCAGGGCGGCCATCGAGCGGGCGGTCAGCTCGGCGACCAGGCGCTCCACGTGCTCGAGGGCGCCGGTGTCCTGGATGATCCGGCGCAGCTCGACGACCCGGTCCTGGTCCAGGTCCGGGTCGCCCAGGTCGGAGCGCAGCCGGGCCGCATCGGCCGGGGCGGCCCGGGCCAGCGCGGTCGTCACGAGCACGGTGCGCTTGCCCTCGCGCAGGTCGTCCCCGGCTGGCTTGCCGGTCTCCTCCGGGTCGCCGAACACCCCCAAGACGTCGTCCCTCAGTTGGAACGCCTCGCCGAGCGGCAGCCCGTAGGCGGAGTAGGCCTCGAGCAGCTCCTGGCTCGCACCGGCGAGGGCCGCTCCGAGGTGCAGCGGCCGCTCGACGGTGTACTTGGCGCTCTTGTACCGGACCACCCGCATGGCCCGCTCGACCGACCCGCCGCCGAGGGCCTGCTCCAGCAGGTCCAGGTACTGCCCGGCCATCAGCTCGCTGCGCATGACGTCGAACACCGGCTTGGCGTGCAGCAGGGCGCCCGCGGGCAGCCCGGAGTCGAACAGCAGCTCGTCCGCCCAGGCCAGGCACAGGTCGCCCAGCAGGATCGCCGAGCCGACGCCGAAGTCCTCCGGCGATCCCAGCCAGCCGTGCCCCCGGTGCAGGGCGGCGAACCCGCGGTGCGCCGCGGGCTGGCCGCGCCGGGTGTCCGAGCGGTCCATCACATCGTCGTGGATCAGCGCGCAGGCCTGCAGCAGCTCCAGCGAGGCGGCCGCCCGGACGATCTGCTCGCTGTCCGCACCGCCGGCGCCGCGCCACGCCCAGTAGGCGAACGCCGGGCGCAGCCGCTTGCCGCCGGACAGCAGGGTCACGGCTGAGTCCAGCAGCGGGGCCAGGTCCTCGCTGATGCCCTGCAGCCGGGGGCCCTGGACGGCGAGGAACTCGTCCAGGGCCTTCTGCACCCGGGCTCTGAGGTCCTCGGCCTCCGTCGCAGTCCCGCCCATGCCAGCAGCCTAGGTGCGCGGCCTCGTTCCGACAGGTCCGCCGCCGTTCCGTACCCTTGGGCGGCATGACCCGCGGGACCGCCTCCACGATGCCCGGCGGCTCCGCCACGGTCGCCGAGCTGCTCGCCGACGGCCACCGGTCGTTCTCGTTCGAGTTCTTCCCGCCGCAGACCGACGACGGGGAGCGCCAGCTGTGGCGGGCGCTGCGTGAGCTGGAGCCGTTGGCGCCGACGTTCGTCTCGGTCACCTACGGCGCCGGGGGCTCGACGCGCGATCGCACCACCCGGCTGACCGGGCGGATCGGCAGCGAGACGACGCTCACCCCCATGGGCCACCTCACCTGCGTCGGCTCCTCCGTCGCCGAGCTGCGCCGGGTGGTCGGCGGCTACGCCGAGGCCGGCGTGCGCACGGTGCTCGCGCTGCGTGGCGACCCGCAGGGCGGCCCGGGGACGCCGTGGGTGCCGCACCCCGACGGGCTGCAGCACGCCGACGACTTGGTCCGGCTGGTGCGCGGGCTGGGCGACTTCAGCGTCGGGGTGGCGGCTTTCCCCGAGGGGCACCCGGAGTCCCCGGACCTGGACACCGACGCCCGGCACCTGGCGGCCAAGGTGGCCGCCGGGGCGGACTTTGCCGTCACCCAGTTCTTCTTCCGGGTCGAGGACTACTTCCGGCTGGTGGAGCGCGCCGAGCGCCACGGCGCCCGGGTGCCGATCATCCCGGGGATCATGCCGGTGACCAACGTGCGGCAGATCCAGCGCTTCGCGCAGTTGTCCGGGGCGGCGTTGCCGGGCGAGCTGGCCGAGCGGCTGACCGCCGTCCAGGACGACCCGGAGGCGGTGCGCGCGATCGGCGTGGAGGCCGCGGTCGAGCTGTGCGAGCAGCTGCTCGACGGCGGTGCGCCGGGGCTGCACTTCTACACGCTCAACCGGTCCACGGCGACCCGGGAGATCTACCAGGCGCTTGGACTGCACCACCGCGCGGCCCGCCGCTGACACAATTGGGCGCATGAGCGAGCCCGCCAGCGTGTTCCCAGGGCCCAGCGTGACCGTCGTGGGCACCGGGACGGCCGCCGCGCCGCCCGACGTCGTGGTGCTCGACCTGGCCGCCGAGGCCGGCGCCCAGCATGCGGCCACCGCGCTGGGCGAGGCCGGCGCGGCGCTGACCCGGATGCGCGACGCGGCGCTCGTGGCCGGGGTCGAGCGGGCCGACCTGAGGTCGGCCGGCACCCAGCTGTGGCCGCAGACCGATCCGAAGGGCCGGCCGCTGGGCTACCGCGCCGTGCTGTCGCTGACCGTGCGGGTGCGGGAGCTGGCGGCCGCATCCGAGCTGCTGCCGTCGCTGGTGGCGGCCGGTGGGGACGCCGCCCGGGTCCAGGGCACCCGGCTCGAGCACGACGACCTGGCCGCGCTGCACCGGGCGGCGCGGGACGCGGCGTTCGCCGACGCGAGGGGGCGGGCCGAGCAGTACGCCGGGCTGGCCGGTCGCGGGCTGGGCCCGGTGCTGGAGATCAGCGAGGCGCCGGTCCGTGGCGGCCCGGGGCCGATCAGCCCCCGGCTGGCGCTGATGGCCTCGGCGGAGGCGCTGCCCGTGGAGGCCGGGCTGTCCTCGGTCGAGGCGTCGGTCGTGGTCCGCTGGGGGCTGGCCTGAGCCGTCCCGCGCCGCTGGGCCGCGACGAGTACCTGGCCCGGTGGTCGGGGCTGCACGGCGGGTACGACCCGGGCGCATCGGTCTGGGTGGGCGGCTGGCTGCGCCTGATGTACGCCGTGGCCCGTCCGTTCGCGGTGGCCGGGGTTCCTCCGGACGCCGTCACGCTGCTCGGGCTGGTCGCCGCCGGGGCGGTGGCCGCGCTCGCCTGGGCCGGCGCCGGCTGGCTGCTGCTGGCCGCGCTGGTGGTCGTGCTGTCCGGTGTCCTAGACGGCGTGGACGGCGCGGTGGCCGTGCTGACCGACCGGACCACCGCCTTCGGCTTCGTGCTCGACTCGCTGGTGGACCGTTGCTCTGACCTTCTGTACCTGTTGGCTTTGTACCTCGCCGGCGCTCCCGCATGGGTCTGCGTGGCCGCTGGGGTGGTCACCCTGCTGCACGAGTACGCCCGGGCCCGGGCCGCCGCCGGTGGGCTGCCCGACGTGGGCATGATCACGGTGGCCGAGCGGCCGACCCGGGTGATCGTCACCGCGCTGGCCCTGGCGCTCGCGGCGGCGGCGGCAGCTGACGGGGGTGCCGGACCCTGGGCGCAAGGGGGCGCGGTGGTGTGGCTGGTCCTCGGGGTCGTCGGCCTGGTCCAGCTGCTGGTCGTGCTGGGACGTCGGCTGCGCTGACTTCGGCAGGATGGGGGCGTGGACACCCAGCTGGCCCTGGCGCTGCTGGCCGGCGCGGTCATCGTGCTGGTCGGCGTGCTGGCCGTGCGGCTGGCCTACCGGCTGGGCCTGCCCGGCCTGCTGCTGTACCTGGGGCTGGGCATGGCGCTGGGGCAGTCCGGCCTCGGCATCCGGTTCGACGACGCCGTCCTGACCCGCGACCTCGGGCTGATCGCGCTCGCGGTCATCCTGGCGGAGGGCGGTCTCACCACCCGGCTGGCCCAGGTGCGGCCGGTGCTCGGCCGCGCGGCGGTCCTCGCCACGGTGGGGGTGGCCGTCTCGGTCCTCGTCGTCGCGGTCGCCGGCCGCTACCTGCTCTCCATGGACTGGCGGACGGCGGTGCTGCTCGGCGCCGTGGTGTCCTCGACCGACGCGGCCGCGGTGTTCTCGGTGCTGCGCCAGGTCCGGCTGCCGGCCCGGCTGCGCGGCCTGCTGGAGGCGGAGTCGGGGTTCAACGACGCGCCCGTCGTCGTGCTCGTCGCGGCGGTCTCGGCACCGAGCTGGGGCACCGGGCCGGCCTGGCAGCTGGCCCCGCTCATGGTCTACGAGCTCGCGGCCGGTGCCGCGGCCGGCCTGCTGGTCGGCTCGGCCGGGCGCCTGCTGCTGGCCCGGATCGCGCTGCCGGCGTCCGGCCTGTACCCGCTCGCGGCGATGGCCATCACCGCGGCTGCCTACTCCGGCACGGTGGTGCTGCACGCCAGCGGCTTCCTGGCCGTGTACGTGTGCGCGCTGCTGCTCGGGATGCCGGGGCTGCCGCACCGGCGCGCGGTGCTGGGCTTCGCCGAGGGTCTCGCCTGGCTGGCCCAGATCGGGCTGTTCGTGCTGCTCGGCCTGCTGTCCGTGCCCAGCCGGCTTCCGCACGCCGTGGGTCCCGCCCTGGTGACCGGCCTGACCCTGCTGGTCCTGGCCCGGCCACTGTCGGTGCTGGTGAGCGCGGCGCCGTTCCGGGTGCCATGGCGGGCGCAGGCGTTCGTCGCCTGGGCCGGGCTGCGGGGCGCGGTGCCCATCGTGCTGGCCACGATCCCGCTGTCCGAGGGCACGCCGTACGCAGTCGAGATGTTCGACACGGTGTTCGTGCTGGTGCTCGTCTTCACCGTCGTCCAGGCGCCGACGCTGCCCTGGGTGGCCCGGCGGCTGAAGGTGGTGGCCCCCGAGGAGACCGGCGAGCTCGAGGTGGAGACCGCCCCGCTGGACGAGCTGGACGCCTCGCTGCTCGACGTCCGGGTGGTCGAGGGCTCCCGGCTGGCCGGGGCGTACGTGGACGACCTGCGGCTGCCCCGCGGCGCCGCCGTGACGCTGGTGGTCAGGGACGGGGACAGCCGGGTGCCCGACCCGACGACGCGGCTGCGGGTCGGTGACCGGTTGGTGGTGGTGGCCACCTCGACCAGCCGGTCGGCGGCGGAGCGGCGGCTGCGGGCGGTCAGCCGCCGTGGTTCGCTGGCCCGCTGGCTGGGCGAGGAGGGCGACTCCGGCTGAGCCGCCCGCTCACGGTGATCAGGGCGGTGGCGCGGAGGGGTGGTCAGGCCGGGCCGATGAGCTCGGCGACGATCTCGGCGGACAGGCCCACGAGCGGCAGCCCGCCGCCGGGGTGGGCCGAGCCGCCCACGAGGAACAGCCTCGGCACCGGGCTGGCGTTGGCCGGGCGCAAGAACGCCGCCCTCGGCCCGTTGGACGACGTGCCGTAGATCGAGCCGCCCGGCGCCCTGGTGGCCCGCTCGAGGTCCGCGGGGGTACGGACCTCGTGCCACAGCAGCCGGTCCCGGACGTCCAGCCCGCGCGCCGCCAGCACGGCGAGCACCCGGTCGGCGTACGCCTGGGCCAGACCGGGGGCGTCCCAGTCGACACCGTGCTCAGGGTCGTGTCGGGGCGCGTTGACGAGCACGAACCAGGACTCGTGCTCGGCGTCCGGGCGCATCGCCGGGTCGTCCGGCGCGCACACGTACACGGTGGGGTGCTCGACCGGGTGCGGCTGCGGCCCGAAGATCGCGTCGAACTCCGCGTCGTAGTCGGCGCTGAACACCACCGTGTGGTGCCGCAGTCCCGGCGTGCGGCCCCGGACGGCCAGCAGCAGCACGAAACCGGACAGCGAAGGGGTGGTCCTGGCCAGCCGGTCCAGCACGGGGGCCGCGACCGGGCGGGGGAGCAGGTCCCGGTACAGGTGGCTCGCATCGGCGTTGGCCACCACCACGTCCGCGGGCAACGTCTCGTCGTCGGCCAGCCGGACGCCGGACGCGCGGCCACCGTCCAGGGTCACCTCGACGGCATCCGCGCCGAACCGGAAGCCGACCCCCCGGTCCAGGCAGCGGTCGTAGGTGGCCGTCGCCAGCCGGGCCAGGCCGCCGCCCACGTGCCAGGCGCCGAAGGTCTGCTCCACGTAGGGGATGGTGGCCAGCGCTGCGGGGGCCCGGCGCGGGTCGGAGCCGGCGTAGGTCGCGTACCGCTCGAGCAGCTGCCGCAGCCGCGGGTCGTGCAGGTACTGCCGACCGAGCCCGCGCAGCGAGGTGAATGGGGCCACCGTGCGCAGGTCGCGCAGCCGGATCGACTGCCGGACCAGCTGCCAGGGCCCGGTCAGCGGGCTGGTGAGGAACGGACGACGGGTCACCTGCCAGATGGCCGCTCCGCGGTCGACGAGCCCCGTCCACTGCTGTCCGGTTCCGGCGCCGAGTGCGGCGTCCAGGGCGTCGGCCGCGCCGTCCCGGGAGGCGTTGGGCAGCTCAACCGAGGTGCCGTCGGCGAACCGGTAGCCGAACGCCGGGTCGACCGGCACCAGCTCGACGTTGTCCTCCAGCGCCGCTCCGGCCCGGCGGACGGCGGTCTTGAGGAACAGGTCCCGGTAGACGGCGGGCAGCGTGAGCAGCGACGGGCCGGTGTCGAAGACGAAGCCGTCGCGCTGGTAGCTGGCCAGCTTGCCCCCGGGCGCGGTGGACCGCTCCACCACGGTCACCTGGTGCTTCGCCGCGGCGAGCCGGGCCGCCGCGGCGAGGCCGCCCATGCCGGCGCCGATCACCACCACCCTGGCCACGCCAGGGATCCTCCCATCCGCGGGAGGCTCAGACCGGGCGGCCCTTCCACTGCAGCTCGCCGCGGCGCTTGCGCCGCCAGGACTGCGCGGCGAGGTACCCGAACAGGGTGACCGAGACCGGGTGGGCCAGCGCGTCCGGCCAGACCCGCCCGCCCACGCGCCGGGCCACCAGGGCCCGCCCGGCGACGCCCGCGGCGTACCCGGCCAGCCCGACCGGTGACCCGCGCAGCGCGGCCGCGGCCGGCAGCACGTAGGCCACCCCGAGACCGGCCATCACGGCGGCGGCGCCGGCCGGGGAGCCGAACGCCGACCACAGCGACTTGGCGTAGCCGGCCTCGAGGTCGGCCCACCCCTCGTACATCCGGCAGGTGGCGATCGCGGTGCCGTCGGCCACCGTCCCGCGCCCGCCCGAGCGCTTCACCGCGCGCATCAGCGCCACGTCGTCGAGCACCTCGCCGCGGACGGCGGCGTGCCCGCCGGCGGCCCGGTAGGCGCCCGCGTCGACCGCGATCAGCTGCCCGTTCGCGGCGGCGAGCGACTCCCGCGGCGACCGCTCGGCGGCACCCATCGGCAGCGTGGTCAGCCAGGACCACTGCAGCAGCGGCTGCACGAGCCGCTCGGCCACCGACCCGGTCAGCTGCCGCGGGTACGGCGAGACCAGGTCCAGCCCGGCCGAGCGCAGCAACGTCACGGTGGCGGCCACCGCGGTGGGGGCCAGCACCACGTCGGCGTCCACGAGGACGAGCACGTCCCCGGTGGCCCGCTGCGCCAGCCGGTGGCAGGCCCACGGCTTGCCCAGCCAGCCGTCGGGCGGCGTGTCCTGGCCGCCGTCCAGCAGGGTCACCCGGGGGTCGCCGGCCACGACCGACCGGACGACGTCGGCGGTGCCGTCAGCGGAGCCGTCGTCCAGCACCAGGATCTGCAGGTCCGGGACCCGCACCTGGGCGAGCAGCGACCGCAGGCACGGAGCCACCCGGCGGGCCTCGTCGCGCAGCGGCAGCAGCACGGACACCCGCTCGGTCACCGGGGCGGGGTCGACGGGTGGCACCCGCAGCCGCCGCAGGTTCACCGCCGTGTGCAGGGTTCCGGCCAGGGCGGCCGCCGATCCGGTGGTGACCGCCGCGCAGGTCAGTCCCGGCCGGACCACAGCACCCAGGCGTAGGGGACGGCGACGACGCCCATGGCGATGCCGCCGTAGAGGGCCACCGCCGGGCGGTCGAAGAAGAACGCGTTGGCCACCACCGAGGACACGTAGGTCCACAGGAACAGGAAGGCCGGCTGGCCGTCCGGCGCGCTGCGCCGAGGCAGCCGGTCGAGCAGCAGCATCATGACCAGCGCGGTGACGAACCAGCCCAGGAAGTTGCTGGCCGGCACCCCCGGCACGTTCCGCAGCACCAGCCCGGGGTTGGTGAAGGTCCAGTAGCGCTCGCCGGTCATCATCGGGTCGAGGAAGAGGTCCCAGGAGGACAGCGCCAGGGCGCCGAGCAGCGGGGTGACCACGGCGGAGCGGGACAGCCTCCGGGCCGCGATCAGCGCGGGGTAGGCCATCATCGCCCAGGCCAGCGGGATCAGCCAGGGCACCCCGAGCACGGTCGCCCCCAGCGCGGTGCCGTACTCGTAGTGGCCGAACGGCAGCCCGGTGCGCACCCCCACGGCCTCGACCGCCAGCCCGCCCCCCACGGTGACCAGCAGGTACCAGGCGGACCACCAGGGGCCCCGCCAGATCAGCGCGTGGAACGCGGAGGCCAGGAAGAACGTGACGACGGTCGCCACGGTGACGTCGCGGCGGGCGTCACCGTGCACCAGCGGGAACGCGATCTCTAGCCCCACCACGCTGAGGGCGAGCAGCCACGGCAGCCACCGCACCAGCCCCGAGCGGCCGTGGTGGCGGTGGTCTGCGTGCGGGCCCGAGTATGACCGGACGCTCACCGGTCACCTGCCCGGCCTGGTTGCCATCCGGTCACGAGGGGGCAGCCTAGGCGACGATCAGCGGGGCACGCGTATCGAGACCCCACCGAACGTCCCGCCGGCCTCCACGACGGCGAGCCGGGCGAACAGCTCCTCGGCGTACCAGCCGACCTCTGGCGTGCGGGCGACCACGGCCTGGTGCTCGGGCGTGCGGTGCGCGAAGGCGGTGAGAGCGTCGGGCGAGTCCCACAGGCTGAAGGTGCCTTGCAGGCCGACCGGGGCCTCGCCGATGCCGGTGGCCAGCAGCAGACCGGGGGTCCGCTTCAGCCGCTCGCTCACCGGCGGGACGGCCCGCCAGAACGTCGCCATCGACTGCGGCCGCAGCCGGGCCCGGGTGATCGCTGCCGTGGGCCCGTCGTGCCGCCCGGGCGCCGGGACGCCGAACGGCCGCCGTCCGGCCCAGGTGCCCCTGCTGGCCAGCGGGCGCATGGCCACGTGCAGCCGCTCGAAGGAGCGCCGCTGCCAGGACCGCACGACGGCGGAGTCGTCGAACGCGTCGGCGTCCGCGGTGCTCGCCCAGGTGGCCAGCAGCCCCCAGTGGTGGACGTCGGCGTCGCGCGGGGTGAAGGTTCGGCCGTCGCCGGTGCCCAGCAGCTTGGCGAACCGCAGCCCGGGCGTGCGCCGGACCGGACGCCGGTCCAGCCCCATGTGCAGCAGGGCCGCGGGGACGGCTCGGGCGGCCACCCCCCACAGGTCGAGGGTGACCAGCGCCGGTACCTCGTCGGGCACGGCGATCAGCGTACGGCGCCCGCGGCCCGGCCCTCCCCTGAGACCGTGGCCGGACCCGCGGCGCCGCCTCCCTCACGATCGCCGTCCGCGCGGGACCTGGCGGCCGCGACACCCGAGGGCGCGGACCGGTTCGTCGACCTGCTGGCGGTGCTCGCCCTGCTCGCGTGATGCTGGGCCACTTCCTGATGGCCGCCGTCGTGGTCGCCCCGGACGGCCGGGCCACCGTGACGAACACGCTCGTCCTGGTCCCCTCGGCCCAGCTGCTGACCTGGCTGTTCCAGGTGATGCCGTGGTTCTTCGCGGTCGGCGGCTTCGCCCACGCGGTCGCGCTCGGCTCACTGGCCGGCCGCGACGGCAGCTACGCCGACTTCGTGCACGCGCGCGGACCGCCTGCTGGTGCCGACGATCGCGTTCGCGGGGACCGGGCTGGTCGCGGGCGTGGTGGTCGAGGCGCTCGGGCGGCTGGACGACCGCGCCGTGATGGTGCTGCGGATCGTGGCCCAGCCGCTGTGGTTCATCGGGATCTACCTCGGCGTGGTCGCGTTCGCCCCGTGGATGCTGCCGGCCCACCGGCGGTTCGGCGTCCGGGTCCTCGTCGTGCTCACGGCCCTGGTCGCCGTCGTGGACGTGCTGCGGATCGGGCTGGACCTGCCCTACGTGGGCTCCCTGAACTTCGCGTTCGTCTGGCTGGTGGTGCACCAGTGCGGGTTCCTCTACGCGGACGGCGGCCCGCAGCGGGGCGGCCGGCGGTTCGCGCTGACGCTCGCGGGGGTGGGTCTGGTGCTCACCGTCGCGCTGGTGGCACTCGGCCCGTACCCGCGGTCGATGGTGGCGCTGCCCGGTGAGACGACGTCCAACATGACGCCGTCGTTCGCGCTGCTGACGTTCTCGGCCTGGCTGCTCGGCCTGGCCCTGCTGCTGCGCCCCGCGCTTACCCGGCTGATGGCCGGCCGCGGACCGTGGACGGTCGTCGTCGCGGCCAGCGGCGTGGCCATGACCGCATTCCTGTGGCACCTCACCGCGATCACCATGGTGAGCGGCGGTCTGCTGCTGTCGGGCGGGCCGTTCTTCCCCGACGTCGGCAGCGTGTCCTGGTGGCTGCTGCGGCTGGTGTTCCTGCTGCTCGTCGTCGCGGTGCTGACCGTGCTGGTGGCGCTGTTCCGGCGGTTCGAGCGGCCGCGCCGGCTGGTCGTTCCGCCGCCGGGGCAGCGACGCGCGCACCGCGACGGGCTGGCCGCGCTCGGCCTGGCCCTCTCGCTGCTCGGCGTCCTGGGCTTCTCGGTGGCCGGGTTCGCCGGCGTGCTGCCGCGGCGGACGGCGACGCTGGTCGCGCTGCCGATGACCCCGGCGGTGGCCGCGCTGCTGCTCGGCCTGGGCGCCCTGCTGGTGCGCTGGGCGGCGGCGCCGGTCAGCCGGCGTCGCTCGTCCGGTCCGTCGTCCGGTCCAGCAGCCTGAGCACGGCACCGGGGGCGTCCCACTGCGGGACGTGCCCGCAGTGCGGCAGCACCACCCACTGGGCGTGGGCCGGCAGCAGCGACCGCTCCTGGGTGGACCGGGCGGGCAGCACGTGGTCGCGGTCGCCCCACACGGCGGTGACCGGGACGTCGGAGGGGATCGAGCCGGCCCGGTCGAAGCGGAGCCCCAGGGTGCCGTCGAGGGCGGCCGGGTAGCCGGAGGCGTCGGTCTGGGCGCGGGCCGCCTCCAGCGCGACGTCGTAGGGGATCTGCGCAGGCCAGGCGGACACCGAGGCGAAGGCCAGCCGGCGTAAGGCCCGCGACCGCAGCACCACCGGCTGGACCCCGCGGGTGGCCCTGGCCGCGACCCGGTTCACCCGGACCACCGGGTTGCGCCGCTGGCTGGGGCGCAGCCACAGCCCGGCCGGGGCCAGCGTGGTCACCGACCGGGCCCGGCCGTCGGCCGCCAACTCCAGGCTGACCCAGCCGCCCAGGGAGTTGCCGAGCAGGTGCGGGCGGTCCCAGCCGAGGTGGTCGAGCAGGGCCCCGACGGTCCTGGCCAGCCGGGCCGGCGTGGCCGGCTCGGTGCGCGGCAGCGCCGGGGAGCGCCCATGACCGGGGAGGTCGACCGCAACGACGTCGTAGCGGGCGGCCAGCCGCGGGAGCAGCGGGTCCCAGGTGGTGGCTGCCGAGCCCAGTCCGTGGACGAGGAGCAGCGGGGGTCCGGACCCCTGGCGGGTGTGGGCCAGCACCGTCGGTCAGCCGACCTCGGCGGGCTGGCCACCGGTGATGCGCAACAGCTCGTCGTAGGACGTCGGGAACACCGTGTGCGGGTGCCCGGCCGCGGCCCAGACCACCGGGTGGCGGGCCAGGTCGACGTCGACGAGGGTGCGCAGGGGGTGCGGGTGCCCCACCGGCGCGACGCCGCCGATCGCCATGCCGGTGTGCTTGCGGACGAAGTCGGCGTCGGCCCGCCTCACCTGGGCCACCCCGAGGACCGAGGCGACCTTGAGGGTGTCCACCCGGTGCGCGCCCGAGGTCATGACGAGCAGGGGCTGCCCGTCGGCCTCGAAGACCAGCGAGTTCGCGATGGCGCCGACCTCGCAGCCGAGCTGGGCCGCGGCCGCCGCAGCGGTCGGCGCGGCGTCGTCCAGCGCGATGGGGTCGCCGGTGGCCCCGACCGCGCGCAGCGCCTCGGTGACCCGGACGACCGTGGGGTGGTTCAGCGCCATGGCCGCAGCCTAGGGGGCCTTGACGGGTTGTCGCCGCCCCGGAGTATGGTCGAACACATGTTCGAAGCAGGTGCTCGGTGACCCGACGCTACGCGGACCCGGTGCGCGACGCCGTCGACGTCCGCCGCGACCAGTCCGGCCAACGTCCGGTCCAGTTCCTGTGGCGGGGCCGGCTGTACCTCGTGCGCGACGTGCTGGCGCACTGGGTCGAGGTCGGGGCCTGGTGGCGGCAGCGCGGCGCCGACGGGCTGCCCGTGCGGGTCGACGAGGCGGGCCGGCAGGTGTGGCGGGTGGAGGCCGGGGCCGGCCGGGCCGCGGCGTCCGGGGTCTACGACCTCGCCTACGACGAGAGCGCGCGGACGTGGACCCTCGCCCGCACGCTGGACTGACCGGGAGGGACTGTGGAGATGCCCGTGGTGATGCCCGTCGTCATTCCCAGGGCGCCCGTGGGGCCGGCGTCCCACGAGCTGCTCGAGGCGGCCCGGCGCGGACTGGTCGAGGCGGCCACCGCGCCCACCCCGGCCGAGCGGTACGTCGCGGCGCACCTGGCGGCGCTGCGGGCGGCCGCTGCGGTGCTGGCCGCACGGGCCCGGCCCGGCAGTGCCCGGCGCGGCCCGCGCAGCGCCTGGGAGCTGCTGCCCCAGGTGGCACCCGAGCTCAGCGAGTGGGCCGCGTTCTTCGCCGCGGGGGCGGGCAAGCGGGCCGCCGCAGAGGCCGGACTGACCAGGGCGGTCAGCGCCCGCGAGGCCGACGACCTGCTGCGCGACGCCGCGACCTTCCTCGCACTGGTGGCCACCACCCTCGGGGTGCCGCACCAGGACACCTTCCCGCTGGTGGGCTGACCGGGCTCGATGGCGGGGCCAGCGCAACGGTTGCAACCGATTGCATGGGAGATCGCCGTGAACTGGCCCCGATCCGTTGCCGTGGCCGGATCGACAGGGCACAGTGGGCGGATGTGGCGTACGCCACATTCTCCTGACCCTGAGACCGGCCAGAGGGGACAGCATGCAGACACCCGCGGAGATCGACTACGCGCGAGCGAGCAGTGTCGACCAAGCGATCGCCTTGCTCGAGGAACACGGTGAGGATGCGCGGATCATCGCGGGTGGGCACAGCCTGCTGCCGATGATGAAGCTGCGCCTGGCCCGGCCTGAGTGGATCATCGACATCAACGACCTGCACGAGCTGCGGGCCATCCGGGTCGAGAGCGGGGAGCTCGTGCTCGGCGCCCTGACCCGGCACGCCGACGTGCTCGAGTCACCCGTCGTGGGCGAGCACTATCCGATCCTGATCGACGCCGAGCGGGTCATCGCCGACCCGGTCGTGCGCAACCGGGGCACGGTGGGCGGCTCGTTCTGCCAGGCCGACCCTGCGGAGGACCTCGCCGCCGTCGGCTCGGCGCTGCGGGCGAACGTCGTCATCCGCTCCTCCAGCGGCACCCGCACGGTGCCGGCCCGGGAGTTCCACACCGGCCCCTACGAGACCGAGGTCGGCCCGGCCGAGCTGCTCGTCGAGGTGCGCATCCCGATCCGGCCGTCCGCGGGCAGCGCCTACGAGAAGGTCGAGCGTCGGGCCGGTGACTGGGCGATCGCCGCGGCCGGTGCCTTCGTCGAGCTGTCCGGCGGCGTGGTCTCGGACGTCGGCATCGGACTGTCCGCGGTCGGGGCCCGGCACTACTGCGCGGCCGAGGCCGAGGAGTTCCTGCGCGGCCAGGCGCCCACCCCGGAGAACCTGGCCGAGGCCGGGCGGATCGCGGCCGAGCACTGCTCGCCGACGTCCGACCAGCGGGGGCCGGTCGACTACAAGCGCCATCTCGTCGGCGAGCTGACGAAACGAGCACTGAGCCGATCGCTCGAGCGAGCTGGAGGGGGAGCCTGATGCAGGTCACCATGACGGTCAACGGCACGCAGGTCACGCGTGACGTCGAGCCGCGGATGCTGCTCGTGCACTTCGTGCGCGACGAGCTGCGACTGACCGGCACCCACTGGGGCTGCGACACCTCCAACTGCGGCACCTGCGTGCTGTGGGTGGACGGCGAGCCGGTGAAGAGCTGCACGGTGCTCACGGTGATGGCCGACGGCCACGAGGTCACCACCGTGGAGGCCCTGGCGAAGGGCGGCCAGCTGGACCCGGTGCAGCAGGGGTTCATGGAGGAGCACGGACTGCAGTGCGGCTTCTGCACCCCCGGGATGATGATGACCGCCCGCTGGCTGCTGGACCGCAACCCGGACCCGGACGAGGGCACCATCCGCGAGGCCATCTCCGGGCAGATCTGCCGCTGCACCGGCTACGAGAACATCGTCCGCGCCATCCGCTGGGCGGCCGAGCACCCCGCACCGGCCAATGAGGAGGTCCAGGCATGACCGCCGTCGACGAGACCCCCGCCGTACCGATCAGCGCGGCCGGCAACCCCATCGGCTTCGGCCGGATGCTCCGCAAGGAGGACGTCCGGTTCGTCCGCGGCCACGGCAACTACGTCGACGACATCGCGCTGCCCGGGATGCTGCACGCGGCGATCCTGCGCAGCCCGTTCGCGCACGCGAAGATCGTGTCGATCGACACCTCGGCCGCTGAGGCGCACCCGAAGGTCAAGGCGGTCATCACGGGCAAGATCCTGGAAACCCTCAAGCTGGCCTGGATGCCCACCCTGTCGATGGACGTCCAGGCGGTGCTGGCGACCGACAAGGTCCGCTTCCACGGCCAGGAGGTCGCCTTCGTGGTGGCCGAGGACAAGTACTCCGCCCGGGACGCCCTCGAGCTGATCGACGTCGAGTACGAGCCGCTGCCCGCCGTCGTCGACGCCAAGAAGTCGCTCGACCCCGGTGCGCCGGTGATCCGCGACGACATCGAGGGCAAGACCGACAACCACATCTTCGACTGGGAGGCCGGCGACAAGGCGTTGGCCGACGAGGTGTTCGCCAACGCCGAGGTTGTCGTCAGCCAGCAGATGCTCTACCCGCGGGTGCACCCCAGCCCGATGGAGACCTGCGGCACGGTCGCCAGCATGGACCCGATCACCGGCAAGCTCACCGTCTGGTCCACCAACCAGGCGCCGCACGCGCACCGGACGCTGTACGCGATCGTGGCCGGCATCCCCGAGCAGAAGATCCAGATCATCTCGCCGGACATCGGCGGCGGCTTCGGCGGCAAGGTCGGCATCTACCCCGGCTACGTGCTCGCGGTGGTCGGCTCGATCGTCACCGGCCAGCCGGTCAAGTGGGTCGAGGACCGCAGCGAGAACCTCATGTCCACCGCGTTCGCCCGTGACTACCACATGAACGGCTCGATCGCGGCGACACGCGACGGCAAGATCCTCGGTCTGCGGGTCGACGTGCTCGCCGACCACGGCGCGTTCAACGGGACGGCGCAGCCGACCAAGTTCCCGGCCGGCTTCTTCCACATCTTCACCGGCAGCTACGACCTGCAGGCCGCGCACTGCAAGGTCACCGGCGTCTACACCAACAAGGCGCCCGGCGGCGTCGCCTACGCCTGCTCGTTCCGGGTCACCGAGGCGGTGTACCTGGTCGAGCGCATGGTCGACGTCCTGGCCGACGAGCTCGGCATGGACCCGGCCGAGCTGCGGCTGAAGAACCTGCTGCGCCCCGAGCAGTTCCCGTACACCACCAAGACCGGTTGGGAGTACGACTCCGGCGACTACCCCCGTGCCCTGCGCAAGGCCATGGACATGGTCGGCTACGACCAGCTGCGGGCGGAGCAGGCCGAGAAGCGGGCCCGCGGCGAGCTCATGGGCATCGGGATCAGCTTCTTCACCGAGGGCGTGGGCGCCGGCCCGCGCAAGCACATGGACATCCTCGGGCTGGGCATGGCCGACGGCTGCGAGCTTCGGGTGCACCCCACCGGCAAGGCGCAGATCCGGCTCAGCGTGCAGACCCAGGGCCAGGGCCACGAGACGACGTTCGCGCAGATCGTCTCGCACGAGCTCGGGATCCCGCCCGAGGACGTCGAGGTGATCCACGGGGACACCGACAACACCCCCTTCGGCCTGGGCACCTATGGGTCGCGCTCGACGCCGGTGTCCGGCGCCGCCGCGGCGGTGGTGTCCCGGCGGATCAGGGACAAGGCCCGGATCATCGCGGCGGCCGCCCTCGAGGTCTCGGTCGACGACCTGGAGTGGGAGCTCGGCCGCTGGTACGTCAAGGGCGACCCGGACAAGGGCAAGACGATCAGCGAGATCGCTATGCTCAGCCACGGCGTCCTCGAACTGCCGGAGGGGGTCGAGGGCCACCTCGACGCCTCGGTGGTCTACGACCCGCCGAACCTCACCTATCCGTTCGGGGCCTACATCTGCGTCGTCGACGTCGACCCGGGCACGGGTGTGGTCAAGGTGCGCCGGTTCGTCGCGGTCGACGACTGCGGGCCGCGGATCAACCCGATGATCGTCGAGGGCCAGGTGCACGGCGGCCTGGCCGACGGTGTGGGCATGGCGCTCATGCAGCTCATGGCGTTCGACGAGAACGGCACCCACCTCGGCGGGTCGTTCATGGACTACCTGCTGCCCAGCTCGATGGAGTGCCCGAGCTGGGAGACTGGCGAGACCGTGACCCCGTCCCCGCACCACCCGCTGGGGGTCAAGGGGGTGGGCGAGTCGGCCACGGTGGGCTCGCCGCCCGCGGTCGTCAACGCGATAATCGACGCGCTGGAGCCGTACGGTGTCCGGCACGCCGACATGCCGCTGACCCCGGCCAACGTGTGGCTGGCCATGCAGGGCCGGCAGCTGCGCAACGACCTCGCCGTGCCGTGAGGACCGACGTGGTCGCCGAGCGGGCCGCTGCGCTGCGGGCGCAGCGGGTCCCGTTCGTGCACGCCCGGGTGGTGCTGGCCGAGCGTCCGACGTCGGCCAAGCCGGGGGCCGAGGCCGTGATCTTCGCCGACGGCACCATCGAGGGATTCGTGGGGGGGACCTGCGCCGAGTCGACCGTGCGGGCGCAGAGCCTGGCCCTGCTCGACTCGGGGGAGCCGCTGCTGCTGCGGATCTGCCCCGAGCCGGAAGCTCCCCAGCCGGGGCGGCTGACCGTGCACAACCCGTGCCTGTCGGGAGGCACTCTGGAGATCTTCCTGCAGCCGGTGATACCGGCGCCGCTGCTCGTGGTGGTGGGCGAGACCCCCATCGCGGCTGCGCTGGCTGAGCTCGCGGCGGCCTTGGGCTACCAGGTCGAGCGCCGTGACCCCCGGAACGGCGTGGACGTGGTGCCCGAGGTCGCCGCGGCCGTGGTGGTGGCCTCGCACGGCCGCGACGAGGAGCCGGTGCTCGCCGCGGCACTGCAGGCGGGCACGCCGTACGTGGGGCTGGTCGCCAGCCGCAAGCGGGGGGAGGCGGTGCTCCTCTCCCTCGACGTCGACGCGGCGGCCCGCACCCAGGTGCACACCCCGGCCGGCCTGGACATCGGGGCCCGCACCCCGGAGGAGGTCGCCCTGTCGATCCTGGCCGAGGTGGTGTCCGAGCGGCGCCGCCCGTCCGGCCGGCCGATCACGCTGGACCTCGAGCCGGTCGGCCCGGCCACGGCCATCGACCTGATCTGCGGCATGTCGGTGGCGATGGTCGACTCCTCGCTGCACCTGGACCACGAGGGCACCCGCTACTGGTTCTGCGGCAGCGGCTGCCTGCGTGCGTTCGCCGCCGACCCGGCCAGCTACGTCCCGGCGTGACCGACGCCCTGGGCGACCTGGCCGCGCTGGTCCCGGACGTCGCCTCGCTGCGCCAGCGGCTGGGGGACGCCGGCTACCTGGCCGACTCGGGGCTGGCCACGGCGTTGTTCTGCGCCGTCCGGCTGCCCCAGCCGCTGCTGCTCGAGGGGGAGGCGGGGGTCGGCAAGACCCAAGCCGCGAAGGCGCTGGCCGAGGTGCTGGACACCCGGCTCATCCGGCTGCAGTGCTACGAGGGCATCGACGCGGCCGAGGCGCTGTACGAGTGGAACTACCCGCGGCAGCTGCTGGGGATCCGGCTGGCCGAGGCGCGCGGCGGCCCGGTGGCCGAGGAGGACCTGTTCGGCCGGGACTACCTGGTGCGCCGGCCGCTACTCGAGGCGATCGAGCATGCCGGCCCGCGGCCGGCCGTGCTGCTCATCGACGAGGTGGACCGCGCCGACGAGGAGTTCGAGGCGTTCCTGTTCGAGCTGCTCGCCGAGGCGGCCATCACGATTCCCGAGCTGGGCACGGTGCGGGCCGAGCGGCCGCCGCTCGTGGTGCTCACGTCCAACCGCACCCGCGACCTGCACGACGCGCTCAAGCGGCGCTGCCTGTACCACTGGATCGACTACCCCGACCTCGACCGGGCCATCGAGATCATCCGGCGGCGGGTGCCGGGGGCGACCCTCGACATCACGGCCGGGGCGGCCGCGGCCGTGGGCCGGCTGCGGGCGCTCGACGTCCAAAAGCCGCCGGGGGTGGCCGAGGCGATCGACTGGGTGCAGGCGCTGACCCTGCTCGGCGTGCAGACCCTCGACGGCGAGGCCGCCGAGCAGACGCTGGGGTCGGTGCTGAAGTACCGCGAGGACCACGACGTCGCCCGTGAGCGCGGGCTGGCCTGGGTGACCGGGAGTGGCTGACCTGGCCACCGCGGCGGCGTCGTTCGGGGCGCTGCTGCACGCGGGTGGGGTGCCGGTCACCCCCGAGCGCAGCGCCCGCTTCGCCGACTCGGTGCTGCTGGCCGACCCGCTCACGGTCGACGAGCTGTACTGGCTGGCCCGAGTGACGCTGCTGTCGACGCACGGCCAGGTCGACCTGTTCGACCGGGCCTTCGACCAGGTGTTCCGCGGCTTCGTCGACGTGGCCGACGACCGCGGGGACACCAGCCAGCCGCCGCCCCCGAACACCCGGCCCGGTTCGGACCGGGCGCCGTCCAAGGACAGCCGGGCGGGTACGGCGCCGTCCCCCCAGCCGAGCGCGACGTCGTCGGGGGACGGCCGCGACGAGGACGGTCCGGAGACCGTGCTCGCGGCCGCGAGCACCGAGGAGCGGTTGGGGCACAAGGACTTCTCTGCTTGCACGCCGGAGGAGCTCGCGCTTGTGCGGGTGTTGGTCGCTCAGCTGCGGGTGGTCGCTCCACGGCGTCCGAGCCGGCGCGCCGTGCGGCACCCAGCCGGCCAGCAGCTGGACGTGCGGGCCACCTTGCGGGCGGCGCACCGCACGGGGGGTGACCCGGTCCGGCGGACGTACCGGCGGCGCAAGGACCGGCCGCGTCGGGTGGTGCTGATCGCCGACGTGTCCGGGTCGATGGAGTCCTACGCCCGGGTGTACCTGCACCTGCTGCACGGTGCGGTCCGGGCCACCGGCGCCGAGGCGTTCGTGTTCGCCACCCGGCTGACCCGGCTGACCAAGGCGCTGGCCGTGGCCCACCCCGACATCGCGCTGACCCGAGCCGGCGCCGCGACCCCGGACTGGTCAGGCGGGACCCGGATCGGGGGGGCGATCAAGTCGTTCAACGACGAGCACGGACGCCGGGGGGTCGCGCGCGGCGCCGTCGTCGTCATCGTCTCGGACGGCTGGGAGTGCGACGACCCGTCCCTGCTGGGCCGCGAGATGGCCCGGCTGTCCCGGCTGGCACACCACATCGTGTGGGTGAACCCGCGCAAGGCGGGGGAGCGCTACCAGCCGCTGGTCGGCGGCATGGCCGCCGCGCTGCCCTACGTCGACACGTTCGTGAGCGGTCACTCGGTCCGAGCCCTCGACGACGTGCTGGCGGCGATCCGCGAGGTCGGCTGACTCGCCTCGACGACCGCGCGGCTAGCCAACGCCACGCCCACCGGATCGAAGCCCGCCTCGACGGCCGGGTCCAGCACTGCCTGCATCCCCCCATCCCGCCGACCCCCACCGACAGCTCCCGAGACGCGACAACGACAACCGGCCCCCCTGTGGACAGGCGCACTACGATGCGCATCGCCCGGAGCGGGTGGCGGAAACGGTGGAGATTCGTGAGCCAGTGTGACGACTTCGCAGCGGACTTCGAGCGGCATGCCGCGAGCGCCTACAACGCGTTCTACGACCGGCCGGCCATGCTGAGCCTGCTCGGTGATGTCACGGCCAGCGCGTCCTTGATGCCGGCCGCGGCCCGGGCCTGTACGCCGCTGAGCTGGTGAGAAATGGTCCGGCTGGCCCGTGCCCGGGTGCCCGGGGCCGTGGACATCCGCCACGCCAGCCTGTCGGAGCCGCTCGGCTGGCTCGACGACGAGTCGCAGGACGTCGCCGTGATGGCGCTCGTGCTGCACCCTCTCGACGAGCCATCCAACGATGGACTGGCGTCGGCAGGGCGCAGCTACTTCGGGGTGGAGACGGTCGAGGAGACGTGGCAGGACGACTGGACGGTGCGATGGCTTCGGCAGCCGCTGGAACGCTGGTGCGCCGAGTTCGCGGACGCGGGGTTCGTCATCGAGCGGCTGGTGGAGCCCCAGCCCGTGGCCGCGATGGAACGGGTGGATCCGGACGTGTACCGGAAGCTGCTCAACGAGCCGGGGTTCATCGTGTTCCAGCTGGCCAAGTCGCGAGTCGTCCCTGTGTTTTCCGGAGGGGCTTGACGGGCCGCCCGCACCTGGGTTCTACTAACACCACCTTCGAACAGATGTTCGAAGATCCGCCCGGGGGTCCGCGGCTTCGACCCCCGTAGGACCCCCGGGCGGGCTTCCCTCAGGACAGGTCGTATCGCGGAGGTGAGTCATGGCCTCCGCCTCCGGATCCGCCTCCCGATCCGACCCCTTCGTCCACCTGCACGTGGCTTCCGGCTACTCGATGCAGTACGGCGCGAGCCACCCGGAGGCGCTGGTCGCCCGCGCGGCCGAGCACGGGCAGCGGCTGCTGGCCCTGACCGACCGCGACGGCGTCTACGGAGCGGTGAAGTTCGCGAAGGCCTGCCTGGCCGCGGGGATCACCCCGGTGCTCGGCGTCGACCTCGCGGTCATGCCGGTGCGCGACCCCTCGACGCAGCCGGCGCGGCTCGCGCCGCGCCGGCGCAGGGCCCCAGCCCGCGGCGGGGCTGACGTCGACCCGCGGCACCCACGGGTGGTCCTGCTGGCCCGGGGCCGGGCCGGCTGGGCGGCGCTGAACCGGCTGGTTTCGGCCACCCACCTGGGCAGTGAGCGCGGCCGGCCGGTGAGCACCCTCGACCTGGTGGCCGAGCATGCCGCCGGGGGCCACCTGCTGGTGCTCCTCGGCCCGGCGTCCGAGCTGGGGCGCGCGCTGGCCGGACGCCGTCCCGACCTGGCCACCGCAGTGCTGGACGCCTGGCGGGCGCGCGTCGACCCCAGTCAGCTGCTCGTCGAGGTGGTCTCGCACCGTGGCCCGGTCGACTCCACCGACCCGGCCGCGCTGTCCACGCCCCAGGCGGCCCGGATGCTCGGCTTCGCCAGGGACGCCGGCATCGGCGCGGTGCTCACCAACGCCGTCCGCTACGCCGAGCCGGCCGCCGCCGTCACCGCCGACGTCCTCGACGCCGCGCGCCGGCTGGTGGCCCTGGACCTGCGGCACATCGACCGGTCCAACGCCGAGGGGCACCTGAAGTCCGGGGCGCAGATGCGCGCGGTCGCCGCCGACGTGGTCCGGGCCGGCAGCGCGGGGGAGAGCGAGCCGGCCGCCGTCCGCCGGCTGCTCGAGACGACGGTCGCGGTGGCGACGGCGTGCGCGCTCGACCCGTACGCCGACCTCGGGCTGAGCGGCGTCTTCTTCCCCGAGCTGGCCGTCGTCGACGGCTCGGGGCGGCCCGCCACGGCAGTGCTGCGCGAGCGCTGCGAGGCCGGGCTCGCCCGCCGCTACGGCTCCGCCCCCGACCCGGCGGTGCGCCAGCGGCTGGACGCCGAGCTCGGCGTGATCGAGCAGCTGGGCTACCCGACGTACTTCCTCACCGTCGCCGACGTCGTCGACCTGATCCGCTCGATGGACGTCCGGGTGGCCGCCCGCGGCTCGGGCGCCGGCTCGCTGGTCAACTACCTGCTCGGCATCAGCGGCGTCGACCCGATGGCCCACGGCCTGCTCATGGAGCGCTTCCTCTCCCCGCTGCGCCAGGCCCTGCCGGACATCGACATCGACGTCGAGTCGGCCCGCCGCACCGAGGTCTACGAACGGATCCTGGCCCGCTTCGGCGGGGAGCGCTGCGTCGCCGTGTCGATGATGGACACCTACCGGGTGCGGCACGCGATCCGCGACGTCGGGGCGGCGCTGGGCCTGCCGCCCGGCGAGATCGACTCGCTGGCCAAGGCGTTCCCGCACATCCGGGCCCGCGACGCCAGGGCCGCGCTGAACGAGCTGCCCGAGCTGCGGGCCAGCCGGATCGGGGCGCTGGCCGACGGCGGGGGGCTGGAGCGCATGTTCGCCCTCGTCGAGCGGCTGGACGGCCTACCCCGGCACGTCGCGCTGCACCCGTGCGGGGTGCTGCTCTCCGACGCGACCCTGCTCGACCGCACCCCGGTCGAGGCCAGCTGGCTGGGCTTCCCGATGAGCCAGTTCGACAAGGACGACGTGGAGGACCTCGGCCTGCTCAAGCTCGACGTGCTCGGGATCCGGATGCAGTCGGCCATGGCGCACGCCGTGGGGGAGGTGGCCCGGGTCGACGGCGAGGTCGTCGACATCGACGCCGTCCCGCTGGACGACGAGGCGACGTTCGCGCGCCTGGCGCAGGTCGCCGAGGCCGTGCGTCCGCCTGCGGCTATCTGACGGGGGTCGCGCCGGGGCACCCGGGGCGCGGCAGCAACGGGCGGCTCGTTGCGAGACCGACCAAGGCCGAGAAGCGGAGTTGGCTGGCGAGGAAGGATTCGAACCTTCAATCCCCTGATCCAGGGGTAGCCGGCC
>Ga0208851_1000188_pt1 | contig 27654 bp, 27 predicted proteins | sample NGESurshal092012_FD_184481 | JGI IMG/M metagenome (GOLD analysis project Ga0208851, IMG submission 184481) | Arctic peat soil microbial communities from Barrow, Alaska - NGEE Surface sample 415-2 shallow-092012 (SPAdes) | ecosystem: Environmental > Terrestrial > Soil > Wetlands > Peat ... | reverse complement strand
AAACACGGTGTACGGATTGAGACGCCACTGCAGCATCAGACCCACGAGCCCGAAGTCGAGCAGCACCACCGCCAGGGCCCACAGCACGAGCACCCAGCTCACCGCCCGTGCCTGGCTCCGGACGGTGGTGGAGACGGCGACGCCGACCCCGACGAACGCCGCGACCAGCGCCGCGCAGACCGCCATCGACTGGACGACGAACGCCCAGTTCACCTGCTGCCCGAAGGCGAACCTGCCGATCACCGCCATCAGTCCCATCAACAGTGCGAGCGGCACCACCAGGACCGCGTACCGGGTGAGCGAGACCGCGAGGAAGTACGAGCTCCGGCGGATGGGGTGGCTGAAGAGGAGCTCCAGCGTTCCGTCCTCGCGGGCGCGGTTGATGACCTGCCCGGTTGCGGTCAGCGCCAGGAGCGGGAGCAGGAGCAGCAGCGCGTGTACCATCGAGAGCAGCGCGCGCCCCATCCCGGAGAAGCCCACCACCATCGACTCGCGCATCCCGACGAAGACGAAGCCGGCCCCCAGGACGGCGTAGGTCCCGGCGCAGACCAGCATCCACCGGGAGCGGAGCACCTCGGCGAGCTCCAGCCTGCTCACCGCCCAGACCTCCCGGTGCAGGGTGACGGCTCTCATGAGCCACCCCGCTGCAGGCGCTTCGCCTTGATCCGCGCTGCGGCGTCGTCCCAGCCGATGGCTCCAGGCGTGCCCCGCTCGACGACCCCGAGCCCGAACCCCATGGGCGTCTCGCCGACCTCGATGAACGCCGCGGAGGCACGTGGCACCCAGCGGTCCTCGCGGTAGGCCCGGAGCCAGACCGCCCGGGGCTGCTCCCGCGCGGTGTCGAGCCAGGTGAGGAGGCAGCCCGGGTCGTCGAAGTCGAGCACCGTGCCGTCGGACAGCTGTGCCTGGGCGGCCAGCCGCGGGTCGCCCACCTGCATGTGACAGTGGGCGCAGGCCTCCTTGTCGTAGACGATCGGGACTGGCCCCTCCGGCCGTGCCTGCGAGCGCACCACCAGGCCCACGAAGGCTCCCGCGGCCGCCACCAGCACCGCAGCCAGGACCGGGCCGGCCGGGAAACGCCGCGGGCTCATGCTCCACCTCCCGCCGTGCAGAGCACGCAGACCCCACCGCTGGAGTGTGCATGGGGAGCCGCGACCCGCTGGAGCGACCCGAGGCTCATCGCGGCCCGGTAACCGGCGATCGGTCCATCGTAGCGGACCTGACCCTCCTCCAGCGCCACCACGTGGTCGGTCAGGTGTGAGACCTCCTCCAGCCGGTGCGAACAGAGGATGAGTGTGGTGATCGGCGGGAGCTCGGTGCACAGCTCGAGGAAACGCCGGCGCGCGTCCTCGTCGAGGCTGGCGGTGGGTTCATCCATCACCAGGAGCGACGGGCGAGCGGCGAAGGCAATGGCCAGCAGCAGCTTCTGCTTGGTTCCCCCCGACAGTGCCCGGAAGGGACGACGGGCGATGGACCGGAGGTCGATGGCGAGCCGGGTGGCCATCGCCGCCACGTCGGCCGGCGCCAGGCCCCGGGTGAGACAGACGACGTGCACCAGCTCGTTCACCGATGCGCCCAGCGCGGGCGCGACCTGCGGCACGTAGGCCAGCCGCCGTGCCAGCTCGACCCGGGATTCGTACGCGTCAGGACCGTCGATTCTCACCTCTCCCTCGCACTCGATGAGGCCCAGGAGCGCACGGATGAGCGTTGACTTGCCGCTGCCATTCGGCCCGACCAGCGCCACCCGCCGACCCGAGGGAATGGAGAGGTCGATGCCTCGGAGGGCCTCCACCTTCCCGAAGCGCTTCCGGGTCCCGCGGAGCTCAATTCGCATCGCCGACCTCGAGGGCCAGGCGCGGTGCCGGGTCGCGCAGGATGGGTTTCGGGGCGAAGAGCGGGACCACCTCTCCCGCCACCCCGACCAGGGCGAGGGCGAGCGTGCCGCGCAGGAACGCGAGGTCCGGATGCCTGGCGGTGAGGATACCCGAGAGGTCCTTCAGCTCGTAGGGGAGGTCGCCCACTCCATCCCCGTCGAGGTCGTAGCCCGCGTAGTCGCTCCAGGCGTTCCCCTCCCAGGTCACCCCGAGCGCGTCGCCGCCGCCGTCGACCCGCACCTGGACCGTGTTGTCGCGCAACACGTTTTGCCGGAACAGGTTGTGGTGCTGGCTGGAGAGGAAGCCGACTCCCACCTCCGAGAGCCGCACGACGTTGTGCTCGAAGACGTTCTCGTCGCCCTCCACCAGCGGGCTGTTGTCGAGGAAGAAGCCCTGGGTGTTGTAGGCCAGGAGGTTCCCGCGCACCGTGACGTTGCCGGACTCCTTCATCCCCATGCCGATGCCTGCGGCGCCGCGGGAGAAGAGCATCTGGTTCCCGGCCACCACGAGGTCCCGGCTGTACATCGCGAACAGACCGACCTCGTTGGCGACGAAGCGGTTGTGCTCCAGCCGGTTGGAGTGGCTGTACATGAGGTGAACGCCGTAGCGGCCGTCGCGCACCTCGTTGCCGCGCAGCACGTTGCGCGACGAGTACCAGACCACGCAGTCGCGTGAATGCTCGACCTCGTTGTCCTCCACCAGGCTGTCGCTGGTCTCCCAGAGCCGGATGCCGTCTCCTCGCATCCCGAGGGCCGAACCGCCGATCCCGTGGACCCGGTTGCCCCGGATGGTCACCCGCTTCGACTTCTCGACCAGGATGCCGAAGATGCTGTGGGCCACGGTGACGTCCTCGACCCGCACGTCGTCGCCGTGGACCTTGACCGCCGCGTCGAGCACGTCGAAGCGGCCACCGCTGCCGTCGACGGTCACCCCGCTGAGCGAGGTGCCGTCCTGGAGCAGCACGGTGGTGCCCGACCCGTCGGTCTTGAGCCGCGAACGCTCGGTGCCCCAGACGCCCACGCCGCGGGGCACGGTCACGGAGCCGACCCAGGTGCCCTCGCCCAGGCAGAGCACCTGTCCCGGTGCAGCTCGGTCGAGCGCCGATTGCAACGGCTGCTCCGGCGTGACCGACACGCATGTCTCGGGACGGTCCACGCGGGACGCGCGCCGCGACGGGGCTGCCAGCTCCGGTGCCCTCGCGCATCCCACCAGGGCGAGCGCCAGGACGAGCATCTGGGGCACCGGAGCCATGCTGGTCACTTCTTCTTGGGCTCGACCAGGAAGTAACCGGCCATCTCGAGGTGCAGCGCGGAGCAGAACTCCGTGCAGTACATCGGGAAGACGCCCGCTCTGTCCGCGGTGAACTCGAGCTCGGTGTGCTTGCCGGGCTCGAGCGAGGCGTTGATGTTGTAGGAGTTGAGCGCGAACCCGTGGGTGGCGTCATGCGCCTGCTCGAGGTTGGTGAGGTGGATCCTCACCTTGTCCCCCTCCTTGACCCGCACCACGTCCGGGGTGAAGTGGCTGCGGATCGCCGTCATGTAGACGTCGACCACGTTGCCCTTGCGCTCGACCCGTTCCTTGCCTCCCTCGACGGCGAAGGGGCTCTTCTCCTTGGTGACCGCGTCGAGGCCCACCGGCTTGTAGATGTTCCAGGGCTTGATCTTGTCCGCCCGGATCATCTGCGCGTTGTGCGGCTCACCGAGGCCGATCGGGAGGTCATAGAGCACCTGCATCTTCCCGCCGTTCGCGTCCCCGCTGAGGTCGATCAGCTGGAAGTTCTGGGGGAGCAGCGGGCCGACCGGATTGAACCGATCGAGGGCCCACTTGTTCATCGCAATCAGGTACTTGCCCTTCGGAGCCACGGTGTCGCCCTCCGCGGCGACCAGGTGGCCGATGTTGTACTGGGTGGAGATCTTCTCGATCAGCTTCAGATCCTTCACGTTCCACTTCGCGACCTTGGTCTCGATGAACAGCGAGGTGTAGGCGTTGCCGTCGCCGTCGAAGGCCGTGTGCAGGGGGCCGAGTCCCAGCTCCACCTGACCGCGGATGGACTCGGCGAAGGGAAGAATCGGGACTCCGTAGGGGTCCTTGGCCTCGAACTTCTTCGCCGCGATCAGCCCCTGGATCTTCTTGAAGTTGAAGACCGTGGCGTGGGTGTCGAGCTTGCCGCCGACCACGAGATCCTCTCCGTCCGGGGTGACGTCGAGCCCGTGGGGGCTCTTCGGCTCGGGGACGAAGAACAGGAGACCCTCGTCGATGGCCACCTGGAGCGGGATCACCCTCATCCCGGCAATCACCTTGGCCTTGGTCTTCGCCACCTCCGCGGCCTTCCGCCAGTTGACGACGTGCAGGTAGTCCATGTCGTTCTGCGAGGCGCCGGACTCGAGCGGAGGGTTGCCCTCCAGCACCCCGCCGGTGGCGCGCTCGGTGTTGATCGAGTTGCAGAACGCCCAGCCGTCCGAGGTCAGTTTCCCGCTGTCCGCCAGGTCCTGCATGTAGGGGGGGAACTCGATCGCGAACGACTCATCCGGAATGATCCGCCGCTTGGCGCGGTCGAAGTGCCAGAAGGTCATCGCCCCCCGGTACTTCTCGTTGTACTCCTTGAGGTCGGCGTAGGCGCCACCCAGCGGGGCTGCGTACTGGGACGTCTCGATCACGTACTCGGTGTTGGGGGTGACGAAGGCGCCGCCGTGGTCGGCCTCGATCAGCTTCGACTCGACGATCTGCTCGGTCACGAAGTCCTTGAGGTTGATCACCGCGATGCGCGGGTTCGCCTTGTCGTTCACGAAGACGAACTCGCCGTCGTACTCACCCTTGGTCTCGGACAGCGCGGGGTGATGCATGTCGCCCCAGGTGATCGGCTTGCCGTGCCGGCTGCCTTCCTTGAGCACCTCCGCACTGCCCTTGTCCCCCACGCCGTAGCCCTGCCAGGGCTCAGGGGTGAAGACGGCGACGTATTTGAGGATCCGCATCGAGGGAACGCCGATCACCAGCAGTTGACCCGAGTGCCCCCCGGAGGCGAAGACCAGGAACTCGTCCTTTCGCCCACTGGGCGTGTACGTCTTCAGCGCGGCGGTGACGTCGGCCTCAGAGAGGTTCCGGTCCTTCATCAGCTTGGCCATGCTGGCCGAGCCGCTCGAACCCGCGCCGGACCCGGCGGACTTCGGGCCGCCGGGACTCTCGGGTCTGCCACAGGCGAGTGCCAGTACCAGCGCACATAGGATCGCTCGGAGGTTCATCGACGGCTCCTGGTTCAGTGTCGAAACCCTCCGGGTGGCTGCCAGCCGCGTGCCAGCCGATCTTCTCCATGGAGTTGACACTCCATTGAGATGAACGTACGCAGATCTTGCACTGATGACCTGTTCTAGCGCAGGAACTTCCGTTTAGAATCTCGGTGGACATGCACATCCATGAAGTCGTGAAGTGGCACGGCGCGCGCAAGGAAGCGCCACCCATGAGACTCTCGCTCTGGATGGCGGCCGCAGTGGGGCTCGGACTGGCACTCGGTTGCAGCAAGGGAGGGGGGGGCGGCGCGGCAGCTCCCGCGCCTTCGTCCCAGCCTCCCACCGTGGCCGCCCCGCCCCCCGCACCCACGCCTCCTGCCGGGCCTTCGGCCGCGGACATCAAGGAGGCGGACGAGATCTTCGCCAGTCGCTGCACGCCCTGTCACGGTCCCAAGGGCCGTGGTGACGGGCCCGCCTCCGCCGGCCTCACCCCGAAGCCCCGTAACTTCACCGACCCGACGTGGCAGACCAAGGTGACCGACGAGCACATCGAGAAGATCGTGCTCTACGGAGGCGCGGCGGTCGGCAAGAGCCCCGCGATGCCGCCCAACCCCGACCTCGACCAGTATCCGAACACCATCAAGGCCCTCCGCGCCCACATCCGGGGCCTGAACGCCGGTCCCTCGGCCTCACGTTGAGCTGAAGCAGTGCCCCCCGTACACCGGAGTGACCATGAAGCGCCTCCTGCTCGCCGCCTCGCTCGTCACGCTGGTCGCACATGCCCAGGACGAGCCCAAGGACATCGTGGACATCGCCATCGGCTCGAAGGACCACACGACCCTGGTGGCCGCGGTGAAGGCCGCGGACTACGTGACCGCGCTCAGAAACCCCGGCCCGCTCACCGTCTTCGCCCCCACCAACGCGGCGTTCGACAAGCTGCCGAAGGGCACGCTGGAGACGCTGCTCAAGCCCGAGAACAAGGGCGAGCTGGAGAGGCTTCTGCAGTACCACGTCACGCCTTCAGTCTACGAGGTGAAGTGGCTCAAGGATGGCCAGAAGCTGGGCCAGGCCAATGGCGGGAAGGTGACCATCGCGGTGAAGAACGGGAAGGTGACGGTCAACGGCGCCAGCATCATCGCCTCCATCCGGGCCTCGAACGGCATCGTCCACATCATCGACGCGGTGCTCATCCCCGAAGGCCCCAAGAAGTAGACGCGCAGTCTTCGCGGAGAGAGACGAGACCATGATCACGACGGAGCAGACGCTGGGCGAGCTGGCCGTGGCGGTGCCCACCGCAGCCAAGGTGCTTCACCGCTACGGACTCGACGACTGCTGCGGAGGAAAGCAGTCGCTGGCCGAGGCGTGTGCGCGCAAGGGTCTCGACCCGGGCACGGTCCTCGAGGACATCCGGACCGACCAGGCTGCCCTCCGGGTGCCGGGAGATGGCGGGCTCTCGTGGCTCGATCGAACTCTTCCGGAGCTGGTGGAACACATTCTCACCCGCTACCACGCACCGCTTCGCGGCGAGCTCGGGCGGCTCCTGACGATGGCGGAACGCGTGGAGCAGGTTCACGCCGCGCGACCTGACTGCCCCACGGGGCTCGCCGAGCACCTCCAGGCCATGGGCCCGTTCGTTGGCGAGCACCTGGCCAAGGAGGAGCAGATCCTCTTCCCGATGATCCTCTCCGGACGGGGGCGGCTCGCCTCCATCCCGGTGCAGGTGATGCTGGGGGAGCACGAGGACCACGGGGATGCCCTGCGTCGCATCCGCGCGCTGACGGACGACCTGCGCCTGCCGGAGGGCGCGTGCGCCACCTGGCGGGAGCTCTACCGGTCGCTCCTCCAGCTCGAGATCGATCTCATGGAGCACATCCATCTGGAGAACAACATCCTGTTCCCGCGAGCGCTCGCGGGCTGATCGACCCGGTCGGTCCACCGTCTGCTCCTCGGCGAGTGGAAATCTGCTGGCTCGCGCGCTCGAGGCGGTGCTCGCCCGGATCCAGGCGCGCGCGGCACGGCCGGCCCGAGTGGGCAGCGTGGCTTCGCTCCGGCGGGGTCCGACTCTCTACGGCTCGACGGCCTTCTCGACCACCGTCCAGCTCGCGTCGGGGTCGAAGGTCTTCATCGCCGGAGCGATGCTGGCTGTCTTCGGGCCGAGGTCCTTCTGGTACACGACCCCAGCCTGGCTCACGATGAAGGTCATCACCCCGGAGCTCGCGTACGTCCCCGGGTAGGCCACGAGCGCGTAGCCCCGGGTGAGCTGCGTGTCCTCGCGGTAGCTCATGGCGCCCCCCTCGGCGTGGGGACCCTGGGCGTCGAGCAGACGGAAGTGATAGCCGTGGTACGGCGCGCGCTTGCCCGCCTTCGTCGCGTAGCCCTCGCGGATGGCTCCGCTGACCCAGGGCCCCATGGGGCTCTCCGGCTCCGGCGGCTTGGTCTCCCAGTAGAGCCCGTCACGTTTCCCCGGCGAGCTGAACAGCCGGTCCGCGTAGTGCGGCACGCTCGCTCCCTCCGGATTCCGGGCCCGGTAGTCCTCCTGCGCTCCCACATATCCGAGACACACCTGGATCGTGTCCAGCTCGTTGGCGCCCACCCGGCGGGCCAGGAGCTCGTTCTCACCGGCGGCAATGTCGAACGCCCAGCCAGCCTTTCCCTTCACGAGAGGGATCGGGAAGGGCCAGGCGTTCGCGCCGATGAGCAGCGTACGGCTGTCCACGGTCGGCGACTCGAGGCTGTGGCTCTCGTCGTAGAGAACGACGAACCGGGTGAGCGCCGCTCGGTCGGAGACGGCGTCCCCGGACACGACGATGGACCGCGAGCGATCGCCCAGGGCCGCAACGACCGCCTGGACATCCTTGGAGCGCGCCGCGGCGAACACAGCGTCCATCGCCGCTTCAGGAGCCGGGTAGGCAGGCGCGCTCTTCGCGAGCACCGGGGCGGCGAGGAACAGGGAGAGGCAGAGTGACGTCCGGGAAAGGGTCGTCATCGCTAGCGCCTCCTCCCGCCGTGGCCGCTGGCGCCCAGGCTCGACGAGCCTCGGCTGCTCGCAGCCTTCGTCTGTGAGCCGGCCCCCATGCCTCCGTAGCCACTCGGCGCGGGCTTCCCTGCCGGCGCACCACCCCAGCCACGGTCACCTGCGCCGTAGGACGGCGCCGGGCGCGAGCTGGGACGCGGGGGCGGGGGGCCGCCACCACCGGCAGGCCCCCCACCAGGCGGAGGCGGACGATAGCCCCCACCACCGCCCGTCGGTGGCGGAGGGGGACGGTACCCGCCGCCTCCGCCCGGTGGCGGCGGAGGACGGTAGCCGGGCGGGGGATATCCTCCGTACCCGGGAGGGCGCCCCCAGCCTCCGGGCGGCGGAGGTCGCGGTGGATAGGGTGGTCGCGGTGGGTAGTGCGGATAGGGCGGATACCGCCAGTAGTTGCTCGAGCCGATGGCAACCCCGACGCTGAAGCTGATCGCCGCTGCGCCAGCCACGTAGCCCGGCGGATAGACCGGGGGTGGCGGATACATGGGATATGCCCAGGTCCCGTACACCACGGTCGGGCTGTAGACCGGCACGTAGACCACCTGCGGCTGCGCGGGCTGGATGTAGATGATGGTGGTGGTCGCGGCCGCCCCACCGCTGCTCGCTGGCGCGGGCTCCACCTTCACCGTCTGCTGGGAGGAAGACTTGAGATTCCCTGCCTCCATCGCTCGCGCGCGCATCTGCTGGACCGCGAAGGAGACGGAGTCCCGTTGCAGCCGGTACGCCGTGCCGAGGTCGCGCGCCCAGTCCGTATGCTCGCTCAGCATCTTGAGAACGTCCGGCAGCGCTGCCAGCGCCTTCACGCTGTCGTCCCAAGGCTGCCCCTTGAGTGCGGCTTCCAGCGCGTTGCCGGTCAGCGTCGGGTTCGCCTTGAGAAATTCCGCGGCGCCAGCGACCTCCTGGGGGCGGAGCGAGGCCTCGAAGACCTGACCCAGCAGCGGATCCGGGAACAGCGCAATCGGAGAGACCAACGCCTCCAGCGCCTCAGGCGGCATCTGCCCCGGCGCTGCCGGCGGAGGTGGCGCCTGGGTGGCGGGCGCCGGGGCGACAGGCGAGGGGGGCGGTCCGGCCTGCGGCGGGGGTGTCTGAGCCTGCCCCTTGGAAGGCGCGGCGCATCCACCGATCAACGCGCCGAGCACCATGAGCCGCCATGAGGTCATCCCCCCACTCTGCCAGGAAGGTCGCGTGGCGCGCCCACGAAAGCGCATGGGACGAAGGTGCTACGAGCGTGCTCCGGACGAACTTCAGCGCCTGGCGGCAACGCGCGAGGACCCGATCTTCTCCTGGATGCAGGCCCCGTCGGCGTTGGACCATTGCTTCTGGAGCTGCCACGGAGTGTTGCCGAGCGTCACGCAGCCACCAAAGCCCCAGTTGCACCGGTCGGCGATCTCCGCGCCGGTGCGGTCCACCCAGCCGTCCCCGTCGGGATCGGTCAACATCTCCATGACCTCGTGCGCGGTGACGTTCGCCAGCGCGCGCGTGGATGCGCTCAGGCCATTGCAGTGGAAGAGGTCGCCGGGATCGCACTGAGGCGCCCGGGCGATGTTCGGCAGGTAGGCCACGTGGATGCGGTGGCCATCGGAGCACGTCCCGCCATCGTGCCAGGCGCAGAAGCCCGACTGCTCAGGGAAGTCGTCGGTGAAGACCAGGTACAGCGCGGTGGCGCTTGGCGCCTGCCGCGCATCGGACAGCACCCCGCACACCTTCGCGACGATCTCCTCCGTCGTGGGCGAGTGGGTCGGCGACGGCGACGTCTCCATCAGGTGGCCGACGAAGGTCGTTCGGGCCGGACGCCGCACGTACTGGTCGGCGATGGCGACGTAGCGCGAGCCCTGAAGCCCGGAGAGGAAGCCGTCGATGCCGGACATCGCATCGGCCGGGAAGCGCGCCGGGTCACCCCACCAGATCGCGTAGACCGCCGCCTCGGGGATGACCGCGCCGCCCAGGTCGTCGAGCGGGTCCATCGACGGCGGCGCAGCTCCGGCCCGACGGGACTCCATGACGGGACCGTGAGCCGTTGCGGGGGCCATCGGCCCCGGCGAGAGGGACTCCCGCGAGTCCCATCCGGAGGTCCCGAAGCAGCCGGTGACTCCAGCTGACACGAGCACGACGCAGATGGATGCGCGCACGGCGAGATCTCGACCAAGGCGGAGTCGGCCGTCAAGCGACGACCCGGGCCTCCGCTGGACCCTCTGCGTCGCGACAGCTCCGGACGGCGCTCAGCCGCTCAGCGGAAGCCGGCCGGGCACTCGCGGCGAACCAGCGCCTTCGCCTGCTCCTGGCTGGCCGGACGGAACCCGCGACGCTGATGCTGCTCCAGTTCCTCCTGCGGGAAGGTCATCACCACTCCGGCCGGGTCCACGGCAAAGTACATGGACTCGTACCTGCCCTTCGGACACGGCTCGGCGCCCTTCGGTTGACCGGACGCCTCGGAGCAGGCGGCCAGCGGAAGGACGGCGAGTGCAGCAAGAAGAGCGACGGAGCGACGGGCGTGCGACCTCATGATCGCCCTCGAGCGTACGGGCCGGCCCGGCTGTGCGTGCAACGGACCGGGATGTCCGCCCGAGTGGCCAGAGGGCGCAGGGTCGAAAACGAACCACGCCCCTGACTCCTACCGGCCCGGCGGCGGCTGCTGACCCGGCGACGCTCCCGAGCCACCGACGGACGACGGCACGGGACTGGGCGGCGTTGCGCGTGCCGCGCTGAGGTCGAGCGTCGCGTTGCTGGTGGGATTCACGATCTCGTCCGCCTCGAGGACAGACCGGCCATCGGTGTCGGTGACCATGTGTCCCCTGATCCGCACCGCGGTGTTGGGAGGGAACTGATCCGAGACCTTCGTGGCCATCGACTCCGGAATGCGGACCCTCTGCCCCGAGGCGAGCACGAAGCCGTTCTTCTGCCCGTTCGCCGAGTCCGTGTAGTTCTGGATGGAGCCCACCACCGACGTTCCGCCGCCGCCAGCCGCGGTCGCAGCGTGCGGCTCGGGGGACGAAGAGGCGCTGCCGGAGGCACAACCGATCGCGAGTGCAGCCGCGCCGAGTGCCAGCCAGGAAATGGTTCGCATGTTCGAGACCTCCAGGGGTTTGGTCGAGCCTGCACGCTGCGCACGACGTGCGGGCGTGCACCCCCTGGCACGGCGGACCATCCAGTGGACGACAGCCGTGTTCGACCACAGCCCCCACGTCCGGAACCTTCACCCTCCGGTGCCGTGGCGCACGTGGGGGGCCAGACGCCGGAGCGGTGGCGGAGCGGATGCGGGACTCGGCGGCGGCATCGGGCCGGACGGCGGGACGGGCACCGGTCCCGGATCTCAGGGCACCGACGCGACGGGGGTCCAGGGAAGCTGCAGCGTCGGCGGTGACTGGCCTCTCGGCGCGCTCGCGCTGCTGCTCGGGCTGGCCTTCACCGTCGCTGTGCCTGACCCGCCGCCCGGCCAAACACGCGCTGCCTGCAGCGAGTGGGGACCTCGAGTCGAGACTCCAGCCAACCGTCCGGATCCTGCAGCCACGCCCGGGCAGTCCCGCCACCACCGCGGCGTACAAGGACGCATCACCGTCGTCGCTGCGGCCACCGTCCGCTGGAGACCTTCCGATGCGCGCTCGCTCCTGCTTCACCCCGCTGCTCTTGATGCTCCCCGCGCTCGCCCGCGCTGCCGACCCGGCGACCATGCCCGTCACCAGCTCCTCACCAGATGCCAGGTCCCTGTACCTCGAGGGCCGCGACCTGGCGGAGCGGCTGAAGGTCACCGAGGCGCACTTGCGGACGGACCAGGCGGTGAAGCTCGACCCGCAGTTCGCCCTGGGCTGGCTGCAGTGGGCGGGGACCGCGGGCACCACGAAGGACCTTTTCGCCGGGCTGACGAAGGCCATGGCCAACGCCGGCCACGCGACCTCCGGTGAACAGCTGCTCATCCGGGCCACCGACGCCGGGGCGAACGGACGCCCTGCCGAGCAGGAGCAGCTGCTCGAGAAGCTGGCGCAGATGTTCCCCTCCGATCCGCGGCCCCATGCTCAGCTCGGCATCGTGCTCTTCGCTCGGCTGGACTACGCCGGCGCCATTCGCGAGCTGTCCCGCGCGACGGAGCTCGACCCGAAGTTCACCCTGCCCTACAACCAGCTCGGCTACGCCTACCGCGCCGAGGGGAGGAACGCCGAGGCCGAGAAGACTTTCCAGAAGTACGCCGAGCTGCTCCCGGACGACCCGAACCCGCATGACTCCTACGCCGAGCTGCTGATGCGTCTGGGGCGGTTCGACGAGTCGATCGCCAGCTACCGGAAGGCGCTCGCGATCGACCCGCTGTTCCCGAGCGCCTACGTGGGCATCGCCAACGACCAGATGTTTCAGGGCAAGGGCGACGCCGCGCGCGCCACCCTGAAGCAGATGCTGGGGAAGGCCCGGACGGATGGCGAGAAGCGCCAGGCCTGGTTCTGGACCGCGGAGAGCTACATGCACCAGGAGAAGTGGGCCGATGCGATCCGTTGCCTCCAGGAGGAGAAGAAGATCGCCGACGCCGCAGGCGACGTGCTCGCCGCCTCCCAGGACGTGAACTTCATGGGGAATCTGCTCCTCGCCGCCAACAAGCCGACCGAGGCCGCGCAGCGATTCGAGGAGAGCGTTGGCATGGTGGACGGGTCGAAGACCTCGGAGGCGAACAAGGCCGCTGCACACCGGGCCCACCTCTTCGACCTGGCGCGCGTGGCGCTGAGGAGCGGGGACCTCGCGAGCGCGAGGGCAGAGGCAGGGAAGTACACCGCCGCCGTCGCCGCCAAGGCGGTGCCATTCGAGGTGCGGCAGTCACACGAGCTGGCGGGGATGGTTGCCGTGCAGGGCAAGCAGTGGGACCTCGCGCTGACCGAGCTGGCCAAGGCCAACCAGCAGAATCCTCGGGTCCTCTACTTCACCGGTCTCGCCTGGCAGGGCAAGGGCGACGCGGCGAAGGCCAGCGAGGCGTTCCGAGCGGCAGCGGACTTCAACCAGCTGAACGGGCTCTACGGGTTCATCCAGCCCGAGGCACGCCGGCAACTCGCGCGAAGCTGAGGGCCCCCGACGCCCCGGATCGCAGGACGGGCGATCCGGGGACGAGCAGCTCAGGGCTTCTCGATCGGTGCGCCGATCAGATTCCCGTACTCGGTCCAGCTGCCGTCGTAGTTCTTCACGTCCTTGAAGCCCAGCAGGTACTTGAGGACGAACCAGGTGTGGCTGCTGCGCTCGCCGATGCGGCAGTAGGCGATGGTGGGTTTGGCCGGGTCGAGCCGCTTCTGGTCCAGGTAGATGGCCCGCAGCTCGTCGGCGCTCTTGAAGGTGTTCTCCGGGGTGACCGCCGTCCCCCACGGGATGCTGGTCGCTCCCGGCACGTGCCCGCCGCGCTGGGCGGTCTCGGTCATCCCCGGCGGGGCGATCACCTTGCCGGTGAACTCGTCGGGGCTGCGCACGTCGACCAGCGGAGCTCGCTTCTCGCTCGCTGCGAGCACCTCCGGCACCCGCGCCCGGAGCGAGGGATCCACGGAGCTCACCCGGTACTCGCTCCGGGCGAACTTGGGCACCTCGGTGGTGAGCGGCGCGTTCTCCTCGTTGAGCCACTTGGCCCGGCCTCCGTTGAGGAGCCGGACGTCCTTGTGTCCGTAGATCTTGTAGAGCCAGAACCCGTAAGCGGCGAACCAGTTGCTGGCGTCGCCGTAGATGACGACGGTGTCCGAGGGCTTGATGCCCGCCTCCGAGTTCAGCTTCTCGAAGTCCTCCTTGGAGAGGATGTCCCGCTTCACCTGGTCGTTGAGCTGGGTGGTCCAGTCCCAGCCCACCGCGCCGGGGATGTGGCCGGCGGCGTAGAGCTTCGGGTCGACGTCCACCTCGACGATGCGGACGTTCGGGGTCTTGAGGTTCTGCTTGAGCCAGTCGGTCGTGACGAGGACCTCGGGCTGTGTGTAGTCGGACATGTGAGTGCTCCTTCGGGGTGGGGGTTAGCCCGCGACGCGGACGCGACAACAGCTCGCGGCCCCGTCGGCGGGTGCAGATCGGGTGGATGGCCAGCGAGTCATCGACGGGACCTCCGTCACGGCTCCGCCTTCAGGCCGGGCACGTGCTTGAGCATGTTGGATGCGTACTTGAAGACGTCGTCGCAGAAGATCATCACCCCGCACGGGACGGGGCCCTTCAGGGCAGTGCGGCGGGCGCCCTCGAAGATGAGGCCCGAGCTGGGGCCGGCGCGCAGGCCCTCGTGACGCGCCAGCTCGGCGGCGGTCCGGTACGCGAGCTCGAAGTCGATCTCGAGGATCTCGTCCACCAGTGCCGGGTCGTAGAGCTGCGAGACGTCCAGCTCGGAGACGTTGCGGATGCCGGGCACGTCGTGCCCCGCGCTCGGCTGCACGGCGACGATCTTCACGGCCGGGTTCTTCGACTTGAGGAACTTGCTGAGGCCCATCACCGTGCCGCAGGTACCGAGGGAGGTGAAGACGTGGGTGACCTTCCCGTGCGTCTGGCGCCAGATTTCCGGACCGGTGGTCCGGACGTGCGCCTCGACGTTCTGCTGGTTGGCGTACTGGTTGGGCATGACGTAGCGGTCGGCGGAGGCCTTGGCGTGCGTCTTGGCGAGCCCGATGGTCCCGTCCTCGCTTCCAGGCAGCGGGCAGAGCGCGTCGGCCACCACCTCGACCGTCGCCCCGAAGACCTGGAGGAGGACCTTCTTCTCCGCCGGTACCTTGGAAGGGACGACGGCGAGCATCGGGTACCCACGGACGCCGGCCAGGGCGGTGAGGCTGAGGCCGGTGTTCCCGCTCGTGGGCTCCACGATGCCTCGCCCCGGCCGGTCCGGACCGAGCTGCCCCCGGGCCTCGAGGTCTCGGATCATCGCCCATGCGGCCCGGTCCTTCACCGAGCCGAACGGGTTCAGCCACTCGAGCTTGGCCCAGAGCTGCGAGCCCTCGGGGACCAGCCGGTTGAGCCGGACGAGGGGAGACGGGTTCTCCTCGTCCGGGAGCATCTGGGTGATGTCTTCGTAAACGCGTGCGGAGTGATCCATCGGTGCTCCTGAAGCAGGGAAGAGTGCGGTCACGGCGGCGGTGAGGCGAGAGCAGCACGGGGGAGCGCCCCCTGGCTCGTCAGCGACTCAGCGACAGCAACAACAGCGGCGCACGGCGACACGGAGCGTCACCGGACGGCTGAACACGATGGCCGATGGGAGCGGCACGTCGGGAAACCGTAATGCGCCGCCCCTGCGGATGCCAGTCGAGCGGCGCCGTGGGTACAGCAGGGCTGCTCCTCTCTGCTGCCTGCTTCTTGCAAAACCCGTCGCTGCACACGGAGTGTCGCGAGGGATTTCGATGGCTTCGAGGGCGAGACGGGTGGGTCAAACCGGAGCGCTGCTGTGGCTCCTGACCCTGCTCCAGCCGACCACCGCCTGGGCAGATGGCAGCGTCTGTCAGCGCGTCTGGGTGGAGGTGCGGGACAACGACCTGATGGGCAATTCGGAGCTGACCGCCCCGCCCCGGACCCGGTACCCCGGCACGTTCTGCTTCCTCGTCCACGACGGTCGAACCGCGCGATTCTCCCTCGAACCGGACGAGCCCTCGCTCAAGCCGTTCGCCTCGCTGGTGCTCCGACGGAGCAAGCATGCCAGCGGACGCCACCTGGTGAGCTACGGGCGCTCGTCCCCGGACTACGACGAGGACCAGCTGCGAGGCCGCAACGACTTTCTCTACCTTCGGGCCTACGGCAGTGGCGAGCGGCACTATGGTGCCACGGTCACCGACCTGACCGGGAGGATCACGCTCAGCTGGAGCGCCATCCTCGGCCCCAATGGAGCCCGGCTGGACGAGGTTCCTTCGCCCCGGGGCGTCGCGCAGCTCGCCTCGAGCCCGTCGCGCCGCCAGCCGCCCGGTCCGCAGTAGCGCCTCAGGCGGCCCGCGCCGGCACGCTCCGCTGGGTCGGCAGGGGCGCCGAGTGGAAGAGAAGGCGCGCCGCACCAGCCGCGAGCCACGCACGCGCGGCGTCCGCGAAGGGCAGGAGCTCCGCCGAGGACGGGCCGTCGACCGCGGCCTCCAGTCGGTTCCAGCCGGTCAGGGCGCTGCAGGCAGTCGAAGGCTCGGACTCGGTGGTGAAGAGGACGAGCCGCGTACGCCTCCCCTCCTCCTCGGCCCGAGCGTCGGCGGTGAACTGCGCCATCACCTCGATGGCGCTCGCCGGATCCTGGGCCGCGCCAAGTCCGACGTAGCGGGCCTCGCGGCGCTCGGCGCCCACGGGCAAGCGCACGCGCGCGACGAGGAGGAAGGCACGTGGCCCGCTCGTTCCGCCGACCAGGTAGAGCAGGTCACACCGGAGAAGCGCGTCCTCGAGCCTGTCGCGCCCTGCCCCACCCCGCGAGGCGACGAGCTGCTGGAGCGTCGCCAACGTCTCGTGGGTCCATGCCGTCTTCTCGAGCCGCGCCACCGCGCTGTCATCCATGGGAGGCGCGCGGAAGAGCACGCAGAATGCCAGGCGGCGAGACTGCGAGATCAAGGGGTTGCGCTCTCGCCGTGTCGCGTCGGATGCAACTCGTTGCCCAGGATGCAACTCGATGCGCCCCGGGTATGGTGCAGATGCACCATCTTCGAGGGGTCCCGACAAATGCCGAGCACGTCGTTCGCAGCACGCCTGCTGCTCCTGGGAGCGTTGACCGCAGGATCTGCCCGGGCTGCTGAGAACGACCTCGATGCGGTCCAGCGCATCCGGACCGAGGCTCTCCGGGACGGCAAGGTCATGGAGCAGCTCTTCTGGCTGACCGACGCGAACGGGCCACGGCTGACGGGGTCGCCGGGGTTCCGCCGTGCGGCGGAGTGGGCGGTGAAGGCGCTGAAGGGCTGGGGTGCAAGCAACGCGCGCCTCGAGCCCTGGGGGACGTTCGGCAAGGGATGGAGCGTGGGCCGCGTCTCGGCCGAGCTGATCTCGCCGGTCGCCGCGCCCCTCCGGGCCTATCCCCTGGCCTGGTCCGGCGCGACGCCTGGACCCGTCACCGGGGAGCCGGTCCTCGCTCCCCTGCTCCCGAGCGCGGACCCGTCCGAGTTCTTCGACCTGACCCGTTACCGACGGAACGTGCAGCAGTTCATCGAGACGAACAAGGGGAAGCTGAAGGGCAAGATCGTCCTGCTCGACAGGTTCCGGGAGTTCGAGGTGCCAACGAAGGAGCCGCTCGCCTCACGCTACGACGAGGCGAAGCTCGCCGCGCTCGCCATGGCGGACGAGCCACGGGTGCCGCCGGCCTGGAGCTGGAACATGGAATCGTTCCCGACCGACAAGGCGAAGCGGGCCGCGCTCCTTCACTCCATGCCGCTCGAGGTGATGGCGGATTTCTGGATGCGTCACGAACGCGCCAGCCTCCCGCTCTGGGATTTCCTCAGGTCCGAGGGGGTGCTCGGGGCCCTGATGACCGATCGCCGGGGGGACGGCGGGCTGGTGTTCGCCGAGGCGACCGGTGCCTTCTTCGTCGACGCGCAGGTCCCCCCGCCGGTCCTGGTCCTCACCCCCGAGTCGTACAACCGGGTGGTGCGACTCGTCGAGCATGGGCTCGCGCCGCGGATCACCCTGGACGTCCAGGCGACCTTCGATTCCTCGAACACCGAGGGCTTCAACGTCACTGCGGAGATCCCGGGCGGCAAGAAGCGCGACGAGATCGTGATGCTCGGCGGGCACCTCGACAGCTGGCACACCGGAACCGGCGCCACGGATGACGGCGCGGGTTCTGCCATCGCGCTCGAGGCGTTCCGGATCCTCAAGACGCTCAACCTCCCGCTCGCGCGGACGGTCCGCATCGCGCTGTGGTCGGGCGAGGAGCAGGGGCTGTACGGCTCGCGCGGCTACGTGCGCCAGCACTTCGCCGATCCGATGACGATGAAGCTGCTGCCGGAGCACGCCAAGCTCGCGGCCTACTTCAACGTGGACAACGGAGCGGGGAAGATCCGCGGCGTGTACCTCCAGGGGAACGGAAGGGTCCGGCCCATCTTCGAGGGCTGGATGGCGCCGCTGCGCGACCTGGGCGTCACGACCCTCACCAGCCGGAACACCGGCGGGACCGACCACCTGTCCTTCGACGCGGTGGGTTTACCGGGGTTCCAGTTCATCCAGGACCCCCTCGATTACGACTCCCGGACCCACCACTCCGAGCTGGACACCTACGACCACGCGCCCGAGAGCGACATGCTCCAGGCTGCGGCGGTGCTCGCCGTCTTCGTCTACCAGGCAGCGAACAGCCCGGAGATGCTCCCGCGCAAGCCGCTCCCCGCACCGCTTCCGCCGAAGAAGGAGCCGCCGCTCAGCGCGCCCCGCTGACGGAACCCAGGAAGTGCTCCACCAGCGCGCGCGCCGTCTGTTCCTCCTGCTCGAGGGGAAACACGTGGCCCGCGCCCCGGAGGACGAGCAGCTTCGCGTCCGGGATGAGCCGGGCGAGCGCATACGCGTTCTCCACAGGCACCAGCCGGTCCTGATCTCCGGAGAGGATCAGCGTGGGGCAGGCGATCTGCTTCAAGCGGCCCGAGGTGTGATGGCCCATGATGGCGGTCAGCTGGGTGAGAGCGGCGAGCGGCCGCGCGTGGTCGCCGCGAAGGAACCAGGCGCCCACCACGTCCGGGTTCGCCGCGACGAAGGCCGGCGTGGTCAGGAGCCTTCCGATGACCCCCGGGCGATTGCGGCGTCCGCGCGCCACCACGCTCACGAAGTCCACCATGGCGCGGAGCGAAGGCTTGCGGCTCACCAGGTACGACGCGTGCGTGGCTCCCAGCGCCAGGGCGCGAACGCGCTCCGGGTGCCGCAGGGCGAGCTCCTGAGCGATCATCCCACCCATCGAGATGCCGAAGACGTTGGCTCCTGGGACTCCCACCGCGTCGAGCACGGCCACTGCGTCCTCGGCCATCTCTCGCATCCTGAGGAAGCCCAGCCGCGTCCCGGAGTACCCGGTCCCGCGGTTGTCGAAGGTGATGACGAAGAAGTGCTGGGCCAGCTTCTCGGGCAGCGCGCCCCAGCCCCGTGACGAGAGGCCCATGCCCATGACCAGCAGCAGGGCTGGCGAGGAGCGCTCGCCGTGCGTCGTGTAGTGGATGCGGTGGCGCTCGCGCGTGGTGAAGGGCACGGAGGGCAGCCTCAGGCATTCCGGGCGACGGCTCGCGCATCGCCCGAGGGAAGAGGGGTCGCCGGGGCACGCTCGGCGCTGGCGACCAGCTCGCGCAGCGCCTCGATCATGTTCTCGGCGAGCATCGGGAGATCCCTGGCTGCTTCCGCGTCGCCCAGCAGTCCCACCCCGACCTGTCCGTCGTAGCTGAGCATTCCAATGCACACCGTCTGGAGGGCGGCCAGGGGGACCGCCGGGAAACAGGCCAGCAGCCTGCGGCCGAGCAGGTACAGCGGGAACTGGGGCCCCGGCACGTTCGTGACCACCAGGTTGAAGTAGCGGGTGGCCACCGCCTGCAGCCGGGCCGACTGGATGAGCAGCGTGGGCGGCGCGAAGTCGGACAGCCGGGTCAGCGCCACGGCGCCCATCACCTGCCCCCCTTCCTTGAGGCCCTTCATCGACTCGCGCACCCGCTCGAGCCGCCGGCCCGGGTCCGGATCCCCCACCGGGAGCGCGCAGAAGGTGGGAATCACCTGGTTTCCGAGCGTCTGCGAGCCGCGCGCCGTCCGGCCGCGCACGCTGACCGGCACCAGCACCCGCAGGTCGGGCCCGACTGTCTCTCCCCGCGCGAGGAGCAATCTACGGAGCGCCCCCGCCACCACGGCGAGGAGCACGTCGTTCACCGTCCCGCCCAGCGCGGCCCGCACACGTTTGATCTCCGCCAGCGACAGCTGGGCGGTGCAGAAGCGGCGGCGCGGCCCGATGGGCGCGTTGAGCGAGTTGCCCGGCGCCTTGCCCATCTGCGCAAGGCCCAGCAGGGGCTTCACGCTCCCGGCCAGCATGGCGACGAGACTCCGGGCATCGGAGCCCGGCCTGAGCGCCAGATCCCTGGCGGCCTTCAGGAGCTCGGTGAGCTGCTGCTTCACCGAGGCGCGCAGCAGCTCGATACCGCCCGGGGCCGGCCGCGGCGCCCAGGACGATGTGAGCGGCGGGGGCTCGTGGACAGGCTCGGGGTCCATCAGCACCGACGCGATGTCCATGCCGGAGATGCCGTCCACCATGCAGTGATGCGTCTTGGTGACGATGGCGAACCCGCGATGGTCCTCCCCCACTCCGCCGATGAGCCACATCTCCCAGAGTGGCTTGCTGCGGTCGAGCGGCTGGGCCATCAGCCGGCCCGTGAGCTCGAGCAGCTGGGCCTCACTGCCCGGCGCGGGCAGGGCGGTGTGTCGCACGTGGTGCTCGAGGTCGAACTGCGCCTCGTCCACCCACACCGGGCGGCCCTGCTGGAACGGCACCCACGCCAGGCGCTGCCGGTACCGGGGAACGCGCGGGAGCCGTGACTCGACCAGCCGCAGCAGCGCCTCGTATTCCGGTGGGGGGCCCTCGAACAGCGCGAGCCCGCCCACGTGCATGTGCTTGTTCCGGTCTTCCAGGTTGAGGAATGCGAAATCCAAACTGCTCAACCGCTCGAACCACGGCATGGCCCCAGCCTGTCACAACGGTGACCGCCCGCCGTGCTGCAGGAAACCGATGGGCGCAGCAGGGTTTGAACCTGCGACCCCTGCCGTGTGAAGGCAGTGCTCTACCGCTGAGCTATACGCCCGGAAACTGGGGGCGGCATACGTGCCAGACCCCGCCCCGACCTGTCAATCACCGCTTGGCGGGCTTCAGCAGGCGGTCCACGCGCTCCTCGAGCTCCCGGGTCCGCCGCTTCAGCGACGACAGCTGCTTTCCGACCTTCCCGAAATCGCTCTTCGCCGCCAGCTGGAGCGCGTGCATCAGCTCCTCCTGGCCCTTGTCCAGCGCCTTCTTCCCGCGCTGCACGGTCCCCATGGCCTGGGCAACCCACTGCGCACGCTGCTCGTCCGCCATGAGCCGCTCGAAGGCCTTCTGGGACACGCCCAGCGCCTGCGCACGCAAGCCTCGCCGTCCAGCCATGGTCCTCACTCGTCGATGAACCGGGTCTCCAGCCGCGAGAGCACCCGGGCGCCGATGTCCTTGTAGCGCATCCGCTCGAGGATGGGCTGCACGTCCCCGTCCACCCGGAGCCGGCGCTGGAGGATTGCCTGCACCGGGTCCACGCTGCCGAGCAGGAGCCCCTTCCAGACCGAATACGGCGCGCGGATGCGGTACGCCGGCTCCAGCTCGTCCAGGTCGTCCGGATCCACCAGCACGCGGAGCTCGGCGATCCGCCCCTCCTCGGGACGCACCCAGACCACGAAGTGCTCGTCGAGCTTTCCTCGCTCGGCCTCGATGACCACGCCGAAGTCGCCCGTCCACCCCCGTCCCGCGGCCACGCTCTCGGGATCGGCGTTCATCTCGGCCATGGCCGACTCGGCCCAGCCGCGGGAAGGGAAGACCGGCATGGCGGGGAGACTTACCTCAGTCGCCGCCCAGGATCCGCCGGATGCTCCGGAACAGCCCGCTGTCGGTCTGCACGGTCGGGCCCACCGGCCGCGCCCGCGCCGCCTTCTCCTCCGCCAGCATTCGCTTGAGCGTATCCGGGGTGTCCCGCGTGGCCAGCGCGACGTGCCGCGGGCCGGTGCTCAGCTCCACCACCACCTCGAGCAGGCACTCCTCGTTGAGCCGGAAGTCGATCCGCCGCCCGGCGGCCGAGGCCGGCACCTTCACCGTGCCGAGGTACTCGTTGTCGACGATGAACTCCGAGTCGCCCTGGAAGATGTCCAGCTCGATGACCGGGCTGTCCTCGCGCGGCCCCGGGAGGCGGAAGCTCGTGGTCAGCGGGATGACGGCGTTCTTGTCGATGATCTTCCGGAACCGGCCGTTCGCCATCGCGAAGCCGATGGGCATGGACAGGGCGTCGAGCAGGGTCACCGCGTCGATGCTCCCCAGCGACTCGGCCAGCAGCGCCGCCCCGAGCGCCACCGACTCGTCGGGGTGCACGCCCTTGCGCGGCGGCTTGCCGAAGTGCCGCGCGATCTCCTGCTGGACCAGCGGCATACGGGACTGGCCGCCCACCAGGATGATCTCGTCGATGCTCGACTTGGAGATGCCCTTGTCCGCCAGCACCCGGTCGCAGAGGTCGAAGGTCCGGTCCACCAGGTCCCGGGTCAGGGTGTTCAGCTGCTCGCGGGAGAGCGGGATGCGCAGGTCCAGCGGCTTGCCCTTGCGCTCCTCGATGTACGGCAATTCGATGACCACGTTGGGGATGAGCGTGAGGTCGATCTTCGCCGCCTCGGCGGCGTTCTTGATCCGCTGCATGGCGATGGGGCTCTGGCTCAGGTCCACCCGGGTCTGCTGCTGGAAGGTCTCCAGCACGTAGTCGATGATCCGGTTGTCGAAGTCCACGCCGCCGAGGAACGTGTCTCCACCGGTCGCCAGCACCTCGAAGACGTTGCCGGTGATCTGCAGCACCGAGACGTCGAAGGTCCCGCCACCCAGGTCGTAGACCAGAACGTTCTGATCCAGCCCGCGGTTGAAGCCGTATGCCAGCGCCGCCGCGGTGGGCTCGTTGACGATGCGCTTCACCTCGAAGCCCGCCAACCGCCCGGCCTCCTTCACCGCCGCGCGCTGAAGGTCGTTGTAGTAGGCGGGCACCGAGATGACCGCCTCGGGGCACGGGCCGCCGAGGAACTGCTCGGAGATGCGCTTGGCGTGGCCGAGGATGAAGGCCCCGACCTCCTCGAGCGAGTAGGTGGTCCCGCCGAGGTTGACCGCGACGTCGCCCTTCTTCCCTTCGAGGATGTCGTAGGTGAAGTACTCCTTGAGCTCCTGCACCACCCGGCTCGCGTACTGCCGACCGATGAGGCGCTTGGTGCCGTAGACGGTGTTCTTGGGGTTCACCACCATCTGGTCCTTGGCCATCTTGCCGACCAGGAGGTCACCCTTCTCGCTCAGCGCCACGACCGAGGGCAGCACCAGGTTCCCCCGGTCGGTGGGCACCACCTTCGGGATGCGGTTGCGCACCGAGGCCACCAGGGTGTTGGTGGTCCCGAGGTCGATCCCGACGATGCGCGGCTTCTCGGCCATGAGAGTGGAGTCCTCGACTTTACGCGGGAGCGCGTCACCCTCCAACAAGGCCCCCGGGGGGCTTTCTTGACGGCCGGCGACCGGACGGCACGATGCCGGCTGCCGTGCCGCGCTTGCTCGCCGCCTGTGCCGTTCTCGTGTGTGCCGCGTGCGCCACCACGCGCCCAAATATCCCCCCGAGCGCCATCGCCGAGCCTCCGCAGCCCCAGGGTGACCCGGCCGTGAGTGTCGAGACGCGATGGCGTGTGGTGGCCACCGCGCGCCGGCTGCTCGGCCAGACCTCGGTCCAGTGGCCCGGGCAGCGCTTCCCGGACGACTGCAGCGGGCTCGTGCTCGGTGTGTACGCCAGCGTCGGAGTGCCGCTCACCACCTCCGCCCGTCCCGGCGACAACGGGGTCACCGCGGTGTGGCGGTGGACCTCGGCGAAGGGACGACTCTTCCGCACCGGCCGGCCGGACCCCGGGGATCTGGTCTTCTTTCACGATACCTATGACCGGGATCACGACGGGAAGCTCGATGACGGGTTGACCCACATCGCCCTGGTCGAGAGCGTGGACGGAGACGGCACCGTCTCCATCATCCACCGGGTCAGCCGCGGGGTGATGCGCTACCGGATGAACCTCGGGCGGCCCGCACTCCGCTCGGACCCGGGCTCGGGCCGCGTGCTCAACGACTGGCTCCGTGGCTCGAGCGGCAAGGGGCCGTCGGTGCTCACCGGTCAGCTCTTCGCGGTCTACGGCTCGGTGCTCCCGCCGGCGCCGGAGGGCGTGCGATCCCCGCTGCCCGTCCTCACCCCGCAGCCTCAGGGCGGGGACATCTGAGCGGCTCAGGTCGCGGGCAGCGTTCCCTCGAAGACGTAGGCGTGCGCGCCGCCAGGCTCGATCACGATGCCCAGGGTGCCCGCGAGCCCTTGCAGCTGCTCGGTCCCCGAGTCCGGAACCACGGTGATGGACAGCTCCTGCCGTCCCTGCGTCATCACGCCCCGGTGAACGAGGGCGAAGCTGCCGCGCTTGCCGAGGAGTGTTCCGGTGACCCGCTCCACCGCGACGTAGGCCCCCGAGCTCTTGACCGCGCCCATCGCGGTCAGCATCTCACCCGTGGAGGTCGCCTCGAGCTCGCCGTGAAACACCTTGTCCAGCGACATGCGTCCGAGCCCCGTGCCGGCGTCGTTCGCCACCGGAGCCTCACGCCCGCGCCGTCCGCTCCCATGCGGCACCCTGCGAGTTCCGGAGGAATCGCCAGAAGCCGACCGCGATGGCGAGGTTCATCGTGACGAAGTAGTAGGCGATTCCAGTCGTCCGCCGCACCACCGACGGGCCGACCGCGAGGCTGCCCAGGGCCGCCAGGCCGTAGAACGTGATCTGAAGGCCCATCGTCACCTGGTAAAAGGCCTCGTCCAGGAGCGCGATGTTCGCCGCCAGGGCGATCAGCATCAACGCCGGCGCGCACCAGCGCAGGACCTTGTGCGACCAGAAGGCGAATGCCGGAAAGCCCCTGAACGGTGACAGCAGTCCCGGCACGAGCCCGAGGCTCTGAAAGTTCCCGGCAGCGATGCGCGCCCGGCGGCCGAACTCGCGGCCGTAGTCCTCGGTCGTCTCCTCAGAGGCCAGCGCCGCCGGCTCGTAGAGCACGCGATACCCCTGCTCCAGCAGCCGGAGGGGGATGACGAAATCGTCGACGATGGTCGACGGTGGAAGCCGCGTGTAGAGCGCGCGCCGCATGGCGTAGAGCCCACCGTTGGCCCCCACCACCGCGCCCTGGGTGCCCTCGAGCGCCTTGAGCCAGGATTCGTACTTCCAGTACGCACTCTCCTCGTACTCGGCCCGGGTCGGATTGTAGAGCTGCAGGCGCCCGCACACCGCGCCCACCTCCGGATCCTCGAAGTGGCGCACCAGCGCCTTGAGCGCAGCCGGATCGACGCGGGTGTTCGCGTCGGAGAGGACCACCACCTCGCCGGAGGCCGCCGGGATGCACCGGTTCAGCACGCTGGTCTTTCCCGCCCGCGGCGCGGCCGAGAGATGGACGCGCGGATCGGGGTGGCCCCGCACCACCGCATCGGTCCCGTCGGTGCTCCCGTCCGAGCCGATGAGGACCTCCAGCCGGTCGGCCGGATAGTCGAGCGCGAGGCTGTTCTCCAGCTTCTCGCCAATGCACCCGGCCTCGTCGTGTGCGGCCACCACCAGCGACACCGTCGGCCAGACCTTCGGGCTCCCCGGCACCCGCCCCCGCCCCGGACGTACCCACGCCAGCAGCACGAGCCACAGCGGGTACAGGAAATAGGTCTGTGCCAGCAGCACCGCCGCGGCCCAGAACGCGACGGTCGCCATCGACGCCCTCCCGGGGAGACAGACCCGGCAGCAACGGTCGTGCCCGCGCGGCGGGACAGCAGTTCCAGGTGGATGCGCCCCGGTCGCGGAGGGCGGCTGTAACCTTTACTTCCCGCGCTCCTGGTCGACGAGCGCCTGGGCGAGGACGTGCCTGGGGTTCAGTGCCACCGCCGCGTCCAGCTTCGCGAGGGCGGCGTCCTTCTGCCTGAGCGCCAGGAGCAGCCGTCCCGCGAGCACGTAGGGGCGGATGAAGGTTGAGTCGCGGGCCACGAGCTCATTCATCTGCCGGGCCGCCTGCTCCACGCTGTCGGGGGGCGGACTCTTGGCGCTGAGCACGTACTCGGCATAGGCCACCTCGCCCCAGCCGTCCTTGCCCCCGAGCTGGCGGTACCGCTCGCCGTCCGAGATGGCGCGGTCCGCCCGGCCGGCCACACCCGCGAAGACCGCGTCCGCCCGGAGGCGGGCCCGCTCGTCGTCCTCGTTGTTCGCGGGCGGGAGCCGGTTCAGGGCGTCCCGGGTGCCGTTCAGCGTCGTCTCCAGGGCGTTCACCGCCTCGATCCGGGGGTCCGTCAGCTTCTTGAGCTGCTCGATGCGCGTCCGGGCACCGTCGGCCTGCACCTTCCAATCGGCCGGGGTGCGCTCCGCCTCGAGACGCGCGAGCTGTGTCTTCAGCTGCTCGGCTTCGCCGAGGTCTCGTCGAAGGAGCGCCCGCTGATCGTCCAGCTCCAGAGTCTGGGCGAGCGCCTGCGACGCACGCGCTCCCACCCACGCCGGATAGCGGGTCACGAGGGCGTCGAGCACCTTCAGCGCACTGGCGCGCGACTGTGGGTCGTCCTTGCGGAGCAGGGCGGACGCCGCGTCACGGTCCGCGCGAACGACCGCCGGCACGTCGGACCGCCTGCTCCACCAGCCCGAGCCCGCGTACGCCAGCGCGGCGAGCGCGGCCAGTCCGAGCACCACCCAGATCGCCCGCTGCTGGCGCTGTCGAAGCTGGCGGGCCAGGGCCCGCTCCGCGGGGTCCGGCCGCGAGGGACGGATGCCACCCACGCCCGGGATGGGCAACGGCTCGGGCGCTCCACCGGGGAGGAAGCCGTCCTCCGGCATGGGAGGGAGGTCCAGTCCCTCGGCGTTGCGCGCCTCGGCCGCCGCTCCGCCGAAGACGGCGGGACGGCCCGTCGCGCCCGCCGCCCCCGGCGAGGCACCACCGAAGACCTGCGTGCGCATGGACGGCGGCGGCTCCGGTGGGGGCGGAGCTGCCGGAGCGCCCGCTGCTGGAGTCCCGCCAAACACCTGAGTGCGCGCCGCTCCGGAGGGCGCTGCCGGCACGCGGGGCGCTGCCGCGCCCGCTCCGAAGACCCGCGTGCGCGCCGGCTCCGGGCCCCCGCTGCCGAAGACCTGGGTGTGCCCCGCGCCTCCGCCAGGGACCGCGCCGGCGGCAGACGGAGCGCCGGCCCCGAACACCTGGGTCGACGCCGAGGGGGGCGGGCTCTTGCCGTAGGCCTCGGTCCGGACGGGGCCCGCGGTGCGCGCGGCGCTTCCGAAGGCCAGAGTGCCAGATGACGCCGGTTGAGGCACCTCGCCCTGCGCATCCACCCCGTGCTGCGCGGTGAAGACGAGGCCACAGCGGGTGCACTGGACCGGAGCCCCGCCCGCGGGGACCAGCCGGTCGTCCAGGGCGTATCGGGTGTGACAATTGGGACAGGCGATCTGCACGGCGGCCGAGGGAACTCGTTAGCAGGAATGTTTTCACGGATCGAGTTCGGTCGTCTCTTGCAGGCGTCGGAGCCGCGCCGGACCCACCCCCTTGACCGCGTCGACCTCCTCCCAGCGGGAGAAGGGCCGCGCCTGCACGAGCGCGTGCGCCGCAGCGGCGCCCACCCCCGGGAGCCGCGCGAGCTCCGCCTCTTCCGCGTCGTTCAGCGAGAGCCGGAGACCGAGGGCCACCCGGACCGAGGGCGGAGGCATCCGTCCGAGGTCGCAGCGCGCGTGGGCGAGCGCGCCTTCACCGGACCAGCGCACATGCTCCGGGGGACAGGCCAGTGTCGGGTCCGGATCTGGCCAGCGGCCCTGGTTCCAGACGCCCACGCCCAAAGAGCCCAGCACCGCGACCGAGAGTGCGGCGGTTCGCCCGGCGTTC
>Ga0208851_1000186_pt1 | contig 27733 bp, 26 predicted proteins | sample NGESurshal092012_FD_184481 | JGI IMG/M metagenome (GOLD analysis project Ga0208851, IMG submission 184481) | Arctic peat soil microbial communities from Barrow, Alaska - NGEE Surface sample 415-2 shallow-092012 (SPAdes) | ecosystem: Environmental > Terrestrial > Soil > Wetlands > Peat ... | reverse complement strand
GCGGCGTGGCGAGGATGAGCAGCTGGGCGAGGGTGACGGTACCGACCGCCGCGACGGTGCCGACGAGGATCTGGCTGGGCCGCAGGACGGCCAGCAGCACCTCGGAGATGCGGGTCGACTTCTCCATCGCGACCGTGGTGGCGATGGAGTTCCCGGCGAACGTGAGCGCCAGGTACAAGATGATCCCGACGGCGAATCCGACTCCAGCCCGTCCTGGGTTGCTGACCCGGCTGACCGGGATCTGCTCGGGGGGTCGCACCGACTGGATGCGGGCCACCTGCTGGGGGTTCAGCCCGGCCTCGGCCAGCCGGCGCGAGGTCTCCAGGGCGACGACGGTCTGGGAGACCACCACCGGGAAGGGTCCGGTCGAGGTGGCCGAGGTGAACAGGGCCCCTCCGGCCAGCCCGGCGGTGGCGGCACCGTCGCGAACGGCTTCCCGGACCGCGCCAGCGTCTTCCCGGGAGACGAACGTGACCTCGAAGTCGGCGGACTTGCCGGCCGCGTGCAGCACTGCGACCAGCTCGGCCGGGGCAGGTCCGACGGTCGCCAGCGTGTACGTGGTGCCGCGGTTGGCGAGGATCTGCGGCACCAAGACAGCGGCAACCGACAGCAGCAGCAGCAGCCCGGTGACGATCCTGAGGGAGCGGGATCGCAGGTTCTCGACCAGGCCGCGTTCGGCGACCAGGCGGGTCCCGCGCCACCAGGTGCTCATCAGCTCGCCCCCGCCTGGTCGGCGGTCGCCTCGACCGCGGCGAGGAACAGCTGCGACAGGGTGGGCAGATCAAGCCCGAAGTCGTCGACCCGGCCCGCGGCTCGTGCCGCATCGAGCACCGCCAGCGGATCGGCGCCGGGCGGGAGGGCGAGGCGCAGCTCGTCGGCCTCGTCACTGACGACGCTGAGGCCGGGGAAAGCAGCCAGCCAGTCATGGTTGGGCGAGTCCACGTGCAGCCGCAGCTGCCGACGCCCGGACGAGGCGCGCAGTGTCGCCAGGGTGCCCTGGAGCACGACCCGCCCATGGTCGACCATGACGATGTCTTCGCAGAGGTCTTGCACCAGGTCGAGCTGGTGGCTGGAGAACAGCACCGTGCAGCCGTCGTGGGCACGCTGCCGCAGGGTCTGCGACAGGCTCGCCACGGCCACCGGGTCCAGACCGCTGAACGGTTCATCGAGAACGAGGACATCGGGGTCGTGCACCAAGGCGGTGGCCAGCTGCAGGCGCTGTTGAAGCCCGCCGGAGAGCTTGTCGGTGCGTTCGGCCCACCGATCGGCCAGGCCCAGCTCCTCCAGCAGCAGGCCCGCCCTGCTCTTCGCGTCGCGGCGGGACAGGCCGTGCAACCGGCCGAAATGGACGACCTGGTCCCCGGCCGGCATCCCCGGGTACAGCCCACGCTCCTGCGGCATGTACCCCCAGTCGCGGCGATCTTGCTCATCCACCGGATGACCGTCGAACCGCACCTCGCCACGGTTCTGGTCCAAGACCCCGAGCATCACCCGCATCAGGGTCGTCTTCCCAGCGCCGTTGGGCCCCAGCAGTCCTGTCAGCGCCCCGGGCGCCACGTCGAAGCTCACACCGTCAAGGGCTGCCCGGTCGCCGAACAGATGCACGACGTCACGGATCAGCAATCCAGCGGTCGGCCTCGACACTCTCAGCGGGTCACCCCTCACCACGGTTCCAGCGGTGCGCAGGCCTGCCCCTGACCTCGGGACACCCGCCCGCGCGCCGGTTCCTCATTCGACCGGACCGGCGATCGACGCGGTAGGGCGCTTCGTCCCAAACGCGCAGGCAGTCACACGTGTCGAGGTGGCTGGATCGTCAGGATGCCCCGGACGGCCAGCGCGAGCGCATGCCTGGTGCAGGGAGGAGTACTCAGCCGGCGCCTGGGCTGCCGCGACCACGGCGTCCTCGACCGGACCGTCGCTCTTCAGCGCATGCGTGGTCGAGGACGGCGTTCAGGTCGTGCTCGCGTGGTTGTCCCATGCGCCGGTCAGCCCTGCGGTCGACCGAGGGCTTCGACGACGTCGGCGAACATGGTTGCCTTGATGGCCCCGAGCGTGGCCCGGTCCTTGCCGGCCAGCTCCCGAACCAGGTCGGCCGCCGCGTCGGGCAGGTCGTCGAGGCCGGCAACGGCATCGACGAGCCCCGCGTCGTGCGCGGCTGACGCGGGGAACCGGCGACCGGTCGTCATGGCGTCGAGGGCAGCGCGGGGTGAGAGCTTGGCCGTGATGAGTGCCGCCATGCCAGGGGTGAACGGAATGTGGATGTCCACCTCCGGGAAGCAGAAGTAGCCCCGGTCATCCCGCATCACCCGGTAGTCGTGCGCCATGGCGAGCATCGCCCCCGCCCCGAACGCGTGGCCGTTGAGCGCGGCCACGGTGGGCACCGGCAGCGTCAGCATCCGCGCAAAGAGCGCGTGCACCCGCTCGACGTACGAGCCGAGCTGGTCCGGGTGGCCACCGAGCCACTCCAGATCGAGACCGGTGGAGTAGAACTTGCCACCGCCGACGGTGACCAGCGCGGCGGGCTCACGGTCGGTGGCGATGGTGTCGAGCAGCCCGTCCAGAGAGTCCAGCCAGCCGGGGGAGAAGCGGTTCTCGTCGTCCCCGAGGTCGACCGTCCAGAGGGGTCCGTCCTGGGTGAGCGTGGGCATGTGTCTCCTTCCGTCCAGCGTAGGGCATCAGAGCCTTCGCTCCAGAACGCGCGCGGCGAAGACGTTCCACGGCCGAGCGCGAAGGTCGGCTCGCGGCCGGTCCCGGGTCACGAAGCGCGTCGGGCGCAGGCGGCTGCGGCCTCCCGCAGGGCCAGCTCGCGCGGATCGGACACCAGGTAGTAGTCCATCCGGTTCATGGCGTAGCAGAAGCCGAGGCCGAGCTGGGGGTCGGCGAAGCCGAAGGAGCCGCCTGCCCCCGGCGTGCCGAAGGCGGCGGGGGAGCCGAACTTGAAGCCCCGCCAGGGCTTGCAGTAGCCGAGGGAGAACCGTGACTCCAGGCGCAAGACCCGGTCCATCCGGCCCAGCCTCGAGGGTGGGCGCGTCGAGCCGAGGCGGGGCGAACCGACGGCGAGGTCTCCGTAGGCCGGTGCGACGCTGCGCGCCGTCCCGATGCCGTTCGAGGCCGGTAGCTCGATGCGCATCATCGTGCGGTCGTGCTCAACGAGGCGGTCCGCGCCGCGAAGCAGGTCGCGACGCCTGTGTCAGCCCCGGCCAAGAGGGCACCCGCACCTTCCTCGGGGTGTCCTCACGCGGCAGGTGACAGGGGCTATCTTGGGCGCCAGCGCTTCCAGTGGGCGGTCGCGGCGGCCCGGACCTTGCCGTCCCACAACAGCTCGACCTCCGCGGTCATCTCGGCCTCCATGGCGATGGTCGCCTCAGCCCGAAGCCCGCTCGGCTCGGCTTGGCTAGCGGGCTCGGCCGCAGGTAGCGGACTTCGAGCCCGGCCGTGACGTACGACAGGTCGGCACCCGGCAGGGGCGGCCAGCCGCGGCGTTCCGCCTCCGGCATCACCGCCGCCGCACTGTGGCAGTCCAGGACGGTGGAGATGATCCCGCCGTTGAGGTAGCCGAGGCCGTTGTCGTGCTCGGGCCACGGCTCGAACACGGCCGTCACGACCCCGTCGCCGGGATAGCTGCGCAACCGCAGCCCTTTGGGGTTGCTGCGACCGCACCCGAAGCAGGGCAGGTCCGGGTACAGCCGCTCCCGGATGCTCAGTCCCTGATCGGCCCCGCCATCGGCGGGCTGCGGCACGGCGTCCGTCATGACCCCAAGCTACGAAAGGATGGGGCGGTGGGGCTCAGCGTCAGCGCCGACTCCGCCGCCGTCGTCGTGGCGCTGGCCGCGCTCGGGTTCTGGGCGTACTGCCTGTACGACTTCGCCCGGACCGACGAGCGGTACATGCGCACGTTCTCAAGGCCGGTCTGGGTGCTGCTCTTGGTCTTTGCCAGCATCTTCGGCGCACTGCTCTGGCTGGCCAACGGTCGGCCGCAGCGTCGCTAGGCTCTCCGGCCCGCCCCGTGGGCCGCGAGCACGTCGCGGATCCCGTGTCCGTCCCGGCTCAGACCCGGCACAGGACCTCCCCGTGCAAGATTGCCAGCCACCCGTCCGGCGCCTGCGCCCAGCGCAACCACCCGTCGGCGAGCCGTTCGAGATCCGGCCGGGACACCAGCCCCTCAGCCACGGCTTGCTCCCCGAACGACGAGGCGAGCAGCCGGTCGGCCCACGCGCCGCCCCACCAGGCCCGGTCGGCGCCGTCGGCGTAGCACCAGGCGGAGGCACTGGGAGTGATCGTGCGGAATCCGGCCTGCTGCGCCCAGCCGAGCAGCCGCCGACCAGCATCCGGCTCACCGCCGTTGTGCCGGGCCACCCGCTCGTACAGCGCGAGCCACTCATCGAGCTCCGGGACCTCGGGGAACCAGGTGAAGGCCGCGTAGTCGGCGTCCCGGGCGGCGACGACGCCGCCCGGGCGGCACACCCGCCGCATCTCGCGGAGCGCAACGACGGGGTCACTGACGTGCTGGAGCACCTGGTGGGCATGGACGACGTCGAAGGAGCCGTCCCGGAAGGGGAGTCGCTCGCCACGGGCCGCCGCCACGGCCACGTCGGCACCGGACCTGGCGCAGGTCGACCGGGTCCGGCCCAGGATCGACTCGGCGCTGTCCACCGCGACGACTCGTCCGGGTGCCACCAGGCCTGCGAGGTCTGCGGTGATGGTCCCCGGGCCGCACCCGAGGTCGAGCACCACCAGCCCCGGGTGAAGCGACGGGAGCAGGTAGCCGGCCGAGTTCTCGGCCGTGCGCCAGGTATGGGAGCGAAGGACCGGCTCGGCGTGGCCATGGGTGTAGCGGGGCTGAGCGGGGGGCTGGGCAGCCATCGCCCGAACCTACGTGGGTGCCGGTCCGAACGCGCCTCGGGTCAGCCGATCGGGGCGGCCAGCGAGCCGGGGACCAGCCCCGGGTTCATGTGCTCGGTCACGTCCAGCGCCAGGCCGTCGAGCTCGGCGGCCGTGCTCGACCAGCCGCACTGGCAGGTGACCCGGTTCAGCCCGGTCGTCGTCTGGGTGAGCGGGCCGGTCCGGTGATCATTCTTCGACGTCATGGTGGCTACCTGCTGGCTCGTTCGTCGAGGAGACGGGCTCGTTGCCGCCTCCGGTAAGTGGTCGACCGCTGATGGTACGCACAGGGCAAACTGATCACGCGGGAGGAGGCCCCGGCGGGTCTAGTCGAGCGCGACGACGGCTTGGGCGAACTGCGCCGCGTACAGCCGGGCGTAGGCGCCGCCGGCGCTGATCAGCTGCTCATGGCTGCCCTGTTCGACGATCCGCCCGGACTCCATGACGAGGATCACGTCCGCGTCCCGGATCGTCGACAGCCGGTGCGCGATGACGAAGCTGGTGCGCCCGCTGCGCAGCGAGCTCATGGCCCGCTGGATCAGTACCTCGGTCCGGGTGTCGACCGAGCTGGTGGCCTCGTCCAGGATCAGGATGGCCGGGTCGGAGAGGAACGCCCGCGCGATGGTCAGCAGCTGCTTCTCACCGGCGCTGACGTTGGTCGCCTCCTCGTCGATGACCGTGTCGTAGCCGTCCGGCAGGGTACGCACGAACCGGTCCACGTGAGTGGCCTGAGCGGCCCGCATGAGGTCGTCGTGGGTGGCGCCGTCCGCCCCGTAGGCGATGTTCTCCGCGATGGTGCCGCCGAACAGCCAGGTGTCCTGAAGCACCATTCCCATGGTGGACCGCAGGTCGTCCCTGGTCATGGCGGCGATGTCGACCCCGTCGAGGGTGATCCGCCCGGAGTCCACCTCATAGAACCGCATCAGCAAGTTGACCAGGGTGGTCTTGCCGGCGCCGGTCGGTCCGACGATCGCCACCGTCCGACCCGGCTCGACGGCCAGCGACATGTCCTCGATGAGCGGCTGCGCCGGGTCGTAGGCGAAGTTCACGTGCTCGAACGCCACCCGGCCCAGGACCTGCGCGGGCCGGGCCGGCGTGACCGGGTCGGGGCTCTGCTCCGGGGCGTCCAGCAGCTCGAAGACCCGCTCCGCGGACGCCACGCCGGACTGCAGCAGGTTGGCCATGCTGGCGATCTGGGAGATCGGCTGGCTGAACTGGCGGCTGTACTGGATGAACGCCTGCACGTCACCGATCGACATCGCACCGGAGGCCACCCGCAGGCCTCCCACGACGGCCACCAGCACGTAGCCGACGTTGCCGATGAACGTCATGGCCGGCTGGATCGTCCCGGAGATGAACTGGGCCCGGAAGCTCGACCCGTACAGCGCCTCGTTGAGCCCGCGGAACGTCTCCGCCGACTCGTGCTCGCGGCCGAACGCCTTGACCAGGGAGTGCCCGGAGTACATCTCCTCGATGTGGCCGTTGAGCTGTCCCGTGGTGGACCACTGGGCGACGAACTGCGGTTGGGCGCGCTTGCCGATCACGGTGGCGAGCAGTACGGACGCGGGCACGGTGACCAGCGCGACCAGCGCCAGCAGCGGTGAGATCACGAACATCATCACCAACACCCCGACGACGGTCAGCACCGAGGTGACCAGCTGGCTCATCGTCTGCTGCAGCGTCGTCGCGATGTTGTCGATGTCGTTCGTCACGCGGCTGAGCACCTCGCCGCGTTGCTGGCCGTCGAAGTACTTCAGCGGCAGCCGGGCCAGCTTGGCCTCGACGTCCTCGCGCAGCCGGTACACCGTGCGCTGCACCACGCCCGCGGTCAGCCGGCCCTGGAACAGGGCGAACACGGAGGCGGAGACGTAGACCAGCAGTGCCACCATCAGCACCCGGCCGACCGCGGTGAAGTCGATGCCCTGCCCTGGAACGAAGTTGATCGAGGCCAGCATGTCCGCGAGCGTGGTCTCGCCGGCACTGCGCAGCTGGCCCACCGCCTGGTCCTTCGTAACCCCGGCCGGGATGCGTCGGCCGACCACGCCGGTGAAGATCAGGTCGGTGGCCCGGCCCAGGATCTTGGGCCCGAGCACGTTCAGCGCGACGCTGATGACACCGAGGGCGAGGAGGCTGAGGACCACGGGCCGCTCGGGGCCCAGCATGCGCAGCAGCCGACGGCTGGAGCCGCGGAAGTCCATGGACTTCTCCACCGGGCCGCCGCCGCCCATCCAGTGACCGGGGCCGCGTGCTGGCAGGGGCCGGCGCTCGACGGTGCCGGCGGTGCTCACGCAGCCTCCTGCTCGGTCAGCTGGGACAGCACGATCTCGCGATAGGTCGCGTTGTCGGCCATCAGCTCGCGGTGAGTGCCGGTTCCCACGACGGTGCCCTCGTCGAGCACGACGATGTGGTCGGCGCCCCGGATCGTGCTGACCCGCTGCGCCACGATGACGACCGTGGCGTCCGCGGTCTCCTCGGCCAGGGCGGCGCGCAGGGCGGCGTCCGTGGCGTAGTCGAGCGCGGAGAAGGAGTCGTCGAACAGGTAGATCTCCGGACGGCGGACCAGCACTCGGGCGATAGCGAGCCGCTGTCGCTGCCCACCCGAGACGTTGCCGCCCCCCTGGGCGATCGGCGCCTCGAGCCCCCCGGGCATCTGCTCGACGAACTCGCGGGCCTGGGCCACCTCCAGTGCGTGCCACAGCTCCTCGTCGCTGGCGTCCGGGCGGCCGTACCGCAGGTTCGAGGCCACCGTGCCCGAGAACAGGTAGGGCTTCTGCGGCACGAGTCCCACCGTCCGGGAAAGCAGCGCGGGGTCGAGCTGTCGGACATCGACGCCGTCGACGAGGACCGATCCTGCGGTTGCGTCGAACAGCCGCGGGATCAGGTTGAGCAGCGTGGTCTTGCCGCTGCCCGTGCTGCCGATCACCGCCGTGGTCTCACCCGGTCGGGCGAGCATCGACACGTCCCTGACCACCGGCGCCTGCGCGCCGGGGTAGTGGAAGCCGGCCCCGCGCAGCTCGAGGTAGCCGTGCTGGGGCAGCTCGGTGACCGGCTCGGCCGCCAGGACGACGCTCGACTCGGTGCTGAGCACCTCCTCGATGCGCTCGGCGGAGACCTCGGCCCGCGGGACCATCACGAACATGAAGGTGGCCATCATGACGGCCATCAGGATCTGCATGAGGTAGCTCAGGAACGCCGTGAGCGCCCCGATCTGCATGGCCCCGCTGTCGATGCGGTGGGCGCCGAACCACAGCACGGCCACGCTGGACACGTTGATGACGAGCAGCACGCTCGGGAACATCAGCGCCATCAGCCGCCCGACGCCGAGCGAGACGGTCATCAGCTGGTCGTTGGCCCCGGCGAAGCGCTCCTGCTCGTGCTCGTCCCGGACGAACGCCCGGATCACCCGGATGCCGGTGATCTGCTCGCGCAGCAGCCGGTTCACCAGGTCGATGCGGTCCTGCATCTTGCGGAACAGCGGCCGCATCCGGCTCACGATGGCCACGACGATGACGATCAGCACCGGGACGACGACGAGCAGCAGCCCGGAAAGGGGGATGTCCTGCCGCATCGCCATGATCACGCCGCCGACGCCCATGATCGGCGCCGCGACCATGAGCGTGAACGTCATCAGGGCCAGCATCTGGACCTGCTGCACGTCGTTCGTCGTCCGGGTGATCAGGGACGGGGCCCCGAAGTGGCCGACCTCCCGGGCCGAGAACGACTGGACCTGGTCGAACACCGCACCCCGGACGTCGCGGCCGAGCGCCATCGCCACCTTGGCGCCGAGGTAGACCGCCGCCATCGCGCAGGCCACCTGGAAGACGGTGATGACCAGCATGAGGGCACCGACCCGGACGATGTAGCCGGTGTCGCCCTTGACCACGCCGTTGTCGATGATGTCCGCGTTGAGCGTGGGCAGGTACAGCGTGGCGAGGGTCTGCAGGAACTGCAGCAGCATCACCACTGCGACCGTCCTCGCATAGGGACGCAGGAAGGTGCGGAGCAGGCGCACGAGCACGCGGTAAGCCTAGGCCAGCCACGCCGTGCGTCCACCGGCCCGCTAGGCACCCCGGATGGCTCATGGCCCCGGCCCCGGCTGCCGATAGAGAGGACAACGGGGGCCCGGCGTTGTGCGCCGTGGCCCTTCGACGTGCTGGGGGAGGGGGTCTCGCATCGTGTTGGGGGGACAGCGGCGCGCGGCCGGGCGCGGGACCCGCGTTGTCGCGCGGCTGGGCAGCCTCACCTGGGCCTGGGTCTTCGCCGGGGTCTTCGGCGGCCTGGCCCTGCGCGGCGAGGCACAAAGCGATGTCGGCCGCTCGTACCTGCTGGTCATCCTCACCGGCTTCTTCCTCACGGCCATCGCGCGACTCGGTGCCGTGGGCGCAGTCTGGAGCCAGCGCCGGCTCGCCGCGCTGGTTCTGGCGACAGCGATGCTCGCGTGGGCCGCCGGCTCCGCCGTCCTGACCGCGTCCGGGTTGGCCAACGTCCACACCTCGTTCCCGGCGCCTGGCGAGTGGCTGTTCCTGATCTTCTATCTCGCGGTGGCCGGATACGTCTTCCTCGACGCCGACCGCCCGCCGTCCACGGCGCTCAGCGCCTGGCTGGACGCGGCCGTGGTCACCGGTGGCGTCGCCTGCCTGGCCGGCGCCCTGCTGCTGGTGCCGATGACGGCGACCTTCGGCCCCAAGGGCCTGCCCCTCATGCTGGCGCTGATGTACCCGCTGCTCGACCTGATGCTGGCCCTGGTGGTCGTGGCCCAGGCGGTGCTGCGGGCCCGCCGCTGGGACCCTTCGACGCTGCTCCTCGCGGTCGGGTTCGTGCTGCTCGCGGTCGCCGACTCCAGCATCGTGCTGAACCTCAGCTCGGGCGGCTACGACTTCACCCTGCTGCTCGACGTGACCTACGGGCTGGCCTTCGCGCTGGTGGCGACGTCGGCCTGCCGGGTCCCACGGGTGGGCAGCCTCCCGTCGGCCGCAGGGACGGGGAGCAAGATCCTGCTCAGCGCGGTGTCCGTGGCCTTGCTCTCCCTCGTGCTGCGGCCAGACGGAGCGCTCGGCTGGTACGTGACGATCCTCGCTGTGGCCACCCTGCTGGCCGCCGGGGCACGCATGGCGCTGGCCCTGCGGGAGGCGCACGGCGCCGCGGAGGCCCAGCAGCTCTCGCTCACCGACGACCTGACCGGCCTGCCGAACCGGCGGGCGGTCCTCGCCCAGATCGACGCCGCGATCAAGGCGGACCGGGTGTTGGCGCTCATGCTCATCGACCTCGACGGGTTCAAGGACGTCAACGACACCTTCGGCCACGTCTCTGGCGACGCCGTCCTGCGGTTGTCCGGGCAGCGGATGCGAGCCGCCCTGCCCCGGCACGTCCAGGTGGGTCGACTGGGTGGCGACGAGTTCGCGATCCTCGTCGAGCAGGACGACCCGGTTCAGCTGCTCGAGACGGCGAACGCGCTGCGCGCGGTCCTGTCCAAGCCGACGATGGTCGAGGACCTGGAGCTCGCCGTCGGGGCCTCGATCGGGATCACGGTGCGCGAGAGGGGTGACCGGGTCAGCCCAGACCTGCTCCGCAGAGCCGACGTGGCCATGTACCAGGCCAAGATCAGTCGTGCTGGCGCGCTGCTCTACGACCACGGTAGCGACGGCTCCTCGCGCAAGCGGCTGCGCCTGGCCGAGGAGCTGCGGCGCGCCCTGCAGGGCGACGAGCTCACGGTGCACTACCAGCCGCAGGTGGAGGCAGCCACCCAGCGGGTGCTGGGGGTCGAGGCACTGGTCCGCTGGCAGCACCCGCAGCACGGTCTCGTGCTACCGGCCATCTTCCTTCCGGTGGCCAGACAGACCGGGCTCATGCTGGCAATCTCCGAGATCGTCCTGCAGCAGCTGGTCGACGACGCTCGCCGCTGGGAGGCCAGCGGGCTGTCGCTGCGGCTGTCCATGAACGTCGCCCCGCCGGAGCTGCTCGGAGGGCTGTTCCTGCCCCGCCTGTTCGACGTCGTCCAGGCCTCTGGCCTGGCTCCGGACACCTTCATCCTGGAAGTGACCGAGGATTCCTTCCTCGCCGACCCGCAGCGAGCCCGGCAGATCCTGGACGACGTCCGGGCCGTAGGGGTACAGCTGTCCATCGACGACTACGGGACTGGGTTCTCCTCCCTAGCCTACGTGCGCGACCTGCCGGTTCAGGAGCTGAAGATGGACCGGTCGTTCGTGTCCACCATCTGCCGTGACCGTCGCAGCCGCATGATCGTCGCGTCCACGAACCAGATGGCGCACGCCCTGGGCATGCGGCTGGTGGCGGAGGGCGTCGAGGACGCCGCGACGGCCGCGGAGCTGGTGGCGATCGGCGTCGACTCGATGCAGGGCTTCCACCTGGCCCGACCGATGCCCGCGTCCGAGGTGGAGCCGTGGGTCCGCCGCTGGTCCGCAGGGCGCTTGGGCGACTACGCGTCGCTGCCGCTGCGCCCCGGCGTGGCCTGAGCCCGCACCGGGAGGCCGGGCAGCTGGATGACCAGGTCGCGCTCGCGCAGCCGGAACGCGTCGTCGCCGGGCACCTCGATGCCGTCCAGGCCGATGCCCAGGCCAACCAGCCGGTAGGCGTCCGGGTTGGCCCGACGCTGGCCGTCGACCATCTTGGCGCAGTCGCCGTAGACGGGGGTGCTCGCGGGAGAGCCCAGGTAGGGCGCCGACCTCGTCCCCGGGATCGGGTGCATGTAGACGCCGAGGGCGTCCATCAGCCCCTTGACCTTGTCATCCATGATCGACACCGCGTGCCGCACCCGGTTGACGCGCTGCACCTTGACCAGCCCGTGGTACAGCGCGACGGACGCCAGCATCCCCTCCGCCCCCAGCCCAGTGCGCACGCCGACGGTGGCGATGTCCCACGTGGTGGCGGGCTGGAGCCCGGCGGCGGCTGCCGCCCGCTCGCCGTCGACGTTCCACGGGTCGGCGCCGATGTCCGCCAGCGTCTTCAGCCCGAGCGGCCCCGGGGTGATCAGCCGGCAGGCCGCGATGACCTGGCCGTCGTCGTCGGCCAGTGCGAGGAAGGTGGAGTGGTCGGCGTAGGGCCCGTACTCGTCGTCGAGCTGGGCGCGGGTGTTCCCGTACCACTGGAGGAAGACCGCTGCCTCGCACTCCAGCGCGGCGTCGAGCAGCGAGCCGCGGACGTCGAAGCGGAGGTGCAGCAGGCCTGGCCGGGCCATGGGTTCTCCCTTCGTCCTTCCCCCGTCCAGGTCGAGCCGCCACTGTACTGGCTGCCGTCCGGGAATCCTCAGCGGGGCACGCCGGGCGGGACGGGGCGTCGTAGGTTGGCCCGGTGCGGACGGAGCGAGAGATCACCGACCCGGTGGACCTGTGCACCCCCGACGGCCGCCTCAACCCGGCCGCGGTCGGCTGGACGAGGGTCCCGCTCCACACGGCGAACCTGCGCGGGTGGGGTCGGACCAAGCGCTGGGAGTACTGGGGGATCGTTACCCCGACGCACGTGGTGGGCCTGACCGTGTCCTCCCTCGACTACGCGGGCGTGCACGGGCTGTACGTCCTCGACCGGACCACCGCCGCCGAGATCGTGCGGGACGTCGTGGTGCCGTTCGCCCGCGGGGTCGTGCTGCCCACGCGCAGTGCCGGGGGACCGGCCAGGGCTCGCGCCAAGGACTTGACCATCGACCTGGACGAGACCAGCGAGGGGACCCGGCTGCGGGCCAGCGCACCCGGCGTCGAGGTCGACGTCCTGGCGCATCGGCCGGACGGCCACGAGTCGCTCGGTGTGGTGGTGCCGTGGAGCCGCCGGCTGTTCCAGTACGCGGTGAAGGACGTCGCCCGGCCCGCCTCCGGGCGCCTAGTCGTGCACGGCGTCACCCACCCGCTCGCCGCGGACTCGTCGTTCGCGGTCCTGGACCACGGCCGTGGGCGGTGGCCGTACTCGATCACCTGGAACTGGGGGGCCGGCTACGGCCAGGTGGCCGGGGGTGCGGTCGGCATCCAGATCGGCGGGAAGTGGACCGACGGGACCGGGTCGACCGAGAACGGCCTGTTCGTGGACGGTCGGCTGCACAAGATCAGCGACGAGCTGCGGTGGGACTACGACCGCAGCGAATGGAAACGACCGTGGTCGATCACCGGGCAGCGCCTCGACCTGCGTTTCGACCCCTTCCACGAGCGGGTCGCGCGCACCAACCTCGCCGTGGTGGCCGCCGAGACCCATCAGTGCTTCGGCCACTACACCGGGTGGGCCTCGACCGACGACGGCGAGCGGGTGTCGCTGGACGGAGTCGTTGGCTGGGCGGAGGAGGCCCGCAACCGCTGGTAGAGCGGCAGGATGCTGTCGTGCTGCACCTGCGCATCTACGCACCGGCGTCCCAGCGGGAGGCGGTGGCCGCCGTCCTGCGCGACCATCCCGCGGTGAGCAGCCTCGCGGTGCTCGTGGACGCCTCCGTACGGCCGCCGGGCGACGTGATCCTCGCGGACGTCGCCCGCGAGGCGGCCAACGACGTCATCGACCGGGTGCGGGCCACCGGGGTGCAGGCCGAGGGCGCCATCCAGATCGAGCCGGTCCGCACCTGGATCTCGCGGGAGGGACTGGACGCCGAACGCAGGACGCCGGGCAGCAGCGCCGACGCGGTGGTCTGGGCCGATGTCGTGCAGCGCGCCTACGAGGACTCCGAGTTGACCTGGTCCTACGTGAGCTTCATGCTGCTGGCCACCCTGCTGGCCAGCATCGCGATCGTCCTGGACTCCCCGGTCCTGCTCGTCGGCGCCATGGTGCTCGGGCCCGAGTTCGGGGCCATCGCCGCGCTGGGACTGGCCCTCGTACGGCGTCGCCGTCGACTGTTCTCGCTGGCCCTGCGGACCGTCGTCGTGGGCTTCGCGTCCTCCATCGTGGCGACCACCCTGTTGGTGCTCGTCGGGAGGTGGCTGGGCTGGATCGTCCGCGACGACGTTGCCGGGCTTCGGCCGAGTACCGCCTTCATCTACCAGCCCGGCCGGTGGTCGCTCGTTGTCGCCGTGATCGCCGGCGCGGCCGGCGTCCTGTCCCTGACGTCTGCTCGCACGACCGGGCTGGTGGGCGTCTTCGTCTCGGTGACCACCGTCCCGGCTGCCGGGAACGTGGCCCTGGGCCTCGCTTTCGGGGTCCGGGAGGAGGTCTGGGGCAGCACCCTGCAGCTGCTCATCAACATCACCGGGATGGCGATCGCCGGGTGGGCCACCCTGGCCGTCCAGTCGGCCGTGTGGGGAGCGGCGAACCGCCGACATCGCCGTTAGCGGGCCAGGAAGTGCCAGCCCAGCCACCACCACCAGCCGAACACGAGCACCTTGCCGGAGGTGCTGGTCATCGCCGCGGTGAGCGGCTCTCCGAGCCGCACCGGCCGCCCGGCGAGGACGACGAAGCCAAGCTCGGCGAGCTGCCGGCGGTCACGGGTTCGTCACCGAGGTGCTCCGGCTACACTGCCGCAGCCAGCCGCCGCCGGCCAGCGGGCCATCAGCCCCGCCGCGAGCAGCCCGATCCCGACCCCGCTCGCCGTGCGTGCCCGGGGGCCCATCCCGTCGTTGTCCTGGCCGAGCCGTCATGAAACGGCAATGTCGCCAGCCGGGTGACCGTCATCTGGCGGGGGAAGGGTGAGCCCAGGAGTGCCGCCGAGACGGGGAGGGACACCCGGATGGACACCAGGCCCGAGGTCAGTGAGCTGTACGCGACGGCGCGGGGGCTGTGGCTGAGCGATCAACTGACCTCCCGGCGGCTGGCCGAGGAGTCCGGTCACCGCGAGGACCTGCTCACCGGGCTGGCCGAGCACGCCGAGGACGTCTACCTCAACGACCAGATCTTCCTGGCCGGTGAGATCGCGGGACTGGCCCGCACCGCGTTGGTGGCGCGGTCCGATCCGCTGTACTGAGGTCACGCCGGGCCGGAACGGATGACGCCCCGTCGTCACCGCTTGAAGCGGTGACGACGGGGCGTCGTTGTCGGTGGCCGCCCCCTCCGGTGGCCCCGACCGGTTCCGCATCGGACTGCCCCTCAGCTGCCGATGCGCGCCGTTCGGGGAGGAGACGTGCCATCGGGGCGGCCATGACGCGGTGTGCGGCGGCGTCACCCGTCCAGCCCAATCCGGGCACCGTGGCGGTCCGGCCTGGGCCGGGACTTCCGGCTCAGGCCCCTGCCGGGGCCGCGGCCTAGCGTGGAGACATGGCTACCACTCCGCTCGCCCATGCGGACCGCGAACGGCTCGCCCGGCGGGGGTTGGCCCTGATCGAGGACCGGCCCAGCGACTTCACCCTGCTGTCCGTCCAGTGCACCCACGGCCACCACCTGGCCACCGTGTACCGGACCGCTGACGGCCCGGTGTACCAGTCGACATCGCTCGGGCACAGCCACAGCCACGGTGACCGCGACCGCTACGACGGCGCCCACCACGGCGACGTGACGCCCCCGTGGGTGGACCTGCTGCAGGTGGCAGCGTCGGCCGCGGTGGACGATGGGCTGCCGGCCTGGTGCGAGTGCGGGGCCCGCACGCTCTCGCGCGCCCAGCTGATCCAGTGGATCGCGGACGGCGAGCACCGCGTCAACCTGGACTGACCGGCTCGGCCCGCACGAGCTCCTGGAAGTAGCGGTAGGACCGCTTCGGCACCCGCCGCAGCGTGCCCGGGTGCACGGCGACCAGCCCGAACAGCTGGGTGTACCCCTCGCCCCACTCGAAGTTGTCCATGAGGCTCCACGCGACGTAGCCGCGCACGTCCGCGCCCTCGGCCTGCGCCTGCCGCACCGCGGCGATGTGGTCGCGCAGGTAGGCCACCCGGTCGTCGTCCACCACGCTGCCGTCGTCCGCCCTGGCCGTGTCCGGGTAGGCCACGCCGTTCTCGGTCACCATGAGCGGGACCCCGGCAGCCTCGCGGGAGAGGTCGACGAGCAGGCTGCGCAAGCTGTCCGGGTGGACCTCCCAGCCCATCGTCGTGAGCGGCGGCCGCGGCCGGAACGAGCAGGCCGGGGCGCCCGGGTAGGCGTCGGTGGCCTGGCCGACGCTGGCGTGGGCGTCCGGCTGGGGCAGCCCGACCCGGAACGGCGTGTAGTAGTTGACGCCCATCCAGTCCAGCGGGGCGGCGATCGTGGCCAGGTCGCCGTCCCGGACCAGGGCCGGGTCGGCGAGCTCCGGCACCCGGGCGACCAGCGCCGCCGGGTAGTGGCCGTGCAGCAGCGCGTCCAGCCACAACCGGTTCTGGACCAGGTCGACGACCTGCGCGGCCTCCTCGGCCCCCGGCTGGTCCACGTAGGCCGGGGACAGGTTGAGCACGATGCCGACCTCGAGCCCCGGGTCGGCGGCACGCAGCGCCCGTGCGGCCAGGCCGTGGCCGAGCAGCAGGTGGTGGGCGGCTGCGTAGGCGGCCGCGGGCTCCCGTCGTCCGGGGGCGTGCACTCCCGCGGCGTAGCCGAGGAAGGCCGCGCACCACGGCTCGTTGTGGGTCGTCCAGGTGCCGACCCGGTCACCGAGCCGGTCATGGACGAGGGCGGCGTAGTCGGCGAACCGGTCGGCGGTGTCCCGGTTCGGCCAGCCGCCGGCGTCCTCGAGCGGCTGCGGGAGGTCCCAGTGGTACAGGGTGAGCAGCGGGGTGACGCCGCGGCCGAGCAGCCCGTCGACGAGCCGCTCGTAGTAGTCCAGCCCGGCGGCGTTGACCGGGCCCCGGCCGGCCGGCTGCACCCGCGGCCAGGCCACCGAGAACCGGTACAGCGGCACCCCGAGGTCGGAGATCACCGCCAGGTCGTCGTCCAGCCGGCGGTAGGAGTCGCAGGCCACCGACCCATCGGTGCCGTCGGCAACCGCGCCGGGGGTCGCGGCGAAGGTGTCCCAGATGGAGCGGCCGCGGCCGTCGACGTCCACGGCGCCCTCGATCTGGTACGACGAGGTCGCAACGCCGAAGGCGAGGTGGTCGTTGGTCAGGTCCCGGATGCGCAGCATGGCCCTACGCTACGACCGACGGGTCCCTGGCCACGGCCAGCGCGGTGAGCGCGAGCGCCATGGCGCCCTCGAGCATGGTGCGGTCGCCCGGCTCGGTGACGCAGTGGGCCGCGAACTCGTGCTGGTGGTTGACCGCGGGCCACGAGTGCACCGCCAGCTCGGCGTGCACCCCGGGCACCAGCTGGGCGACGTTGCCGAAGTCGGTGGAGCCGCTGATCGGCTCGCCGCCGGGATCGGGGGTGTAGGGCCGGCCGATCGCCGCGCAGGCCGCGCTGAACGTCGCGGACAGGCCCGGGTGCACGGCCAGCGGCTCGTAGACGTGGCCCATCCGCTCGATCGTCACCGTGGTGAAGGTCGCCGTGGCCGCCCCCTCGAGGCAGGCCCGGACCCGGTCGCGCAGGTCCTCGAGGTCCGCGGCGTCGACGGCGCGCAGATAGAAGACCGCCTCGGCCCGCTCCGGGACGATGTTCGGCGCGGCCCCGCCGTCGGTGATGATCCCGTGCACCTGCTGCAGCGGGCGCAGGTGCTGGCGCAGCATGGCGATCGCCTGGTAGCCCTGCACCACGCCGTCCAGCGCGTTGCGGCCGAGCTCGGGGGAGGCGCTGGCGTGCGAGGCTTGGCCGCGGTAGGTGACCTTCCACTCCTCGATGGCCAGGCCGCGCGGGGCGTGCAGGTCGAACGGCGCCGGATGCACCATGATCGCGGCGTCCACGCCGTCGAAGGCTCCGGCGTCGATCAGGTCCACCTTGCCGCCGCCGGACTCCTCGGCCGGGGTGCCCAGGACGGTCACCCGCAGGCCGGCGTCCGCGGCGAGGGCGGCCAGCGCGATCCCGGCGCCGACGGCGGACGCCGCGATGATGTTGTGGCCGCAGGCGTGCCCGACCTCGGGGAGGGCGTCGTACTCGGCGCACACGACGACGTGCGGACCGGACGTGCCGGTCCTGGCCGCGAACGCCGTCGGCTGGCCGTACGCGCCGCGTTCCACGGCGAACCCGTGGGCCTCGAGCAGGTCGGCGCAGCGCGCCGCCGACCGGTGCTCGACGTAGGCCAGCTCGGGGTCGGCGGCGAGGGCGTGGGAGAGCTCGACCAGCTCGGGAGCGGCCCGGTCGACCAGCTGGCGGACCTGCTCGACGGTGCGCGGCTCGGGGGGCGCGGCGGCAACGGTCATGGCGGCATCCTCGCTGGTAGCCCGGGGCCGTGGGGAGCCGGGTGGCCGAGGGTTCCCAGGGCGGCCGGGATGAGGCACAATGAGCCACGCGTGCCGGGTGTGACTCCTGGGATCGGCGAGACCGCTGGGGAAGGCGACTCTCGAGCCGACCGATCAGGAGGAGGATCCGGTGTCCCGTGGCGTGTTGTTCGTGCACTCAGCCACTGCCGCGCTGAGCCCGCATGTCGAGTGGGCGGTGGCCGGCGTCCTCGGCCGTCCGGCCTCCCTCGAGTGGATCCCGCAGCCGGCGTTCCCCGGCAGCTGGCGGGCCGAGCTGTCCTGGCAGGGCCAGGCCGGCACCGGGGCCAGGCTCGCGTCCGCCCTGCGCGGGTGGGAGCACCTGCGCTACGAGGTGACCGAGGAGCCCACCCCCGGCGTCGAGGGCGCGCGGTGGTCCTACACGCCGTCCCTGGGGATCTATCACGCGATCATCGGGGTGCACGGCGACGTGCTGGTGCCGGAGGACCGGCTGCGCGCCACGGTGGCCGCCGCGGTGGCCGAGGGGTGCCCGCTGGAGCAGGAGATCGCCCGGCTGCTCGGTCAGCCGTGGGACGACGAGCTGGAGACGTTCCGGTGGGCCGGGGAGGGCGCCCCGGTCCGCTGGCTGCACCAGGTCACCGGCTAGCCGCTGCGAGGTAGCTACAGGGGGATGTTGCCGTGCGCACCGCGGACGGCGGGCGCCGCGGCGATGGCGGCGGCGACCGCTGAGCGGGTCGTCCCCGGGGCGATGACCTCGTCGATCACACCGAGCGCCATGGCCCGGTCCAGGCCGCCGGCCAACAGCTCGTGCTCCTCGGCCAGCTCGACCTCGAGCTGGGCCCGCAGGTCGTCGGGGGCCTCGGCCAGCCGGCGCCGGTGCAGCACCCGCACGGCGGCCACCGAGCCCATGACGGCCACCGTGGCGCCGTCCCAGGCGAACACCCGGGTCGCGCCCAGCGCCCTGGCGTTCATCGCGATGTACGCACCGCCGTAGGCCTTGCGGGTCACCACGGTCACGCGCGGCACCACGCACTCGGCGAAGGCGTGCAGCAGCTTGGCGCCGCGGCGGACCACGCCGTCCCACTCCTGGCCGACGCCGGGCAGGTAGCCGGGCACGTCGACGAGCACGACGAGCGGCACCCCGAGCGCGTCGCACATGCGCACGAACCGGGCGGCCTTCTCGGCGGAGGAAGAGTCCAGGCAGCCGCCCAGCCGCAGCGGGTTGTTGGCCACGACACCGACCGTGCGGCCGCCGAGGCGGCCCAGCGCGGTCACGATGTTCGGTGCCCAGCGCGGGTGCAGCTCGATGCCGGTGCCCTCGTCCAGCAGGCCGTCGACGAGCGGGTGGACGTCGTAGGCGCGCCGCGCGGACTCCGGCAGCAGACCGCCGAGGTCGGCATCCTCGACGGCGCCTAGGCTGCCCTGGTTGCCGAGCAGCGCGGCCAGCCGCCGCGCCTCGTCGAGGGCGCCCCGCTCGGTGTCGGCGACCACGTGGACGACGCCGCTGCGCCGTCCGTGCGGCTCGGGGCCGCCGAGGCGCTCCATGTCGACGTCCTCACCGGTGACCGAGCGGACGACGTCCGGGCCGGTGACGAACACCCGTCCGGCCGGGCCCATGATCACGATGTCAGTGAGCGCCGGGCCGTAGGCGCCGCCGCCCGCGGCGGCACCAAGCACCACCGAGATCTGCGGGATGCGGCCGGACGCCCGCGTCATGATCGCGAAGACCTCGCCGACGGCGTGCAGGGACAGCACGCCCTCCCGCAGCCGGGCCCCGCCGGTGTGCCACAGCCCGATGACCGGGACGTCGTCGGCCAGCGCCCTGGCGTACGCCGCCAGGATCACCTTGCAGCCGGCCGCGCCCATCGCGCCGCCCTGGATCAGCGGGTCCGAGGCGAACGCCACGGCCACCGAACCGTCGATGCGCCCGACCCCGGCCAGCATGCCGCTGTCGTCCTCGGCGGTGATCGAGGTGAACGACCCCGGGTCGAACAGGGCGGCCATCCGCACCCGTGGGCTGCGGGGGTCGGGCGCCGCGGCGGCGTCGGGTCGGGCTTCGGCGATGGTCACTCAGACGCTCCGCAGGACGAGGGCGACGTTGTGGCCGCCGAACCCGAACGAGTTGTTGAAGGCGGCCAGCTCGCCGCTGGGCAGCGGGCGTGGCCCGCCGTGGACCACGTCCAGGTGGACGTCGTCGTCCGGATCGTCGAGGTTGATCGTCGGTGGCGCCACCCGGTGCCGCAGCGCGAGCACCGTGGCCACCGACTCCAGCGCCCCGGCGGCGCCCAGCAGGTGCCCGGTCATCGACTTGGTGGCCGACACTGCGACCCGGTCGGTCGCGTCGCCGAGCACCACCCGGATGGCGGCGGCTTCGGCCACGTCGCCCTGCGGCGTCGACGTCGCGTGCGCGTTCAGGTGCACAATGTCGCCGGGGGCGGCGCCCGCGTCGTCCAGCGCCGCCCGCATGGCCCGGATCACGCCGTGGCCCTCCGGGTCCGGCTGCGCGATGTGGTGGCCGTCGGAGCTGATCCCGACGCCGGACACCTCGGCGTAGAGCCGCGCGCCGCGGGCCCGAGCGTGCTCCTCCGACTCCAGGACGAGCATGGCGGAGCCCTCACCGAAGACGAAGCCGTCGCGGCCCTTGTCGTAGGGGCGGGAGGCCCGCTGCGGCTCGTCGTTGCGCTTGGACAGCGCCATCATCGCGCTGAACGCGGCCAGCGGCAGCGGGTGGATGCAGGCCTCGGTGCCTCCGGCCACGACGATGTCGGCGCGGCCGCTGCGGATCATCTCGGTGGCGTAGGCGACCGCCTCGGCGCCGGATGCGCAGGCCGAGACCGGCGTGTGAACGCCGGCGCGCGCCCTGAGCTCCAGCCCCACGATCGCGGCCGGACCGTTGGGCATGAGCATCGGGATGGTGTGCGGGGAGACCCGGCGCGGGCCGTTCTCCCGCAGGTTGTCCCACTGGCCGAGCAGCGTGAGCGCGCCGCCGATGCCGGTGCCGATCACCGTGCCCAGCCGCTCCGGGTCGACGTCCGGGCTTCCGGCGTCGGCCCAGGCCTCGCGCGCAGCGATCAGCGCGAACTGCTGGGTGCGGTCGAGCTTGCGCGCCTCGACCCGGTCGAGCACCTCGGAGGGGTCGACCGCTGCCGATGCGGCGAACCGTACCGGCAGCTCGGCCGCCCACTCCTGGGTCAGCGTGCGGATGCCCGACCGGCCCGACAGCATGGCGTCCCAGGTCGAGGCGACATCGCCGCCGAGCGGCGTGGTCGCGCCCACCCCCGTGACGACGACGCGGCGGCCGGGACGCGGGCTCACGCCGCGCCGCCCGCCTTCTCGATGTAGGCGACCGCGTCACCCACGGTGGCCAGGCCCTTGACGTCGTCGTCCGGTATCTTGACGCCGAACCGCTCCTCGGCTGCGACGACGACCTCCACCATGGACAGCGAGTCGACGTCCAGGTCGTCGATGAAGTGCTTGTCCATCTGGACGTCGTCAGCGGGGACGCCGGCGACCTCGTTCACGATCTCGGCGAGGCCGGCGAGGATCTCCTGCTGGGTGGCCATGGGCATGTGCTCCTTCGTTGTTGTCGCGGACCGGTCGCGGGCGCGGCCGGGTCGTGCGGAGGGGCGTGGTGCGGGGCTAGGGAAGCGTGACCACCTGGGCCGCGAACGACAGCCCGGCGCCGTATCCGATGAGCAGCGCGGTGCCGCCGTGCGGCGCCGCACCGCTCTCGAGCAGCCGGTCCATGGCCAGGGGGATGGACGCCGCGGAGGTGTTGCCGGTGTCGACGATGTCGCGGGCCACCGCCACGGACTCGGGGATCTCCAGCCGCTTGACCATGGCGTCCACGATGCGCAGGTTCGCCTGGTGCGGGATGAAGGCGTCGAGGTCGGACACGGTGATCCCGGCGGCGTCCAGGGCCTGCTGGCAGACCGGGGTCATCGCGAAGACCGCCCAGCGGAACACCTGCGGCCCGTTCATCGCGAGCATCGGGAAGTGGTCCGTCGTGCCGTCGCGCAGCGCGTTCCACGGGGCGTCCTGGGTGATCGCCTCGTGCTGCGATCCGTCCGCGCCCCACACGACCGGGCCGATGCCGGGGATGTCCGACGGGCCCACCACGGCCGCACCAGCGCCGTCGCCGAAGATGAACGCGGTGCCGCGGTCGGTCGGGCTGACCATGTCGGTGAGCTTCTCGCAGCCGATGACGAGCACGTACTCGGCGGAGCCGCCGCGGATCATGTTGTCGGCGAGCGCGAGGCCGTGGGAGAAGCCGGCGCAGGCCGCCGAGATGTCGAAGGCAGCGGCGTTGGTCGCGCCGATCCGGTGGCCGACCATCGCGGCGGCGGACGGCGTCTGCCACAGGTGGGTCACAGTCGCGAGGACGATGCAGCCGATCTGCTCGGCGGCGATGCCCGAGCCGGCCAGCGCCTGCTCGGCGGCCGCCACGGACATGTCGACGACGTCCTCCTCGGGCGCAGCGTGGTGGCGGGTGACGATCCCGGACCGCTCCCGGATCCACTGGTCGGAGGAGTCGATGTGCTCACAGACCTCGTCGTTGGTGACCACCCGGGCCGGCCGGTAGGCGCCGACGCTCAGCATGCGGGAGAACGGGGCGCCCGGGCGGGGCGCGAGTGGGGTGCTCACACGCCCACCGCTTCGGGGTGCAGCCGGAGCAGCGGCTGGCCCGGGGCCACCGGGTCGCCGTCCTCGACGAGCCACTCGACCACGTGGCCGCCGTGCGGTGCGGAGACGACGTGCTCGTCGCGCAGGGTCACCACCGAGCCGACGACGGCGCCCGGCTGCAGCAGGTCGCCGCTGCCGTTGCGATGGAAGGTGCCCTTGGCGGGAGCCACGAGCAGCCGCCAGGTGGGGGAGTCGGACAACGGGTTGGAGGAGCCGTGCCGCTCGACCAGCGCGCGGGCCGCCGGCAGGTCGTCGGGGGTCTTCAGCGCGACGGTCTCCGCGCCGGGGATGGCCCGCCTGACCAGCCCGGTGAGGGTGCCGGCCGGTGGCACCTCGAGCACGCCGGTGACCCCGAGGTCGGCCATGGTCGCCATGCAGAGGTCCCAGCGGACGGGTGCGGCGACCTGGTTGACGATCCGGGCCAGCGCCTCGCGGCCGTGGTGGACCACCGAGCCGTCCCGGTTCGACAGCAGCCGGGTGCGCGGGTCGTGCGTGGTGACCGCGCCGGCCAGCCGGCCCAAGACGTCGACCGCGGGCGCCATGTGCTCGGTGTGGAACGCCCCGGCGACCTCCAGCGGGCGCAGCCGGGCGCCGTCGGGCGGGTCGGCCTGCAGGGCTGCGAGCTGCTCGAGGGTGCCGGCGGCGACGATCTGGCCGGCCCCGTTCTCGTTGGCCGCCGTCAGTCCGTGCTCGGCCAGCTTGGCCACCACGGTGTCCCGGTCGCCGCCGAGGACGGCGGTCATGCCGGTGGGCCGGGCGGCGGCCGCGTCGGCCATCGCGCGGCCGCGCTCGCGGACCAGGACCATGGCCTGCTCGGCGCTGATCACGTGGGCGCCGGCCGCGGCGGTGATCTCGCCGACCGAGTGCCCGGCACCGATGCCGACGACCCCGTAGGCCTCGGCCGGCACCGGGAACAGCTCGAGCAGCGCCACCAGTCCGGCGGCGACGATGAGCGGCTGGGCCACCGCGGTGTCGCGGATGGTCTCGGCCTCGGACTCGATGCCGTGGGCCGCGAGGTCCATGCCGGCGCAGGCGGACAGCCACTCCAGCCGGGCCCGGACCGTCGGCAGCTCGAGCCACGGGCTGAGGAAGCCGGGGGACTGGGCCCCCTGGCCGGGGGCGACGATGGCGAGCATCCGTCCAGCCTGGGCTACCGCTGGGACCCGACCGGGTGTCGACGCCGACGGAGATCGCGGACGATCTTTGGAGGTTTCCTACAACTTGGGGGCCGCATCCAGCCGGCCGAACACGAGCGCCAGCCGCAGCGCGAACGCGCCCCGGGCCTCGGTCGGCACGAAGCCGGTGACCTGGGCGATCCGGCGCAGCCGGTACCGCACCGTGTTCGGGTGCACGAACAACCGGCGGGCCGCCCCCTCGATGGACCGGCCCTCGTCCAGGTAGGCGCCCAGCGTCACGAGCAGGTCACCGCCCGCGCCGACCAGGGCCGCGTAGCCGTGCTCGACCAGCCGGGCCCGCGCGTCCGTGTCGCCGTCCAGGGCCCGCTCCGGCAGCAGATCGTCGGAGCCCACCGGCCGGGGGGCGCCCGGCCATGCGGGCGCGGCGCGCAGCCCGGCTACGGCCTCTCGCGCCGAGCGGGGGGCCGCGCTGAGGTCGGGGACGACAGGTCCGACGACGACGGGGCCGGCCGCGTACTGCCCGACCAGGGCGGTGGCCGCGCGGACCGGGTCGGTGGCTCCGGACACGGCCAGCACCAGCCGGTCGCCCTGGATGCCGCTGATCACGTCCAGGTGGGCGGCCTTGGCGGAGCGCTGGACGGCGTCGGCCACGGCGTCCGGGGGCGCGTCCCGCGGCTGCCCAACCACGACGACCACGTTGCCGCGGCTGCCCCAGCCGAGCGCGGCGGCCCGGGAGCGGATGGCCTCGTCGACCTCGCCGCGCAGCAGCGCGTCGACGACCAGGGCCTCCAGCCGGGCGTCCCACGCGCCGCGGGCCTCGGCCGCCTGCGCGTACACCTGGGCCACCGCGAAGGCGATCTCCCGCGAGTACAGCAGCACCGCCTCGCGCAGCTCCGGCACCTCGCCGGGTGCGGCCAGCTCGTCGACCCGCTCCTCCATGACGGCGATGGACACCCGGATCAGCTCGACGGTCTGCTGCAGGGAGACGGCTCGGGCCATCTCCCTGGGCGCCGTCCCGAAGACGTCCGTGGTGATGGTCAATGACTGGCCGGGGCGGCGGAACCAGTCGAGGAACGCGGCCAGCCCGGCCTGGGCCACCAGGCCGACCCACGAGCGCTCGGCGGGCGGCATCGCCCGGTACCAGGGCAGCGTCTCGTCCATCCGCTGGATCGCGGCCGTCGTGAGCGTCCCGAGGTTCTGCTCGAGGCGTCGGGCGGTCGCGGCGTGGCGGCGGGGCATGAGGGGAAGCGTACGGACTCCGCCGCCGAGACCCTTGTGGGACAGCCACAACGCCACCCCCCTCCCTGCAGAAGGGGGGAGGGGTCAGGCCTCGGCCTGCTGGGCGGCCTTGATGATGTCGCCGGCGTGGTCGGGCACGTACGTGTTGAGCTCGCGCGGCGGCCGCTCGTACCCGGTGGACGGCGGCCGGACCGGCAGCTCCAGCGTCGTCGGCGGCGGCACCAGCGTGTACGGCACGGTGGACAGCAGGTGGGCGATCATGTTGATCCGGGCCCGCCGCTTGTCGTCCGCCTCGATGACGTACCACGGCGCCTCGGGGATGTCGGTGTGCACGAGCATCTCGTCCTTGGCCCGCGAGTACGCCTCCCACTTGGTGATCGACTCGAGGTCCATGGGGGAGAGCTTCCAGCGGCGCATCGGGTCGTCCAGCCGGGACCGGAACCGGGCCTCCTGCTCGGCGTCGCTGACGCTGAACCAGTACTTGCGCAGCAAGATGCCGTCCTCGGCCAGCAGCCGCTCGACGATCGGTGCCTGGTGCAGGAACCGCCGGTACTCGTCCGGGGTGCAAAAGCCCATGACCCGCTCGACCCCTGCACGGTTGTACCAGGACCGGTCGAACAGCCGGATCTCACCGGCCGCGGGCAGCTGCTCGACGTAGCGCTGGAAGTACCACTCGGACCGCTCCCGCTCGGTCGGGGTCGGCAGCGCGACGATCGAGGCGACACGCGGGTTCAGGTACTGGGTGACCCGCTTGATCGCCGAGCCTTTGCCCGCCGCGTCCCTGCCCTCGAAGAGCACGACGAGCCGCACGCCCTCGGCGCGGACCCACTCCTGCATGACGACCAGCTCCGCCTGCAGCCGGAACAGCTCCGCGTCGTAGAGCTTCTTGGGCATCCGATCCACGGTGCGGCCATGGTGCCTGTCGTGGTGCCCCTCCTGCTTGGCCACTACGCGTCCCCCATCCCCGTGCCCGGGTCCACCGAGCGGATGTCGGTCAGCGCGTAGAGGTCGATCCCCTGGGCGGCCGCCGCGGGGTCCACCGCGCCGGTCCGGCTGAGCCGGCCCAACGTCTGGACGACGATCGACTCGGCGTCCACGCCGAAGTGCCGACGCAGCGCACCGCGGGTGTCCGACATGCCCCAGCCGTCAGTCCCGAGCGAGCTGAAGTCCTGCGGCACGTAGCCCTGGATCTGGTCCTGCACCGCGCGCATGTAGTCCGAGACGGCGACCACCGGGCCGGGCCGGTCGGCCAGCCGTTGGGTGACGAACGGCGCCCGCGGCTCGTCGGACGGGTGCCGCCGGTTCCACCGGTCCACCGCCAGGGCCTCCCGGCGCAGCTCGTTCCAGGAGGTCACCGACCACACGTCCGCGTGCACGCCCCAGTCGTCCCGCAGCAGCCGCTGCGCCTTGAGCGCCCAGTTCACCGCGACGCCGGACGCCAGCAGCTGGGCCTTGGGCGCGCCCTCCGGCACGTCCGCCGCCGGCGCGTACAGATACATGCCGCGCAGCAGGTCCTCCACGGCGAGGCCCTCGGGCTCGGCCGGCTGGACGTACGGCTCGTTGTAGACCGTGAGGTAGAAGAAGACGTTCTCCGGGTCGTCGCCGTACATGCGGCGCAGCCCGTCCTTGACGATGTGCGCGACCTCGAAGGAGAACGCCGGGTCGTAGTGCACGGCCGCGGGGTTGGTGGCCGCGATCAGCGGAGACTGCCCGTCCTCGTGCTGCAAGCCCTCCCCGTTGAGCGTCGTCCGCCCAGCCGTGGCGCCGAGCACGAAGCCGCGCGCCATCTGGTCCATGGCCGCCCACAGCCCGTCGCCGGTGCGCTGGAAGCCGAACATCGAGTAGAAGATGTAGACGGGGATCATCGGCTCGCCGTGGGTGGCGTACGACGTGCCCACCGCGGTGAACGAGGCGACCGACCCGCCCTCGTTGATGCCCTCGTGCAGGATGACGCCGGTCTCGGACTCCTTGTACGACAGCACGAGGTCGCGGTCCACCGACAGGTAGGTCTGGCCGTGCGGGCTGTAGATCTTCTGGGTCGGGAACATGGAGTCCATCCCGAAGGTGCGCGCCTCGTCCGGGATGATCGGGACGATCCGCGGGCCGATCTCGGGGTCCTTGAACAGCTCCCGCAGCAGCCGCACGAAGGCCATCGTGGTGGCGACCTCCTGCTTGCCGGAGCCGCGGCGGACCACGTCGTAGACCGGGTCGCCGGGCAGCACGAGCGCCTTCGCGGCGCTGCGCCGCTCGGGTACCGACCCGCCGAGGGCCTGCCGCCGCTCGGCCACGTAGGCGGCCACGTCGGAGTCCGGTCCCGGGTGGAAGTACGGCGGCAGCTTGGCGTCCATCTGGTCGTCCGGGATCGGGATCTCCAGCCGGTCGCGGAAGGCGACCAGGTCATCCATGGCCAGCTTCTTCATCTGGTGGGTCGCGTTGCGCGCCTCGAAGTGGCTGCCCAGGGTCCAGCCCTTGATGGTCTTGGCCAAGATCACGGTGGGCTGGCCGGTGTGCTCCGCCGCGGCGAGGTAGGCGGCGTACAGCTTGCGGTAGTCGTGGCCGCCGCGGCGCAGCGCCCAGACCTGGTCGTCGGTCATGTGCTCGACCAGCTTGCGGGTGCGCGGGTCGCGGCCGAAGAAGTGCTCGCGGACGAAGGCGCCGTTCTCGGACTTG
>Ga0208851_1000185_pt1 | contig 27763 bp, 21 predicted proteins | sample NGESurshal092012_FD_184481 | JGI IMG/M metagenome (GOLD analysis project Ga0208851, IMG submission 184481) | Arctic peat soil microbial communities from Barrow, Alaska - NGEE Surface sample 415-2 shallow-092012 (SPAdes) | ecosystem: Environmental > Terrestrial > Soil > Wetlands > Peat ... | reverse complement strand
CACGTCATACCCGTACAGCAGACCGTCGGCCAGCAACACCCCGGAGAACAACGGGTTGTCCGGCTCGTGATGGCCGTGCGCCGCGATGTGCAGCACCCCGCCCGCCGGGATCGCATCCAGCACCGCCCGGCCGGTCGCCGCCGACCCGGTCAGCACCGTCGGGTCGGCGTGCGCCGCGGCCACCGACTGCACCTCCTTGAGTCCCTCCGGCAGGTCGGGTCCGACCACCGCCAGCACCCCGCGCAGGTGCGCCTGCTCGGTCGTTCCGAGGTGGGCGACCGCGGCCGTGACCGACGAGCTGACCGACACCGCCCGGCCGGTGAGTCCGGGCAGCAGCGCCCACGGCACGATGGCCGCGCTGCCGGCCGCGGCGATCACCACCGGCCCGTCGTCGGCCAGCCGCTCGAGCGGCACGACGATGCCCTTGGCGAGCCGGTCCAGGCCGGCGCGCAACGACCCGGCGGCCACCGTGCGCAGCTGCGGCAGGATGCGGTGGTCGGCAAGCACGTTCAGGTCGTTGGTGAGTCGCTGCAGCAGCACATCGAGGTCGAGATCCCTGCCCAGCGGTACGTACCGCGCCGACGACGCGGTGATCACCAACGCATGGAACCGGCCGCCACCGGCGAATGGGGCGACGACGCTGACCCTGGACCCTGCGCCTGCCAGCACGCGCTGTACCGCGGCCAGCGGCAGCGGCCGGTTGACCACCCCGGAACCACCGGCCACCCACGACCGGGCGCGCACCCGCTTGCGCAATTCGATCACCCGCTGATCGGCAACGGGATCGCGACGGCCGGCCAGCAGCGCGGCCCTGGCCTGCTCGTCGGCTGTCCGCAGCTCACCGAGCTCCTCGGCAAGCACCGGGTCGGCGGGTGGGCGGACCGCGGGGAGCCAGCTGGTCGCCGCTCTGGACCGCTCGAGCCATTGCAGGATGGCGGCGGGTGAGCAGGTGCTCACCGCGGCCCGCAGCCCCAATCGAGCGAGTTCCTGGCCGTGGATGGCCGCCGCCGACTGCAGGTCCTGCGATCCGAACCTGGCCTGGAAATTCGCCAGATCGTCCAGCCCGCGGCGGATCTCGGCCAAGCCGGCGGCCCGGTGACCGGTGGTCAGCTCGATCCGGCCGCTCACCAGCCTGGTGTGCAGCCGGGTCGCGAGCGGCGCCGCCCGGCCGCCGGTCCCCGCTGCGGCGATGGCCCGGACCGCGCCGCCCAGGTCATCCGCGTCCAGCAGGGCCTCGGCCACGAAAAGCCCGGCGACGCCCGCCTGGTCGCGGAGGCCGGCCAGCCGCAGGGCCGCCGCCACGGTCGCGGCGGTGTCCGCTGCAGCCGCGGCCCGGCGGCGCGATCCACGCGTGCCGCGGGTCGCTTCCCGGCGCCGCAGCTGTGATTCGGCGCGCAGCTCGAGCAACCGTGCGGTCAGCGTCGCCGTGGTGTTGCCCCGGCCGGCGTAGATCCGGGCCGCCCGGCGGGCCATCGTCCGAGCGGCCGACGCCTGCCGGGACAGCAGGTGGATCTCGGATCTGACCAGGCACGCCTCGGCCAGGTCGGGCATCGCCCGGTTGTTCCGGAAAGCGGCCAGGGCGTCGTCGGCGAACTCGGCCGCCTCGGTGAGCAGGCCGGCCGCGAGCAGCACCCTGGCCCGGTCCAGCGCCTGCACACCGTGGGTGGTCTCCGGGGCGACGGCGGCAGCCTCGGCCATTGCGTGCAGGGCGCCCGGCAGGTCGCCGCCGAGGAACGTGACGTAGCCGAGATTGTGCCTGGCCATCACGACGACGCCGGTCCGGCCGGCCTCCCGGGCGGCATCCTCGGCCGCCAGGGTGTCCTGGTGCGCGGCCCGGAGCCGGCCCGCCGACATATTCAGCACCCCACGGTTGAGCAGTGCGGCGGCCAGGTCGCTCGGACCGGCGCCGGGCCGCGCGGACTTTGCCGTCACCCCGGTCAGCGCCTGGATGGCGCGGTCGAGGGCGGCGACGGCCCCGCTGTCGCCGCTGCGCAGCAGCACCATGCCCCTTGCCGCGAGCACCGCGGCCCGGCTCCCGGGGTCGGTCAGCAAGGCCTCGTCGAGCAGGCTCAGCGCGATGTCCGGCTGACCGAGTTCGGACTGGTAGCAGGCCAGCGTGACCAGGATCTGCGCGTGTACCTCGGTCGTCGCGCCGGGATCGGTCGGCACCCGACGCAGCGCCCGTTGGCAGAGCCGAACGGCCGCGGCCGGCCGGCTGCGGTCGCCGGCCAGTTGAGCAAGCGTCCACAGCTCGGCGGCCGAGGGTGCCCGCCGGGGGGCGGCTGTTTCGGGCACGGCGGCACACACCTGACCAGCATCACAGGTCGTCGGGGTCGGACACCAGGCAGCTGTGACACCAGGCAACTGTGACACCAGACAGCTGTGACACCAAGCAGCTGTGACACCAGACAGCCGGGACTCGGGATGCGTTGCCATGGCCGGGTTCGTCGGGCAGTGCGGTCCGGGCACCGGCGGCGCGGTCCAGCCACCGGCCGTGCGCGGCGACTAGCGCTGCAGCGTCTGCACGATGGCTGCCCGGTTCGCCGCGTCGTCCTTGCCCGCAAGGTCGGTGAGGGCCGCCAGGAAGCGGCCGGCCAGCACGGGCGCCGCGAAGCTGGTGCCGCTCCAGGTCGCGAACCCGCCGGCGTAGTTGTCCGGGTCGATGGTGCTGCGGACCCGATCCCGCTCGTCCAGCACCGATCCCGCGGCCGCCAGCCCACCCTGGGTGGTGATCGGCGCGGTAGATACCACGTTCGCCCCCGGCGCCTGCGCGGTGACCCAGGACCCGTCATTGGAGAACATCGCCACCGTGCCGTCCGGGTTGACCGCGGCCACCGACACCACTCCGCACGCCCCCACGGTGCCGAACGGCGGCTGGACGGCGAATGCCGCCGGATAGGACCGGCGGTCGGTGGCATCGTTGCCGGCGGCGGCGAAGGTGGTGACGCCGACGGCGGCGAGGTCGGCCAGCAGCACGTGCAGTCCGGCGGTGTAGTCCTGATCCGCTGCGGTCTCGGCGTAGTAGCCCAGCGAGAGCACCAGCGCGTCCGTCCGTCCCGGGTTCTGCCGCTGGTGCAGGGCCAGCGCCGTCAGCTCGGTGGTCAGCACGTCCTCGGCGACCACGCCGTCCGCGCCCATGATCCGCAGCACCGTGATCTGCGCCTCCGGGCAGGTCTGCCGGAGCAGGCCGGCGATGAACGTGCCGTGACCGGCGTGGCTGCCCAGGGTGCCGGTCATCGGGTCGACGACCGCCCCCGCCGACTCCGGGTCGGTGTCGATCGCCGTCTGCTTGCTGACGTCGGTACCCAGCACGGTGCCGTCGGCCAGCCACAGCTGCCGTTGCACCTTCTCGTTCGGGGCGCTGAACCACGGGTGGCCGCCGACCCCGGTGTCCATCACGACGACGCCTGGGCGGCGGCCGACCTTGCGTGGCCGCGGCGCCGGCAGCACCACGCTCACCGGGCCGTGACCGCCCAGCCCGGCGACACCGTAGGTGCCGGTGGCCCCGTTCCCGGCCACGAAGGGATTGCCCGCGACGAACGGATTCCCGGCCACGAAGGGGTTCCCCGCGACGAAGGGATTCCCCGCGACGAAGGGATTCCCGGCCACGAAGGGATTGCCGGCGACGAACGGGTTTCCGGTGATCGCGGCGGACACCATCAGGTGGTCGAGCCCGACCGCGCGGTCCAGCACCTCGTCACCCCGGCTCCTGATGGCCTGCAGGACGGTCCACGCGTCGACCGGCTGGGTGGGCCCCTCGGCGGCGGGTTCCAGGAAGTAGGGAAAGACCAGCGGGATCCCGTTCTGTGCCGCCGCCCGTAGCAGCCTCGCCCGGCGCTCGTGCTCGAGGTTTCGTCCGTCGCGCTCCCGGCTCTCCCCGTCGACGTCGAACGGAGCCGGCCCGGATCGGCGGACCCCGAGCTGGGCGATGATCTCGTCCACGGCGGCGATGACGGCGTCGGCGACGGCCTGGTCGGTCGCGGTGATCAGCAGCACGTTGCCGCGGTAGGCGGTGACCTCGGGTGCGGCCTGCGCCGGCTGCCGGATCGCCGTCGCCGGATCCAGCACTCTGATGTCCCACCGCCGGAACGAGTCGCCGGGTGTGCTGACGGGCTGGGTCATTGCGGCCTCCGGATCGTGCTGCTGGGGTTGGGCTGTGGTGTGCGCGCCGCGCCGTAGGTGTCACCGCGGAACAGTGGAACCATTGGCGGGCAGGGGTTTGCGGCGCAGCAGTGGTTCCAGCACCGCGCGGCGCAGCTGGGCTTGGTCGGGGAACCTGACGTCGGCCAGGGCCCGCAGATACCGGCCCGCCAGCACGGGCGCCGCGAACGACGTCCCGCTCCAGGCCGCGAACCCGCCGCGGAAGCTGTCCAGATCGATCGAGGCCCGGTCCTGCACGGCGACCTGCGGTCGGCCGGATCCGTCCAGCGCGGTGGGCGCGATGGACAGCAGGTTGACCCCGGGCGCGGCCGCCGTCACCCACGGGCCGTTGTTGCTGAACGCCGCCGAGGTGCCGTCCGGGTTCAGTGCGGCCACCGAGACGACCGGCAGGATGCCCGGCTCGGCGAACTCCGGGTCGACCGCGAAAGCCGCCGGGTAGGAGGGCCGGTCGGTCGCGTCGTTCCCGGCGGCGGCGAACACCACGACGCCGGTCCGGCCCAGCCGGACGAGCAGGGCTTTCAAGCCGGAGGAGTAGGCGACGTCATCGGGGTTCTCGTTGTAGTACCCCAGGGACATGACGACGGCGTCGGCCCACCCCGGGCAGTCCAACTGCTTGGCCAGCACCAGGTCCAGCGCCCGGATGAGCATGTGCTCCGGCACCATGCCGTCGGCACCCATCACCGGCAGCGCGACGATCTGCACGTCGGGGCACGCCTGCCGGAGCAGGCCGGAGATGAAGGTGCCGTGCCCGGTGTGGGTGCCCAGGGTGCCCAGCATCGGGTCGGGAATCGGGTCGGCCGTGGGGGCACCGTCCTCCCGCGGGTAGGGATGGATCTGATCGCCGACGACGCGGCCGTCGCTCATCGAGAAGCGCGCGGTCGGCGGAGCGGCGGCGAACCAAGGATGCTCGCCCACCGCGGTGTCCAGCAGCACGACCCGCGGCCGTTTGCCCTCGAGGCCGCCCTGCGGGGGCGGGCCGACGAACGTCAGCGGCCCGCGGCCGCCGGAGCCGGGAACCCCGTAGGAGTCCAACCCGACCCGGCCGTGGCCGATCGCGAACGGGTTGCCGCCGACCTGCTCGGCGGTGGACAGCACGTGATTGAGACCCACCGACCTGGCAACGTCGGGATCGGGGTGCGCGCGCAGCTCGGTCAGCACGGTCCACGGGTCGGGGATGCCGGCCCGGCCCGGCAGCGGGCTGATCCTGATGCCCGACGTGAAGGTTGGAGCGGCCGGGGCGGGGCTTCTCGGAGCGGGCCGCGAGGTCGTCGTTGGCTCGGTGCCGGTTGTCTGCGCCGCCAGCCAGGACGGCCCGTCAAAGTCACACTCCATCCGCTGCAACGTTTCTCGCAGCGCCGCGGCGACCGCCAGCGCGGTCCCAGCGTCCTGGGTGGACACGATCAACCCGTCGGAGTTGTACGCGGTGGGGACGGTGGCCGGCCCCGGTCGGTTGGGATCCAGCAGCCGTGCGCGCGGCGGGAGCCCGGCGCCGCGAGCAGGCCGAAAAGCCCCGAAAGCAGGAGGTGTCACGGCCTACAGATGCACAGCCGGTGTGACGACGGGGAGCGTCAGCGACGGATCGGATTCCAGCGTCGGATGCAGGACGAGCTGTGCCGGGCCAGCCGGTACCGCGTCGAAGACGAACCGGCCGGATTCGTCGCACTCCGCCGTCATGGTGGACTCGCCCACCCGGAGCTCCGCGTGCAGCCGGCCACCGGGCGCCGCCCAGCCATCCAGCCGTACGGAGCCGTCCCGCTGCGGGTTGACGACGACCATCACGGTCAGGCTGTCGCTGGCGAAGGTGACCCGCCTGGCGTGCTCGACCGAGCGGGTGCCGGACGCGCCGGAGACCGCCAGCTCGGACTCGACCAGCCTGGCGAACTCGGCGTCGAGGTTGTGCGCGTCCAGGCCGAACAACACCAGCTCCGGCAGCATCTCGGACATCGGGTCGACGGCGTCATAGATCGCCAGCAGGTCCGACAGCAGGCGCAGGTCCGCGCGGTCCATCGGCGCGCCCGCAGTGTCGAGCTCGTCATCGAGCTCGAACTGCAGGTCACGGCCGAACCCATCGTCGGCAGAGTCGGCCGCACCGCCGTTTGGGTTGCCTCCCATTGCCGTCATGTCCAGTCTCCCCCGTCGAGTCGAGCGCGCAGCTTTGCCAAGCAGCGCCCTCGTGTTGGACCGATGGATCCCACCGGTATGCCCAGATCCACCGCGATGGTGGCGTAGTCAGGTCGTGGTGCGAACGCGATCACCGCGAGCAGCTTGCGGCACCGTTCGGAAAGCTCGCCGACCATCGCCCACAGCCGGCGCTGCTGATCGGTCAGCACCGCGGAGTGCTCGGCCGACGGCGCGCGCGGCAGGTCATCGTCGGTCGGCTCCTCGTTGGACCGCTTGGCACTGTTGGCGCGTTCGCGCCAGGCCAACCGGCGCAGGCTCACCGTCAGCCAGCGGACCACCGCGAGCGGATCGCTGACCGAATCCTTGCTCCGCACCAGGGACAGGAATGTCTGCTGCACAACGTCTTCGGACTCGGCGGCGGTGAGCCCGCACTGCCGCGCCGTGTGCCACAGCAGCGGGCTGACCAGCCGGACAAGGGTGTCGATCGCCCCGGGCACGCCGCGGCGGTACTCGTCGAACGCGGTGCCCGCACGGACCACCAGGTCGCCGACATCCTGCCGGCGGCGCAGCACGGTGCCGGCCGGCGGCTCCGAGTCGGCCGGCGTGGGGTGGGCGGCGGGGACGCCGGACGGCGGGGTCTCCGGCTGGCCCTGGGCGGGCAGCGAGCTGTCCCTGGTTGCGGCGCTCGACGGTGCCGATGCCTGCTGTCCGCCATCGCCGCGGGACGTCGCCGGCACCCCGGCCGGGAGAGCTGAGGACGGCGGCCGTGCCGCTGCAGGTTGGGCTGATGACGACACTGACCGTGCGGGAGCCGTGATCCCGGCCGCCGCATCTGTGACGGTGCTGCCCTGGTTGGCGGCAATCACTGATCGGACCTCCCCTGCTTCTGCAGCCGGCAACCGGCCACATCCGGCAGGACGCGGGCGGAGAGCTGGTTCTCGCGCACGGGTCCTCCCGGATGTGACGGGTCGTCGTGGCGCTGCCTGGTTCGTACCAGCAGCTTAGGGGTGGCACATTCACCCGGAAAGGACCTGCACCCCTCAGTCAGGCCTTGCCGAACACCCTGCTAGAGAGCGTCGATCCGGGGCTGATACTGACCGTCAGGAAAAGATTCGCTGCGTAGTGTGATCTGACTCACTCTGACGCAACCAGGGGATGAGAACTACTTGTCGGTGCTGTCCGGCTTGGTCGGCCTCGGCTCCGGCGAGCTGTCGGGCGCCGGCCGGGCCTCCCCGGTCGGGGCCGATTCGGCGCCGGCCGCAGGTTCCGCGCCGGCCGCAGGTTCCGCGCCGGCCGCAGGTTCCGCGCCGGCCGCAGGTTCCGCGCCGGCCGCAGGTGCACTGCCGGCGGCCAGAATGGACCCCAGCAGCGCGCCCTGCACTCGGCGGAACGTGCGCCCGGCGACCGTCCGGTCCAACACCGCGACCTCGAGCTGGGCGGGCAGCAGCTCGCGCGGTGCGCCCTCCCCTGCCGTGCCCAGCGCCGTGACCGCGGCGGCCAGCGCGGCGGCCAGGTCCCAGCCCGGGGTGAAGGAGGCGGTGAGCGCGGTGATGACCGGCTCGGTGGCGCCGCCCATCACGACGAACTTCCGCTCGTCGACGATCGACCCGTCATAGGAGATCCGGTAGAGCTGGTCGGCGCCCACCGCGGTGCCGACCCCACCCGCGCCGGCCCCAGCCACCTCGGCCACGCACAGCTCGACCTCGAATGGCTTCTGGTGCTCGGAGAAAATCGAGCCGACGGTCTGCGCGTAGGCGTTCGCCAGCCACCGGCCGGTGACGTCGCGGCGGTCGTAGGAGAACCCGCGAACATCCGCGAGCCGGATCCCGGCCGTGCGCAGGTTCTCGAACTCGTTGTACCGGCCGACGGCCGCGAATCCGATGCGGTCGTAGATTTCGCTGACCTTGTGCAGCGTCGGCGAATGGTTCTCGGCGACGAAGAGCACGCCCCCGGAGTAGGTGGTCACCACCACGCTGCGGCCCCGGGCGATGCCCTTGCGGGCGTACTCGGAGCGGTCCCGCATGAACTGCTCGGGTGAGGCGTAGATCGGCATCGTCACGGCGGGCGGGCTCCTCGAACTGTGGGGAACGAATCGGTGCTGCGGTCGGCGGAGCGGCTAGCCGCCGGGCTTGAGCAACCGTCCCGCGACAACGGCCTCGGAGATCGCACCGACTTCCTCGTCCGTCCAGCGGACGGCGCCCTGCGCGGTCACCGCGACCACCACCGGGAAGATCCGCCGGGTGAGATCGGGGCCGCCGGTGGCGCTGTCGTCATCCGCGGCGTCGTACAGGGCCTCGACGGCGGCCCGCACCGTGGTCGCCACGTCGGCTGCCGGTTCGTACCGCTTCTTCAGCGCCGACCGGGCGAACATCGATCCCGAGCCAACGGCGTAGTAGTCGTGCTCCTCGTACTTCCCGCCGGCGACGTCGTAGGAGAAGATGCGGCCGGGAACCGGTGTGCCGGGAGTGGAGACGGCGGGATCGACGCCGAAGGCCGCGGCGTCCTCCAGACCGGCGAAAAGCGGAACGACGGCGAGCCCCTGCATGGCCATCCCCAGATTGCCCCGGATCATCGTGGCCAGCCGGTTCGCCTTGCCGTCCAAGGAGAGCCGGACGCCCTCGATCTTCTCGTAGTGCTCGAGCTCCAGTCGGAACAGCCGGACCATCTCGACGGCCACCCCGGCGGTGCCGGCGATGCCGATCGCCGAGTGCGAGTCGGCGACGAAGACCTTCTCGATGTCCCGTTGCGCGATGATGTTACCCATCGTGGCGCGCCGGTCGCCGGCCATCACCACTCCCTCGGCGCAGGTGAGGGCCACGATGGTGGTGGCGTGCGGCAGCGCGACCGGCGCGCCGTCGGCCGCTCGGCGGCCGGGCAGCAGGTGCGGCTCCGCGACGGTCAGGAACTCGGTGAACGAGGCGTGACCCGGCCGCATGTACGCCGCGGGCATCGCCGAGACCGGCCACTGACCGGTCGGTGAGTCGGGCGTCACTGGCCGCCCTTCTGCACGTACGAACGCACGAAGTCCTCGGCGTTGGACTCCAGCACGTCGTCGATCTCGTCGAGGATGTCGTCGGTCTCCGCGGCCAGCTTGTCGCGTCGTTCCTGACCGGCACCGCCGGCGGCGTCCGCCGCGTCGTCGCCGTCGTCCCCGCCGCCCTGCTTGGTGGTCTGCTCCTGGGCCATATCTGTCTCCGCTCGCTGGGTCGGTGATGATGCCCTCGCTGGTGGCGACTTTACCCACGGTGGCCGACAGCGCGGGCCGGGCCACCCCGCAGGTCCGCCCGGAGCGTGACCGGTGCCACGTCCCGGCCACTACTTGCGGGTCAGGGCGTCCACCAGTTCGGTGGCATCGGCCGCGTCGTCCAGCAACGCCCCGACGTGCGCCTTGGTGCCTCTGGTCGGGTCCATGGTGGGGATTCTGACCAGCGAGTCGCGGCCGATGTCGAAGATCACCGAGTCCCAGGACGCGGCGGCCAGCCGGTCGGCGTACTTGGCCACGCAGCGGCCCCGGAAGTAGGCCCTGGTGTCCTCCGGGGGGGTGGTCATCGCGGCCAGCACCGCGTCCTCGGTGACCAGGGTCTTCATCGAGCCGCGGAAGACCAGCCGGTTGTACAGGCCCTTGTCCTTTCGGATGTCGGCATATTGCAGATCGACCAGGGCGAGCCGGTGTGCCCCCCAGGACAGTGCGTCCCGGCTGCGGAAGCCCTCCAGCAGGCGAAGTTTCGCCGGCCAGTCCAGCTCGTCGGCCAGGTCCATCGGATCGCCGGCCAACCGGTCGAGCACGCTGATCCAGCGATCGAGAACGTCCCTGGTCTGTTCGTCGACGTCGGCCCCGTACTCGGCCGCCACGTACTTCTCGGCCGCCTCGTGGTAGGCCCGCTGCACGTCGAGACCGGTGAACCGGCGACCGTCGGTCAGCGGCACGGTCACCCGCAAGGTCGGATCGTGCGAGATCTGGTGCACTGCAGCGACCGGGTGGGCGAGCTCGACGACGGGCAGCGGCCAGCCGGACTCGATCATGGACAGCACCATGGCGGCCGTGCCCAGCTTGAGATACGTGGCGATCTCCGCCAGGTTGGCGTCACCGATGATCACGTGCAGCCGCCGGTGCTTGTCGGCGTCCGCGTGCGGCTCGTCGCGGGTGTTGATGATGCCGCGCTTGAGGGTCGTCTCCAGGCCCACCTCGACCTCGATGTAGTCCGACCGCTGGCCGAGCTGGAAGCCATCGGTCTGCCCGGACGGGCCGATGCCCACCCGGCCCGCGCCGGCGAACACCTGGCGGGACGCGAAGAACGGGGTCAGCCCGGAGATGATGGCCGGGAAGGGGGTGTCCCGGCTGCACAGGTAGTTCTCGTGGGTGCCGTAGGACGCGCCCTTGCCGTCGACGTTGTTCTTGTACATCTGGATCGGCTTGGACGCGGGCAGCGACGCCGCCAGCGCAGCGGCGGCCTCCATCACCCGCTCCCCCGCCTTGTCGAACAGCACGCCGTCCAACGGGTTGGTCACCTCGGGCGCGGAGAACTCCGGGTGCGCGTGGTCGACGTACAGCCGGGCGCCGTTGGACAGGATGACGTTCGCGGCGCCGATGTCCTCCACGTCGGGTTCGGCAGCACCGAACAGCGCCGAGAGGTCGTAACCGCGGGCGTCCCGCAGCGGGGATTCCACCTCGTAGTCCCAGCGTGGCCGACGGGCCCGGGGTGCGGCGACCGAGGCCGCATAGGCCAGCACCACCTGGGTGGAGGAGATGACGGGGTTCACCCCGGGTTCGCCCGGCACCGAGATGCCGTACTCGACCTCGGTACCCATGATGCGGCGCACAGTCATGACCCGAATCTAGGCCGTGTCTCCAAACAGCGGAGACCCGGCCCAGCAGGCCCATTTGCGCCCGACGACTCCGTCGCGGGCGACCGAGGCCGTGTCCCCAAACAGCGGAGACCCGGCCCAGCAGGCCCATTTGCGCCCGACGACTCCGTCGCGGGCGACCGAGGTCGTGTCCCCCAACAGCGGAGACCCGGCCCAGCAGGCCCATTGGCGCCCGACGACTCCGTCGCAGGCAACGTGTGCGGCAGGATGGGTGCAATGGACCCCGCACCGCCGACCGCCGACCGGGACGCGGGCGCGGGCGCGATTCGAGCCAGGCTGGGCCGGTGGCTGCAGTCGGTCACCGGACGCCAGCGGTGGCGCGACCGGCCGCTCTCGGACCTGCTCGCGATCGACCGGGGCGTGCTGGTGCAGGCGTTCAAGATCGCGCTGTCGGCGGGCGCCTCGTGGGCGCTGGCAGTGTGGTGGCTCAGCTCGCCATCACCGATCTGGGCGCCGATCACCGCGTCGCTGATCGCACTGCTGACCGTCCGGGCGTCCGTCCGGGACGCGCTGGAGAAGGTCGTCGCGGTGCTGATCGGCATCCTGGTGGCGATCTGGCTGGGTGGGCTGATCGGACTTCACGCCTGGTCGATCGCCCTGATCGTCGCGGTCGGGTTCCTGATCGGCAAGGCGCTGCGGCTCAATGGCGGCGCCGCCGCACAGATCCCGATCAACGGGCTGTTCGTGCTGGCGCTGGGCAGCGCGCAGGTGGAGCAGCGGTTCCTGGACACGCTGATCGGGGCGGGCGTCGCCGTGGCCGTGAACGTCGCCGTCGTGCCGCCGAACTATGTCTCCAGCGCGACCCGCTCGGTGGCCGCCTTCGCCGACAGCCTGGTCGAGGTGCTGGCCGGGATCGCCGCCGGCATCACCCGGCCCTGGACGTTCGACCAGGCCTCCGGCTGGCTGCGCACCGCCCGCGAGCAGGGCCGGTTCGCGACCGCAGCCGAGTCCGACGTCGACAAGGCGACGCAGTCGCTGCACCTGCATCCCGGGCGCTCGTCCTGGGCGAACGCCCTCGACCGCCTGCAGCAGACCAACGACACGCTGCAGATCGTCGAGGTGCAGGTCAGAACCCTGGCCCGGACGGTGCGGGACATCGCCTCCAAGGTCCCTGACCGGGACGGGTCTCAGCCGCCGATGCCGATGGCCTCGGCGATGATGACCGCTGCGTCCGACGCGATCGAGGCCTTCGCGCACACGCTGCTGCGCGCGGAGAAGGACGCGCAGGCCATGGTGTCCGGCGGCGCCGCCCGCCGGTCGATCGAGAACGCCCGGGCGAAAATCGCCGAGATCAACGCCGACCTGGCGGACATGCTGTCGGCGAACCTGGTCCGTGGGGTCTTCCTCGGTGCCCTGGTGGTGGAGACCGGCCGGATCCTGGACGAGCTGGCCGCCGGGTTGGATGCGATGGGACCGAAGGCCGGCGACCCTGGACCGGCCGTCGAACCAGACCCGGACGCCGGGTAGCAGTCAGCGCCAGGGCAGCGCGGAACGCTCCGCCCAGTAAGTGGCGGGGTCCTCGGGCTGGGCGGTCAGCGCCGCGAGGTCGTCATCGGTCAACTCGACGCCGGCCGCGCGCTCGTTGGCCGCCAGCTGGTCAACGCCCGCGGGGCCGATCAGCACCCGGGTCGCCCAGGGCTGGGCGGCGGTGGCGGCCAGTGCCACCGCGTCCGGGCTGGCACCGAGCCGGTCGGCGACGTCACACAGCGCGGGCGGCGGTTCGGTGACCAGCCGGCCGTTCGCCAGCGACTCCTTCACCATGACGGTGAGTTCCCGGCGGGATGCCACGGCCAGCGCCGCCGAGGCGCTGGTCTCCAGCAGGTTCCACGTCGACTGCACGGCGGAAAACAGCGGGGCGCCCGCCCTCCACACCCCCAGTGCCCGCAGGACGGTGTCGCCCTGACCCGGGCCGGACGTCGAGAAGCCAACGGCCACACCGGAATCCCGCAGCCGGGCCAGCGCGTCCAGCAGCGGACCGTCGTCGAACAGCGGCGAGTCAAGGGTGAGCGAATGCACCTGGTACAGCTGCAGCCGCGGCAGCGTCGCCCGGGTCAGCGCCAGTTGGCGCTCGAACTGCGGCAGCGAGTGGTCCTTGACCTCGTGCACCGGGGCGTCGCGATTCCAGTCGCCCACGTAGGCGTAACCCCATTTGCTGGACACTGTCGGAGCGCGCCGCGCCCAGTCCGGGTCGGCGGCGGCGCGTTCCCGCCACCACTGCCCGACGAATTCCTCGGCCCGGCCGTAGGAGCGGGCCGTGTCCACCCAATCGACGCCGGCCGCGACCGCCGCGTCGAGCACCCGGAACGTGTTGTCCCGATAGGCCTCAACGGTGCGATGCTCGGGCAACGCCGAGTCGCTGCCGGTGTTGATGTAGGCCGGCCGGCCGAGCACGGCCGTGCCGAGCGCGAGCCGGGCCGGGGTTCGGCGACGGCGCGGCCCGACCCGCGGCAGGGCACTGCCCCCGACGACCACACCGGCCTGGGCCGGGACAGCCGGGTCGTTCGGGGGCATTGACGCAGTGTGCCGTGCTGTTAGAGGTACTGCCCGGTGTTGGACGCCGTGTCGATGGCCCGGGAGCCCTCGGACTGCTTGCCGGACACCAGGGTGCGGATGTACACGATCCGTTCGCCCTTCTTGCCGGAGATCCGCGCCCAGTCGTCGGGATTCGTGGTGTTCGGCAGGTCCTCGTTCTCGGCGAACTCGTCGGTGATCGCGTCCAGCAGTTGCGCCACCCGGAGCCCGTTGATCCCGGTCTCGATCCTGGCCTTGATGGCAGCCTTCTTCGCCCGGTCGACGATGTTCTGGATCATCGCGCCGGAGTTGAAGTCCTTGAAATACAGGACTTCCTTGTCACCGTTGGCGTAGGTGACCTCCAGGAACCGGTTCTCGTCGGTCTCGGTGTACATCCGCTCGACGGTGTGCTGGATCATCGCGGTGATGCAGTCCCGGCGGTCGCCACCGAATTCGGCGAGATCCTCGGGGTGGATCGGCAATTCGGGGATCAGGTACTTGGTGAAGATGTCCCGGGCGGCCTCGGCATCCGGCCGCTCGATCTTGATCTTGACGTCCAGCCGGCCGGGGCGCAGGATCGCCGGATCGATCATGTCCTCCCGGTTGGAGGCGCCGATGACGATGACGTTCTCCAGGCCCTCGACGCCGTCGATCTCGCTGAGCAGCTGCGGGACGATGGTGGTCTCGACGTCGGAGGAGACGCCGGTGCCGCGGGTGCGGAACACCGAGTCCATCTCGTCGAAGAACACGATCACCGGGGTACCGTCCGAGGCCTTCTCCCTGGCCCGTTGGAAGATCAGCCGGATGGTCCGTTCGGTCTCGCCGACGTACTTGTTCAGCAGCTCCGGGCCTTTGATGTTCAGGAAGTAGCTGGTGACCTTCTCCTCGCCGCGCAGCAGGGCCACCTGCTTGGCCAGCGAGTTTGCGACCGCCTTGGCGATCAGCGTCTTGCCACAGCCGGGTGGGCCGTAGAGCAACACACCTTTCGGCGGCCGCAACTGGTACTCGGCGAACAGATCCGCGTGCAGGAAGGGCAGCTCCACGGCGTCCCGGATCTGCTCGATCTGCCTGGTCAGGCCACCGATATCGCCGTACTCGACATCCGGCACCTCCTCCAGCACGAGGTCCTCGACCTCGGACTTCGGCACCCGCTCGTAGGCGTAGCCGGCCTTGCTGTCCACCAGCAACGAGTCGCCCGGCTTCAGCGGAATGTCCATCAGCGGCGCGGCCAGGTGGACCACCCGCTCCTCGTCGGCGTGCCCGACGACGAGCGCCCGGTCACCATCGAGCACCTCACGCAGTGCGCAGACCTCGCCGACGACGTCCCAGCTGGCGGCCTCGACGACCGTCAGCGCCTCGTTCAGCCGGACCTGCTGCCCGCGTTGCAGCGTTTCGACGGCGACCGTCGGGGACACGGCGAGCCGCATCTTTCGGCCACCGGTGAACACCTCGACCGAGCCATCCGGGCCGCCGGACAGGAAGACCCCGTAGCCGCTGGGCGGCTGGGCCAGGCGGTCCACTTCTTCCTTGAGTTGGAGCAACTGCGCGCGCGCGTCGCGCAGCGTGACAACCAGCTTCTCGTTCCGCTCGGACAGCGCATTGATCCGGTTGGACGATTCGGTGAGTTGCCGCTCCAGCGGACGGGTGTCGCTGGGGACCACCGCGAGCCGGCGGCGCAGCTGCGCGACCTCATCATTGAGAACGCGGATCTGAGCGCTCAGTTGGGCCGGGGTCTGCCGGTAACCATCCTCCGGGCCTGAGCCCTGGCCTTGTCCGGCACCTTCGGACGAGTCAAAGTCGGTCACGTTGCCTCCCCTCGAGTCGGAGCCTGTAGACGCCAAGACTACCTGCGGCATCCGACGCAGCCTCGGAGATTGCCAGTGCCGGGCACGTGTGTTCGAGAGGTGAACGACCGCGAGGCACGCCGGCTTCGTGCCTGTGAGCAGCTGATTTCCGCTGTGTCTCAGGGCGTCTCGCGACAATTGGCGGGACCCGCGGGCCCGCTGCTGGCGTCAGATTGTTACCTGGACGTCATGACACGCTGACAAATCGGCGGGCCTCACCGACCGCCGGAGGTCGGGCGGCGCTGCGGGCGCGGCGCGGTGACGCCGGGCGCCAGCCGGCGGGCGGTCAACAGGAACGCGGTGTGCCCCATCATCCGATGCTCGGGCCGGACGGCCAGGCCGACCAGGTGCCAGGGGCGGTGCAGCGACTCCCAGGCGGCCGGCTCGGTGAACCCGCCGTGGGCGCGGAGATCCTCGGCGATCCGCGACAGCTGGGTGGTGGTCGGAACGTACACCGTCAGCACCCCGCCGGGGACCAGGTTGTCAGCCACGATCGGCAGCACCGACCACGGTTCGAGCATGTCCAGCACGATCCGATCGACCTGACCGGTGTGTTCGTTCAGGTCGCCAACGGTCAGTGTCCAGTTCTCCGGCCGGCTTCCGAAGAACCGTTCGACATTGCGGATGGCATGGTCGGCGTGATCCTGCCGGACCTCGTACGAGATCACCCGACCCGCCGAACCGACGGCCCTCAGCAACGAACAGGTCAGCGCCCCGGAGCCGGCGCCGGCCTCGAGAACCGTTGCGCCCGGGAAGATGTCGCCCCAATGGGTGATCTGGGCGGCGTCCTTGGGGTAGATCACCGCGGCGCCCCGCGGCATCGACAGCACGTAGTCGGTCAGCAACGGGCGAAGGGCCAGGTAGGACGTCCCGCCGGCCGAGGTGATGACGCTGCCCTCGGGTTGGCCGATCAGGCTGTCGTGCGACAGGCCGCCGCGGTGCGTGTGGTAGGTGGCGCCGGCCTCCAGCACGACGGTGTATTTGCGGCCCTTCGAATCGGTCAACTGCACCCGGTCACCCGGGCCGAAATCGCGGTTCACGCAGGCCCCTTGCTGAACGGTCCGTCGGTCGACGGGCCGTCACGTCGCGCACCATCGCGCGGCGGCTGGTCGTCCTGCGCCTGGTCATGCCGCGCCTGGTCGTCCTGCGCCTGGTCGTCCTGCGGCTCGTCGTCCTGCGGCTCGTCGTCCTGCGGCTGGTCGTCCTGCGGTTGGTGGACAGCCGGGGCGGACCGCCGGAACGGCAGCCAGCGGCGCACCGGGCCGGTGGTCAGCACAGCCATGACGTCCTTGCGCAGCAGCACCCCGGCGGGCTGGCCGTTGTCGTCGATGAGGACGAACGCGGCGGCTCCCGCGGCCCGGATCCGCTCGGCCACCTCGGCGGGATCGTCGTCGGCCAGCACGATGGTCTGCGGGGTGACGGCACGCGCGGCCAGGGAGGCCGGTGCCCGCGGGTTCCGCGCGGCCAGCGCGTGCGCGGCCGCCTCGTCCAGCACGCCGCGGGCGATCCCGTCCGCCTCGGTCAGGATGACCGCCCGGCCGCCGGCGGCGGTCAGCGCGATCGATACCGGCGTCTCGGTCGGCAACTGGGTGACGGGTCTGGCGATCGAGGCGATCGAGGCACCGGACGGCCATTGCGGTGTGCGGTGCTGACGGTTCTCCGCGGCGGCACCCACCGCGATGAACAACGCCATCACCACCGCGATGCCGGCGGGCAACAGACCGGCGGACCCGCCGTCGACGAGCATCAGCGCCGCCCAGCCGGCGAGCGCCGCCGCGATCAGATAGCCGCCGATGACCGCCGCGGTGGTACCGGCCCGCCGATTGCCCGATGCCCGCCAGACCCCGGCCCGCAGCACCCGGCCACCGTCGAGCGGGAGCGCCGGCAGCAGGTTGAACAGGGCCACCACCAGGTTGGACCACGCCAGCAGTACGACCAGCAACCAGCCGACGGTGCCGGTCGTCATCGCCTGCACCGCCAGCCAGAACACGCCCGCCAGCAGCCCCGACACCGCGGGTCCGGCGGCCGCGATGATCGCCTCCTCGCGGGGTGAGCGGGGCACCATGTCCAGCTCGGAGACCCCGCCGAGCAGGTAGAGCCGGACCCCGATCACCGTCATGCCGAGCCGCCGCGCGGCCAGGCAGTGACCCAGCTCGTGGGCCAGCACACTGCCGCCGAGTAACACGCCGAGCAGGGCGGCGACCGCGACGGCCACGCCGGTACCGGTGCCGGGCACCAGCTGGGAAACGACGGGGACGCCGAGAGCGACGATGACGGCCACCGACAGCACCCAGGACGGGGCCACGACGACGGGCACCCCGCCGATCCGGCCGACCGGAAACCCGCGCAGCTGCGCGGCCGAGCGGCTGGCGCCGATGCCGGGTTCGGTGGGTCTCACGGTCGAAGGGTAGTGGCCCGAGTGGTGACGGTGCTGCCGCGTGCCGGTGACAGCCAGGTCGGAACGCCGCGTGCCGGATGACCGCTGCCCCGCCGCTGGAACACGGCGGGGCAGAGCGCCGGGCCCGAGCGCCGGGCGCCGGCGCGGTGCGCGAGCGCCCGTTGTCGGACCCTTGACCTACCGTGAGGTCATGACCAGCTGGATCGCCACCGAGCCGGCCACTGACGCGTCCGCGGCCGGCGGCGTGACGGCCGGGCAGACGGGGAACGGCGACCTGCACGTGCCTGGCCCGCGGCGCCCGCTGGCGCTGTCACCGTCCAGGGCCAGCGACTTCAAGACCTGTCCGCTGCTCTACCGGTTCCGCGCCGTCGATCGACTGCCGGAGCCGCCGAGCGCACCGGCTGCCAGGGGCACCCTGGTGCACAGCGTGTTGGAGCAGATGTTCGGTCGACCGGCGGAGGAGCGCACGCCGGAGCTCACGGCCGCCCAGGTGCTGCCGCTCTGGGAGCAGATGTCGGCCGAGCACCCCGAGCTGCTCGAGCTGTTGCCTGCGGAAGATCTGTCGGCCTGGCTGCAGTCCGCCGAGGACCTGGTTCGCACGTATTTCACCTTGGAGGACCCGCGCCGGTTCACCCCGGAGGCCTGCGAGTTGGCGGTGGAGATAGAGGTCGCCGGGTCCGTCCCGCTGCGCGGGTTCCTCGACCGGTTGGACCTGGCCCCGACGGGCCAGCTGCGGGTCGTGGACTACAAGACCGGTCGCTCCCCCGGTCCGGATTTCGAGGCCAGGGCGCTGTACCAGCTCAAGTTCTACGCGCTGATGATCTACCGGCTGCGCGGGGTGGTACCCGCCCAGCTGAAGTTGATCTACCTGACCGATGGGCTGTCCCTGCAGTACGCGCCAGGTGAGGCGGAGTTGATCAGCTTCGAGCAGGGCGTGGCCGCACTCTGGGAGACGATCACCCGAGCGCTGGCGACCGGCAACTTCCCGCAGCGGCCCAGCGGGATGTGTAAGTTCTGCGCACACCAGACGCTGTGTCCAGAATTCGGCGGCACCCCGCCGCCGTACCCCGGGGCGCCGGGCTCGGCCGATGCCACCGGGCCGAACGGACCGGACGGGTCGGTCGGCCCCCGCGGTCCTGGGACGGATTCCCCCGCCCCGGGCGCCGTGACGCTGGACGCGGTCGTCGACCTATGACCTCCGGTGGAATGCCGCGTTACAGCCGGCAAGAGCGGATGTCGGAGGCCAGGATCGCCTTTGCCCCCAGCTCGGCGAGTGCGTCCATCACCGGGTTGACCTCGTCCCGGCGCACCATCGCCCGAACCGCCCGCCAGGCCGCGTCGGCCAGCGGCGCGACGGTGGGTGACTCCAGGCCCGGGGTGATCTCCGTCGCCCTGGCGAGCAGGTCGACCGGGCAGTCGTAGTCGAGCATCAGGTACTGCTGGGCGAAGACGACTCCCTGCAGCCGGCTGCACAACTGCTTGGCGGCGGCCGATACCTCGCCGTCCATCCTAGTCAACAGGACCGCTTCGGATTCGCAGATGACGTCGCCGAACGCGACCAGCCCGTGCTGCCGCAGCGACCGACCGGAATCCACCACGTCGGCGATGGCATCGGCCAGCCCGAGCTGCACCGAGATCTCGACCGCGCCGTCCAGCCGGATCACCTGGGCCGCGATGCCGTGTGCGGCCAGGTCCTTGCGGGCCAGGTTCGGGTAGGACGTGGCGATTCGCCTGCCGGCGAGGTCGGCGACGTGCCAGTCGCGGTCGCCCGGGCCCGCGTAGCGGAAGGTTGAGTAGCCGAACCCGAGGCCGATCAGCTCCTGGACCGGCGCCCCGGAGTCGGCGGCCAGGTCCCGCCCGGTGATGCCCAGATCAAGTTCACCGGAGCCGACGTAGACGGCAATGTCCTTGGGCCGCAAGAAGAAGAACTCGACGTCGTTCGCCAGATCCAGCACGGTCAGGTCGCGGGACTCGTGCCGCTGCCGGTAACCGGCCTCCCGCAGCATCTCCGCGGCCGGCTCGCTCAGCGTGCCCTTGTTGGGCACGGCCACTCTCAACATCACGAAACTCTCCTTCGCCGGTGCCTGTCGCCGGGCACGCGAGACATGAACAGGCTGAAACGGGTGGTGCGCACGGCTGCGGTCCGGCGCGGCCGCGGACAAAAAGGACGACCGTCGGCGCCGGTCGCTACAGATGCCGGTACACCTGCTCCAGGCTGATCCCGCGGCCGATCATGATCACCTGGGCCCGGTAGATCAGCTGGGAGATCTCCAGCGCCAGGCTGTCGTCATCCTCGTGCTCGGCGGCGATCCACACTTCGCCGGCTTCCTCGAGCAGCTTCTTGCCCTGCGCGTGCACCCCGGCGTCGAGCGCGGCGACGGTGCCGGAACCCGCGGGCCGTGCGGCGGCCCGGTCGGTGAGTTCCGCGAACAGGGAATCGAACGTCTTCACGGGGAGAGATTGTCGCAGAGGCACAGGACGGCCCGCGCCGTCAGGCGTCAGGCGTCAGCGGCTCAGGTACACCGAGGCCTCACTGGTGTACGGCGCGAAGGTGAACGTCTCCTCCAGGTAGAGGTCGACGGTGGCGTCGGTGTGCTGCAGGTAACCGATGCTGATGTCCTGACCGATCGTCAGCTCGTGATCACCGCCCCGAGTGGACAGCAGGTAGCCGCCGTCGAGCGCGGGCCCCCAGATGATGCCGTCGGGCACCAGCCGGTTGAGTTGCTCCAAGATCGGGTAGCCGTGGTCGCGGGTTTCGGAGACCGCGGTGTAGGCCTCGGCGTCCAGCCCCACGGCGTAGGGCCCGTCGACCCCGGCCAGCCGCAGCTGGGACAGTGCCTGGGCCATCGCGTCCGGGTAGCTGCGCGGATCGGTAGGCAGCGCGATCGGCGGGTTGCTCGACGCCGCCCGGATGCCGACGACACCGGCGGCCGCATACCCCTCGAAGACCGCGCGATCCTCGGTGTGCGCGATCAGCGTGGCGGCGTCCTTCACCGGCTGCCAGTCCGAATCCTGGGAGCCGCGCGCCACGTCGTCGATGGCGGACCGATCGAGGGTGAACGGGACTCTGATCTCCGCCAGCGGCAGCACCGCCCTGGAGCGGGCCCGCACGCTCGCCGACGGCGCGGCGATCTGATGCAGGTGCCCGGTCGTCACCGACGCGAATTCGTACCCGAGTGGACCGGTGACGTCGACCACCCGGCGCGCCGCGAGGTTGCGTTTGATCGTGCGCGCCGCCTCCTGCTCGATCTGCCGCCAGGCGCCGTCCGAGATGGGCGCGAGCGAACGGTGCAGGTTGTTGTCGGACTCGTCGGTGCCGCCGGTCATGGTGTTTCTCCTTTGAGGCTGCCGATCCCCAGCGATCCGTCGCCGGGTCGTGGGGTCGGTTCGCCGTCGGCCAACGATTCGAGCAGGTCCAGTGACGGTACGAAGAACAGCGACCCGGTCACGGCGGTCGACACATCCAGTATTCGGTCGTAATTTCCTGGTGGCTTTCCGATGAACATGTTGGTGAGCATTTCCTCGGTGATCGCCGGGTCGGCAGCATAAGCGATGTAGTAGGTGCCGTATTCGCCGCCGCCGGCATCACCGAAAACCATGTTCGAACGGAGGATGTCGTGCTCGACGCCGTCCCGGTCGACGATCGTGTTCAGTGTGACGTGGGAATTTTCGGCGCGGACATCGTCATCGATCTCGATGTCATCGATTTTCGTGCGGCCGATGATCCGCTCCTGCTGCTCGGTGCTGAGTAATTGCCAGGCCGTCAGGTCGTGGACGTATTTCTGCACGACGACGTAGCTGCCATTGCGGAAATCGGGTTCGGCCCGTCCGATCAGCGCAGCCTCGGCGGCCGACCGCCCGGTCGGGTTCTTCGGTCCCGTCCACAAAGCCCAGCAGATCCCTGGCATCGAAATACCGGAACCCGGTGACGTGATCTCGCACGGTCACCCGTTCACCGAGCGCCGTCATGATCTGCCGGCTCAGCTCGAAGGTGAGATCGGACCGCTCGGCCCGGATGTGGAACAGCAGGTCGCCTGGCGTCGACGGGGCGTCGTGGACCGCGCCCGAGATCGGCCGGAACGCATGCAGGCCGGCGGGTCTGGGCGCGTCGGCGGGCCGGATCCGATCCCAGTACGCCGATCCGAAGCCGACGATGCAGGACAGCCCGGCCGAGGCCTGCCGGAAACCGACAGCCCGCACCAGCGCGTTGATGTCGGCGACGACGTCGAGCACCTGTTGGGCCGCGCCGGGTCGATCGTTCACCGTCATCACAAGGAAGACCGCGGCCGGGCTGAGGGCCAGCAGGACTGCTTGGGCTTCCGGGTCCTCGGCGCCCACTCCTGCGTCATCGGGTGCCATGTCTGCGAGTATCTCCGATCCGGCGAGTGGGCGCGGGGCCGGGGCGTCCCCTCGTGGCAGGCTCGGGCAGCCCAGCGATTCGCCGCCACCGGAAGGACCGCGTTCATGGCGTTGACCGATCCCACCAACGACGACGATCGGGCTGCCCCTGGTGGGCCGGCGGGACTCGGTGAGCAGGCCGCCGCCCCGACGGTGGGAAATCGCGACGGTGGCGTCTCGGCCAGGTTGATCGGGCGATGCCGGATCGCCGCCTGCCTGGCAACGGCGGTCGGCGGCTGTTTCCTGCTGGTCGCCGCCCTGCGCTCCTGGGACATCGGCTCCGCGGTGCTGACCATGGTCGCCGCGGGGGCACTGGCCGGGGCGGCGGTGCTGGCTCGGCGGGCGCGGCTGTGGCGGAGGATCTCGCCAACCCCGATCGTCACGGCATCAGGTCGACCCGCAACGATCGGTCAGCCCCGGCCGCTGTCACCAGGTCGGCCGGGTGCGCAGCTCAATCGCAAGCTGGGAGCCGTTGTGGTGCCGATCCGCGTCCCGGTCGGACCGCAGCCGGGTGGCGGGGCCCTGGTCGTGCACGCCCGCCGGGACGCCGTGGCGCTCGCCGCGGGTGACGCGGCGCTGGTCTGGGCGGTCGGACAGCGGCGATTCGTGCTCTACCGGGAGACCGACGAGGCCGTCTTCCTGGCCACCACGAGGCTCACCGACACCTGGTGACCGCGGCGGGCGGGTTCGAGCAGCGGCCGCGGCCGCCCGGTCGTGACCAGGAAACCGGCGCCGCCGGCGTCGGGCAACTCGTGCCGAGCGCCCGTCGGACAACTCGTGCCGCGCCGCCGCGGCCGGGTCGCCGGGTGCCGCGGGTGGTGCCGGCACGCCAGATCAGATCAGCTTGGCCGCCTTCCGCCGCGCCCTGGCCACCGCCGTGACGGCGGGGTCGACGAGCGCCTTGACGACGGGCGGCTTGGCCGATGTGGCCTTCGGCGGCGCGGTCTTAGTCGAAGCTGGCGCGGTCGAAGCTGTCTCGGTCGAACCGGTCTCGGTCGAAGCTGTCTCGGTCGAAGCTGTCTCGGTCGAAGCTGGCTTGGTCGGGGAGGTCTTCGCTCCGGCGGCCCGGGTCGTTCCGGCCTTCGCGGCTCCGTTGGCCGCACCGGTGCCGCTGACGGGTGCCTTCCTGACAGTTCCGTTCACCGCGGAGGTTCCGTTCACCGCGGAGGCTCCTGTGCCGTTGATCCGAGAGGTGCCGTTCGCTCCGGCCGTTCCGGTCACCGCGCTGTTGACGCCGGACCGAGCGCGATCGGCGGCGATCGACGCACGGCCGAGCAGGATCGGGGCCAGGAACTGACCGGTGTAGGAGTCCGGCTCGGCGGCGATCTGTTCGGGGGTGCCTTCGGCAATCACCAGACCACCACCGGATCCCCCTTCCGGCCCCATGTCGATCACGTGGTCGGCCGTCTTGATCACGTCGAGGTTGTGCTCGATGACGATCACCGTGTTGCCCTTGTCCACCAAGCCGTTGACCACCCCGAGCAACTTCTCCACGTCGGCGAAGTGCAACCCGGTGGTCGGCTCGTCCAGTACGTAGACCGTCCGGCCGGTGGACCGCTTCTGCAGTTCGGAGGCCAACTTGACACGCTGCGCCTCGCCGCCGGACAGGGTCGGCGCCGGCTGGCCGAGCCGGACATAGCCCAACCCGACCTCGACCAGCGTCTTCAGGTGCCGGTGGATCGGGCTGATCGCCTGGAAGAACTTCGCCGCCTCCTCGATCGGAGTGTTCAGCACATCCGCGATGGTCTTGCCCTTGTAATGCACCTCGAGGGTTTCCCGGTTGTATCTGGCCCCCTTGCAGACCTCACACGGCACGTAGATGTCCGGCAGGAAGTTCATCTCGATCTTGAGCGTGCCATCGCCCGCGCAGGCCTCGCAGCGACCGCCCTTGACGTTGAAGGAGAACCGGCCCTGCTGGTAACCGCGCACCTTCGCCTCGGTGGTCGAGGCGAACAGCTTGCGGACGTGATCGAAGACGCCGGTATACGTCGCCGGGTTCGACCTCGGGGTCCGGCCGATCGGCGACTGGTCGACCCCGACCACTTTGTCCACCTCGTCGACACCGGTCACCCTGGTGTGCCGACCCGGCACCATTCGCGCACCGTTGATCCGGTTCGCCAGCACCGCGTGCAGGATGTCGTTCACGAGGGTCGACTTGCCGGAACCCGAAACCCCTGTCACCGCAATCAGAGTGCCGAGTGGGAAGTCGACAGTGATGTCCCGCAGATTGTTCTCGCGAGCGCCGACCACGGTGAGCTTGCGCCGCCGGTTGATCGGGCGGCGGACCAACGGCACCGCGATCTCCCGGGCACCGGAGATGAACGCCCCGGTGATCGATTCCTTCGACGCCTCCAGGTCGGCGACGGTCCCGGAGACGACCACCTTTCCACCGTGCTCGCCGGCACCCGGCCCGATGTCGACCACCCAATCCGCAGTGCGGATGGTGTCCTCGTCGTGCTCCACCACGATCAGCGTGTTGCCCAGGTCGCGCAGCCGGGTCAGGGTCTGGATCAGCCGGTGGTTGTCCCGCTGGTGCAGGCCGATCGACGGCTCATCCAGCACGTACAGCACGCCGACCAGACCGGAGCCGATCTGGGTGGCCAGCCGGATCCGCTGCGCCTCACCGCCGGAGAGGGTGGCGGCCGGCCGGTTGAGTGAGAGGTAGTCGAGGCCGACGTCGAGCAGGAACCCGAGCCGGGCATCGACCTCTTTGAGCACCCGCTCGGCGATCATCCGGTCGCGTTCGGACAACACCAGGCCGGGGAAGAACGCGGCAGCGTCCTTGATCGACATGGCGGACAGCTGGGCGATGTTCTGGTGCCCGAGGTCCCCGTGTTCGATCGTCACGGCGAGGATCTCGGGCTTGAGCCTGGTCCCGTGGCAGGTCGGGCACGGCACCTCCCGCATGTAGCCCTCGTACTTCTCCCGGGCGAAGTCGGAGTCGGTCTGCGCCGCCCGCCGCTCCAGGAACGGGATGACGCCCTCGAACTCCGCGTAGTACGAGCGCTGCCGGTTGTACCGGTTCCGGTAGGTCACGTGGACCTGCTCGCTGACCCCGTGCAGCACGGCCTTGCGGACGTGCGGGGGCAGCATGTCCCAGGGGGTGTCCATCGAGAACCCCATCACCTCGGCCAGGCCTTGCAGCAGCCGGGTGAAGTACTCGCTGGTGGTGCCGGCCGACCAGGGGTGGATCGCCCCACCGCCGAGGGACGCTGCGCCGTCCGGCACCACCAGTTCCGGATCGACCTCCTTGCGGGTGCCCAGCCCGGTGCACTCGGGGCAGGCTCCGAACGGCGAGTTGAAGGAGAACGAGCGAGGCTCCAACTCGTCGAGCGCCAGCGGGTGATCGTTCGGGCAGGCCAGCCGCTCGGAGTAGCGACGCTCGCGCAGCGGGTCGTCCTCGTCGAGGTCGACGAAGTCGAGGATGACCACCCCGTCGGCCAGCCCCAGGCCGGTCTCCACCGAATCGGTGATGCGTTGCTTGGCGGTCTCCCGGTTGACCAACCGGTCGACGACCACCTCGATGGAGTGCTTCTCCTGCTTCTTGAGCTTCGGTGGCTCGGTGAGCGGGTAGACGACGCCGTCGATCCGGACCCGGGAGTAGCCCTTCGCCTGCAGATCGTTCAACAGGTCGAGGTACTCGCCCTTGCGCTCGCGGATGACCGGTGCAAGCACCTGGAAGCGGGTGCCGTCCGGCATCTCCAGCACGCGGTCGACGATCTGCTGGGGGGTCTGCTTGGAGATCGGCTCGCCGCACACGGGGCAGTGCGGGTGGCCGATCCGCGCGTAGAGCAGCCGGAGGTAGTCGTAGATCTCGGTGATGGTGCCGACCGTCGACCGGGGGTTGCGGGAGGTCGACTTCTGGTCGATGGATACCGCCGGCGAGAGGCCTTCGATGAAGTCGACGTCCGGCTTGTCCATCTGCCCGAGGAACTGCCGGGCGTAGGAGGACAGGGACTCGACGTACCGTCGCTGACCCTCCGCGAAGATGGTGTCGAAGGCGAGCGAAGACTTCCCTGACCCGGACAAACCGGTGAATACCACCAGGGAATCGCGCGGCAGGGTGATATCGACGTTCCGCAAATTGTGTTCGCGGGCGCCGCGCACGATGAGGTGATCAGTCACGGTGAACCATGCTACGGACGGGGTCCGACAGTCCCGCATTTCCGGGTGACCGGCAACGGACCGGCGGTGACGAGAGGATGGTCCGATGAGCACTGACAACGGCACTTCGGCTCGCTGGGCACTGGCTGGGTACGGAGCGGGTGGCCGAACATTCCACCGCCCGCTCATCGAATCCGCCGCCGGGTTGGACCTGGTAGCAGTGGTCACCGGGTCGTCGGAGCGGCAGGCGCAGGTGCGCGCGGAGATCCCCGGCGCCACCCCGGTGGCGGCCCTGGCCGAGCTGGTCGACCTGGACGTGCAGGGGGTGACCATCACCACACCGTCGGCGACCCATGCCGACCTCGCGCACCAGGCGCTCGACCTCGGCCTGCACGTCGTGGTGGACAAGCCGTTCGCCTTGACCGCGCGGGCGAGTGCGGACCTGGTCGAACACGCGGCCCGTACCGGGCTGGTCGTCACCGCCTACCAGAATCGCCGGTGGGACAGCGACCTGCTGACGCTGCGGGCGCTGATCGCGGGCGGCCTGCTCGGCGCGGTGCACCGGTTCACCTCGCGCATCGACCGGTTCCGGCCGGTCAAGGGCAGCTGGCACGGCGGCACCGTCGAGCAGGGCGGCGGCACCCTGCTCGACCTCGGTCCGCACCTCATCGACCAGGCGCTGCTGCTGTTCGGCCCGGTCGAGGCGGTGCACTCCGAGCTGCGCACCCTCCGAGACGGCGCCGGCGCGGACGACGAGATCGAACTGCACCTGCGGCACGCCGGCGGCGTCAACTCCACCCTGGCGGCCGGCATGGCATCGGCGGCGCCCGGACCGCGGTTCCAGGTCAACGGGTCGCTCGGCGGGTTCGTCATCGACGGCTTCGACGTCCAGGAGGAGGACCTGAAGTCCGGGGCGTCGCCGGCCAGCCTGGGCGACGGCTGGGGAGTCGAGCCGGAATCCGCCTGGGGCCTGCTCTACACCGCTGACGGCTCGCGCCGGGTCCCCAGCGAACGCGGCCGGTGGGACACCTACTACCCGGCGGTTGCGAGGGCCGTCACCGGCCGGGGCTTGCCGCCGGTCGACCCGCGCGACGCGGTGGCGACGGCGGTCGTCATTGACGCGGCCCGCGAGTCGGCGGCGACGGACAGCGTTATCCGGCTCGGCTGATCAGCCCACCAGCCGGTCGCTGTCCACCTGGGCGATGGCTCCAACCCGAGGATGTCCTGATAAGCCCTGATTGTTCCGGACCCGCGAACGGACCGCTAACCTCGGCTTTGCATGCTGAGGTGTCGACACGGGTCGTGAGTTAGCGAAAGTGCCTGTCTCGTAACGGATAATGGGACTTGTCAAGGGTCGCAT
>Ga0208851_1000184_pt1 | contig 27777 bp, 25 predicted proteins | sample NGESurshal092012_FD_184481 | JGI IMG/M metagenome (GOLD analysis project Ga0208851, IMG submission 184481) | Arctic peat soil microbial communities from Barrow, Alaska - NGEE Surface sample 415-2 shallow-092012 (SPAdes) | ecosystem: Environmental > Terrestrial > Soil > Wetlands > Peat ... | reverse complement strand
GCTGCGGCCGCTGCGGCCGCTGCGGCCGCCGGGCGGGGTTCGCGGGGCGGGGGTTCGCTGATCCAACCCGCGCAACAGCGACCACCACGCCCGCCCAAGCGCGGGTTCGATCAGCAACCAGCCAGACCCGGCCGGACGGGGCACCCTTCGCTGATCCAACCCGCGCCGCAGCGGGTTCGCTGATCCAACCCGCGCCGCAGCGCCCACCACACCCGCCCAAGCGCGGGTTCGATCAGCCCACCAGCCAGACCCGGCCGGACACGCCGTCAGCCCACAGCCCCGGCCCCTTCCACAGCCCCGGCCCCTTCCACAGCCCCGGCCCCCTCCGCAGCCCCGGCCTCCTCGTCGGCGCCGAGCTTGATCGTCGTCAGCACCCTGACCAGGGACGGCTCCGCCGGCGTCGAGCCGAACCCGAACCGGACCGGGGGGCTCACCGGGCGGAGGTCGCCAAGCTCCGCCCCGTCGAGGCGGGCACTCACCGAGGAGATCCGGTGCATGTCCTGCGCGGAGTACCACTCCCGGCGGCCGCCGCCGGCGGTGCCCCTGGTCCGGACGCCGTCCATCACCAACCGGGCGATCGGGTCCTGCACGGTGCTCCACCAGCGGGCCCTGGCCAACCGGCGCGGTACCGCGAGCAGCACCCAGCCCAGGGCCGGGCGTTGGCCGAGCTCGAAGGTCAGCGCCAGCTCGTCGGTGCTGACCATCCACTTCCGGCCGTCCCGGACGCGCAGCACCGGGGTGATCCGGATCTCGTCGAACTGATAGGTGGCGGCGATGAAGTCCGCGAGCTCCTGGGTGGGGGCGAGCAGGATCCGATGACCGTCGGGGCGCTCGATCATCACGTCGGTCACCGAACCGTACGGGGACAGCGGCCACATGCCGATCACCAGGCGCGTCCCCGAGGTCGTCCCCATGCCGGCGATAGCGCCGTCGAACTTCAGCATGCCCACCACGGTAGGCGAGTGCGGGTCGGGCGCCTGCCGGCGCCTGCCGGCCCGTCCCGCTCAGCGCACCTTGGCCGTGGCCGGGTCGACGGCGACCACGATGTGCCGAACCGGAATGCCCGGGTAGCTGCGCCGTGCCTTGTCCACCACATCCTGCCGCAACCAGGCCGAATGCACCTCAGGGTGGGTGGAGATGACGATCCGGTCCGGCTCGAACCGCTGCACCGCATCAGCCAGCGCATGCATTGGCCGGTGATCGCCCAGCGCACCCTCTGCGTGCAGACCTTCGGCGCGCATCCCGTCCAGGGTGGAATCCAGCCTGGCCTGCGCGGCCTTGGTGGTCTCCTCCCACACCCAAACGGCACCGGTCAGCTCGGCCTGCCCGAGGTCGACCGGGTTCGCCGGAACGCAGACGAAGTAGGCGGCGCTGCGCGTGGGAGCGGACCGGCGCCGGCTGGCGCGCGGTTGTTCGGCCCGATGACGGCTTTGGTCGGGGCGGGCGGTATCGGAGCGGTCTCGGAGGGCTCGACGAGGACCCCGGCGGGGGTGTGGTCGCTGGGTCAGGCCTTTGGCCGGCACCCTAACCCGGGCACCGCGATGTCCTACTTTCAGACCGATGGTTTCGACTGGTGGAACGGCAACGTCTCCTCACCGCAGTACAACACCCACGTCCGGCAGGCCGGCAATCCCGGCGGCGCCAGCGAGAACCTCTACGCCGCAGGTCCGGTCTACGACTACGCCGTCGATATGGGCTACAACACGGCCCGCAGGCCCGGCGCCGGCAGCGCGATGTTCCTGCACGCCACGGACGGCCGGCCGACCGCGGGGTGTGTGGCGATCGACCGGGCAGCGCTGGTTTCCATCCTCCGGTGACTGGACCCGGCCAAGTCGCCGGTGAGCGACGTCGGCACGGTGCCGGCCGCCAGCCGCGACCCGCTCGGCTACTTCGACGCCGCGGAGCTCTCCGGGGACAGCGTGCACCTTACCGGCTGGGCGCTGGATCCGGACGAGTTGCAAACGCCGATCGACGTGCACCACTCCGCCGGGCTCACCGGTCTCGGCTGCCGGACCGTGGACGTGCGCGACGCATTCGGCTACTTCGACGGCGTCACCGCGGCCGGCGGATCGCTGACGGCCTAGTAGGGCTGGGCGGTGAACCCGAACAACCCAGCCGAGCGGGTGGAGATGCACTTCTACGACACCGGCCCGGCCGGCCCGCGGCGCTCCCGGGGTGCGCGCCGGGCAGTCCTTACCTGATGGGCACCAGGCGTTCCCGGAGTACGACGCCAACCACGGCTACCGGACCACGCTGCCCGCGGACCCAGGGGCGCACCGGGTCTGCGCCTACGCGATCACCACCGGCGGTGGGTACTCCAATCCGCTGCTGGGCTGCCGGGACGTCACGGTCAGCTGACGCCCCCGGCCCGAGACCGCGGACGTCAGGTCAGCGACTGCCCGGACCCCGCGAACAGCACCACCGCGATCAGCGCGGCGGCGATCACGATGACGAACAGCGCGCGGCTGGTCGGCCGCCGCAGCCCGGCGATCACGCCGGCGCCCGCCAGCACCAGCAAGCCGGCGGCAGCCGCCCACTGCCAGCCGTCCGGACCGGCCGTACCGAACAGGATCACCAAGGACGCCGCACCCAGCAGCACCGGGCAGGCCACGGCGGTGGCGCGGGCCCCGAGCCGGTGCGGCAGACCCCGTACGCCGGTGTCGATGTCGTCGTCGAGGTCGGGCAACACGTTGGCCAGGTGCGCCGACACCCCGAACAATGCGCCGGCGATCATCGCCCACGACGCCGGCCAGGCAGGCACCGGCAGCGCCAGGGTGGCGACCGCCGGCAGCGCGCCGAAGGCGATCGCATAGGGCACGAAGGATAACGCCGTGCCCTTGAGCCCGACGTTGTACAGCCACCCGCAGGCCACTACGGTGAGCGCGGCAAGCCCCGGTTGCCAGCCCATCGCCAGCGACAGCACGACGGCCAGGACCAACGCGACCCCCGCGGCGACGCCGACCACCCGGGAGGACACCGCTCCGCTGGCGACCGGCTTGTCCGACCGGTCGGTCGCTCGGTCACGGGCGGCGTCGATCGCGTCGTTGGACCAGCCGATCGACAGCTGACCGGCGAACACCGCGGCCACCAGCAATGCGGCCCGGCCGAAAGACAGCCCGGCCAGCGCGGCCAGCCCCGCGCTGATCGCGGTGACCGCCAGGGTGGGCACCGGGTGGCAGGACAGCGCCAACGCCCGGGCGATGCCGGGCCGCCCGGAAGGGGTGTCGCCTGGCCCGGTCGTCATGCGGCCCTCCCGTCATCTTCCGGACAAACCTCGCACCCCACACGCGCCGTCCGACCTGCGAGGTCGGGTGTTCGCCCGGCACGCGGCGACGGCGACCACCGGCGGGGCCGAACCCGCGCGAAGCCACCGTACTGTGGCCAGCATGACCTGCCTTGCGGCCGTGCACGCGGTCCTCCCGCCCCACCGGTACCCGCAGGACAAGATCACGGAGGCGTTCGCCGAGCATGTGCTCGGCAACGGCACCAGCCACGAGGTGGTGCGCCGCATCCACATCAACACCAGGGTCGGCAGCCGGTATCTCGCGTTGCCGCTCGAGCGGTACCGGCAGCTGGACGGCTTCACCGACGCCAACAACGCGTTCATCGAGGCGGCCGTCGAACTCGGCGTGCAGGCGGTCAACGGCGCGCTCGCGGCGGCCGGTATCGCCGCCGACGAGGTCGACGCCATCTTCTCCACCACGGTGACCGGACTGGCCGTGCCGTCGCTGGAGGCGCGGATCGCGGCCCGGGTCGGGTTCCGCCGGGACATCAAGCGGGTACCGCTGTTCGGCCTCGGGTGCGTGGCCGGCGCCGCGGGCATCGCCCGGTTGCACGACCACCTGCGCGGGTGGCCCGACCATGTCGGCATCCTGCTGTCCGTCGAGCTGTGCTCGCTGACGGTGCAGCGCGGGGACACCTCGATGGCCAACCTGGTGGCCAGCGGTCTGTTCGGGGACGGCGCCGCTGCCGTGGTGGCCGTCGGCTCGCGGCGCGCCGACCGGCTCGATGTCGACGGCCCCCGGGTGCTTGCCACTCGCAGCCATCTGTACCCGGACACCGAGGGCGTGATGGGCTGGAACATCGGCAACGACGGGTTCGGCATCGTGCTGACCGCCGACGTGCCCGACCTGGTGCACCAGTACCTCGGCCCGGACATCCGTGACCTGTTGGCGGTGCACGGCCTGACCGTGCAGGACGTCGCCGCCTGGGTGTCCCACCCGGGCGGTCCGAAGATCATCGAGGCGATCGAGGCCGAACTCGGGGTCGGCCCACACGCGCTGGAGATGACCTGGCGGTCCCTGGCGGAGGTCGGCAACCTGTCCTCGGCGTCGGTGCTGCACGTGCTGCGGGACACCCTGCGGGACCGCCCGCCACCTGCCGGCAGCCCCGGCATGCTGATGGCGATGGGCCCGGGGTTCTCCTCCGAGCTGGTCCTGCTCCGCTGGTAGCCGAACCGATGCACCGGTCCCGGAGGATGTCGTCATGATCGCGTACACGTTGTTCGTGCTGGCCGTCGGCGCCGAACGGCTGGTCGAACTTGCCGTGTCCAAGCGGAATCTCGCCTGGGCGTTCGCCCGCGGCGGCCGGGAGTACGGCCGCGGTCACTATCCGGTGATGGTGCTGCTGCACTTGTCCTTGCTGGTCGGCTGCGTGCTCGAGGTGTGGCTCCTCGACCGGCCGTTCCTGCCGGTACTCGGCTGGGCCATGGTCGCCGTCGTGCTCGGCACGCAGGCGCTGCGATGGTGGTGCATCACCACGCTGGGGCACCGCTGGAACACGCTGATCGTCGTCGTGCCCGGGCTGCCTTTGGTGAAGGCCGGACCGTACCGGTGGCTGCGGCACCCGAACTACGTCGCCGTGGTGGTCGAGGGCATCGCCCTGCCGATGGTGCACACCGCCTGGATCACCGCCGTGACGTTCACCGTGCTCAACGCGGTGCTGCTGCGGGTCCGGATCCGCGCAGAGGAGGACGCCCTGAGGCTGGCGTCCGCGGCTCCCCCGGCAACCTCGCCGGCCGACGACGCCAGGGCGCCGGAGACCGACTCCGCCCAGCTCCCGGGCACCCCGTGATCGACCTGCTGGTCGCCGGCGCCGGGCCGGCCGGGCTGGCCACCGCGCTGTACGCGGCCCGAGCCGGGCTGTCGGTGACGGTCGTCGACCCCCGGCCCGCGCCGATCGACAAGGCCTGCGGCGAGGGGCTGATGCCCGGCGCGGTCCGCGCCCTGGCCTCGCTCGGCGTCGATCCGCCCGGGCTGCCGTTCCGTGGGATCGGCTACCTCGCCGCGGGACATGAAGCGACCGCGCTGTTCCGCTCCGGCAGCGGGCTCGGCGCGCGCCGCACCGACCTGCAGGTCACGCTGCTCGCGGCGACGGCAGAGGCGGGCATCAGCGTGCTGCCCCGTTCGGTCGGAGCCGTTCGGCAGGACGACGACTCGGTGACGGCGGCCGACCTGAGGGCCCGCTATCTGGTCGCGGCCGACGGGTTGCACTCGCCGATCGCCCGGTCGCTCGCCCTCGACGTCCCGGTCCGGGGCGGCCGGCAGCGCTGGGGCCTGCGGCGGCACTACACCGTCGCGCCGTGGTCGGACCTGGTCCAGGTGCACTGGTCGGACCGGGCGGAGGCCTACGTCACGCCCGTCGGACCGGAACTGGTCGGCGTTGCGGTCCTCAGCGGCGAGCGGGTCCCATTCGAGGAGCACCTCCGGCGTTTCCCGCAGCTGGCGGACCGGCTTGTCGGCGTCGACGCCGGCGCGGTCCGCGGAGCCGGGCCGCTGCGCCGGCGGACCAGCCGGCGGGTGGCCGGCCGGGTGTTGCTGGTCGGCGACGCGGCCGGCTACGTCGACGCGCTGACCGGCGAGGGCATCGCGGTGTCGCTGGCCTGCGCCCGGGCGCTGGTGGACAGCATCGCCGACGGCCGGCCGGAAGCGTACGAGTCGCGGTGGCTGCGGGAATCCCGGCGTTACCGGTCGCTCACCGCCGGCCTGCTGTGGGCGACCGGACGCCCGGCGCTGCGGCGGGCGCTGGTGCCTGCGGCACAACGGGTTCCGTGGGCCTTCCGGGCCGCCGTCGGGCAACTCGCTCGGTAGCTGCCCGCGGTTGAGGCCTGCGGATCACGACTGCGGGCGCTGATGTCTCGCTGTCCGTGGGCCTGGGTATCGTGTGGAGGACCGGGCGGAGGATCCCGGCACGGCGAATCGGCAGGGCTCAGCGAGGCACGCGCCGGGCTCGCCGGGCCAGGCGTCGAGGTCAGCGAGATCCAGCAGTTCCCGTGGGGGGCGTTGGTGTTCTTTTCCGACCCGGACGGCAACGGCTGGGCCGTGCAGCAGATCATGACCCAGTAGTCGGTTCGCTGAGCGGCCGGGTCGCTAGCTGCGCCCGTCGTGGAACTGGCCGACCGCCTTGACGATCCGTCGCTCCCTGGTTTCGGCGGTCTTCGCCCCGTCGATCGCCAGCACGTGCCGGAGCTTGTTGCTGTAGGACAGCCCGTCGAAGAACGCCCGCGCGGCGGGGTCGGCATCCAGGGCGGCCGTCAGGTCGGGCGGCACGACCACGGTTCTCGGTGTGGTGTCAAGTTCGAGGGCCACATCGACCGCGTCCCCGGCGGTCAATCCCGCCGCGGCCCGGTGCTCACCGCTGACCGGCAGCATGAACGTGCCGCCCATCGAGGCGACGCTGCTGCGATAGGTGTACTCGTCGTTGATCGTGACTATGACTGCGGGTTTCTTGCTCGGGCCGAGGCCTGCGACGATATCGGCCGGGACCTCGATCCCGGTCGCTGTCTTGCCGGCGAGCAGCAGTGTCCCGCGAAATCTCATGGCAGGCAGTATGCCAATCATCGCCAGCCGGGGCAGAGTCTCTGCGGCGCCCAGCCGAGTCGCGGGTCACCACTGGCTGCGATGAGTTCTGTCCGGCGTCGCGGGCTGCGATGAGTTCGGTGCCGCACCGCCGTCAGAAGGTGGTCCGTCGCCCGGCGGACCGCCGAGCGACCGGGCTGGAGCGAGAAGCATGACGTCAACACCAGCCGTCCCCGGCGAGGACAGCGCGCTCCCACCGGCAGCAGCAAGCCCCTGATGGACGGCGACGAGCGGCCGCTGCTGCTGTCCGGGCGATCCTGGCCGAACTTCGTCGCCCGGACGGTGACCATCGAGCCCGGCTCGTCGCGGGCGTACGACGACGGCGAGTGGCGCGACGCGCTCGTCGTCGTGGAATCGGGGACGGTCGAGCTGGAAACCGTGGCCGGCGTCCGGCTGCGGTTCGGGCCGGGTGAGATGCTCTGGCTGACCGGCCTTGCGCTGCGGAGCCTGTCCAACGTCGGCGCCGGAACCGTTGTGCTGCAGGCGGTCTCCCGTCGGCCGGATGAACCTGGGTGACCACCGAAAAGCCTGCACCGCACGCGGGCCGTCCCGCCGCCGGCCGTCACCCCGATTCCTGCGGACGGTCGTTTCAGTGCGTCTTCGGTGGTGCGGTAGGCCCCTAGAGCAGGACGTTGGCGAAGACTTGCCAGGCGAGGAGGCTCTTGGCGATCAGGCTGAGGGCGATGTAGGTGCGTTCGCCGGTGAGGTAGTTGTTCCATCGGCCGATACGGCGGTATTGCAGCCACTGGTTGAGAGCGAAGCTGTTGAAGAAGATGAACAGTGAAATGAAGATGCCGTAGACGAAACCCGGCACGTCTCCGCCCGCACCGATGAGATAGATGCTGATGGCCAACCATGGCGCAATGCCGGCGATGCAGCCCATCACGAAGGGCGCCCAGGAGGGTTTCCCGGCCCGGTCGTTGGTGGTTTCCATCAGCCAACCGAAGAGGATCATCGAGGCGTTGACCACGAAGATTGTCAGCAGGGCGGCCACGTCGGAGATTCCGGTGATCATGGCGATGAGCACGATCATCAGTGACGACGACAGGCTGTATTCGACCCACCGGAACCTGTTGCGGTGGGACTGCAACTCGCTGCGGTAGCCTGCTTTACCTGGCCCGATGGAGACGATCAGGTGAAACACCGCTGACAGCAGCAGGAATGCCGCCACCGCGGGGCCCAGCCGGACGGTGAAAAGTTGGGTCAGCGAACTGCCGTCAATGGGTGAGCCGGGCGGGCCCGAGGCGAAAATGGCGGTCACGGGCAGGGCCAGCGCGGTGGAAAGGACGAGCATCGCGATTCCCTGAGCGCCGTGCAGTGCTGCCGCGATCAGGTTCCACCTTCGCAATCCCACAAAGTCGCTGTCGCTGACCGAAACCGATCGATAGGAGACGGTTTCAGGCTGGGGTGCTACTCCTCGAGTGGTCACCGGCCCAACGTTAGCCGCTGTGGGTGCCGCTGATCATCGCCGACGCTCGTCAGCGCGACCGCGGTCGTCGGCCGGTGGCGCGGTGACGGTGGCTGCCAACTGCGCCACCCGCCGAGAAATGGTACGGAGCGCACTGCCGTCGCTCGGGTCGAGCGGGCAGATCACGACAGCAGCGCCTGCGCATCCAGGTCCTGTTTGCGCAGGAACCGCTCGGCGCCGCAACAATCGATGTCGGGCAGATCCGCCGCCTCGTAGGTCGACACCAGGATCACCCTGGTGGCCGGTCGCTCCGCCAGGATCTGCCGGGTCGCCTGCGGGCCGGTGATGCCGGGCAGCCGCACGTCCATCAGCACCAGGTCCGGGGTGAGCGACCTGGCCAAGGCGACAGCCTCCTCCCCGGATGCGGCCTCTCCGGCCAGCGAGAGCCCGTCGGTCGCCCGGATCAGCAGCGCGGCGGCCCGGCGGAATTGCGGCTGATCATCGACGAGCAGCACCCGGATGTCGACACCGGGCCCGTTCACCGGCTCACCGCTGACCCTCGGCGAGATACATCAGGGTGGCGCGCACCCGGGGATGGTTGGTCCGATCACCGCTCAGATCCAGCTTGGTGAAGATCGAGTTGATGTGCTTCTCCACGGCGTGCTGGGTCAGGAACAGCTCGGCCGCAATGGCTGCGTTGGTCCGGCCCTGGGCGATGCCGCCCAGCACCTCCCGCTCCCGCGGGGTGAGCCGGGCGATCTGGTTGTCGCCGGCCAACGACCTTCCGGTGACGAGGGTCTCGACCACCTTGGGGTCGATTGCGGAGCCGCCGGCAGCGACCGCGGCGACAGCGGCGACCAGCTCGTCCAGGTCGGCGACCCGTTCCTTCAGCAGGTATCCGCGACTCTGGGTGCCCTCGGCGAGCAGGGTGCGGACGTAACTCGCCTCGGCGTACTGGCTCAACAGCACCACCCCCATGTCCGGATGATGCCGCCGGCAGTGCGCGGCGATGACAAGGCCCTCGTCCCGCCGGTCGGGCGGCATCCGGATGTCGGTGAGCACCACGTCCGGGACCAACTCGTCAATCGCCGCCACCGCCTCGGCGAAGTCGCCGCAGCTGGCGACGATCTCGATCGACGAGCTGGTGGCCAGCATGCCGCGGACGCCCTCCCTGACCAGGAAGTTGTCCTCCGCCAGTACGACCCGGTGCGTCATGGCGCGCTCTCGATGGGCCGGTCGGTTGCCCCGGTCCGGTCGACCAGCGGCACCCAGAGCTGCAAGGCCGACGACTCGGGCCCTGCGGCGGAGGGCTCCTCCGGCCGCACCCGTCCGCCGAAAGCCTCGACCCGGTCCCGCACCGCCAGCATCGCGGCGGTGTGCCCCGCTCCGCTGGTGGCGGTACCGGAGACCAGGGCGCCGACCGCTGCGGGGCCGACATCGACGGTCGCCGACGGCCGCGCCCCGGGCCCGGCCAGCGCGGCCAGTGCCGTCACCAGGCTGAAGTACACACACGATTCGACGTCGGCGTGCCGGTGCAGCGCGTCCTCGTCCCCCAGCACCTGCAGGTCCACCCCGATGCCGGACCGTTGCTGCCAGCCCTCAAGGGACACCGCGAGCCCGGCGTCGGCCAGCCGCGGCGGGTAGATACCCCTGGCCAGCGAGCGCAGCGACTCGAGCGCATCAGCCACCTCGGTCCGAGCCCGGTGCAACCGGTCGGGGTTCGGGTCGTCGGTGGCGGTTTCTGGCCCCGGGGTGCTTCGCGCCCCGGAATCACCTGCGAGCGCGGCGATCTCGTCGTCGATGATGGTCTGCGCGCGATCGATGTGCGGCGTCACCCGGTCCAGCATCTCGCTGCGCAGCCGGTCGATCTCGGTGCGCCGGGCGTGGACGATGCGCCGGTTCGACAGCTCCAATTGTGCGGTGAGATCGGCCAGTTCTACAGCCCGGTGGCGCAGTTCGAGGGTCAGTCGGACGGTGGACAGCGCAAGACCGGCGGGCCCGGCGAGGTCGTCGAGCAGCAGCCGGTCCCGATCGTATTCATTGACATCGGTCAGGTCGACCTCGATCTCGCCGACCGCGGCGCCGGCGTGCCGGACGCCCACCATCACCGGCGATCCGTCAGCGACCGCCTGCTCCGGCCAGACCTGCGACCACGGATCGCCGTCGGACAGCAGGACCCGCACCTCCGCGCGGGGCGAATGCATGGTGCGGCCCGTTGTCTCGGCCAGCGCGGGCAGGATCTCGTCCACCGGCAGGGTGGTGGCCATTCGTTGCAGCAGCGCCCGGCCGGCCTCGTAACCACCGGCCTGCTCACCCAGCACCAGCCGATCCACCGAGTGCTGCAGCCCAGCGTCGGTCCGCCAGAACACGGTCGCCACGATCGCCGTGGCGATCAGTACCAGCCAGGGCGGCATCCGATCAACCCCGAGCAGGCCGGCGGCCAGCAGTTCTGCCGCCCCGAACACGGCCAACGCGATAAGGAACCTGGCCGAGCCGAGCAGCCCGAGCCGGAGCCGGCCGACCGTTCCTCGGACGGTCATGACGGAGCCACCACAGCCGGCTCCCAACCGGGCACGACTGCACGTGCGTCCGCGGTCTCGGGGGACATCGGACCAGGGCTGACCACGGGATCGGCGGCATCGTGGTCGGGCGTGGCGGGCACGGCACCGCGAACCCGGGTACCACCGCCCGGCGAGGAATCCACCGCGATCCAGCCGCGCTGCAGCGACACCCGGTCGGCCAGCCCGGCGAGGCCGCCGGCCCGGTCCGCCGAACGCGCGGGATCCAGACCGGTTCCGTCATCGACGACGGCGAACACGATGTCCCCTCCGGCGACGCGCACCTCGATGTTGACCGCGGACGCCCGTGCGTATTTCACCACGTTCTGCACTGCCTCCGAGCAGCAGTAGTAGACCGCCGCGACGGCGTCGGAGTCGAGGCCGGCCGGCGGGAGGTCGACCATCAGCTGCACGGTCAGGCCGGTGCGCCGAGCGGTCGTCACCAACCGGTCGAGCGCGACCCGAAGGTCGCCCTCGCGCAACGCGGCGGGTGCCTGGCCACTGGAGATCGCGGCGAGCTCGGCCCTGCTGGCCTCCAGCTCCCGGTGCAGCTGCCGCAGGATCGACACCCGGGCCAGTGACCCGTCCGGTGTCGGCAACTGGGCGGCCGCCATCCGCATGCCGAGCATCACGGCGACCAGGGTCTGTTGAGCACCGTCGTGCAGGTCCCGTTCCACCTTGCGACGTTCCCGGTCCTGAGCGGCCACCAGCCTGCGGCGGGACGCGGAGAGCTGACCCGCCCGTTCGGTGAGGGTCTGCACGCGGGTGGCAAGTTGGCCGGCCAGCACGGCATTCTGCACCACCAAGCCGGCGTGCGCGGCCAGGTCCGCCAGCAGCGCGCGGTCGGCCGCGGGCAGCGTTTCGGCGCCGGCCAGCTGCACCGTCAGTACCCCGAGCTGTTCGCTGTCGTGCCGCACCGGCCAGTACCGGCCGGGCACCAGCACCGGCTCGGACCATGCCGGCGCGGTCGGCGATGGTGCTGCCGGCGGCTCCGCCGCGGTCAACGACCACCTTGCGCCGTCCCGCAGCCACAGCTGCGCGCCGGACGCCCTGGTTGCCCGGACGCTGACGTCGACCAGTTGCTCCAGCTCCGCGGTGGGGGTGGCCTGCTCGAGGCCACTGATCAGCGTCCTCATCGCGGCCGCCGGCCCGAGGTCCTGCCCGAACACGACGCGGTTGGCCCACCGCTGCGCCAGCGACCAGACCGGTTGCAGGGCGACGGCACCCGCTGCCAGCACGACCACCGTCCACCAGCTCGCGCCGCCGACCAGGGCGCCCCCGCTGACCACCGCGACCAGGTACACCAGCCCGGACCCGATGACGAACAGGCCGTAGACCAGGACCCGGCTCAGCAGTCGGTCGATGTCGAACAACCGGTACCGCAGCACCCCCGCGAACAGCACCACCGGGACGATTGCGAAAACCGCCGGGAACAGTTCCTGCAGGCGCTCGGCCGCCTGTTCGGCTGCGCCACCTGCGGTTCCGTCGAGCAGGGCGAGACCCTCGGCGCAGCACCAGATCAGCCCCACCGCGAGGGCGGGGAGCAGCGCACCGACCAACAGCCGCGCGCTCCGCCTGGCCATTGGGGTGCCGGCCGGATCCGCGACCCGCAGGCTCTGCGAGGCCACCCCGGCCACCGGGATAGCGATGCCGAAGAAGATCACGAAGAACTGCGGATGCGCGAGAAAGTCGCTCCACCAGCAGACGAACGCGGCCGCCGCCGTGGCCACCACCGCGATCGCCGTGAGCGTCCGCGCGGACACCGCGATTTGCTCCGGCAGCCGACCGTCGGGGAACAATACCACCGCCCAGAGGTATGCGACACCGGACACGATGTGAAAGGTGAAGTGAATGACCGCGATCGGCCACGGGCTGCCGAGCAGGTGAAAGGCCTCGTGGCTGGGCAGGTTGAAGGTCGCCGCAGTGCCGAGGAGCCCCAGGGCCAGCAACCTGGGCACCAGGTCGTTCGGCCGGCGGACGATCAGCAGCACCCCGAGGACCAGATTCAGCAGGCTGAACCCGTACTGCACCAGCGCATTACCGCTGACGCCGGTGAGCGTCACGGTCGGGTGCAGCAGCAGCATGGCCGGCTGTTCCAACGGTCCGGTCCCGGCCGCGAGGGTCCCGACCAGGTCAGCGATACCCGGCACGGTGTGCACCACTACCGGTAGCAGACCGACAGAGAGCCACAGCACGAGGCCGGCCGCATAGGCCGCGAAGGCGACCCTGAACCAGGCGTGGCCGAGCACGGGACGTGCCATGACCAGGAATTGTTGCAGCCCCCTCCCCGCCATCGGCGACCGGGCGTCGGTCGCCGTCGTGATGACGGGGAGGCCTGCGGGGCTGCAGCTGAACAAGGTCCGATCACCTCGACGGCCGGGCGTCGGCCGCCGTCCTGCTGGTGTGCCGGACTGCTGGTACTGGTCACTGCGTTCACTGCCTCATCCAGGGGTACGGGCGCTGCGGCGAATCGGTTCTCGGGTCCTCCCACTGATCTGCCGGTGGACATTCCCGCCTCCCCGTCGTGCTGCGATTGACCGCGTTGCGATTGACCGTGCGTTGCGATTGACCATGCGTTGCGATTGACCATGCGTTGCGATTGACCATGCGTTGCGATCGATCCGAGATCGGCTACCCGGCCGGGTGTCTCCCTGCCGCTGCGCAACCGCCCCACCATCGTGGCAAAGCGACCGGTCCGCCGCGGGGGTGCGTGCACCCCCATTGCAAGGCGCCTGCACACACCCTCGGAACCGTCGACGGAATTCGCGACTGTTGATCCACCAGCTCGATGCCATGAGGGCCAGAGCACATTCGGGGGAGAACCCACGATGACAATCACCAGCGAGCCGATCACCAGCACCGCGACCACCAGCACTGCGACCACCGGCACCGCGGGCACGGGTACCGCGGGCACGGGTACCGACCGGGCCGCCGTGGCGCAGCACTACACCCTCGCGGGAGTGCCGTGGCTGGCCTTGGACCTCACCGGGGGCGTCAACGGCGTCTTCAGTGGCGTCGACGGCACGGTCACCATCGGGACCGTCACGGTTCCCGTCCAGGTCACCCCACCCGCCGACGGCGCACCTGCCCACATCGATGTCGAACCCGGACAGCTGACCCTGGCCACCATCTCTGCCGCGGCGGTGTCGGCCGGGGGGACCGACCCGCTCGTCGCCCTGCCGAGCTCGCTGGGCGCGTTCGTCGGCGGCATCGCCGTGTCGCACGTCGGACTGGCCGTCGACCTGTCCGGTCGCACCGTCACCGCGGCGGAGATCACTGTCACCGCCGACCAGCCGTGGTGGGTGCTGCCCGGCCACTTCGAGGTCGACGACCTGCACCTGACGCTCGCCTACACCCGTGCCGGTGACTCCTACACGGTCGAGGTGACAGGCGGTGGAACCGTTCTCGGCAGCGTGGTGGAACTCGCCGTGCTGCGCGGTGACGACGGCTCGTTCACCCTCACCGTGCACGGCCCGGACGGCGCCGGGATCGCCGTCCCAGGCATCGGCGAGATCGCCGGCCTGGTTGGCGGCGCCGATCTGACCAGCGCCCTGCCGTCCGGACTGAGCGACGTTCCCGGCTTCGTGCTGTCCGATGTCGCCGTGCTGCTGACCGCCGCGAGCGTCGAGTCCGCGCACGTCACGGTTGCCGGCGGCGCCGCCTGGACGCTGCCCGACCCGATCGGCCTGACCATCGACGAGCTGGCGCTGTCCATCGCCGTCGAGCACCCGGCCGACGCCGCGACCCGCACCGTCCAGGTATCGATCGATGGTGCCGCCACCTTCGCCGAGGCCTCCATATCGGTGAGCTTGGAAGAAAAGGACGGCGAGTGGACCCTCACCGGCGGCCTGCAGCCGGGTTCGAGCCTGACCGCCTCCGCCATCGCCCGCGCCTACGGCACCGGGCTGCCGGCGCACCTGCCCGAACTGGCCCTGTCCCGGTTCACCGTCACCGCCGACCTCGGCACCGGCGACCTGACCGTCACCGCCGCCTCCAGCACCGAATGGACCGTGCCGGTCGGCCCCGACGGCATCGGTGTGGGCAACCTCGCGGTCATGTTCGGCCGGCACGCCGCCGACGACCAGGGTCACACCTTCACCGGCTCGATCTCCGGCGAGGTCCACCTGGGCGGCCTCGTCGTCCCGGTCTCCTACTCGGTCCCCGGCGGGCTCAAGCTGACGGCGACCGCGGCATCCTTCGCGCCCTTCGCTGTGCTGCAGAATCTGTGCGGAGCAACGGTTGTCGGGTCACTGGCGTTGCCGCCGGAGCTGCTCGCACTGGCCCTGACCGACCTCGAGCTGACCATCGACGTGGAGCGGTCGGAGGTGTCCTTTGCCGCTACCGGTCCCGGCTTCAAGCGGGTGCAGGCGATCGTCCGCAAGGCCACCTCCTGGGGATTCGCGGTGGGCATCGAGCTCGACGACAGCTACCGGTTCTCCTCGCTGTCCCCCGCATTGGGCGGTCTGGACAGCGTGCACCTGCCCGACGCGCTGATCGTCATCTCCACCTTCGACGACGCCGCTTTCAGCTTCGACGAGCTGCAGCCGGTCGCCGGCACCGGCGTGGAACACGGCCTGCTGATCGACGGCCGGCTGGACCTGTCCGGACTTGGCGCGGACAAATTCCTCGGCGAGAGCCACCTGGACGTCAAGGCCCATGTCGGCACCAAGCTGAGCGAGTTGTCGCTGGCTGCCGGAATCGGCGACGTCACCATCACCGACGGCGTCGTTCTCAAGGACGCGGAATTCGAGCTCGTGCCCGACCCGGAGAACATCTCCATCTCGGTGGCCGGCGCAGTGGACGTCACCATCGACTCCAGCGCGCTGGAGTTCATCGGCGGGGTCCGGGTGGTGCCGAATGGCATCTCCTTCTTCGCCACGATGAAGGGCACCTGGAAGAATCCGTTCGGCGCCAAGGGTGTTGCGCTCACTGATGTCTCGCTGGAGATCGGGTCGGACTTCGAGGGCGTGCCGTCCATCGGCATCACCGGCGGCCTGCAGGTCGGCGCGTTCGCCGGCAAGGCGGCCGTGTCGTTCAACTCCGAATTCCCCACCCAGAGCGTGCTGATCGTCGCTTTCAACCACCTGTCGCTGATGGACGTGGTGGGCACCTTCTGCCCGCCGTCCGTCACCGCCGGGATTCCGTCGGACATCGGCCGGACATTGGCCGGAATCTCGCTGGACGACGTCGAGTTGTCTGTCGTCCCGCAGGACACCTCGATCGGGAAGGTCACCTTCGACCAGGGGCTGCGGGTGGCCGGCACCATCAAGGTCGCCGGCTTCAGCGCGTCCGCCAAGGTGGAGATCGACCCGACACAGGGTGTCTCGGTGGCCGGTTCGCTCAGCCCGGTGCACATCGCCGACGTCTTCTCCCTCACCGGTGACGGCACCGACCAGGGTCCGAGCCTTGACATCGAGGTGAAGACCACCGCGGTGCCGAAGATCGCCATCACCGGGCAGGCGTCGCTCCTGGGCATCACCGCGGCAGCGCACGTCACGCTGTCCGACCATGGGTTCGACTTCGGTTGTTCCGGCAAGGTTTTCGGGGCGTTCGACGCCGCAATCACGGCCAAGGCCGCCAGCCTGCAGTCGGCGGACGGCTTCACTGTGCACGCCCAGCTGTCGCAGAACTTCCTGTCCGACCTGACCAGCCGGGCCGCGGGCGTGCTGCAGCAGGCCGGAGCCCAGGCCGCTGCGCAGATCGCTTCGGCACAAAGGGATGTCAGCAACGCGCAGGTAGAGGTGAACCGGCTCAACACGCTGGCCGCCGGAGCCCGGGCCGACCTGGCCGCCAAGCAGGCCGACGGGCAGCGGCAGATCGCCGGCGCCCAAGCGCAGGTCACCGCGGCGCAGAACTCGCTGGCCGCGATCGACGGGCGGATCACCTCGACCCGATCCGGCATCCAGGCCGAGCGGGACGCAGCCGCCAGGAAGATCCAGGACGCCCAAGCGAAGGTGACCGCGGCGCAGGCCCCGGTCAACGATCTGAACTCGCAGATCTCCGCGCTCCAGGGCCAGATCAACCAGCTCAACTCCGACATCAACTGGTGGAACGACTGGTACAACAACTCCGCCTGGTACGAGAAGACGTACCGCTGGGCTCAGCTGGCCGGCGAGGTGGGCTGGCGGGGAACCCAGGTCGCGGCCCTCACCACCGCGATGGGCACCCTGCAGGCTTCCGTCGCCACCGCCAACGGGGTGCTGCAGCTGGCCGTGCAGACTCTCAGCGCCGCCAAGTCGGCGGCGGTGACCTACCCGATCGACTCCGATCCGCGGATCGTGGCGTTGCAGACCGGCCGGAGCACAGCGGTTCTCGCCCTGCAGGCGGCGCAGGGGGTGCTTTCGCTGGCCCAGCAGGGGACGGCCGCGGCGATCACTGCCGCCGGCCAGACGGTCACCACCCTGGCCCAGCAGGCCGGTGCGGCCAACTCGGTCCTGCAGGCCGCCAACTCGGCCCTTGGCCAGCTTCGGCAGGGCGTCGGTGAGGTCGCGGGAGTTGCCGGTTACATCGCCGAGCACGGCCTCGGTGCGCTGCTGGACGTGCGGTCGGCGTCGTTCGACGGCTCGCTCAACACCACCACCGGCGGATCGGTGACGCTGGACGCGACCGTGGTCTTCAAGGGCACACCGCAGACCGTGCACGTGTCGTACACCTTCCACGACCTCATCGCGGGGGCGAAGGCACTGGCCAAGACGGTGGTGCCGAGCCTGCCGATCTGACCAAGGCGAGTCAGTTCCAGCCGATCCGGCCCGGACCCGCGTGGCGGGCCCGGGCCGGAGCCGTGAGGCGGTGGCCTGCCGTGGGAGCTTGGAACATCGGTTCGCCCCGTGCGCGCCGATGTTCCACGAGGACCTGCGCACCGAGTGAAGCGTGGCGTTTCGGGGCGCGCCCGGTCTGGGAAACTGGTCGTCATGAGGACGCACCCGCGATCGTCGATTCGGCCCGCGAAGCCGTCGCCGTTCTGGCAGCTGTCGGGTGGCTTTCCGCAGTCTCGTCGGGACCCGCAGTGACCGACCCGGGCAGCCCGGACCCGCACCCCGTCACGGGCGGGTCGGCGCCCTCTCCGGCCGCGCTGCGGAAGTGGCGCGGGCGACTGGCCGACGAACGCGAAGAGGCGAAGGTGTACCGCAGCCTCGCGAGCCGGCGGGACGGTGAGGAGCGGGAGATCCTGCTGGAGCTGGCCGAAGCCGAGGAGCGGCACGCCGCGCACTGGGCGAACCTGCTGGGTGAGGAGATCGGCCCGGAACGGCACGGCGACTTCCGGATGCGCGTGCTCGGCTGGCTCGCCCGGCACTTCGGTTCGGTGTTCGTGCTCGCTCTCGCGCAACGGGCCGAGACCCGCTCCCCCTACGACACCGACATCGACGCCACCCCGGCGATGGCCGCCGACGAGCGGGTCCACGAAGAGGTCGTCCGCGGCCTGGCCGCCCGCGGCCGGAACCGGGTGTCCGGCACCTTCCGGGCCGCGGTGTTCGGCGCGAACGACGGCCTGGTCAGCAACCTCGCGCTGGTGCTCGGGGTCAGCGGCGGTGGGGTGTCCTCGCAGGCAGTGCTGCTGACCGGGCTGGCCGGGCTACTGGCCGGTGCGTTGTCGATGGGCGCGGGCGAATACGTGTCCGTCCGCTCGCAACGCGAACTGCTGTCCGCATCCACCCCGGGTCCTACGGCGCACACCGCGGTTCCGATGCTGGACGTCAACGCCAACGAGCTCGCGTTGGTCTACCGGGCGCGCGGCATGCCGGCTGACGAGGCCCAGCGATATGCCGCGGCCCTGCTGCAGAACTATCCGAACCGGCTCGAACCCTCTGGCGACGCCTCGGAACAGGGCCATGACGTGGTCGGCACCGGGATCGGCGCCGCGCTGTCCAGCTTCTGTTTCTTTGCCACCGGCGCCGCGATCCCCGTGCTGCCCTTCCTGTTCGGGCTCACCGAGACGGCGGCGCTGATCGTCGCGGTTGTCCTGGTGGGCCTAGCGCTGCTGCTCACCGGCGCCATCGTCGGGGTGCTGTCCGGCGGGCCGCCGCTGCGCCGGGGTCTGCGCCAACTGGCCATTGGGTTGGGTGCCGCCGGCATCACATACCTGCTCGGGTTGCTCGTCGGCGGCTCGCTCGACTGACCCGGGGCGGGGGGCCGGCGCCGACCCGAACTCCGCAATGACACCGTGTCGGGCCATACTCGGCCACATGGACCTGATCGGCATGCTCGCCCGCCCCGCGCTGTCCTGGATCTTCGTGCAGGGCGGGATCGACGCGTTCCGCGCACCCGAACCGCGAGCGAAAATCGCTGCCCCGCTGCTGGACCGGGTGCGCGAGGCCGCGCCGGACGCCGTGCGCAATGGCCTGCCGGACGACGCGACGATGGTGCAGATCAACGCAGGCGTACAGATCGCGGCAGGTGTCGCCCTGGCGACGGGCACCCTGCCGCGGATCTCCGCCCTCGTCCTGGCTGCCTCGTTGGCGCCGACAACCATTGGGGGTCATTCCTTCTGGCGGTTCGATGACCCCGCGAAGCGAGGCCCGCAGCGCATCCAGTTCGCGAAGAACTCCGCGATCATCGGCGGCCTGCTGCTGGCCGCGACCCGGCGGCGCCCGGCCAAACCCAGCCGGTAGGGCACCGCGAGGGCGACGGCTCAGCCCACCCGGAACTGGGCAGTGACCTCGATCCGCACGTCGCGACCGATCATCAGCCGGGGCGCCCGGATGCCGAGCGCCCGCCGGTCCAGGGTCGCGGTGGCCCGGACGGTCAGCAGGCCGGCCGTCGGCCCGTCGACCAGCACGGCGTCCACGCTGATCGGTGTGCTGGTGCCGCGCGCCGCGAGCGTTCCGGTGAGCTGCCAACCGTCCTGCGTCGCCGTCACTGTCGCGGTGTCGAAGACGAGATCCGGGAATTGCTCGGTGTCCAGCAGGTGCCGGGCCCGAAGATCCTTGTCCCGCTTGCTGTTCGCCGTGTCGATCCCGGCCAGGTCGAGAGTGGCGTGCACCGCGCTGATCCGCTGAGGGTCCGAGATGACGACCGTGGCGTCCTTGATCGGGATGATCCCGCGGACCGTCTTGACGCCGAAGTTCCGCACCGCGAACGCGGCCGTGCTGTTCCGCGGGACGATGGCCCACGCGCCGACCGGAACAGTGGCGCCTTTGATTGCTGCCGAGGTGTCCATGACCGGCGCCCCTATCGGACCTGGGCCGGGCCGGCCAGGGTCAGCGCGTCAAAGCTGCGCACCACCTCGAACCGCTCCATCCGGTCGGGGCCGGGCAGTAGCGCCGGGTCCTCACCGGGCAACAACTCGGTGCCCATGATGACCTCGACGGCCTTGTCCAGGCTGTCCTCGTGCTCGACGATCACCACGGTGAGCTGCCCGCCGTCCGGCCGGCGGAGTTCGTAGACGGCGACCAGGTCCTCGCGCAGGTCGGCCCTGGCCATGATGGCCGGTTCGATGCGGTCGCGGCCGGCGCGGTCCGCGGCGGCGATCAGCGCCGGGCTGCGCGGCCCGTCGAAGTAGGTCAGTTGCGCGTACATGGGTTCCTCCCTGTGTCCGGTCACCGGCTGGCTGCGGTGTGATCACCAGACTCGACCGGCATCGCCGGCCCGCCATCAGTGGCAGTACGCAAACCGGTACTGGTTCGGTCCACTACCGGCGATACTGACCGCTGTGGAGCCGATGGTCGGACGCAACGCCCCGCTCGCCGCCGCCGATGCCGCGATCGCTGCCGCCACCTGCGGGGCCGGCGGATTGCTGCTGATCTGTGGGGAGCCCGGCATCGGCAAGAGCCGGCTGGTGCAGGCCATCGCTGACCGGGCCGGCTCCCGTGGGGTGGCGCAGGCCTGGGGTTACGCGGTCGACGACCCGGGCGCACCCGCGCTGTGGCCGTGGCGACGGGCCCTGCGCTGCTGGCCGGAGGTGGCCGCCCTGGTCGGCACCGGGGCTGACGCGCGGGCCCGCGAGGACACCAGCGCCGCCGCCCGGTTCCAACTCTTCACCGACATTTGCGATCAGCTCGTGCAGCGAGCGGCACCGACCGGGCTGCTGCTGATCCTGGAGGACATGCACTGGGCCGACCACAGTTCGGTGCTGCTGCTGCAGCAGCTGGCCGGCGACCTGGACCGATCCGCAGTGCTGGCGGTGGTGACCTACCGACCGCACCAGGGCGCGCTCACCGACGCCTTGAACCAGCTCGTTCGAGGCCCTTCGGTGACGCACGTCGCGCTGGCCGGGCTGACCGGATCCGATATCGAGGCGTGGCTCCGCGGGTATCCGGTCATCGCCGACCGGGTCGCCCTCGCCCAGAGCCTGCACCGCCGAACGGGCGGCAACCCACTGTTGGTGCGGCTGGTCACCCAGGCGCTGCTGTCGTCGGACTCGGCCGAAGGCCCGGCCGCCGTCGATCGGCTGCTCACCCAGCGCGCGGACCTGCGCCGGCTGATTGCCGCCCGGACCGCCGCCCTGAGCCCGACCACGAACAAGATTCTCTCCGCGGCAAGCGTTCTCGGTGAGCGCATCGACATGGCGGTACTGGCCGCTGTCACCGGGTCGCCTGGGCCGGAGCTGGCGAGGTCGCTGGACGACGCCGTTGCGGCGGGGGTGCTGCGGGGCGCACTGGACGCCGCGGAGGACTACGTGTTCGTCCATGCCCTCGTCCGCGACGCGATCTACGCCGACCTGCAGCCGTCGCTGCGCGCCGAGTGGCACCGGCGCTGCGCTCTCGCCCTGGCATCAGCCGATCAAGACGCCGCCGATCACCGGACGGCCATTGTCGGCGCGGCCGGTCGGGACACGGCCGGTGCCGGGCCCGCCGCCGGCGTCATCGCCGAGCACTGGCGGCGCGCGGTCGGGCCCGAAGCCCTGACCCACTGCCTGTACTGGGCGCGCCGGGCATCCAGGGACGCCGGCGCCGCAATCGCCCACGACGATGCGGTCCGCTTCGCCGATCTCGCCGTCCGGTGTGCCCGCGAACTGGCGGTGCCGGAAAGCGAGCTGGCGGAGCTCACCGTGCAGCTGGCCGAGGCCCAGTTCATGGCGGGCCGGGTCGAAGCCAGCCTGGACACGTGCGTCCTGGCAACGGATCTCGCGCAGGCCGCCGGGCGCCCCGAGCTGATGGCGGCGGCCGGCCTGGTGGTCCAGGGCATCGGCACGACACCGGTGAACCGACGGGTCCGTGGGTTGTGCCAGCGCGCGCTCGGCCTGCTGGGATCGGAGCCGACGGTGCTGCGGGCGCGGCTGCTCGCACAGATTGCCGCAACAACCGCCGAGGACGAGGGCGGCGCCCTGGCGCAGCAGCTCTCGGCCGAGGCGCTGACCGCGGCGGAGGCCACCGGCGATCCGGTCGCGAGCCTGGAGGCCATCGCCGCCCGCCATCTATCCATCTCGGTGCCGGACATGGTCATCGAACGGCTGGACCTCGGGCGTCGGGCGGTCCAATTGGGGACCACGGCACAGCGCCCCATCGGGCCGCTGTGGGGGCACCTGTGGCGCGCGGACGCCGCGTACCAGCTCGGCAACCTGGCCGAGGTCGATCGCGAGGTCGCGGAGATCGACCGCATCGCCACCAGCCGCCGATCGCCACTCGCCCGCTGGCATCACCACCGGCTGCTGGCCTGCCGCACCGCGTTGACCGGCGACTTCGCCGGGGCGCGCCGGGCCAACGACGCCGCCCGCGAACTGGCGGAACGGATGGGCGACCTGTCGCTGGCCGGCATGTCGCACGCCTTCAGCGCCCAACTCGCGCTGGTCCGCGGGGACACCGCGGAGCTGCCGAGCGACTTTCGCGACATGCTCCGGACCGCACCCGACATGCCGCTGGTGGGGGTGTCCGGGACGATCGCGACAGCACTCGAAGGGGACCTGTCGGGCGCCCAGGCGTCGTTCGACCGGTACCGCGATCTGCCCCGGACCTTTCCGGTCGGTACCCGATGGGCCGGGACGATCGCCCAGATCGGGATGGCGGCCATCCTGCTCGACGACGCCGAGGTGGCCGGCACGGTCTACCGCTTGCTCAGCCCAACGGCCCTCTACTACACCGGGGACGGGTCGGGGGCGCTGTTCAACCACGGGTCCAATTCCGGCCTGATCGGGGCGCTCGCGCTGACCTCCGGCCGGGTGGACGACGCGGTCCGGCATTTCACCGATGCCATCGCGATGAACATCAAGATCGACGCCCGCCCGTTCACCGCACTGGCCCGGCTCGGGTTGGCGCGGGCGCTGCTCGCCCGGGTTGACTCGGGCCCTGGCTCCGGCTCGCCGGGCGGGCGGGCGGGCGCCGTCCGGGCGCGGGGGTTGCTCGAACAGTCGGCCGCCGAGTTCGGCCGGCTGGACATGCCTGGGCCGTTGCGGACGGCGTCATCGGCGCTGACAAGGCAGTCGGAGGCCGAGCGGACCGGCAACCCGTTGTCCCCGCGGGAGAGCGAGATCGCCGCGCTGGTCAGCCAGTCGCTGTCCAACAGGGCCATCGCGGAGCGGTTGTTCGTGTCCGAGCGCACGGTGGAGACGCACGTGCGCAGCATCCTGTCCAAGCTGGGTTTCGCCTCCCGCACCGAGATCGTCAGCTGGGAACTGCAGCGCCGCGGCTGACGGTCTGGCCTCTCCCGGCCGAGGCCCGCGCTGCGGTGCGGAACACTGGTCGGGTGACCACCACCCGCACCTCAGGCAGCGCCGACCCAACTCCGGCCCACGGCGCACCCCCCGGCTCCGTCCACCGCTCACCGGCCGGCGCCGCCGTCATGCTGACCGTCGCGGGGGTGGGCGCCGCCCTCGCCGCACTGAACAGCCTCGGCCGCGCCGCCCGCGGCCTGCCGACGGCGCTCGGGGCGACCCGCTCGCAGATCCGGCCGGCCGCAACCGGTTCCCCGCAGTTCGCCGACGACACCTTCCATAACACCGAGCCGTCACACGTCATCGCGCCGGGCGAGTTCGCGTCGATGATCCCCGCGCTGATCCGGCACCGCGGGGCCGGCAAACCGACCGGGCCGGTGCCGCTGGTGACGACCATCCCGGCTGCCGCGGCGGGCGAGCTGGGCGTCACCTGGCTGGGGCACGCCACCACCCTGCTGGAGATCGACGGCCACTACGTGTTGACCGACCCGGTCTGGGGCGAGCGGGTGTCGCCGTCGGAGACGCTCGGCCCGGCCCGGTTGCACCCGATGCCGCTCGTCGTCACCGACCTGCCCCAGGTGGCCGCCATCGTCATCTCGCACGACCACTACGACCACCTCGACGTGCCGACCATCAAGCAACTGCTCACCACCCAGCGTGCGCCGTTCGTGGTTCCGCTCGGCATCGCCGCCCACCTGCGCGGCTGGGGGGTGCCGGCCGAGCGGATCATCGAGCTGGACTGGGACCAGCAGGCCACCGTCGGCGAGCTGACCCTGACCTGCACCGAGTCCCGGCACTTCTCCGGCCGCGGGCTGCGGCGCAACACCACCCTGTGGTGCTCCTGGGCGATTGCCGGCCCGGCGCACCGGATCTACTTCGGGGGTGACACCGGTTATGCAGCGGCCTTTCCCGGCATCGGTGAGCGCTACGGACCGTTCGACATCGCGGTGCTGCCGATCGGCGCCTACGGGGACCAGTGGCCGGACATCCACCTGAACCCGGAGGAGGCGGTCCAGGCACACCGGGATCTGCGGGGCGAGTTGTTCGTGCCGATCCACTGGGCGACGTTCGACCTGGCCCTGCACAGCTGGGCCGAGCCGGTGGAGCGGCTGCTGGCGGCCGCCGACGGCATCCGGGTGGCGAGCCCGCGACCCGGCGAGCGGGTCGCCGGTGACCACGCCGGTCAACCGGACGGCTGGTGGCGACCGCTGGGCTGAGCCCGGCCCGTTGCGAGAGCTCTTGCGGTGCTACCAGATTCGCACCCGCTCGGCCGGGTCCAGCCACAACCCGTCACCGGGCTGCACCTCGAACGCCTCATGGAACTCGTCCAGGTTCCGCACCACCTGGTTGCACCGGAACTCGGCCGGCGAGTGCGGGTCGACGGACAGCAGCCGCAGCAGCTCGGCATCGCGGATCTTGCTCTGCCAGGCGGTCGCCCAGGAGGTGAAGAACCGCTGCTCACCGGTCAGGCCGTCGATGACGGCCGGCTCCTCGCCGTCCAACGAGATCCGCCAGGCCTTCAACGCGATGGCCAGCCCACCGAGGTCGCCGATGTTCTCCCCGACGGTGAGCGCGCCGTTCACCGGGTGGCCGGGGGTCTGCGCCGGCTCGAGGACGGCGTACTGGTCGATCAGCCGGCCGGTGAGCACCTCGAAGGCGGCCCGGTCCGCGGCCGTCCACCAGTCGTGCAGGGCGCCGCGGCCGTCGTACTTGGAGCCCTGATCGTCGAAGCCATGACCGATCTCGTGGCCGATGACGGCACCGATGGCGCCGTAGTTCACCGCCGGGTCCGCCGCCGGATCGAAGAACGGCGGCTGCAGAATGGCTGCGGGAAAGACGATCTCGTTCATCCCCGGGTTGTAGTAGGCGTTGACGGTCTGCGGCGACATGAACCACTCGAGCCGATCCACCGGCGTGCCGATCTTGGCCAGCTGGCGGTCCAGTTCGAAGGCGGCGGCCCGCTGCGCGTTGCCGGCCAGGTCGTCGGCGTGCACCACCAGCGAGCTGTAGTCGCGCCACTTGTCGGGGTACCCGATCTTGGGGGTGAACGCGGCGAGCTTGTCCAGCGCGCGCGCCTTGGTGTCGTCGCTCATCCAGGGCAGCGCGCTGATGTTGCGCCGGTAGGCCTCCAGCAGGTTGGCGACCAGCCGGTCCATCTGCTCCTTGGCGGCCGGCGGGAAGTGCCGCTCGACGTACAGCAAGCCCAGGGCCTCGCCCGCTGCGGCCTCCACCAGGGAGACTCCGCGCTTCCAGCGTTCCCGCAGTTGCGGTACCCCGGACAGGGTGCGGCCGTAGAAGCTGAAGTTCTTCTCCACCAGCTCGTCGGGGCCGATCGGGGCGGCCGACCGGATGATCTGCCAGGCCAGCCAGTCCTTCCAGGCCGGCAACCGATCCGGGGTGAGCAGGCCGGCCAAGGTTGTCAGGAAACTCGGTTGCCGGACGACGACCTGTTCCAGCAGAACGGATTCCGTGCCCAGGCCGTCGAGCCAGGCGTCCCACAACCGTGCCGGCAGCAGCGTGTTCAGCCCGGCCCGGTCCATCGGGTTGAAGGTCTGTGAGCTGTCCCGGGAGCGGACCCGGTCCCAGTGCCCGGCCGCCAGCTCGCTCTCCAGCTCGTACACCCGGCCGGCCTTGTCGGTGGGGTCGGGCAACCCGGCAAGCGCCACCATCTCCGGCAGGAACTCGGTGTAGGCCTCACGAATCGGGCCGTGCTGCTCGTCGCGGTAGTAGGACTCGTCCGGCAGCCCGATGCCGCCCTGGTAGATGTTCAGCACGTACCGGTCCGGTTCGGCGGGGTCGCTGTCGACGTCCAGGACGAACGGACCGCCGACCCCGCGGCGGCGGAGCTGGCCGATCAGGTGCAACAGGCTGTCGACGTCGGTGACCTGGTCGATCTCGGTGAGCTGCGCGGTGATCGGCGCCAGCCCGCGGGCCTGCACCGTCTCGGTGTCCAGGAAGCTGCGGTACAGGTCACCGATCAGCTGGGTGGGCGTCCCCGGCTCGGCCCGCCCGGCCGTCGCGGCGGCGGCGGCGTCCTCGACGATCTCCCTGCTGTCCGCCTCGGCGCCGTCCCGCAGCTGGTAGAACGCGCCGTCCATCGACCGGTCGTCCGGGATGACGGCGGTGGCCAGCCACGCGCCGTTCACGTGCCGGAACAGGTCGTCCTGCGGGCGGACGGCGGGCGGCGCGGTCTCCGGGGCGGCGGTCATGAACACTCCTTTGTCAGGCTCATCGATGGCCCGGCCGTGCGATGGCCCGGCCGGCCGACGCCACGGCCGACCGACATCACGGCTGGTCGCCCGACACGGTACCCGGCTCCCTTGTCCGCGCGGATCAACTTCCCCTGCGCGGCTCAACCTGTTGACTTCCGTCACACCAGTCCCAAAAGGGCGAAGTTGGGCCGCGCAGGGCTGGCTGGCGCAGCGCGTTGGACGCCGATGCCATCCTGCGAGTCGGCCGTCCAGACGCCAGGGTGCTGACATCGCGAGGTCGGCAACCGGAGATGGTCAGTCTGGATCGAGTCGACTCCAGTGAGGGCAAGGAACTGCGCGCGCAGGGTTCTGCTCAGCACTGCTGCCGGGCAACGGTTCCCCACCCTGGTGCGCCTGGTTGGGCGAGCAGGGGACCGTTGCCGGCAACATCGCGCCGGACTGCCCGGGTCGCCGACGGACGGAGCAACGCTGCGGTACACCGTCTCGCTCGCACGAACTGAAAGATCTGGGTCCGGCGATCAGCGGTACCGAGGATTTCTGGGCCGCGAGAGGATTCTCGGCGGTCCCGCGGCCACGCACGGCGGTACCGGTCCCAGACGGGCTGCTGGTTCAGGCTGTTCATCCACCTCGTCGTGCCCGTGCATTGTCAAGCAAGCGCGTGGGGTGTGCGACAGGGCAAGCGAGCACCATAGCGGACCTGCTGCAGGCCCCTCAGTGGCCCGCCGATCAAGAACCCCGTCCAATCCGTCAAGAACCAGGGTGCTGGCCACCCGCTTCCTTGAGGCGACTCACGCGCCTGTCCACGAACGTGCAGTCCCCTGGGCCAGTCGGCTGGGGGGCGAGAAGGTCATCGTGACACCGACCGCTCGCAGGCCGGAAGCGCCGGGGCGGTGTGGATGTGCGGGTTCGCGGGTTCGGGTGAACGACCTACGCCAAACGCCTTGACGGTTGAGGTGTGGGGCCGCTGTCGCTGACGAGGAGATCCGGCGGCCGGTTCGGCAGCTACGGCGTCGAATTCGCCGCAGACGTTGTTCCCCTGCTGTCCGACATCGTCGACAGCGACACTGCTGGCCGGTACCGCCATGCTTGGTTCAACAACCGCAGCAGAAGCCACCAGCGGGCTTTCCTGCGATCAGTTCCAACAGAACTACGACTA
>Ga0208851_1000183_pt1 | contig 27809 bp, 19 predicted proteins | sample NGESurshal092012_FD_184481 | JGI IMG/M metagenome (GOLD analysis project Ga0208851, IMG submission 184481) | Arctic peat soil microbial communities from Barrow, Alaska - NGEE Surface sample 415-2 shallow-092012 (SPAdes) | ecosystem: Environmental > Terrestrial > Soil > Wetlands > Peat ... | reverse complement strand
GCTAGCGGCGGATTCGTGGCCGCTGCTGGTTTCGAGGTCGGGATGGGTCCACTTCACCGGGCGGTAGTCAGCAGATGTGTCGGCACGGTCCAAGCTGGACTGCGGCCCAGGTGTCGGAGCATCGAGTCCAGGTCGTCGGCACCGGAGTGAGGCTGCAACGCAGGGCCGAATGCCGCGCCACTTTCTGCGCGACCGGTCGCCGGAACCATGGCTGCGGTCCGCTTGGCTTCTCGGAGTAGCTGATCGGGAATCAGCAGCGGACGCTGCAGTGCTCTGGCGAGATCCCAGGCATGCACAACGGTATCGAGCAGGTGTGCACGCACCACCACCCTGGACGGTAACCGCTTCGCCGGCGTGATTTCCGGCATCCACAGCTGACCTGCCAGGCCGGCAGCGGCCAGCGCAACGCTCAGGAGCTCGGCACTGTGGGCGACGGTGGCGGCCGGATCTGCTCCGAGCACCTGAGGTCGCCAGTTCTCGAGTTCCTGCCCACCACCCGCTGCCGATTTCGTCAGTCCTGCGTTCTGCCCGACGACGTGCGCCAACAGCTCTCCCACGTTCCACAGCCGGCACGGTGTGGGTCGGGTCAGCTGGTGGGCTGTCGAATCGCTCAGGACGCCATCGAGCAGCCTCAGCGCAGAGCTGTGCAGGTCCAGGAGCGACTCGTCCAACGCCTGATCACTATTAGTCAACATGAGCAGATCATCTACCCCTGCATACGATATGTCAAGGGTTACGATATGACGCGTGAGTACTTCCGACGCCTATCCGCAAGAGGAACTGACAGCACTCATCGTCCCCTTGGGTCGTGCGCTGCTGGCTGCGGAGACCGCCCTGCTGCAGGACCAGGGCATCGACATGTGGGACTACATCGTGCTTCGGGCACTTGGTCGCGGGGGCGCACCATCCCAACTGGAACTGGCCAAGACCACGGGGCGAGACAAGACCCGACTCATCCGCAATCTTGACGCCCTGGAACGGGCCGGGTTCATCACCCGCCGACCAGATCAAGCCGACCGTCGTGCGATGCGGGTCGAGATCAGCCCCTCTGGCGCGAGGGCTACGGCGCGCTGCCATGCGGCTATTCAAGCCCTCGACGCCGAAGTGCTGGCAAAGGTGACTCCTGAGGATCAGCTGACCTTTCGGCGGGTGTTGGCCGCGTTGCATCCCCGATCCGCACCGGCCTCGCATTCTCAGGATAGTTGATGTTGGGTATTTCGATGGCTGCTTCGGGAATGCCTTTCGATTTGTTGTCGGGTTCCGTCAATCGGGTGGTGGTGGGAGGACCGCACCACCGCCCGACCAATTGTCACTAGACTGCGACTGAGCCGCCGTCCACCGGCAAGACAACACCGTGGATGTAGGAGGCCTCGTCGGACACCAGAAACGCTACTGCTGCTGCGATTTCGACAGCTTCCCCGACGCGAGCGGCGGGAGTCCCGACCGCGAACGCATCGATACCCTCGCCCATCACGTCGGTGCCCGGGGTGTGGATGGGGCCGGGACTGACTGCGTTCACCCTGACTCCGGAGGGGCCGAATTCTGCCGCCCAGGATTTGGTCAGCAGCATGAGCGATGCCTTTGCCGAGCCGTAGAGTCCGGCCACTGCGTATCCCTTGTGGGCCACGCCGGTGAGGATGTTGACGATCGCTCCCGCGCCACGGCCGGCCATTCTTGGCGCCAGCTCCGCGACCAGGAAATAGGGCACCTTGACGTTGATGTCGTAGGACAGGTCGAATGCCTTTTCGGTCGTATCGACGGTCGGCCCGAACGAGTAGATGCCGGCGTTGTTGACCAGGATGTCGACCCGGCCGGTGATCGAGAGTGCCTGCTGGGCCAGGGAACGGGCGCTCGCGGCATCAGTGAGGAGCGCGGCGACGAAGTCGGCTTTGCCGCCTGCCGCACGGATGTGCGCCGCGACCTGCTCACCCCGCTCCTGGTGTCGCCCGGAGATGATGACGTGCGCACCGAGTTCAGCCAGGGTGTGGGCGGTGGCACGGCCGATGCCGCTGGTGGAGCCGGTGATCAGGGCGGTGGAACCGTTCAGGGTAGTCATGAGGTGCCTTTCACTTTTCTGATTTCTCGTCCCCGGGCCCGGGGACGAAAGCTTCTTCGCGGTCACTTCCCCGCACCAGACCCACTTCGGGGGCAGCGTGTTGGTCGTCCGGCGCAGGGCGACCCAGGGCTCGCATCGAATGCCGTTTGGGGAAGCCACCCCAATGTGCGCCGGATGGATTGGAATGTCAAGTCCAGAATTCTGGGTGAGCGGACCCCACGCCCGGAGTAGACTCACGGTATGAGCGAACGCACCGGACCGACCAAGGTGTTCACCGCGAAGGGCCTTGCTACCCGCGCCAGAATCGTTGCTGTTGCCGCAGACCTGATGTTCGAAAGGGGTGTTGCGGCGACCGCCATCGAAGATGTCCAGCGGCGGGCCGGGGTGTCAGGCTCGCAGATGTACCACTACTTCGCTGACAAGAGAGATCTCGTCCAGGAAGTGGTGGCGCACCAGGCCGGCGCGGCCGCCGAGGCCCAACAGGCGATGGGCGCGCTGGACAGCGTGGAGGCCCTGCAGGCTTGGGTTGAGTTCCACGTCGAGATCCAACGTCGTCGTCACTGCGTCGGCGGGTGTGCCCTGGGTTCCCTGGTCTCTCAAATCGCCGAAGGCGACCCGGTGGCCCGCGAACAGCTCGACGCCGGTTTCATCGCCTGGGAGCAACCGATCGTGGCAGGTCTGCAGATGATGCAGGCCCGTGGCGAACTGCGCGCGGAGGCTGATCCGCGGCAGCTCGGCATCGCCGCAATCGCCGCATTGGAAGGAGGTCTCATCCTTACGCAGATCCAGCGGTCCCTTGCACCGCTGGAGAGCGCGCTCACCACTTTTCTCGATTACATCAAGTACCTCGCCGACACCGAGCCGCTGACCGATGCCGACGAGCCGCCTCATCCTTCGATCACCGGGTAGGACGAGGACCGGGCCCGCCTCGGACGGGCTGCGCCCGCAGTGGGACCAGGACTTCGCGACGTGTCATAGAGGTACCCGATGCACCCGCCGTCAATCCCGACCCGGGTGCCCGACGCACCGGAATTTCGGTGCCATCGACAGACGAAGACCTGGACCTGCAAGGAATCTCGGTGATGGTCGAAGGTCGCCGGCGCTGGAAAGGCACCCTGGTGACGACGCCAGGATGGGGGCCGTGCCAACGGACTGTCAGGCGGCGGTGGCGGGCTCAGCGGTCCGGTCGGCGGCTGCGTGGACGAGGCCAATGATGGTCTGCGGGGCGTCGGATTGGGGTGCGTGGCCGGCGGCAGGAAGAAGGGTGAAGTGGGCCCCGGGGATCAGCGGGGTGTAGCGGGGTGTCTGGCCGGACCCGACGATGTCCATGGTGCCTTGGGCGACGATGACCGGGCAGTCGATCTGGTCGAGGCCGGTCGGAACATCGATCATGATCGCGTTCCACAAGGTTGACCAGAAACCGGTCTGGTCGGCGAACCCGCCCTTCATCGTCAGGGCTTCGGCCGGGGATGCCTGCCAGGGCATGGCCCGCATCCCGGCCAGCAGCACCGAGCGGCCGGCCGGGGTCCGGGACAGCTCGTCCAACCAGGGGTAGCGGAGCCCGTTGATCATCCGCGCGGTGATCATCAACGCGCCTTGGTGGGCCCGTTCGAGCGGGACGCCAAGCCCGCTGGGGGAGATCGCCACCACAGACAGCGCTCGGTGCCGACGGGCCAATTCGATGGCCACCCGGCCGCCCAGGGAATTGCCCAGTACGTGGACCCGGCCAAGGCCGTGCGCGTCCAGATCGGCCACCACCGCATCGGTCAACGCTGCCACCGAAGGACGAGCCTCGATCATCGGTGAGCTGCCGTGCCCGGGCAGGTCAACACCTCATCCGGAGATCTCCAGCACACCAGGACTGCGGCCCGGGTTCTGGGACGCCATGCCGGGACGCGGTCGTCCTCCGGGGACTGAGCCGCACGGCTGGGACTCGTGTGTCCTCGGAGTGCGGTGGCCCCGCGGGGGTGACGCTGCCGTATCCCGCCCGTGCTGGTGGTCACGATTCGTGACGGATCTGCCCCGCATATCCCTGCTGGTCATCAAATGGGCGCTTCAGCTCGTAGAATGTCGACCATCGTGACTCTCTGTTGACCCGTCTGTGATCGTGGCGGACGTCGACTCACGCCGATATCGACAGTGCCCGGCATCTCGGGCGGTGTGCTTCGCCAGGAGGGTCAGCGATCGCTGCGCGTCGAGGAGGGGCATGTCGCACCGCATCTTTGCCATCGGCCGGGCCCGTTCCCGGGCGAAGAAGGCTGTTCTGCCGGCGGCCTCCTCGGTCTCCGGCGCGGGCCGGCGCCGCCGTCGGCCCCGCCCTCGCACCGCACTCCCGACGCTGACCGGGCTGGCGCTGATCTCCGGATTCCACAGCCGCCGGCGGATCGCCGGCAGCAGCGAGGCGGTCCGGCTGGAGTGGGCGAGCAGCTTGCCGCCGGTTCGCGATCGGCTGTCATCCCGTCGGCCGGCCATGACGCCTGCCTCCCGGTTCGCCGCTCAGGCGGCGGCGGGCGCGGCTGCTGCGGGTGCGGCTGCCCCGGTGGCCGGCGAGCATTCCCCCCGGCCCGATCCGGTGACGGCCCAGGTGCCGGTCGCCGCGGTGGCCCCGTCGGTGGCGGTCGATCACACCCGCCGTCCCCTCCCGCCGCCCGCTGCCCGCCGCCCAGGACCATCTCGTCCGCACGCGCACCGCAGCGCCGCAGCCGGCCTCGAACGCCGACGGGCCAGGCGTCGATCCCCTGCCCGCATCCTCGGTTGGACGCTGCTCGCCGCCGGGCTGCTGGTGCTGGCCGGGTCGGCGTGGGTCGGGTGGCGCACCTACCAGGCGTACAACCATCTGCAGGCGGCGTCCGCCGACGTCGCGACACTGCAAACTCAGCTGACCGATATCACCGCGGTGGATCCCGAGGCCACCGCGACGACGGTGACCGGGCTCCAGGCGGAGTCCGCGGCCGCCCGGTCGGCGGTGGAGGACCCGATTTATCGGGCCGCCAGCAACCTGCCCTTCCTCGGGCCCAATCTGTCCGCGATCGGTCAGGTGACCGTGACGGTGGACTCGCTGGCCACCGACGTCATGCCGTCGTTGGTCGATGTCGCCAAGACCCTGCAGCCGTCCGAACTCGCACCCAAGGACGGCAACATCGATCTCGCCCCGATCGAGCAGATCTCGCCGCTGCTGCAGTCCGCGGACGTCGCGGTCACCCGGGCATTGGCACAGGTGGCCGGCATCGACCGATCGGCCCTGGTGCAGCCGGTCGGGGACGCTGTGCAGACGCTGACCGGCAAGCTGGAGGCGGCCGCAGACGTCACCGGGCCGGGCGCACGCACGGCCCGGTTGCTGCCGCCGATGCTCGGCGCGGAGAAGCCCAGGACCTACCTGGTCGTCTTCCAGAATCCGGCGGAGCTGCGGGCCACCGGCGGGATCTTCGGGTCGTACGCCGTCGTCGAGGCCGATCGCGGCACGGTGAGCATCGTCAGCCAGGGTGCGTCCTCCCGAGCGCTCGGGTATTTCGATCCGCCGGTCGATGGTCAGACGAGTAACGAGACGGCGCTGTACACGGACCTGATGGCGCGTTATCCGCAGGACGTGAATTTCACCCCGGATTATCCGACGGCGGCGGCCCTGTTCGCGGAAATGTACCGGGTGCGGACCGGAAATGTCGTGGACGGCGTGCTGGCTCTCGACCCGGTTGCGTTGTCGTACACGCTCAAGGGCACGCCGGGGATCGACGTCGGGCAGGGCGTGACGATCACCGCCGACAACCTGGTGTCGACGCTGCTGTCCACCGCATACCAACGGTTCGACGAGAATAGCCAGGCGGACCGGGATGCGTTCCTGGACAACGCAACCGGCACGGTGTTCTCCGACGTGATGTCCGGCAAGGGTGACCCGCGGGCGATCATCGACGGGTTGCGCAAGGCGGCCGGCGAGCGGCGGGTCCTGGTGTACAGCGCCGACCGGGCCGAGCAGACCGACATCGAGCAGACCGGGCTGGCCGGCTCGCTCGGTTCCGACCCGGGAAAGCCGAGCCTCGGTGTTTTCTTCAATGACGGCACCGCTGCCAAGCTGGGGTATTACCTCAACAACGAAATTCACGTCTCCGAGGGCGAATGCCGCGCCGACGGCCGACGTGAATTGCAGGTCCGGGTGGTGATGAAATATGACGCCCCGCCGGACGGTCTGCCGCCCTACGTTTCGGGCACCACCCAGCCCGGCCAGCCCTATGTGCTCAGAACGAATGTGCTGGCGTTCGCGCCGCTGGGCGGTGGGGTGGTCTCAGCGCAGCGGGACGGCAACCCGGTGGCGATAGGCCGCGGGGAGGATCAGTCCCGCGAGGTCGGCACCACGACCATCGACCTGCTGCCGGGCACCACCACCGAAGTGGTGTTCACCGTGCTGGGGCCGGCGGTGACCAGCGGCGGGCCGGCCGACGTGCCGCCGAGCCTGGCGGTCACCCCGGGTGTCAACCCGCTGGTGTCGTCGGTGGGCGAGTACCGGTCGTGCACGTCGGTCGGCTGAGCGGGGCGCGGCTCAGCTGCTGTCGATCTCCACGTTCACCGGGGTGTTCTCGTCGACCTGGGTCTTCTCCGACGGACGCTGGATGACAACCTTCCCCTCCAGGTCCTGCGGTGAGTCGATGTCGGCGACGGTGCCCAGCGTCAGGTGCTTGTCCTGCAGGACGGCGACCGCCTCCGGCAGGGACATCCCGGTGACGTCGGGAACCGCGACCTTCGCCAGCGGCGGCGGCGCCGTGATCACCAGCAGGGTGAGGGTCAGCGCGACGAGCACCGACAGGCACAGCGCGCCGATGCCGACGAGCCGCCACCGCCGGTGGGCCCGCTCGGCCTCTGCCGGGTCGGTTGAGTCAGTGGCCGCTAGCGGCGGCGGCGGGGTCTGCACCGGGGCGAGCAGCGCAGGCCCGCTGCGCGGCGGGGTGGGCCGCCCGCCGGTGGCTCCGGACCCGACACTGACTGCTCCGACGGCTACCGGCGCGCCGTGCAGGTCGGCGCGCTCCCGTTCGCTCATCAGCGGGGTGGCCTGCACGGCCTGCCCCGCCAGCGCCCGCAGCAGGTCCGCCCGCAGCTCGGCGGCGGTCTGGTAGCGGTTCATCGGGTTCTTGCTCAGCGCCTTCAGCGCAACGGCGTCAAAGGCCTTCGGAATTCCCGGCTTGATTTCGCTGGGCGGCCGGGGAGCCTCCCGGACGTGTCGATAGGCCACCGCGACCGGCGATTCACCGGTGAACGGCGGGGTGCCGCACAGCAATTCGTACAGCACGCAGCCGGTCGCGTAGATGTCCGAGCGAATGTCGACCGGCCGGCCGCTGGCCTGTTCCGGCGACAGGTATTGGGCGGTGCCGATCACGGCGGTCGCGGTGGTGGCCGCCGACCCGTCGGCCGCGGCGCGGGCGATGCCGAAGTCCATCACCTTGACGGCGCCGCCGCGGGTGAGCATGACATTGGCGGGCTTGATGTCCCGGTGCACGACGCGGTTTCGATGGGAGAAGTCCAGCGCCACACAGATATCGGTGACGATCTCCGCCGCCCGGTGCAGCGGGGGCGGGCCGTCCTTCATCAGCACGTCGCGCAGCACCTGGCCGTCGACCCACTCCATCACGATGTACGGGACGGTACCGTCGTCGTTCGTCGATTCGCCGGTGTCGTAGACCGCGACGATGTTCGGGTGGTTCAGCGAGGCCGCGTTCTGCGCCTCCCGGCGGAACCGCTCCTGGTAGGACGGATTCCTAGCCAGGTCTTTGCGCAGCACCTTGACGGCGACGTCCCGGCTCAGTCGCCGGTCCCGGCCGCGGTGCACCTCCGACATGCCCCCGCGCCCCGCGATCTCGCCGACCTGGTAGCGGTCCGCAAGCAGGTAGTACTTCATCGTGGTCCTTCTCGATCTGGCCGCACTCACACCGTCACCGGTCCGTCGGCAACCGCCCCCCGGGCCCGCGGTGATCGCGTGACGATCTCTGCTGATCCGGGCGGCGAGTTGTCGCTATGGATGGTTTACCAGCGCGGCACCCGGTAAGGAGGCGGCGACGTGCCGAGAGGTGGAAAGCGTTATCGATCGGCCCCGATCCGGCCCCGACACGCCGCCCGTCGTCCCACCGACGAGCGCCCGTCGGGAGTCTGCTGTTGGTCGAAGTCGATGACAGCCGCACCAAGCCGGAGCGGTGCCTCAGCTCCCGGCCGGGACCGCAACCTGGGCGGGGGTTGGGGCGGTCGTTCAGGTTGCGATCGTTCAGACGTCTCGTCCTGCCGCCCTACCACTCCGTCAGCCCGCCCGGGCTGCTCTCCGACGTGCACTGATCGGCCCACACCCCGAACGGCTCGCCGACGGTCATCGCACAGGTGCGGCACTGGGCCATCGCCGGGCAGCGGGTGCATACGGCCTTCACCGTGGCGATCCGCTTGGACCTCGCCTTTTCCTGCTCCCGCTCCGGAGGGACGAACCAGGAGCCGTTCGTTCCTCTAACGGCGTCGTGCGCGGAAATGGACCAACAATGGATCGCCAAGACTTCCGACGGTTGCAAGTGATCCGTCGCTAATGGTGCTGTAGTGTCGCGCTCCGTACGCGGAGAGGGATAGCCGATGGCTGAGGGTGACGAAAGTCCTGGCCCGGCGGGTGGGCCGGGTCCCTCCGGGAACCAACCAGAGCAACCCTGGCCGGCGGGTGACAAAAACAACAGCGAGCGGGCATCTGGCGAACCCGAAGAGCTGCCCGGCCGACATGCCCGGCCCGACTCCGCTGCTGACGCCGATCGTTTCGCCGTGACGGCCTATGTACCCCCCGAGCCGGAGGTGCAGTTCGCCGACCGTCGGCCGATGACCGCGGAAGAGCAGGCAGCGGCCCACCGCCGGCATGCGAGACGTCGTCGTCGCCGCGTCATCGGGTGGTCGATGCTCGGAGCCGGGATGGTGATCCTGGCCGGCACCGCGTGGGCGGGCTGGCGCAGCTACCAGGCGTATTCGCATCTGCAGACGGCGTCTGCGGAGGTGTCGCTGCTGCAGGAGCAGTTGAAGGACATCACCGCTGTCGACCCGTCGGCGACCGCAGCCACCATTGCCCGGCTGCAGGACGAGGCGGCGGCTGCCCGGTCCGCGGTCGACGACCCGATCTACCGCGCGGCCACCGTCGTGCCGTATCTGGGTGCCAATCTCGACGTTGTCAGGCAGGTCACGCTCACCGTCGACTCTCTTGCCACCGATGTGATGCCGTCGCTGGTCGACATCGCGCAGAGCCTGCAGCCGGCACAGCTGGCCCCGGCCGACGGCACCATCAATCTCGAGCCCATCGAGCGAATTTCTCCGCTGCTGCAGAATGCGGACGCCGCGGTGAATCAGGCGCGGCAGTCGATGGCGAACATCGACCGGTCGTCGGTGGTGCAGCCGGTCGGCGATGCCGTGCTGACGCTGTGGCACAAACTCGATCAGGCAGCCGATGTCACCGGGCCCGGCGCCCGGATCGCCCGACTGCTGCCGCCGATGTTGGGGTCGGCGGAGCCGCGAACGTACCTGGTAGTTTTCCAGAACCCGGCGGAGTTGCGGGCGACCGGCGGAATTTTCGGCTCGTTCGCCGTCGTCAAGGCCGAGCAGGGCAAGATCACCATTCTCGATCAGGGCGCGGCGTCCAGGACGTTGGGCTATTTCGATCCGCCGGTCGCTCCGCTCACCGAGCAACAGTTGAACCTGTACGGCCCGCTGATGGCGCAATACCCGCAGGATGTGAATTTCACCCCGGATTTCCCCACCGCCGCTCCGTTGTTCGCCGAGATGTACCGCACGCGAACCGGAACCACCGTCGACGGGGTGATGGCCGTCGACCCGGTTGCGCTGTCCTACATGCTCAAGGGGACCGCGCCGATCGACGTCGGTGACGGAGTGTCCGTCTCGGCCGACAACCTGGTGCCGATCCTGCTGTCGACCGCCTATCAGAAGTTCGACGAGAAGGACCAGAGCGACAGGGACGCCTTTCTGGCGCATGCCACCGGCCTGGTGTTCACCGAACTGATGTCGGGCAAGGGTGACTCGCGGCAGATTCTCGCCGGGCTCCGTACAGCGACCGACGAGCGACGCGTGTTGGTCTACAGCGCGAACGCCGCCGAGCAGGCCGACATCGCAACCACGGGACTGTCCGGCATGATCGACTCGGATCTCATCCGGCCGTCGATCGGCGTCTTCATGAACGACGGCACGGCCGCGAAACTGGGGTACTACCTGCACAACGAGGTGCATGTCACCGAGGGGGAGTGCCGGGACGACGGGCGCCGCGAGCTCCAGGTGCAGGTGCTGATGAAGTACGACGCCCCCGCGGGCGGCCTGCCGGAGTACGTCACCGGCTCGAGCGAGGCCGGCACGCAGTACCGCTTGCAGACGAATGTTCTTGTTTTCGCGCCGGCGGGCGGCGGAGTGGCCGATGCCAGCCGCGACGGCACCCCGATGGCCATCGGCCGAGGCGAGGACCATTTCCGCGAGGTCGGGACAACCACCGTCGTGCTCAGCCCGGGTGCCTCGACGGAGTTGGTCTTCACCGTGCTCGGGCCGGCCGGTGGACCAGCGGCGAACGATGTGGCGCCCAGCCTGGTCGTCACACCAGGAGTGACCAGCTGGGCGACATCGGTTGATCCCTATCGGGTCTGCCGGGCTCCGAGCAATTGAGTGCGTCGCGGCGGATTCGACGAATCGCCGCAGCACCCTCCGGTGCGAGTCGTTGTGTCAGGTCCTTCTTGGATCCGAGTTCTCGACGAGTCCGTCCCAGGACCATTGGCGGATGCGGATGGCGGATGCGGAGCCGTCCGGGACGTCATCCGCTGAGCGATGGTAACGAGACATCGTGGTGCTGGTCGCCCCCGCGACGCGGGACTCCAGGTCGATGGGCTCTGTGTCCCCGCGGACCGGCAGCGTGGTCCGGCGAGAGTCAACCCCTCAGCGGTGGTTTCGAGGTGGTCGGCGACCTCGATGACAACCCCGGCGCGATCGAGCGGTGCAACGCGGACATGGTGGCCGTCGCATCGTCGGAATCCCTTGGCTCGGAGGAGATCGGGCGGATGGCCTGGAAGCTGGGAGGGTCCGGCATCGCGGTCGCACTCGTGCCCGCGCTGACCGGCGTCGCGGGACCGCGAATCCATATCCGGCCGTCGCCGGCTTCCGCTGATGTACGTCTTGGCCACGAGATTCAAAGGGCCGAGGCTCGTGGCCAGAACACTCGTGGACCTGCCCAGCAAGGGTGAACCGTCCTTCTTCGAGCGCGGCCTGGCCGAGTTGCTCGGCGAAGCGCTGACGTCTGGCCGGCGAGCGACGCACTCGGTTTCCTGAAAGAGATCGATCAGATCAACATGCGGCGCCGCGTCCGGATGGTCGATCTCGCCCGCAGGTGTGCGGCGGATCGGTCATTGGCCGGCGGGTGGGCGTGCTGGGTGCGGCCCTCAAGCCGGACAGTGACGATATCCGTGATTCGCGGCGCCGAACGTGGCTGCCCAATGCGGCTGCAGGGCGCCTCTGTGGTTGTCACAGATCCGAAGGCGGTCGAGAACGCCCGCCGCGCATGGACGGACATCACCTTCGCGGTGACCGCGCAGCAGGCCGCGCAGGGGGCTGACGTCGTCCTGTTGCCGACCGAATGGGCCGACTACCGGGAACTCGACCCGGAGCAGTTCGGTTCGGTCGTCGCGCACCGTCGGATGCGACGGTCGCAACGCGCTGGACCCGGAGCGTTGGCGCGCCGCCGGCTGGACCTACCGCGCTCTTGGCCGGCCGTAGCCGAAAGGCCTCTGATGGCCAATCTGGCCGCGCGCTCTGGCCGCCCGCTCTGCCGGCGCCACATGCGGCGGTTGAGTGGCGAAAGCCGGATGCCCCATGCAGGCCCGACACACGGGCGCGTCATTCCGATGCCGGCCCAAAGACAGTACGTCACCAGGTCGCCGGATTTCGTTGGCCGTCAGAGTGAGAGGTTCAGTTGCCCCGCCATTGTGCGGACAAAATGACAGGTGCCGATCCGCACCCTGCGGGGATTCTTCCCTACTATGAACTATGGAAAGGGTCAATCGCTGATCGGGTGAGGTGATCGGCTTGGGATTTGCTCACGTCCGCACCCTGCGCCACCCATCCAAGTCGCAGGCGGTCGGTCGCGGAATTCCGCAGCAGCCCCGGCGCGGCGGCCAACCAGAACTCCGGCGCGTCACTCTGCTGGCGACATCGACGCCCACTCCTGCCCCGTCCGCGCAGGCGAATCTGCATCGGCCAGGTCGTGGCGCCTCGGCGGATCGGGGTCCGACCTGGCTCAGCAACTATCGCCGCAAGGTGATCGCAACCGACTCGGCCGCGGTGACCGTCGCGGTGGTGCTGGCGCACGTGGTCGCGATCGACAGGGTGTTCCGGTTCGGCTCCGGCGGACCGGGGGATCTGTCGGGGTGGGCACTGTCGGCGTTGGTGATCGGGGCCTGGCTGCTGTGTTGTGCGATCCAAGGAGTCTGGGACGCAGACGTTCTCGGCACCGGAACAACGGAATTTCGTCGAATCCTCGTTGCCTCCCTCGCTGTGTTCGCGGTCGCCGGCATTGTCGGATATCTGACCGCGGCCGAGATTGTGCGCACTTACCTCTTGGTCGCCGTCCCCCTGGGCCTGCTGGGTGTGACGCTCTCGCACTGGGTCTGGCGGCGCCGGCTCGTTGCGCAGCGCCGGTCGGGCAGTCATCTGCGGTCGGTGGTCGCGGTTGGCGACCCGGTGGCCGTAGCCGAGCTGTGTGCTCGGTTGCGCGATCGGCCCGATGCCGGATACCGGGTCATCGGGGTCTGCACGACCTTCGACCACACCACAGCGCACGGCGGGCCCGACGGTCTCGAGGGGTTCCCGGTGATCGGAGACCTGTCCGACGTCGGGGCGGTGGCGGTCGGTGCCGGTGCGAGCGCGATTGCCGTTGCCGGGTCGTCGGCGTTCGAGGACCGGGTACCGGAATTGGCCTGGAGGCTGGAGGGCACGGGTGTTCGATTGCTGGTCGCCCCGGAGATCGCGGACATCGCAGGTGCCCGGTTGCAGGTCCGGCTGGTGGCCGACCTGCCGTTGCTGAGGGTCAGCGAGCCGACGTATGACGGGCCGCTGGCCGTCGCCAAGTCCTCGTTGGATCTGACGGTGGCGACCCTTGCTGCGATCGTGTTGTCACCGCTGATGGTGCTGGCCGCGGTGTCGGTGCTGGTCGCCGACGGCGGCCCGATCCTGAACCATCAGCAGCTCGTCGGCCGGGGCGGCCGGGTCTACAGCGGGTCGACGTTCCGCTGCTCGCCGATGGGCGCAAGGGCGCGCGCCGCCAACATGAGCAACCGCTCGCCGACGGGGTATCGCCTGTCGATCACGCCGATCGGCCGGTTGCTCCGGCGGACCGGGCTGGACGAGACTCCGCTGCTATGGAATGTGCTGCGAGGGCAGATGTCGATCGTCGGGCCGCAGCCCCGGACACCGGGAGAATCCTCGACCCGCCGGTTGCTGGTCCGGCCCGGAATGACCGGACCGTGGCGGATCTCGGGCCGGCATGACGACCCGCTCGCCGACCGGGCGCGGACGGAGTCGCTATACCTGCAGAACTGGTCGGCGGTCGGCGATCTGGCGATCATGGGCCAAACGGTGGCGAAGATCCTCGCGGGCCATGACGCACGCTGATTTCGCTGCGCACACTCATTCGGGCATTCAGCGGGCCGCTACCAGCTGTCGCCGTACACCTCGTGCCCGGGCGCCTCGTTGATCAGGCCGCGGTAGGCCTGCTCCGGGGTCGACCCGTGGTTGACGACGGCGTCCACCTCGCGGGCGATCGGCATCTCGATGCCGGCCGCGGCGGCGAGCTTCATCACGGCCGATGCGGCCTTGACCCCCTCGGCGACTTGGTTCATCCCGGCCAGGATCTCGTCGATCGGCAGCCCGCGGCCGAGCAGTTCGCCGACGTGCCGGTTGCGGCTGTGCGGGCTGGTGCAGGTCACCACCAGGTCGCCCAGTCCGGCAAGGCCGGCGAAGGTGTCCCGCTCGCCGCCGAGCCGCTCGCCCAGCCGGCTCATCTCCCGCAACGAACGGGTGATCACCGCCGCCCTGGTGTTGTCCCCACTGCCGACCCCGTCACCCATCCCGACGGCGATGGCAAAGACGTTCTTGAGCGCGCCGGCGATCTCGACGCCGACCACATCTGACGACGAGTAGATGCGATACAGCCTGGTGCGGAACAACTCTCGCAGCTGCGCGGCCAGGTGCTGGTCCGGCATGGCGATCACCGCAGCCGCGGCGTAGCCGGCTACCACCTCTCGCGCGATGTTGGGTCCGGCCAGCACCCCGGCCGGGTGTCCGGGCAGCACCTCATCGATGATCTCGGTCATCCGGCGGTCGGTGACCTGCTCCAGACCCTTCACCAGGCTGACCACCGGGGTCCACGGCCGGAGAAAGGGTGCGAGCTCGGTCAGCGTGGCCCGGAAGCCGTGCGAGGGCACCGCCATGATGGTGATGTCGGTGTTCTCCGCCGCCTCCTGCAGATCGTGGGTGGCGGTCAGCGTCGGCGGCAACGGGAAGTCCGGCAGATAGCGCTCGTTCACGTGCCGCTCGTTGATCTGCCCGACCACCTCCTCCGACCTGGCCCACATCACCGTCGGCGACTTGCGGGCGACGATCGAGGCCACCGCGGTTCCCCAGGAACCGGCGCCGATCACCGCGACCGTCGGCTGCCGCCGGTTCACTGGCCGGCCCGCGTCCGGGAGGGCCGGTCGTCGGTTGTGGGCGCGGTCCGGGGATGCGCTGTCGCGGGATCGGCTGTCATGCCGTCGAGTCTGAGACACCGTGGGCGTGAGCGCACCCCAGCGTGCCTTTCTGTCGCTCGGAACCACCTGGTTACGGCACCCAGGCCAGCTGAAGCAGTTGCGGCGCATGCTCTCTGCTCACCAACCGCGCCCGGCCGGGCGGCAGGATCTGTGGTGCGACACCGTGCGCGATCCGGCCCTCACCGGGCGAACCCGACAGCAGGAGCACCGGGCCGCCCAGGTCCGCCAGGGTCTGTAGGACCGGCTCGTACTGCGCGCGGGCCGCGCCCCCGGTCCGGCGGGCCAGCACCAGATGGAAGCCGATCTCCCTGGCGTGCGGGAGGAAAGGGAGCAGGGCGAGCAGCGGGTTGGCTGGGCCCGCGCACACCAGGTCGTAGTCGTCGACGAGGAGATAGACCGCCGGGTCTCGATGGTCTGTCGGGGTCGCAACTGGCCCGGTGGCAGGCATGGGCTCGGGGCTGGTCGTCCGGCGCCGGTTCTGCCGCCGCGTGACCCGCCCGGCAAGCTCAGCCGCAACCGCCGCGCAGATCGCGGTCGCTTCCGCAGCGCCGGTGCCGATTTGGTCAGCCCCGTCCGCGGCCCGTGCCAGGCCGTTGCGATAGTCGACGACCAGCACTTCCACCGGAGATCGAATCACGATTTCTGCACCCTCCCGGGCCGATTCACCAGGCGCTGCTGGCGAATCGATCGCGGCTCCGGCCGCATCGGCCGGCGCGGCAGGGGGCGACCCAGGCAGTTGTGCGAGGACGTTGCGCAACAGCGACGTCTTGCCGGCGCGTGAATCCCCGTAGACCACCAGGTGCGGGTCACGGTCGAGCAGGTCGAGCCGAACCGGGACCAGTCCCTCCTCCGCCAGACCGAGCAGCGGACCATGGGCTCGCTCGGTGCGACCCCGGCCGGCGGTAGCGGCCGCCTGCGCGTACATGTCGACGAGGCTGATCCGGGCCGGCAGGGTGCGGATCTTCGGCACCGACTGGCCCGGCCAACGGCCGCGAACGGTGGCGACCGAGTCATCGACAGGCCCGACAGGGCGGTCGGGCACCTCGAGGTCGACAGGCCCGAGATCGTGCGTTGCAGGCGCGACCTCATCACAGCTGGACCCGTCCGCCCCGCCGACCCCAGTATCCAGCACCGGAAGCGCAAGTTGAGCACAATGCCCACCGGCAACCAGCGCCCGCCCAGGCCGGTCGGCGGGGAGCGCCTTGGCCAGCCGCCGGTCGATGGCCGAATCGAACGAGTCCGCGAGCCGCAATTCGATCCGGCCACCGAACCCGGCGGCGAGCCGGGCGCGCAGCTGACTGGGCGAACCGACGGTGAGGACCGTGTGCACGCCAACCCCGGGGCCGCGGGTGAGGACGTCATCGAGGGTGCGGTCCAACCAATCGTCCCCTTCGTGCAGGGCCGCCCAGCCGTCGATGATCACCACGACGTGCCGCGTGCTGCGATCGTCGCTCGTACGCGACCGGAGCAGCGCCGCGGCGGGATCGCCGCGGTGGACGGCTGCTTCCCGCTCACTCATCAGCCCGGCGAGCCGGGCAAAGACCAACCGGGTGAGTTCCGGATCTGAGCGGCCGGCCACCGCCGCTACCTGTGGCAGTTCGCCGAGCGAGACCAACGATCCGCCGCCGTGATCCACGCAGAAGATCTCCAGCTCGGCCGGCGAATGGCGCAGCGCAAGCGACAGCAGCAGGGTGCGCACCGCAGTCGACTTTCCGGATCGGCCGGCGCCCACGATCAACAAATTACCGTTGCCGGTGCTGAAGTCCCACTCCAAGACGTCCTGCCGTTGCCGCTCCGGCACGTCGACCACACCAAGGATGGCGAGCACCCGCCCGCCGCCCGGAATGCCCTCCAGCGCAACGGAAGCTGATGACTCGTCGGGACCCAGCGGCGCGGCTCTCCGTCGCAAAACCTCGGACAGCGTCACTCGGGCCGGTAGCGGTTCGAGCCAGACCTGGCGCGCCGGTTGCCCATCCGGTACTGCGGCCGCCCCAGCCGAGATCCGTTCCACTGCAACGTCCAACCAAGTCCGGACCCGCCCCTCCGCGGCGTCGGCGCGACGACCGCCTCCCGCGACCGCGGCTCGCCCGCCGGACTCGACCCCTTCCCCGCACCGGTTGTCGTGCAAGTCCCAGATCCGCCCGGCGACCCCGGGCGCGGCTCCGAACGGCAGCACCGGCGGGGGAGCGCCGAGCGCCCGGCCCCGCCCCCGAGCGGGCGACCCGGTCGGCGGTTCGCGGAACGGGCGGGACAGCGTCACGGCCCGAAACCTTCGCGGCTCGGGCCCGGCACCGCGCAGGTACCCCCACCCAGGCTCGGCCGGCAAATGGTAGGCGTCAACGGTGCCGATCGCCTCACGTGACTCCGACTCGCTGAAGGTTCGCAGGCAAATCCGGTACGACAGATGCGATTCCAGGCCTCGGATCCGCCCGGTGTCCAGGCGCTGGGTGGCCAGCAGCAGGTGGATGCCGATCGAGCGTCCGATGCGCCCGATCGTCACGAAGAGATCCGCGAGATCCGGCCGGGCACCGAGCAACTCGGAGAATTCATCGACGACGACGAGCAGCCGGGGCAGCGGTTCCAGATCCGCGCGGTGTCGGCGCAGGTCCAGGTAGCTGTCCAATGACGTCAGCCGTCCGGCAGCGGCCAACAGTTCCTGACGTCGCTGCACTTCGCCGCCGAGGGCGTCGCGGAAGCGATCGATCAGGGTGCGATCGGCCTCCAGGTTGGTGATCATCCCGGCCAGGTGCGGCAGCCCGGCGAAACCGGAAAATGTTGCGCCGCCCTTGAAGTCGGCCAGCAGGAGGGCCAGCGAAGCCGGGGGATGGCGCGCAACCAGTGCCGTTACCAGCGTTCGCAGCAGCTCCGACTTCCCCGTTCCGGTCGCCCCCACCAGCAGCCCGTGCGGCCCGATCCCGCCGCGCGCAGCCTCTTTCAGATCGAGCAGGACCGGGGAGCCGTCCGGAGCGGTTCCGATCGGGACCCGCAGCAGGTCGGCGTCGGAGCGGGCCCGCCAGCTGACCGCCGGATCGATGGCCAGGATGCCCGCCGGTCGCAGGGGGTCGGCCGGATCGCCGTCGGCCGACGGGGGAGGCGGCTGATCGGCGGCGGGCACCGGCGCCAGCGATCGAGCCAGCAGCCGGGCCCCCGAGACCTCGAGCGCGTCGACCCGGCACGGCCGCTCCAGCCCGTCCGCGGTCTGCACCAGGTCAAGGCGGTCGCCGATCAGTACCCGAACGTCGACCCGGCCCGGTTCGGCCCGGCGATCGGGCAGCAAGAGGATGACCGACGCCTCCGCGGCGGCAGCGGCGGACAGTAGGGCGTCCAGGGGTCCTTCGCCGGCCCCGTCGACGATCACCATCGTCGGCCGGGAAGCCGGATGGCCGCCGGCGATCCGCCGGTCGAACTCCGCGATCAGCAGCGCCGCGGCCCGCTCGACGGAGTCGGTGAACAGCCGGGCCGGCAGCGGGCCGTCCCTGGAGTGCTGAGAGTGATGATGCGGCAACCAGTTCAGCCACTCCCAGGTGTCCGCGCGGTCCGGGCTGCAGATCATCACCGCCGCCTCATCGGGGTCGTGCGTCGACACCAGCTGAGCGAGGAATGCGCGCACCGCCGCAGTTCGCCGGTCGGTGCGGCCGACGATCGACACCACCCGCGGCGCGGCGATCGACAGGCAGATCGGCTGGTCATCCATCACGGAGTAGGCGGTCGACAGCTGCACGGCAGCCGCCAGGCAGACCGGGTCGTAGGCAACCAGTGGGTCAGACCCCGAGATCGGCAGCGTGACCGGCCGACGGAGCGGCACCACGCCCAGACCGACTCGCAGCACGAGGAAGTCACCGGCACCGCGGCGACGCCACGGCCCGCCGGACACCGTTCCCGCCAACGCGGTGCTCGCCAACGCCGTGCTCGCCAACGCCGTGCTCGCCAACGCCGTGCTCGCCAACGCCGTGCTCGCCAACGCGGTGCTCGCCAACGCGGTGCTCGCCAACGCGGTGCTCGCCAACGTGGTGGGATCGCGGTGCGCCCGGGCCGCCCGGCGGCGCTGGTCGGCCGCTTCGGCCCGGGTGGACAGCCGGACCTGCTCCAGGTAATCCAGGTACCGCTCGCGCTGCTCCCGGGTCCGCCGCCGGGCGCCGGTGCGCGAACCGATCACCATCACCAGTCCCACGGCAATCGACGCGGCGAGCACCAACAATCCGGCGGCGGCGAGCAACGGCCGGCTCTGCTGGGTGACCGCCAGCAGCACCGCGCCCACCCCGGACGCCGCGGGCACCAGGATCATGCCCAGCGAGCCGCTGATCGGGACGGCCTCGTCCCGCCGCGGCGGCGCCACCAGTTCCGTCGACGACGACCTGCTCATCTGCCCGCCCACCGTGAGTCGAAAGATCTCCCCTGAGGTCAGGTCCTCCACCCCACACCGGGCGGTCCCTACCGGAACCGGCGACGATACGGCTTCGGCGCCGGCTGCCTCGGAGTTGTCCACACCCGCCAGCCCGCTAAACGGACGAAGAAGGAAAGCCGGGAACTGAGTCACGACTTCGGGGGCGATGACCGATGTGGACAACGCGATGTGGACAACCCGACCGGCAGCGATCCGGTGACCATTACCCTCCCGGCTGTCGATCGACTCAGGTCGGATGAGGTGAGTGGGGGATGCGATGGGTGCCGCCTTCCAGACCGGGCCGGGACGCGCCGCGGACAGCTATTGTCCGGTGACCGTCGTCTGCGGTGACCGGCGACTGGATGCGGCCTTGCCGGCCATGGTGACCATCGCTGACCTGCAGCCCAGCCTCATGCGGCTGCTGATACCGGCGGAGGAGGCCACGGCCGGCCGGCGGTGGGTGCTGACCCCGGTGGGTCGGGCCGATCTGACGCCGGACGAGACCCTTGTGCAGGCCGGCGTTCTGGCCGCCGATGTGCTGGTGCTGCGGACCACCGACGAGCCACCGGACGGCGGGACGCGGCCGGGCGTGGTGTCCACGGTGCGGGACGCCGTCGAGGACGCCATCGACGAAAGCGGTCGGTTCTGGTCGCCCCTGACGACCCGGCACTTCACGGGGTGGGCGGCGGCCGTCATGGCGGCGCTGCTGCTGCTGCCGGCCGCCGGGCTGCCCGTCGGAATGGCCTCAACACTGGCCGCCGCCACGGTGGCCGTCATGCTGACCACCACCGTCGTGTGGTCCACGCGCGGCGGTGAGACCTGCCACGCGGTGGTCGGCATCTGTGTGGGTTGCGGGTGGGCGGCCCTGGCTGGCGGGCTGCTGACGCAGAGCATCGCCGTGACGGTTCGGCTGGCAGCGCCGACCGGGTGGGCCCAGGTGCCCGTGAGCCCCGTCCTCACCGCCGGCACGGTCGCGGCCGCTGCGTTCGCGGCGCTGCTGCTCGCCGGCTGCACGGCCGCGGTCCACCCGGTGGGCCTCGCGCCCACCGCAGCGCTGCTGGTGGTGGTCGCGGCGTCCGGACCGGTTGGGGTCGCTGCGATCAGGGGTGCCCCGATCGCCGTCTGCGCCGCCGTTGCCGCTGCGCTGGTGGTGCTCGGCCTGGGCGGTCTGCCGAGAGCCGTACTGGCGGTCAGCGGGCTGAGCGCGACCGCCGGCCGGGGCGACGGTCCCGCGCCCGAGGATCGAATCGCACCGGACCATCGGGTCGCGCTGGACCGGCGAATCGATCGAGCGGACCGGGCGCTGACCGGCGCGATCGTCGGCGCCAGCCTGGTGGCCGCGGCGGGTGGAACCGTTGCGGCACTGTCGGATCAGCTGGGTGTGCAGGCGCTGGGCGGGGGGATCGCCCTGGCGCTGTTGTTGCGGTCGCGGGCGTTCTCCCGGGTGCCGCACGTCCTCGGGCCGCGCATCGCGGGCCTGCTGGTGTGTGGCGGTGGATGGGTTGCCCTTCTGCGCGCCGCCGCCGCACCAACCGAGGTGTTGCTCCTGGGGTCGGGGGCGCTGATCGTCGCGTTGGTCGTCGGATCCGGAACCAAGGAGATGACATCGGTCCGCCGGGCGAGGATCGGAAGGATCCTGGACGCTGCCGAACAGCTGCTCGTAGTGGCGCTGATCGTTCTTGCAGTGGGCGTCATCGGCCTGTTCGGCTGGGTTGCCACGGTCCTCGGTTGACGGCCGGTGGGTCGGCTAACCAGGACCCGCCGTTACCGCGGGCGGCCGGTCCACCGACTCCAACTGCTGTTGGCGTTGAAAGGCGGCGACCACGCTGATGCCGGCGATCAACAGCGCCACGATCGCGACGGCCACCAACACGGCCGGCCAGATCCGCCGCCGATCGCGCCAGCTCCTGGTTCGCCCGTGCAGGAAGGCCGTGCGAAGTTGGCGTTGCCGCAAGGCGTGCAACGCGAGCAGGTGCCGGTCGGACTGTGGCCCGATGGGCTCGGGAGCGGGTGAGAATGCTGCGGACACCGCCGGACCGTACGAGGTCGAGCGGGGTGAGCCGCCGAGTTGTCCACATCCGCCGGACAATTTGCAGCGGGTGGGGACGGCCGGGCCGGGGAGACCGTGCCCGGTGCGCGTCAGGAAGGCTCGGGTTGGGTCGGACTCGGCTCGGTCGGACTCGGGTACAGGTCCGGGTTTGGTCGGACCCGGGTCCAGATCAGGCTCGGGTTGGGTCGGACTCGGGCCGGATCGGGAGGAGCCGCCACCGATCGGTTGACAAGCGGGCTGTCGCCCCCGGCGTGCACACTGGTCGGCATGCCTGAGCTGCCCGAGGTGACCGCGCTGGCCGCGTTCCTGGCCGAGCACGCCGCCGGGCTGTCGATCGTGGCCGTGCACGTCGCATCGCTGAATGTGCTGACCACGTACGACCCACCCGCCTCTGCGCTGGTCGGCCGGGTGGTGAAGGGTGCGGGCCGGCACGGGAAATTCCTCGACCTGGTGACCGGTCCGGGATCTGCTCAGCAGCCGTCGGAGGACCTGCACCTGCTGGTTCACCTGGCCCGCGCGGGATGGCTCCGGTGGTCCGACGCGATCTCAGCGACGCCGCCGAAGATGGGCGGTCCGATCGCCCTGCGGGTCCGCTTCGGCAGTGGTGGTTTCGACATCACCGAGGCCGGCACGAAGAAGTCGGTGGCCGCGGCGATCGTCCGTGACCCGAACAGCGTCCCCGGCGTCGCCAGGCTCGGCCCGGACGCGCTCTCGCTGGATCGGCGGGCACTGGCCGGCGTGCTCAAGGGACAGACCGGCCGGTTGAAGAACGTGATCATCGACCAGACCGTCATCGCAGGAATCGGAAACGCCTACTCCGACGAGATCCTACACACCGCAAAGCTTTCGCCGTTCGCGACGGCGGGCAGGTTGTCCGATGACGACCTCGACAGGCTCGCCGACGCGATGACGTCGGTGCTGGCCTCTGCCGTCAGCAGATCAGTGGGCGCCGAGGCGGCCCGGCTCAAGGGTGAGAAGCGGACCGGGCTGCGGGTCCATGCCAGGACTGGCCTGCCGTGCCCGGTGTGCGGGGACGTGATCGCCGAGGTGTCGTTCGCCGATCGATCGTTCCAGTACTGCCCCACCTGCCAGACGGGTGGCCGGTTGCTGGCCGATCGACGTCGGTCGCGACTGGTCAAATAGCCAGGGTGTCGAGACCCGCCCGGACTGGCCTGGCAGTCGCCATCGGCGGTGAAGCGAGCCCGCTCGGGGATGCTGTTCCCGGCCCCGGCGTCATCCGGCGCCGTCCATATCGGGTCAGCCAACGGCTTGAACACTGGGCCGACCGGACCGGGTTCGTCACCCGGCGACATCAACTCCCCCGGACACGTCGCCCGAACGGGCGAACTTGTCCACATGATGTGCACAACGGTGGGGCTGAATGCGACGAAACATCGCAAATCGGTCACATGGCCGGCGACGCGAAGCCGGGTGCCGACAAGGAGGTCAGCACGGCGTCAAGGAGCCACCTGCTTTCTTCCGCCCGGACAAGATCGAGCGTCCGCGAGCCACCAGTGCGCAGCTGCGAATCGGGCCCGAGCGGAGCCTCCGTCAGCCGGACCGCGACACATCCAGCGGGCGCAGGATCCGGTCGATCGCGTCCTGCAACCGGTCCGCGCACTCCCGGAATTCCGGCAACCCGCGGCCCATCGGGTCGGGCAGGTCGTCCAACTCGCCGGCGACCGGCTGCAGCGACGAGCGCGCCAGCTTGGCGTCCACCACGAGTTGCCGGCCCAGCTCGCCGGGTTCCGGCCCGGAGATGGGTCCGACCTGATCACAGAGCCGGGCGAACTGAAGGATGGTGAAGGTCCGGCCGACCGCGGCGGGCAGTGTGCTGGCCACGACGCCTCGATGCCGCCGGGTGGCCGTCAGCACCAGGTCGGACCGGGCGATCGCGGCCGCTGTCAACGACGTCGACTGGTGTCGGGCGACGACCGGGATCCGTTCCGCGAGAACAGCTTCCGCGAATTTGTGGAGCGGCCAGGGGCCGGGAATATCGGTGCCGGCCGACTCCACCTGCCAATCTCCCGACTTCCCGAACTGCTCGAGCGCGTCATGGGCGAGCAGTTGTTCGGCGATCGGTGAACGACAGTGGTTCGCGGTGCAGACCATCAGCACACGAAAGCCCGTCATCTGCGCACCCCCGAACCGTCGCCGCCGGGCGCCGGGCGGCCCGACACCATCGCCGACCCTAACAACCCGCCACAACCGGCGGCGCCGACCGGCCACCCGAGGGCGGATGCTGGGGTGGAACTGCGAACGCCGCCCAACCGCCGACGACGGGGTGGCCTACTCGGGGCAGCGCTACTCGGGGAGCGGGTGGTAGCTGCCGGTCTGCGTCACCTTGGCGATCGCGCGCATCTTGTTGACCGCGTCGAGCGCGGCGACCTTGTAGGACTCGGCGAGCGTTGGGTAGTTGAACACCGCGTCGACGAGGTAGTCCACGGTGCCGCCGCAGCCCATGACGGTCTGCCCGATGTGCACGAGTTCGGTGGCGTTGGTACCGAAGACGTGCACCCCCAACAGTTCTCGCGATTCGGCGTGCACCAGGATTTTCAGCATCCCGTAGGAGTCGCCCAGGATCGCGCCGCGCGCCAGCTCCCGGTACCGGGACACCCCGACTTCGAACGGCACCTTCTCGCTGGTCAGCTCGCTCTCGGTGCGGCCGACGAAGGACACCTCGGGAATGGTGTAGATCCCGATCGGCTGCAGGTCGCCGAGCTTATTGCCGACCGGTTCGCCGAACGCGTGGTAGCTGGCGCGGCGGCCCTGCTCCATGGCCGTCGCGGCCAGTGCGGGGAAGCCGATGACGTCGCCGACCGCGTAGATGTGTTCGACCTCGGTCTGGAAATGCTCGTTGACCTCGACCCGCGCCCGGTTGCTGGCCGAGATCCCGGCTGCCGCAACGTTCAGCTCGTCGGTGACACCCTGCCGGCCGGCGGAGTACAGCACCGTGTCGGCGGGGATCTTCTTGCCCGACTCCAGGGTGGTCAGGGTACCCGCCGGGTGCTTCTCGACGGACCGCACCGTCTCGGAGAACCGGAACGTCACGGCCAGGTCGCGCAGCTGGTAGAGCAGCGCACCGACGATCTCCTCGTCGCAGAAGCCGAGCATCGACGGCCGGGCCTCCACCACGGTGACCTTGGTGCCCAGCGCGGCGAACATCGAGGCGTACTCGATCCCGATCACCCCGGCGCCCACGACGACCATCGACGACGGCACCCGGCCGAGCCCGAGGATCTGGTCGGAGTCGACGATCGTCACGCCGTCGAACTCGACGGTGGCCGGCCGGGCCGGCTTGGTGCCGACCCCGAGGACGAATTTGTCGCCGTGGATCGAGGTGCTGGTGCCCGACTCGTTGATCACGTTGATCGTGTGGTCGTCGACGAATCGCGCCGTGCCGACCATCATCGCGACGTGGTTGCGTGCCAACTGGTTACGGATGACGTCGATCTCCCGGTTGACCACGTGCGAGATCCGCGAGGAGACGTCGGAGATGGTGATGTCCTGTTTGACCCGGTAGGCCTGCCCGTACAGCTCCCGCTGGTTCAGTCCGGTCAGGTACAGCACGGCCTCCCGCAGCGTCTTCGACGGGATCGTGCCGGTATTGATGCAGACGCCGCCCATCATGTTGCCGCGGTCCACCACGACGGCGCGATAGCCGAGCTTGGCGGCGGCGATGGCGGCCTTCTGGCCGGCCGGCCCGGAACCGATGACGACCAGGTCGTACCTGTCCATGGCGGACTCTCTTCCGGTTCCACGCGCGGGGCTGGCCGGCTGCGTGAGATCTTCGTGTTGGCGCGACTGTTGGCCCCCGGGTGGGGGCTCGCGGCCATCCTGACCGATGACGGCGCGCCCGATGCATCGGCTGTGTTAACTCTTCGCGTCGCTTCGCAGAACCGGGAGGGGACGTCAGGCGGCGGCGGCCGCTTCGATGCGCCGGCCACCGGAACCCCGAGCCGCGCCGGTGGGAGGATGGGCGACGTGAGTACTCCATCGATTCCCGAGGTGACCGTCGGCGAGTTGCCGCCGGACGCCGTGCTGCTCGACGTGCGTGAGGACGACGAGTGGGCGGCCGGTCGCGCGCCGGACGCGGTGCACGTCCCGATGACCGAGCTTGCCGGCCGGCTCGACGACATCCCGGAGGGCGACCCCGTCTACGTGATCTGCCGGTCCGGCGGACGCTCCGCGCGGGTGACCGCCTACCTGAATTCGCAGGGCTGGGATTCGGTCAACGTCGCCGGCGGGATGGGCGGTTGGGTCGCGGCGGGCCGCCCGCTGGTCGCCGATGGCGACACGGTGCCGACGGTGATCTGACCCCGCGCTGAACAGCTGACGTCGCGATGAGAACCGAAGAGCCGCAGGCCCGATGACGATCGACCGCGGGTTCGCCCCGCCGGCCGATCGCTACCCGCCGCGGTTCGTCCGGTGCGCGCGATGCCAGGTCCTGCAACCCCCGCAGAACTCCGCCCAGTCGCGCTGCGTCGCCTGCGGCGCGCCCCTGCAGCGCTGGGTTGCCCACCCGCCGCCCGGGGTCCCGGTCACCGCGCCGCGCAGACCGCCGCGGCAGCGTCCGTACCTCGGTCCGCCGTCCTACCGCGGCGGTCATCCGCGCTGGGCGTTTCCGCCGGTGGTGTGGCGCGCCGCGCCGGACCCGGCACCCGAGAAGCCGCTGGACGATCCGTCCGGCGCGCTGCGGGGCGTGTCCTGGCTGTCCGCGGTGACGGCGATCGCCGCCCTGGTGGCCGCCGGCGCCGAGATCTGGCGATTCGTCCTGCTGCTTGCGGGCCGCACCCTGGTGCTGCTCGGCGACGCGGTCCGGGCCAGCGACGTCCTGGTCGCCGCCAGCGGGATCGCGGTCCCGACGGTGGCCCTGCTCACCGCCGCCTTCGCGGTGCCGGCGCTGGTCCGGACACACGCGGTGGCGGCCCGCCGGATCGGTCGCGAGCCCTCCAGGAGCAAGTTGGGCGTCGTTGCCCGGCTGCTGGTACCGCTGTGGAATGTCTACGGCGCCGGCCAGATCGTCACCGAGATCGACCGGACGCTCGCACTTTCCCAGCCCCTCGCCGACGGCGACGGGGAGCGACGCCCGCGGGCGTCCAGGATCACCGTGCTCTGGTGGCTGAGCTGGGTCCTGTCCGCGGCGCTGGTCGTCGCTACCCTGGCCCGCGGGCTGGGCGGCAGCCTGCAGGCCATCGCCGACACCGTGGAACTGCACATCGCCGTCGACCTCGCCGCCGCGGTGGTCGCCGCTCTCGGCGCGCTGATGCTCCGCCGGTTCGCCCGGCTGCTCACCGGGCGGCCCGCCGAATACGCGAACTGGGTCGTGCAGCCGCCGGCGCCGACCCGGCCACTGCCGAACCGGGTTGCGGACCCGGCAGGGCAGGTCGGTTCGGTTGGGCGGGCGGACCCGGCTCCGCGGGCCCCGTACACCGAGCCGGGCGCCGTCCTGGACGGTAGGGCCGAGCAGGCGGCCGACGCCGGTGAGCAGTCCGCCCCGCCCGGCTGACCGGCCGGCGGACCGCACGCCGTCGGCTACCGTGGCCGGGTGTCCAAGAAGACCCAACGCCGTTCACCCGGTTCGACGACCGAGATCGCCGCCGAATTCAACCCGCGCCGCCCCTGCCCCTGCGGTTCCGGCAAGCGCTTCAAGGCCTGTCACGGGGCGGCCGATGCGGCCGACATGATCGTCACCCGCCCGTTCGCCGGCCTGGCCGCCGAGACCGAACTGATCGCGCTGCGCGAGTTCGTGCCGTCGGCGAGCGCGCCGCTGACCTTGCTGGAATCCGCCGAGGACGCCCCGTCGGTCACCTTGGCGAGCGTGCTGCCGGGTGCCGCGGCCGCGCTGACCAGGTCCGATCGGTCGATCCTGCTGGGTATGCAGGTGCAGACGCACAGCGGCGACCTGTCCCGGGACCTGGCCGCCGCGCTGGAGTGGGCGTTGACCGCGGAGCCGTCATCGGTGCTGCCGGTCATCGGCCGGGCCAGCGTCGGGCCGCGGTACGCCGACCTGGTCGTCGACGAACCGATCGACGTTACGGTGCACGCGGACTTCTCCTGGTGGCTGGAGGAGGAACCGGAGGCCGGTGGCGAGGTGGCGCTGTCCTTGGAGCGGGCGAACGCGGCGATCATGCCGACCGCCCGGGTCGCCGGGCTCACTGCCGCCTACTGGGTGGACGCCGGTGACCGGGCCCACCTGCGCTGGGTACGGCCGGAGGACGAGCAACCGCTGATGGCGGCGTTGGCGAGGTTGGCCGTCGCCGACGAGCTGGACCTCGGCGAGGGGTCCCGCTACGTCGGGTCCTTCCGCGCGCACGGCCGGTTGGTCCCGGTGTGGGACCTGGACCGCGACGCCCACCCGACCGAGTGGGACGCGCCGACCCTCGCGTTCGCGGATCGGTTGACCGCGGCGCTGGCATCGAACGGGCCGCTCACCGACGCCGAACGCCGCGCCAGGGACGGCATCCTGGGGCGGCAGTTCACCCTGCGCTGATCTGCCCCCGCCCCCCGCCCCCCGCCCCCGCCCCCCTG
>Ga0208851_1000182_pt1 | contig 27818 bp, 28 predicted proteins | sample NGESurshal092012_FD_184481 | JGI IMG/M metagenome (GOLD analysis project Ga0208851, IMG submission 184481) | Arctic peat soil microbial communities from Barrow, Alaska - NGEE Surface sample 415-2 shallow-092012 (SPAdes) | ecosystem: Environmental > Terrestrial > Soil > Wetlands > Peat ... | reverse complement strand
GACCGGCCCGCCGGTCGGGCGACCGCGTCGACGCGACGGGCCAACGGCGCGAGCCGGTTCAGGCCGGGCACCGTGAGCAGCCGACCGGCACCCCGTGCCAGTAACGGGTACCACGCGGCCGCGACGTCCGGGTGCGCCTCGAGGAAGGTGTCCACCGAGCCGGTCACGGCGTCACCCCGCCCTGCGGCGGCTGCGGTCGGCGCACACGATGTCGGCGTACGGCGCGAGAGCGGTGTCGGCGCGGACCACCGGCGCTGCTCCCGCGGTGACGTCGTCGACGAGGAAGAAGCCGAGCGTCGACTCACGGTCGAGGCCGCCGTGGGTGCCCTTGAGCCGCCCGCCGCGGACGATGCCGCCGGCGAACGCCGAGCGCCAGCCCCACGACCAGCCTGGTCCCAGGGAGAGCAGCACCGTGGCCCTGCTGCGCACCCGGTCGCCGGTGAGCGCGTCGGCGAGGCGGCGCAACGGGTCGGGATAGGCGCCGAAGGCCGTCTCGCGCAGCCAGGCGTCCTCGTGCGCGAAGCCGTCGGCACCGAGCAGGTCGTCGGCGGCGAGCCGGGCGCGTGCGGTGCCGAGCTCGAGGACGTCTCCCCCGTCGTCGTCGTAGGCGAACTGGCGGCCCGCGTCGGTGGTGCGCCAGCGGACCCGGGCAGAGCCGTGGCCGGCGAGCACCTCGACCGACTCCGCCGATGTCGCGTAGGCGGCGAGGTCGATCGAGGCGAGCCCGGTCATCGCGCGCGCGGCCGTGGCGGCGAGGGCCGGGTCCTGCAGGAACAGCGCGCTGTAGTTGACGATGCCGAACGTGTGCGCCACCACGTCGCGCGGGCCGTCGAGGCGGTCCACGGGTCGCAGGCCGGCGTCGCGCAGCACCGGCCGGAGGCTGCCGGTGTAGTGCACCCGCGCACGTCCGCACCCGTGGTCGGAGAACAGCACGAGGCGCAGCGGCCGTCCGCGCACCGACTCGTGCCGACGTCGCAGGACGGCGAGCCGATGGTCGAGGTCGACCAGGAACGCGACGAGGCTCTCGTCGTCGTAGAGGTGCATGAAGCCGTCAGTGGCGCCGAGGTAGGCGATCACGACGTCGTGCTCCGAGGCCATCACATGGTCGACGATCTCGTCGACCTCGGCCCGGGCGGCCATCGGCGCGGACACGTAGTTGGACACCTTGGCCACGACGCCACGGTGCGGTGCGTCGAACAGCCGGCTCCACGGCGGCACCTGGTCGCGGTAGGTGATCGGGCTTCCCCCGACGATCGCGTTGCCGACGAGGTCGTAGTAGCGGATCTCGTACCCCCACGACGGCTCCACACCAAAGGGCTCGAACAGCGCGGCGAAACCGGGGTGCGTCAACGACGGGAAGGGGGCGACCAGTGCCGCGGGTGGCGCCCAGCCGGCGAACGCGCCACGCGCGACAGCCTCTACGGCGACCCGGTAGGGCACCGCGTCCAGGGCCAGCAGCAGCGTGCGCGCGGTGACGGCCCGACCCGGCTGCGTCACACCCTCAGGATAGGTCCGCGGGTCCGCTGAAGGGCGCGCCCGATGGCGTCCGCTATCCGCGCTGCGGGCAGGGGAACCTCTTGATTCCCAGGCAGTTCGAAGGTCCCTCACCCGCAGGATCGGCGTACCGTCGTCACCAGGTGCACCGTGGTGCTCCTCGAGGCTTCGGTGTGCGCGCTCCCGATCGGCGGGGGCGCGGCAAGTGAAGGCGGCGAGGGTTCATGAAGTACGTCCCGCCTGGACGACCGGGCAGCGTCGTGACCGTGGAGCCACGGTACGAGAACTTCATCGGCGGCAAGTGGATCGCCCCCACGCACGGCAAGTACCGCGTCGACCTGACGCCTGCGACGGCCAAGCCGATCACCGAGATCCCCGACTCGACCCCCGAGGACGTCGAGCTCGCGCTCGACGCCGCGCACGCCGCGAAGGACGCGTGGGGCGAGACCTCCACGGCCGGTCGCGCCGAGGTGCTCAACGCGATCGCGGACGCGATCGAGGAGAACAAGGAGATGCTCGCGGTCGCCGAGAGCTGGGAGAACGGCAAGCCCGTGCGCGAGACCCTCGCGGCGGACATCCCGCTCGTCATCGACCACTTCCGCTACTTCGCGTCGGCGATCCGCGCGGAGGAGGGGCGCTCCACGGAGATCGACAAGGACACGGTGGCCTACCACTTCCGCGAGCCGCTCGGCGTCGTCGGTCAGATCATCCCGTTCAACTTCCCGCTGCTCATGGCGGCGTGGAAGCTGGCGCCGGCGCTGGCCGCGGGCAACTGCTCGGTCATGAAGCCGGCCTCCCCGACCCCGTGGTCGATCCTCAAGCTGATGGAGGTCATCGAGGACGTCGCACCGGCAGGGATCGTGAACATCGTCAACGGCCCCGGCGCCGAGATCGGCAAGGCGCTCGCCACCAGCCCGCGGATCGCGAAGATCGGGTTCACCGGTGAGACGGTGACCGGCCGGCTGATCATGCAGTACGCCGCGCAGAACATCATCCCGTCGACCCTCGAGCTCGGCGGCAAGTCCCCGAACATCTTCTTCAGCGACGTCATGGCGGCCGACGACGACTTCCTCGACAAGGCGGTCGAGGGCCTGGTCCTCTACGCGTTCAACAAGGGCGAGGTGTGCACCTGTCCGTCCCGCGCGCTGATCCAGAGCGACATCTACGACGAGTTCATCGCGCGCTGCCTGGCCCGCATCGCCGCGATCCGGCAGGGCGACCCGCTCGACACCGAGACGATGATCGGCCCGCAGGTCTCCGCCCAGCAGCTCGAGAAGATCACGTCCTACGTCGACATCGGGCGCAAGGAGGGCGCCGAGGTCCTCATCGGCGGCTCCCGCGCGGCGATGGCCGGCGAGCTCGCCGACGGCTACTACTTCGAGCCCACGGTCCTCAAGGGCGAGAACAAGATGCGCGTGTTCCAGGAGGAGATCTTCGGGCCGGTCCTGGCCGTCACCACGTTCGACACCGAGGACGAGGCGCTCGATATCGCCAACGACACCCTCTACGGCCTCGGCGCCGGCGTGTGGAGCCGTGACGGGAACCGTGCCTACCGGATGGGTCGCAAGATCAAGGCCGGTCGCGTATGGACCAACTGCTACCACCTGTACCCGGCGGGCGCGGCGTTCGGCGGCTACAAGATCTCCGGTGTCGGCCGCGAGACCCACCTGATGATGCTCGACCACTACAGCCAGACCAAGAACCTCCTGGTCAGCTACAGCCCGAAGCCGCTCGGCTTCTTCTGAGTCGGCCATGTCCATCTCGGATCCCGCACGAGTGACCGCGACGCCCGCGGCGCGCGAGGCCGTCCTGAGGCTGCGCTCCGAGCTCGGTGGACCGGTCATGTTCATGCAGTCCGGGGGGTGCTGCGAGGGCAGCACCCCCCTCTGCCTGCGCGACGGGGAGCTGCTGGTCGGAGGCCGCGACGTGCTGCTGGGCACGATCGAGGGCTCCCCGTTCTACATCGACGACCGTCTCGACACGGCCTGGGGACGCCCCTCGTTCGTCCTCGACGTCGCGCCCGGTCCGGCCGAGGGCTTCTCCCTCGACCTGGCGGGCAGGTTGCACTTCGTCACGCGTCCAGCGGACGGGGGGACGGGGCGATAGCCCCGCTGCTACCGTCGAATCGAGTGCGGTCCTCTCGATCCCGCGTGGCACGGGAGAAGCGTTGGGGGTGCTCCATGGTCACCGATTCACGCACGGGTCGTGTCCCGTCGGCCCGTCCGGCGTCGACGGGAATCCCGAGCCCGAGCCCGGGATCGCCTGAGGGCTTCGACCCCGCGGACCCGTCGGGCCAGGCCCGGCCTCTCCGCATCGGGCTGATCGCCCCGCCATGGGTGCCCGTGCCACCCACCACCTACGGCGGGACCGAGCTCGTCGTCGACACCCTCGCGCGCGGACTGGTCGCCGCGGGGCACGACGTCGTCCTGGTGGCGACGGCCGACTCCCGGTGCCCGGTGCCGACGATCTCCTTCTTCGACACCCCGCCGCGCCCGATGAACACGACCGCCGAGGAGCTGCGCCACCTCCAGGGCGCCTACGACGCCCTGGCGGGCGAGGTCGACGTCATCCACGACCAGACCCTGCTCGGGCCGGTGTGGGCGCTGGCGGCAGGTGTCCGCACGCCGATCGTCGCCACCGCGCACGGACCGATCACCGATCTCAACCGCGGCATCTACGCGATGACCGGCCGGTCGGTGCGGCTCACGGCCATCTCGCACCGCCAGCAGGAGCTCGCGGGCGACCTGCCGTTCCACGACGTCATCCATCACGGCCTCGACCCCGCCCGCTTCGACCCCGGTCCTGGTGACGGCGGCTACCTCATGTTCGTGGGGCGGATGTCGTTCGAGAAGGGCGTGCGGGACGCCGTCCTCATCGCCCGCGGCGCGGGCCTGCCGCTCGTCGTGGCGTCGAAGATGCGCGAGGACGTCGAGCTCGAGTACTTCGAGAAGCAGGTGCGACCGGTCGCCGACAGCAGCGTCGTGTTCCTCGGGGAGCTCGCGCCCGACGAGCGCGACGCCTACCTGCGGCGCGCCGTCGCGCTGGTGAACCCGATCGACTGGGAGGAGCCCTTCGGCCTGACGATGATCGAAGCCCTCGCCCTCGGGACCCCCGCCATCGTGACGCGGCGCGGAGCCGCGCCCGAGATCATCACCGACGGCGTGACCGGCTTCGTCGTCGACGACCTGGAGCAGGGCGTGGCCGCCGTGGCGCGGATCGGCGGGATCGACCGCGGCGTGTGCCGCAAGGCGGTCGAGGGCTACTTCTCGGCGCAGCGCATGGTCGGTCAGTACGAGCAGCTCTACCGCGACGTGCTCGCCCGGGCCGCGGCGAGGACCGCGTGAGCAACGCCTGGTTCGAGCCGCTCACCGGTCAGACGGCCCTGGACCAGTCGGCCGTGACCCTGGTCGAGGGGTCGAGCTTCTGCCTGAGCACGAGCGTCGGCAACATCGTGCCGGGTGCGACGTTCGGGCTGTTCGTCCGCGACCTGCGCATCCTCTCCCAGTGGATCCTCGAGGTGGACGGCGAACGCCTCGAGCCGCTCTCGCACATGCGGCCTGAGCCGTTCCACGGCAGCTTCGTCACGATGGTCAAGCCCCGGGCCGGCGCGCACGAGAGCACGCTGGTGCTCGTGCGCGACCGCGAGGTCGGCGACGGCATGCGCGAGACCCTCACCCTGCGCAGCTTCAGCCCCGAGGCCACGGCGGTGAGCCTCGAGCTGCACGTCGGCGTGGACTTCGCCGACCTGTTCGAGGTGAAGGTCGCGCGCACCACGTCGCAGCACCACCACAGCCAGTCCACGACCGACCACCGGTCGCTGCAGTTCCGCGCCGACCGGTCGGAGCAGGCCACCACCGTGAACGTCGTCGTCGAGGACGACGAGTCGCCGCAGGTGACGAGGCGGATCGCGCCCGGTCGCATCCTGTGGAACGTCGTCGTTCCGGCGCGCGGCGAGTGGAGCACGACGCTGTCGGTCGAGACCGTCATCCACGGCGTGCGGCTCGCGCCGGAGATGCACGGCTCGTCGAGCACCGAGTCGGTGGCGCAGTCCCGGGCCCGGCAGTGGCGCGAGGCCTCACCGGACCTCGAGACCCCGGACGACGAGCTCGAGCGGACCCTGCGCACCAGCGTGGCCGACCTGGGGTCGCTGCGGATCTTCGATCCCGACCACCCCGCGCGGGCGATCCCCGCCGCGGGCGCGCCGTGGTTCATGGCCCTGTTCGGTCGCGACTCGCTGCTCACGTCGTGGATGACGCTGCCGCTCGACCCGTCGCTGGCGCTGGGCACCGTGCACGCGCTGGCCGAGTCGCAGGGCCGGGTGGAGGACCCGCTCACCGACGAGCAGCCCGGCCGGATCCTGCACGAGCGCCGCTTCGGGTGGTCGTCGGCCGGGGTCGACACCTCGGGCGAGCACCGCTACTACGGCACCGCCGACGCGACGCCGCTGTTCGTCATGCTCGTCGGCGAGATGCTGCGCTGGGGCATCCCCACCGACCGGCTCACCGACGTGCTTCCGGCGGTGGACCGCGCGCTCGCCTGGGTCGCCGACTACGGCGACGCCGACGGCGACGGCTTCGTCGAGTACCGCCGCTCCACCGACCGCGGCCTGCGCAACCAGGGGTGGAAGGACTCCTTCGACGGCGTCAACTTCGCCGGCGGCCGGTTGGCCGAGCCGCCGATCGCGCTGTGCGAGGTGCAGGCCTATGTCTACGGCGCCTACCTCGCGCGCGCGCACATCGCTCGCGAGCAGGGCGACGACGCCACGCAGGAGCGCTACAGCCGCCTGGCCGACGACCTCAAGCGCCGCTTCAACAAGACGTTCTGGCTCCCCGAGTGGGAGTGGTACGCCGTGGCTCTCGACGCCGACAAGCAGCCCGTCGACGCACTCGCCTCGAACATGGGTCACTGCCTGTGGACCGGCATTGTCGACGCCGACAAGGCGCCGGCCGTGGTCGCGCACCTGATGAGCCCGGAGATGTTCACCGGCTGGGGGGTGCGCACGCTCGCCACGACGATGGGGGCGTACAACCCGCTCGGCTACCACAACGGCAGCGTGTGGCCGCACGACAACGCGATCATCGCCGCGGGCATGGTGCGCTACGGCTTCGTCGAGGAGGCCCGCGCCGTCGCGTCGGGGGTGCTCGACGCCGCTGCGTGCTTCGGCGGCCGGCTCCCGGAGCTGTTCTGCGGCTTCGACCGTTCCGAGTACACCGCCCCCGTGCCCTTCCCGACGTCGTGCTCGCCGCAGGCCTGGTCCGCGGCCGCACCGCTGCTGCTCATGCGGTCGCTGTTCCGCCTCGAGCCGTCGGTGTCGATGGGCGAGGTCCGGGTGGCCCCGATCCTGCCGCAGCGCTACCTGCCGGTGTCGTTGCGCAACATCCGCATCGGCGACGCTCGCGTGTCGCTGCGCGCGGACGACTCCGGCGTCGACGTGGTCGGCCTGCCCGACGGCGTACGCCTGGTTACCGAGGCCCGTGAGCCGCTCACCGAGCTGCACGAGCACTGAGCCCGGCGTCGTCGATCCGGACCTACTGCTCGAGCAGTAGCTGCTGGCGGATCAGCTCGCGCTCGGCGGCCTTCGGGACCGTGATGTCGCGCAGCGTCTGGACGATGCGGGTCACGTGACCCTCCGCGTCGCGCACCGGGACGACGTTCAGGCTGCAGTCCCACTCGCGCCCGGTCCGCAGGCTGCGGTAGTGCAGCTCGAGCTCGCGCACGAAATCCCCCCGCGTCGCACGCATCAGCGGCCACGAGTCGTGGTCGATCGGCTGCCCGTCCGGACCGGTCAGCTCCCAGTCGGTCCACAGCCGCTCGGGATTGGTCGAGAGGTCCACGTCGGGCGTGAGCTCGTGCAACGCCCGGGCGGTGTCGTCCATCGTGATGTGCCCGCCCTGCGCGTCGCTGAGGACAAGCCCGGTGGACGTGCTCTCGCACACGGCGCTCAGGGTCGCTCGACCCAGCGCCAACGCCTGCTCGAACCGGTGCGCGTCGCTGGTCGCCCGCACGACACCGAGCAGCGGGTCCGTCTGGGAGCGCAGGTAGGACAGCGCCGCGCTCACCCGCCGGTCGACGAGGGTCGGGTCGGTGAGGTCGAGCTTGCGGAAGATGGTGGTGATGTACTTCTCGACCGCCTTGGTCGACAGGTGCACCTCCGCGGCGATGGCGCTGTTCGACAGCCCGCCGGCGAGCTGCTCGAGCACGTCGCTCTCGCGAGGGGTCAGGCGTTCGGACCCGTCACCAGTGGTGGCTCGAACGAGGTCGTCGATGATGCTCGGGTCGAGCAGCGCGCGACCCGCGCACACCTCGCGCAGGGCGCCCAGCACGGCGTCGATGTCCGGGAGCTGGTCGTCGAGGAGGTAGGCCAGTCGTGACGCCCCGTCCCGGAGGAGCTCTAGGGCGAATCCGTTGCCGCGGTCGGAGATGACGACGACGCCGAGGGCGCGGTGCTCCACTCGCAGCCTGCGCGCGGCCTGGACCGTGGCCATGGTGGCGTAGACCGGGTTGCGGATGCTCAGGATCACCACGTCGGGGTCGAGATCATCGACCATGCGCAACAGCGCCTCGTGGTCGCGGACGCGACCCACCACGGTGACGTCCGGGACGTCCGCGAGCATCGAGACCAGACCGTCGCCGATCAGGAAGCTGTCCGCCGCCAGCACGGCCGTCATCGGGGTCATCGTCTCCGGCTTCCTCGCTGGGACTCCGTGCGCCCGGAGGTTCTCCGCCGCGTCGGGATCGATGCGCGAGCAACCCGGGTCTGCCACGGCTCACTCTCAACGTAGCCCGGCCGGTGGGCGGAGTCCCGCGGGCGCACTCCGGCCCCGATCGCGGGGAGACCCGACGCACACGCGGGGGTCGCCCCGCTTCCCGCCTCTCCGGGCGGCATGCTGCAATTGTTGCATGACATCTTGCAGCTGTTACATGAAGGCGCAATCAGGGCCGGAGGGATCGGTGCTGCCGTCATGACGGGCCCCGTGGCTTCGCCTCACGTGCGGGAAGTTCGACGGGAGGGCGAGGGACGCCGCACCCCGAGCATCGACGACACGAGGAAGGCCCGGCTCGCGCTGGTCGCGGTGATCGACCGTCTGATCGCGGAGTTCGACGGCGCGCCGGCGGGTCGGATCATCGCCGTCGTGGCCCTGTGCCGGCACCAGCTCGTGGAGACGGGTCTGCAGGGCGAGGGACTGGTCGTCGCGACCGAGGCGATGGCCCGCACCCGGATGAGTCCGGCGGCGTGACGATGGCTGGTGAGGTGCTGGGTAACGTCCCCTGGGCCGCCCTGACGCGCGCGATCACGCCGGTGGAGCACGAGCACGTGTTCTACGCGCATCGCGACCCCCGCTGGCTGGTCTGCGACTGCGGGCAGCTCGCGCAGCGCACCGTGACGGCGCACGGGCAGCACGACGTCCGACTGATCGATGAGCCGACCCGCGCCGTGCGGCGGGCGTGAGACCGTCCCCAGGAGTCCGACATGGCGCGTGAGCACCTGATCCGCTGCCCGATCTGCGCGGACCTCATGACGGTGAGCAGCCGGACGCGGGAGATCGACTGCCCCGGGCGCCACCACGCCACGACAGATCCGGAGCAATGGCGGGCCGCGGCCGTGCGCATGATGCTCCACGACCTCGAGGCCTACCTGCGACCGGCTGATGACGTCGATGATCATGGCCACCGCTGGATCAGCATCGAGCGCACCCGGTACGAGTCGCTCGAGGAGTGCGTCTCCTGCGCCGCCTGGCGGGTCGCGGCCCCGTAGGACGGCGACCGACGGGCCGACCCCCGGACCTACCAGCGGTCGAGGACGGCCGCGACGTCGGTGCCGGCAGTCAGCGTGCCGTACTCGTGGCCGCGGTCGGGCCCCAGCCGCGCGGCGACGAAGGCGTCCCCGACCGCGGTCGGGGCGTGGCGCACCAGGAGCGCGGCCTGCAGCGAGAGCGCCATCGCCTCGACGAGACGTCGGGCGCTGCGCTCGGCGTCCGCGGGCTCCGCCGCGAGGATCAGCGCGACGTCGGCGGCCGTGCGGTCGAGGTGCGCGTCGAGGAGCGGATGGGCTCCGCGGGCGAGCGACACCTCGGCCAGGAACGCGTCGTAGGACTCCGGCTCGCGGTGCAGCGCACGCAGCACGTCGAGCGCGATCACGTTGCCGGAGCCCTCCCACACGGCCATCACGGGCTGCTCGCGGTAGCGGCGCGCGAGCGGGAACTCCTCGGTGTAGCCGTTGCCGCCCAGGCACTCCATCGCCTCGTAGGCGTGCGCTGGGCCGCGCTTGCAGATCCAGTACTTCGACACCGCCGTGGCGAGGCGGCGCAGGTGCTCGTCGCCGGCGTCGTCGTCGTTCGCCCGCGCGAGCCGCATCGCGGTGGCCGTGGCGGCCTCCGACTCGAGCGCGAGGTCGGCGAGCACCGACGCCATCGCCGGCTGGTCCACGAGCACGCGGCCGAACGCGCTGCGGTGCCTCGCGTGCCACACCGCCTCGGCCACGCACTGGCGCATGCCGGCGGCCGACCCGAGCACGCAGTCGAGCCTGGTGCGGTTGACCATCTCGATGATCGTGCGCACACCGCGGCCGGGGTCGCCGACCATCAGGGCGACCGTGCCGTCGAGCTCGATCTCCGACGACGCGTTCGACCGGTTCCCGAGCTTGTCCTTGAGCCGCTGGATCCGGAACACGTTGCGGGTCCCGTCCGGCAGCACGCGCGGCACGAGGAAGCAGGACAGTCCCTCGCCGCCCGGCCCGGTCGCCTGCGCGAGCACCAGGAACGCGTCCGACATCGGCGCCGAGCAGAACCACTTGTGCCCGGTCAGCAGGTACGCCGTCCCCGGTCCCCCGCCGCCGGCGGGGACGGCGACCGTGGTGTTGGCCCGGACGTCGGACCCGCCCTGCTTCTCGGTCATGGCCATGCCGAGGATCGCCGAGGACTTCGTGCCGTCGCCGAGCTCGCCGTCGTAGTCCCGGGACAGCAGGCGCGGCAGCCACTCCGCGGCGACGTCGGGCTGCAGCGCCAGGGTCGGGACGGCCGCGTGCGTCATGGACACGGGGCAGGCGTGCCCGGGCTCGACCTGGGCGAAGAGCAGGAACGCCGCAGCCCGCGCGACGTTGGCCCCGGGGCGCGGCTGCGCCCACGCGGAGGTGTGCGCCCCGTGCGCCACGGCCGCGCCGATGATCCGGTGGTAGGCCGGGTGGTAGTCGACCTCGTCGACCCGGTTGCCCCAGCGATCCACGGAGCGCAGCACGGGCGTCACGGTGTTGGCCAGGACGGCGTCCTGCTGGAACGACGCGCTGCCGACCAGCGTGCCGATCTCGTGCAGCTCGTCGAGGGCCCACGCGGCCTCGTGCCGCGCCACCGCCTCGAGCAGTGCGACGTCGGCCGCGGCCTCGTCGACGTCGACGCGCGGCGGTGCCTGGTTGACCACCTCGTGCGTCACGTGCGGGCGCGGGTGCGTGCAGTCCTGTCGGGTCGTGTCCTTGTGCGTGGGCTCCGTGGTCGACAGCGTGCTCACAGCGGCCTCCGATCGTCGGGCGCGTCTCGCTTCTCGCGTCGATCCTCCCCCCGTTCCGGGGCCTGTGTCGCATAGCCGGACAACCGGTGGCGACAGCGAGGGGAAAGGCGCACGATGGTGGTGGTTCGGTGCGCCACGGCGGCACCGGCTGCCCGAGTCGGTCGGGCGCGTGGCGCGGAAAGGGGCGTGGACGATGTCCATGCACGCGAGCGAACGCATCAGCGAACGGGGCACCGGTGGTGCCCTCTTCGCCTCGATCCTGATGATCGTCGGCGGCGCCATGGGCGCGCTGCAGGGCATCGCCGGGATCACCAAGAGCGCCTTCTTCGTGATCCCGCAGGACTACTGGATCACCGCCAGCACCACCGCGTGGGGCTGGACGCACCTGCTCGTCGGCGTCGTCCTGATCGCCGCCGGCTTCGGCGTCATGACCGCGGCGACCTGGGCGCGCTGGCTCGGCATCGCGATCGTGGCGGTCTCCGCCGTGGTGAACTTCGTGTTCATCCCGATCCAGCCGTTCACCTCGCTGGCCCTGATCGCCATCGACGTCTGGATCATCCACTCCCTGGTCGTGCACAAGCGCGAGCCGGAGATGATCTACCTCGACGCACGCACGGCGACAGCGACCCAGAAGTCGCCCCAGAGCACCAGCTAGGACCGCTCCCCCGACCCGCGGCGGACGCGGGTCGGGGGCGCACCGACAGGAAGACCGACGAGGCCCCGCGAGCAAGGACGACCGCGGGGCCTTCTCTCGTCCCGCCGACGGCAGGCGTCCCCGCTGCGGCGCGCGTAGCGTCGAGCACGTGGACGAGGTCATCGTCGTGCAGGGGCTGCGGCGCGACTACGGCCCGGTGCGGGCCGTGGACGACGTGAGTTTCAGCGTCCGGCAGGGCGAGGTCTACGCGCTGCTCGGGCCCAACGGCGCGGGCAAGTCGACCACGGTGGAGATCCTCGAGGGTCACCGCGAACGCACCGCCGGCACCGTGAGCGTGCTGGGAACCGACCCCGCGACCGGAGGACGCGCCTTCCGCGAGCGGATCGGCGTCGTCCTGCAGGAGGCCGGCTTCGACGAGCAGTTCCGCGTCGTCGAGCTCGTCGAGATGTACGCCGGGCTCTACCCGCGGCACCGCGACGTCGACGAGGTCATCGAGCTCGTCGGTCTGACCGACAAGCGTGACGCACGCACCAAGACGCTGTCGGGCGGGCAGCGCCGCCGGCTCGACCTCGCGCTCGGGCTGGTCGGCGACCCTGAGCTGCTCTTCCTCGATGAGCCGACCACCGGCTTCGACCCTTCCGCGCGCCATCGCACGTGGGAGCTCATCGCCTCGCTGCGCGAGCTGGGGACGACCATCCTGCTCACCACGCACTACATGGAGGAGGCCGAACGGCTCGCGGACCACGTCGCCGTCCTCGTCGCCGGACGCATCGTGGCGGAGGGGACACCTGCCGAGCTCGTGGCACGTGACGCCACGGCCGTGATCGCGTTCCACCTGCCTGAATGCGTTGCAGCGCAGGGACTTCCCACCCTATCGGCGCCGGCGACGGTGGTGGGAGCCGACGTCAGCCTGCGGTCAGCCGACCCGGTCGGCGACATGTGGGCGCTCACCGACTGGGCTCGCGCGAACGACGCCGCCCTGATCGGGCTGACGCTGACCCGGCCGAGCCTCGAGGACATCTACCTGCAGCTGACCGGCGGCGAGCCCGGTGACTGACACGGCGCGGGCCGCCTCCCCCGCCATGGCTGTGGGCCGGGCACCCTCGACGTGGCGGCTGCTGCGCGGTCAGTTCCGCTACTGCACGAAGAGCTTCTGGCGTACGCCGGTGGCAGCGTTCTTCACCCTGGTCTTCCCGCTGTCGTTCCTCGTCGTGATCTGCGCCATCGCGGGCAACGCCACCATCGACTCCCGCTCGGGGGTCAGGCTCGCGCAGTTCCTGACCCCGGTCTTCGCCGTGTTCGGCGCGTGCATGGCGGCGTTCGTGTCGCTGGCGCTCGGCGTGGCCTATGACCGAGAGGCCGGCGTGCTCAAGCGATTGCGCTCGACGCCGCTCCCGCCGTGGATCCACCTCGCCGGGCGCGTGGGGGCCGCCGTCTGGGTCTCGCTGATCGCCTTCGCGCTCGTGACCGTGGTGGGGGTCGCGCTCTACGGCGTCCAGATCGTGTGGCACACGCTGCCCGCGACCGTCCTCACGTTCGTCGTCGGCGTCGGGTGCTTCGCCGCCCTGGGCCTCGCGGTTGTGTCCCTCGCGCCCACCCCGGGTTCCACCCAGGCCCTGGCCAACGGTGGGCTCATCCTGCTCGCGTTCATCTCCGACGTCTTCGTGGTGGCGCTGCCCCAGTGGCTCGACCGGGTCGGCTGGTTCTTCCCCCTCAAGCACTTCGTGAACGCGGTCGCCGACACCTTCAACCCCAACCTCGCCGACAACGGACCGGCGTGGGACCACCTCGGCGTCCTGGTCGCCTGGGGGATCGTCGGGGCGCTGGTCGCGCTGCGGATGTTCACCTGGGAGCCCCGGACCGCCCGGTCCGCACGCCGGCGCGGCCACGTCGGCGACGCGAGAGCCGAGCCGACCGTCGACGGCCCGACGGTCGCCGTAACCTCGACTCCGTCCGTCGCGTCGCTCACCGCCGCTGTCGCGGGGAGGCCCCGGTCCTGGTGGTCGCTGGCCTGGGGACAGTCGCGGTTCACCACGACCAAGCTGCTGCGCGACCCGTTGTCGATGTTCTTCGCCGTCGCCTTCCCCGCCATCCTGCTCGTCTTCTTCTCCGTCAGCTACGGCCAGGACGCACGGTGGGGCGGGCTCCCGCTTCCGCAGTACCTGGCGGCGGTGTTCTCCGTCTACGGCGTCGCGGCGATGTCCTACATCAACCTGTCGTCCGCCGTCGCGCAGGACCGCTCGACGCTCGTCCTCAAGCGCCTCCGGGGCACACCGCTGCCGCCCGGCGCCTACCTGGCCGGGCGGATCGGCGGAGCCATGCTCCTCGGGGCGCTGACCGTCGTCGTCGTCTTCGGCCTCGGTGCCGCGCTGTTCGGAGTGCGGCTCGGGGCCGCCGCGCTCGTCATGACCGCGGTCACCTTCATGGTGATCATCGGGTGCGCCACGGCCCTCGGGCTCCTGCTCGCCTCGCTGCTCGACTCCCCGCAGAGCGTGACGGCGGCCGCGCTGGCCACCCTGCTGCCGCTGGCGATGGTCTCCGACATCTTCATCAACTCCGCCGAGCTGCCGGCGACCATGTCGGCGATCGGCTGGGCCTTCCCGCTGCGCCACATGTCCGCGATCGCCGTAGCGGCGAGCTCTGGTCAGGGCCTGTCCGCCGGCTGGTGGCAGCACCTGGCCGTCGTCGCGCTCTGGGGGCTCGCCGCGGCGTTGGTCACCTCGCGGATCTTCCGCTGGGAGCCGCGGACCGCGCACGCGCGCCACCACCACCGCCCGGTGTCCTCTGCCGCTGCGTCCTCCGAGTGACCCCGCCCGCCGGCGGCCCGGACCTCACCAGTGCTTGGCCCCGCGGAAGACGACGACGGGGCACTCCGCGTGCTGGACGCAGTGCTGGCTCACCGAGCCGAGCAGCATCCCGCGGACGCCGCCCATGCCGCGCGACCCGACCACGAGCAGGGTCGCGCGTTTCGACGCCTCCACGAGCACGTGCGCCGCGTGACCGCGCGAGACGGTGAGCTCCACGTGCGGTTGGCTCCCCACCACCTCGGCCACGATCGCCTCGAGACCCTTGAGCGCGGTGTCCGTGGGACTCACGTCCTGCGTGCTCGTGATCCACCCGTAGGTGGCGGGCATCTCCCAGACGGCCACAGCCTCGAGGTGGGCATCCATGGCCACGGCGTAGTCGGCAGCCCAGCGCAGCGCCCGCTGCGAGGCCTCCGACCCGTCGACTCCGACGATGACACGACCAGCGCTCACGGCACTCGCCTCCCTGCCCCTCCACGCTACGCCGCACAGCCGGTCGTCTCATCTCACGCAGCGCCTCTGCGCCGCCGGCACTGGGGGCCGCGTGGACGCGCCTCGAACCGTCAGGCGGCGGCGTCCCACCAGGCGAGCACGCGCAGCGCGCGCAGGGTGTTCCAGCGGCTCGGCGCACCCTCGCCGTCCTCGAGCTCGAAGTGCACGCGACCCGGGTGGATCCGGTCGAGCGCCCAGCGCCCGTCCGGCCGGCGCGCGGAGCGCACGACCTCGACCGCCTCGGCCATGCGCGGGTCCGGAGCGGCGCCGCTGCCGCGGAAGTAGTCGAGCGCGCGCAGCACGTCGTAGTGCCAGTAGTAGGGGAACGCGAGCTCCAGATACGCCGGGTCGACGACCTCACCGGTGCTCCTGCGGCGCAACAGGCCGCGCTCGAGCAGGTACTCCTCCCCCGAGCGTCTCGCCGCGCGGACCCCGGCCGAGCCGTCGGTGGCCCGCTCGAACGCCAGCAGCCCGTCGAGGACGTTGATCGTGGTGTCGAACGACGAGCGGACCGAGCCGTTCTCCGCCTCGCAGTTCCAGCCGCCGTCCTCGAGCCGCTCGTCGAGGACCCTCTCGACGACTGCCGCGACGTCGACGCCGAAGTAGGCACCGGTCTCGATAGTCCGGCCGTTGATGCACGGCTCGACCTCGCCGTCGAAGTAGCGCTGCCCGTCGTGCTCCCAGCGGCAGTTGGCCGCCACGAGCGCGATGGCGCGACGGGCCGAGTCGCTCCCCGGGTCGAGGCCGAGGAGCTGCAGGGTCTGCAGCGTGTGCATCGTCGCGGTCCACGGCTGGCCCGGCTCCTCGCCGGTGTAACCGCCGGGGAAGCACGCCCCGCCGTCCCAGAGCCCGTCGGGATCCTCGAGCGCGAGCAGGCGCGCGCCCCAGCCCTCCCGCTCGACCCGGGCCCGCTCGACGGCGACGTCGGCGGCCGGCGCGTCCTCGAGGTCGCGGAGCACCTGCCACCGGATGGCCGGGTCGCCCTCGAGCAGCCAGTCGATCTCGCTCATCGCGGCAGGCTACCTCCGGGCCAGGACTCCCGACCCCCTGGCTCGGATCCACTGACCGACCCCGGCGCTGTGGCAACCTGGTCGGGTGAGAGCGTCCGTCGTGCGGGCCACAGCCGCGGTCGCGGGGGTACTGGTCCTCGCCGCGTGCAGCTCCCCGCCCGAGTCCCCGCCCTCGACCAGCGGCGGCTCGTCGCCGTCCACGGCATCGACGTCACCGAGCGGTCCGACGTCGCCCAGCACATCGGCGTCGCCCTCTACCAGCACCGCGAAGCTCGACCTCTACGCCGGCACGGCGCCGGCGGTCGCTCCGCGCGGCACCGTCACGACACGCACGCTGCGCACGCGCGACGGCCGCACGCGCAGCTACCGGCTCTTCGTGCCCATCGGCCCGCTGGGGACCCCGCCGCTGCTCGTCGCGCTGCACGGCGGCCTCGGCAGCAGCGCGCAGTTCTCGTCCAACAGCGGGTTCGACGGGCTGGCGACGTCGAACCGCTTCCTGGTCGCCTACCCCGACGGCATCGGCCGGCTGCCGACCGGTGGCGGCGGGGCGCAGACGTGGAACGGCGGCGACTGCTGCGGCCCGGCCGCGAAGAGCAAGGTCGACGACATCGCCTTCCTGCGCGCCGTGGTCGCCGACGTGTCGGCCGCATACTCCGTCGACCCGAAGCGCGTCTACGCCGCCGGCCACAGCAACGGCGGGATCATGGCGCTGCGCCTGGCGTGCGAGGCCTCCGACGTGTTCGTCGCTGTCGGCGTGCAGTCCTCCGCTCTCGGCATCAACACGTGCACCCCGAGGCTTCCCGTGTCGCTCCTGCAGATCCACGGGACGGCCGACACCAACGTGCCCATCGACGGCGGACGCGGCAGCGGCCCGGCGAACGTGGCGTTCAGACCCCCGAAGCAGGCCGCCACCACCCTCGCCGCCGCCGATCGGTGCGACGCCACCCCCACGACGACCGACGACACCGCGAACCCCGACCTCCGGCTCACCGTGTGGCCGGGATGTGCTGCCGGCGCCGGAGTCCAGTTCCTCACCGTCACCGGCGCGGGCCACGCGTGGATGGGTCATCCGGCGTCGTCCCCGCTCGCCGAGCGCCTGGTGGGCAAGCCGTACACCGACCTCGACTCGAGCCGCGCGATCTGGTCGTTCCTCGCCGCGCACCCTCGCCGCTGACCGCTCTCAACGACCAGCGTCGCCGCCGAGGAGGGTCGTCGCGTCTGCGGCGTAGGCGAGCGTCCATCGTGGCTGGATCCGCAGGTAGGCGATGTCCGGCGCCCAGCTCGACGGTGATGAGCCGTAGAAGCCGGTGAGGTAGTCCTCGATCTCGGCGAAGTCGGGATGCTCGGGCGTGAGTCGCTCGGCGGTGCCGTGGGTGAAGACGCCGAACGTGTCGCCCCGCGCGTGCGTCGCGCTGACCGCCGGGCGCGCGGCGAGGTGGCGTGCCTTGATCGCGGTGGCGTCAGTGGTGAAGACCCAGCGGCCGTGCAGCAGGTGGCCGTCGACGCACGACGTCAGCGGACGCCCATCGGCCGTCACGGTGGCCACGACGAGCACCTGCATCCCGTCGAGCACGCGCACCATCTGCTCGGCCGTCAGACGCCGCTCCGGCGTCATGATCGCGACCAGGTGCTGGTTGCGGCTCGCCACGCTCTCGTCGAGCAGCCGCTGCAGCTCGACGAGCTCGTCGGCCGTCTCACGCATGCCCGCCCCTCCCTGGTCGATCCCGTCACGGCGACGATCGGCCCGAGCCGCGCGAGCCGTCAAGCCCGAACCTCGTCGGCGTCAGGGCAGGCTCGATCGCCACGCGAGGGCCACCGGGTTCCATCCCGACCGGCGCGGGATCGGAGCAGGATGGACAGGATCGGGTCGAGCAGCAACCGAGAGGGAGTGCGTGGGCATGGAGTACCGCTACCTGGGCCGGTCCGGCATGAAGGTCAGCGAGGTCTGCCTGGGAGCGATGACGTTCGGGCGCGAGGCTGACGAGGCCACCAGCCACCGCATGCTCGATCGTTTCGCCGACGCCGGCGGAACGTTCGTCGACACGGCCGACGTCTACGGCCCCGAGACCTCGGAGGAGGTCACCGGCCGTTGGCTGCGTCGGCAGGACCGCGACCAATGGGTGATCGCAACGAAGGTCCGGTTCCCCTCGGGACCGGGCGTCAACGACGTCGGCCTGAGCCGCAAGCACATCCTGGCCTCGATCGACGCGAGCCTGCGTCGGCTCCAGACCGACCACGTCGACCTCTACCAGATCCACTGCTGGGACCGCGGCACCCCTGTGGAGGAGACGCTCACGACGCTCGACAGCCTGGTGACCTCGGGCAAGGTCCGCTACCTCGGGGCGAGCAACGTCACCGGGTGGCAGCTGCAGAAGATGGTGGACCTCTCACGCGCGCTCGGCCTTGAGCGGATGCTCACGCTGCAGCCGCAGTACAACCTGCTCGCGCGTCCGACCGAGTGGGAGCTGATCGCGGTGTGCGAGGCCGAGGGCCTCGGCGTGATCCCGTGGGCACCCCTGCGCGGCGGCTGGCTCAGCGGCCGCTATACCCGGGAGATGAGCGGGCCGCCGGCCGGGTCGCGCGTGGAGACGGCCGGCGCGAAGGGGTGGAGTGAGACCTGGGAGGCCTACGCCAACGAGCACACCTGGCGCATCCTCGACGTGCTGCGCGACATCGCCGCCGCGCACGGACGCCCGATCCCGCAGGTGGCCATCCGGTGGGTCTCCCAGCGCCCCGGCGTCACCGCACCGATCCTCGGCGCCTCGAGCTACGAGCAGCTCGAGACCAATCTCGGCGCCGTCGGCTGGTCACTCACCGACGACGAGATGGACCGCCTCACCACGGTGAGCGAGATCCGCAGCCCCTACCCCTACGACGACATGATCAGCGCCGCCCAACGCGACCGCTGAGCGCACGTCGGGTCGTATCTGATAGCCGCGTGGGGGAACCGTCAGCCGACGATCACCTTGGTCGGCGTCACGCGCACGACGACGCGCACAGCGTCCGGGCCGTCCCAGGGGTAGACGTCGAGGTCGCGGTACTTCTTCGCGAACGCGTCGATGAGCTCACGTCCGCCTTCCTCGGTCATCGTCGCGGTGCCGCGGATCTCGACGTAGGTGTAGGGATCCTCCTGGTCGAACACGCACACGGTCACCCGGTCGTTGCGCGAGATGTTGACGTGCTTGCGCCGTCCGACCGTGGTGGAGAACAGGACGTCGTCGCCGTCGTGGGTGATCCAGACCGGGGAGAGCTGCGGCTGTCCATCGGGCTCGACGGTCGCCACGGTGGCGAAGTTCTTGCCCGCGAGCAGCTCGCGGGCCTTGTCGTTGAGAGTCGTCATCGGCCCAGTCTGCCCCGAGCCGGCTGGACTCGCTCCCGGCGTGCGTCGGGCCGCACGTCCCTGCGGGTCGTCGTGCGTCCCGCAGCCGACGACGCCGCACACTGGTCGGCATGGCCGATCTCGACGCGCTCGCCGACGAGCTGTACGCGCTGCCACCGGCGGAGTTCGTGGCTGCGCGCGGTGCGGTGGTCGCCACCGCGCGCGCCGCCGGCGACAAGGCGTCGGCGTCCGGGCTGTCGGCCCTGCGCAAGCCCACCGTGACCGCGTGGCTGTGCAACCAGCTCGTGCGCGCCCACCGCGACGTCGTCGACGCAGCCATCGCACTCGGGCCGCAGCTGCGCGACGCGACGGTCGCCGGCGACCGAGACGGCTTGCGTTCCCTCGCCCGTCGACGTACGGCGCTGCTCACCGAGCTCGTCGCCCACGCCCACGCGATCGCCGACGAGCGCGGCCAGGCGATGACGGCCGGCACGCAGCGCGAGCTGGAGTCGACGTTCACCGCCGCTGCCGCGGACCCGGCCGCCGCCGAGCTGGTGCTGACCGGCCGCCTCACGACGGCCCTGGCCTTCGAGGGGTTCGGTTTCGACCAGGGCGCCCTGCCGCCACCGCGCGACCCGACCGCGGTGACGCGCCCCGTCGCACGTGCCTCGACGTCGCGGACGACCGCTCCCGCGCCCACGCCCGCCGGCACCCCTCGTGCCGGGACCGACGCCGCAGCCGCGCGCGCTCACGCCGCGGAGGAGGCGGCACGTGCCGACGTCGAGGAGGCCGACACGGCGCTCGCGGTCGCGCGACTTCAGCAGGCCGACGCCGACGCCGAGGTCGCGGACGCCGAGCGCATCCTGGAGGCCGCGATCCAGGCCGAGACCGACGCGGCCGCGGCGTACAGCGACGCTCAGTCAGCCGTCGCCGACGCGCGTGCGGAGATGCAGGACGCGAAGAAGGACGCCTCGGCCGCCGACCGGAACGTCGTCGCGGCGCTCGCGACGCTGGAGAGGGCGACCCGACGCCTGCAGTGACCTCAGGCCGAGGCGAGGAGCGACGCCGGGTCGGCGGCGTCGGCGAGCATCCAGCGCGGCTCGGCCGTCGACGCACGAGGTCAGCGGGAGCTGGTCGCCACGACCATCCGGTGCGGACCGACGAGCATCAGCGCGCCCGTGGCCGCGAGCACTGCCCCGAGACCGAGGACGTAGAGGTGGCCGGCCGTCTCCCGCAGCTCCACCTCGCCACCGGCGCGCGGGGCCAGCGCACCGAGCAGGATCGCTCCGCACGCGACACCCCACCAACGCCACCCCGGAACTGCCTTGGCCGACTGCTGCGCGACGCGTTCGCGGTCGACGACGGCGGGCGGCGCCTCGGCAGCGGGACGACGCACCAGCGCGGTGTGCCACACCACGGCGAGCAGCACGCCGCCGACGGCGTCGCTCGGGCGGTGCCAGCCGGCCGCGACCGTGCCCGCCGCGACCAGGCTCACCCACGCGACGAGCGGACCCCACCACAGCCGCGCGAGTCGCGGACCCACGGTCGCGGCTACGGCCAGCGCGAACGAGGCGGCGATCGCCGTGTGCCCGCTGGGGAACGACCCGCTCGTGATCGCCTGTCCCGTGCTCGTCGTGCCCGGGTCGAAGGGCAGGATCCGCTTGAGCAGCTCCGCGGACCCGGCCGCACCCAGGACGGACACGGTGATACGCACCGCAGGGCCGACACCACGTCGCCGAGCGGTGAGCACCGCCAGCACGACGAGACCCACGGCCAGCGTGCCGAGACTGATCGTCGCCAGCGCCAGTCGCTCGATCGTGATCAGGGTGGTGCCGCTGTCCAACCGGCCGGACGACGCCGAGCGGTCCGCCGCATCCACCCACGAAACGAGCCGGATCAGACTGAAGATCACGACCAGGGCCGCGCCCGAGATCCAGCCGATCGCGCGTCGTGACAGTGAGGTCATGGGCACACCGTGCCCCGGCCACATGGACGAACCGTGAGGGCCGCCTGAGACGACCGTGGCCGCGTCCGCCCACAGGTGGCTCTCAGCGCGCGCGAAGGTGGCCGTCGTACGTTCGCTTCTCCGTACGACCCTCGACGCCAGGAGAACCCCATGCCGATGAGCGACGACCGACGCGTCACCGCAGCCTCTCGGAGGCTCGGGCGACGACCGGGCCTGACGCTCGCCCTGGTCGCCCTCCCGTTCGCGCTCGCCGCATGCTCGAGCGGGTCGAGCTCCGCGGGCACGGCGACGTCGACCGCTCCGAGCGACACGACCAGCGCGTCGGCTTCCTCGACCCCCAGCAGCACCGACAGCGCCTCCCCCTCCTCGGCCGCGCCCACGTCGACGAGCGCGACTCCGACCGCGACCCCCAGCGCCACGACGAGCGCGACTCCGACCGCCACCTCGTCGGCGACGGGGTCAGCCAGTCCGTCCGCCACGGCATCCGCGACCGGCACGCCGTCGACGTCCCCGACCCCGTCGGCCACGCCCTCCGGCACCCCGAGCACGGTGTCCCCGTCGCCCAGCGGCAGCGTCGCAGGGATCACCGTGGCGTACTCGCCCGTCATCGCCGCGGCCAGTCAGCAGGTGACGATCACCGCCGGCACGAGCCGAGCCCTGGCCGGCTCGACCGCCTACATCGTCAAGTGGAACGACGGTGCCCCCCGGGTCCTCGGCACCGGCACGGTCATCGGCAGCGGAGGGGTGGCGCGCACGTACGTCCAGCTGTTGCGCACCGGCGTCCTCCAGGTCGTCGTGCCCCAGTCGCCGTTGGTGGCCGGTCCCTTCGACCCGACGACGCCCCTGCGCGCCCAGTCGGCCCGCTTCACCGTCACGATCCGCTAGAGCGCGCTGAACCCAACCGCCGGGCCGTCGGCCCGCGCCGACCACGAGGGGAAGTACGACCGATGGTGGGAGAAGGCGGCAACGTGCCGTACTCGTTCGCCCACGGCGACACGGCGCCGATCCCGGTCGTCGTGACGCGGCACCCGTGGAGCAAGGTCCCGGAGATCACGGTCTTCTTCTGGATCATCAAGATCCTGACCACCGGGATGGGCGAGACCGCGTCGGACTTCCTCGCCCACACCATCGGACCCTTCGTCTCCGTGCCGCTCGGATTCCTCGGGTTCGCGGTGGCGTTCGTGATCCAGATGCGCTCGCGCACCTACGTCGCGTGGAAGTACTGGCTCGCGGTCGCCATGGTCAGCGTGTTCGGGACGATGGCGGCCGACGTCCTGCACGTCGGGATCGGCGTCCCCTACATCGTGTCGACCACCGGGTTCGCGATCATCCTCGGCGTGCTCCTCTGGCAGTGGCGGGTGCACGAGGGGACCCTGTCGATCCACAGCATCCACACCAAGCCACGGGAGCTCTTCTACTGGGGCACGGTCCTGGCCACGTTCGCACTCGGAACCGCCGCCGGCGACATGACCGCGGTCACCTTCGGGTGGGGTTACCTCACCTCCGGCATCGTCTTCGCGGTCCTGTTCGCGGTCCCGCTGGTCGCCCGGTCGCGATTCGGTGCTCCGGAGATCGCGATGTTCTGGACGGCGTACATCATCACCAGGCCTCTGGGCGCGTCCTTCGCCGACTGGCTCGCTCTTCCGCCCTCGCGTGGGGGCGTCGGCCTCGGCACCGGGCTCGTCACCATGCTGTGGGGCCTTGCCATCGCAGCGCTGGTCGCCTACCTCGCCTACACCCGCCGCGACGTCGAACGGGACGACGCACCCACCCGCTAGCGAGCCGATGTCGTGGGCCGTCACAGGTCCGTACGACGCTCACGGCCGCCTTCGACTCGGCGAGCCACCGCTCGCGTCCGGTGATCGGTGACCTGACCCTGCGGGCGTCGACACATCCTCAGCGGAGTCATAACTCCCCGGGCGCATACTGGGGGTATGGCGACGAGCGAAGTCCTGAGGTCCCGCAAGGCGCGATGGCTGGTTCCCGTGGCCGTCGTCGCCGTCATCACGGCCGGCGTCGGCATCAACACGGCCGTGGCCAACGCAGATCCCGCGCTCCCGGCGCGCACCGCCGCCGACCTCCTCGTGTCGCTCGCCCACGCGCCCAACCAGCCGTTCTCCGGCACGGTGGCCGAGAACGCCGACCTCGGGATCCCGGCCCTACCCGGCACCGCATCGACCTCGCTGTCGTGGCAGTCGCTCGTCACCGGGTCGCACACCGCGCGCGTCTGGTACGCCTCGCCGACCCAGGTCCGCGTGTCGCTCGTCGGCGACCTGGCCGAGAGCGACGTCGTGCGCAACGGCAGCGACGTGTGGGTGTGGTCGAGCCGCGACAACACCGCCAGCCACACGGTCCTGCCCGCCGGTGCCGCCACCAAGGCCGACGCCACTCCCCCGATCGACCCCGCGACCGCCGCGGCTCGCGCGCTCGCCGCGATCGACCCCTCCACGGCGGTCACCGTCGACGGCACGAGCCGGGTGGCGGGCCGTCCCGTCTACGAGCTCGTTCTCACACCTCGGGCGAGCGCCTCGCTCGTCGGCCAGGTCCGCCTCGCCGTCGACAGCGAGACCTCGGTCCCCCTGCGCGTGCAGGTGTTCGCGCGAGGCGCCTCCACGCCCGCGTTCGAGACCGCCTTCACGTCGATCTCCTTCGACACCCCGGCCGCCTCGGTCTTCGCGTTCAGCCCGCCGCCCGGCGCCCAGGTGTCGGAGTCGACGCTGCCCACCGCCGGCGTGAAGCCGCCCAGCGGGTCGGACACGATCACCGCGACGAAGGGTGCACGGCCGACCGTCATCGGCACCGGCTGGACCTCGGTCGTCGAGATCCCTGACGCCGGAGCCCTCATGAGCGGTTCCGGGTCGGCGCAAGGCAGCGGCGCCTCGACAACGGCGGCACTGATGAAGGCCACCACCACGGTCACCGGCAGCTTCGGCAGCGGCCAGCTGCTGCAGACGTCGCTGGTGTCGGTGCTGCTGCTCTCCGACGGGCGTGTGTTCGTCGGCGCCGTGACCCCCGACCTGCTCGAGCAGGTCGCCGCCAGCACGCCGAAGTGACCCAGCTCCCGCAGGCGCGACCGAGTCAGGTCGCGCCTGGCAACACCGCGCCGGGCGCGACCGCGATCACGTCACGCGGCCTCACCAAGCGGTTCCCCGGCGGGCAGGTCGCCGTCGACCACATCGACCTGGCGGTGCCGCTCGGATCGGTCTTCGGCTTCCTCGGGCCCAACGGGTCGGGCAAGACGACGACGATCCGGATGCTGCTCGGCCTGATCGCCCCGACCGAGGGCGACCACGGCGTGCTCGGCGAGCCGATGCCCCGCGGCGCGGCGCACGTCCTCCCCCGGGTCGGCGCGCTCGTCGAGGGTCCGGCGTTCTACCCCTACCTCTCCGGTCGGGCGAACCTCGCCCGCCTCGACGCCGCGGACCGCACGGTGAACCCTCGCTCGTCGGCCGCCCGCATCCACGAGGCGCTCGAGCGGGTCGGGCTCGCGGCAGCCGCGGGCAAGCGCTACCGCAACTACTCCCTCGGCATGCGGCAACGCCTCGGGCTCGCGGCCGCGCTGCTGCGACCTCGCGACCTGCTCGTGCTCGACGAGCCGACAAACGGCCTCGACCCGCAGGGCACCCGCGAGGTCCGCGCGCTCATCCGCGAGCTGGCTGCCGACGGCGCCACCATCTTCCTGTCCTCCCACCTGCTCCCCGAAGTCGAGCAGGTGTGCTCGCACGTCGGGGTGATGAGCCGCGGCCGGCTGATCTCGCAGGGCACGCTCGACGAGCTGCGCGGCGCGGCCAGCACCCGGGTCAGGGTGGTGACGGCGCAGCCTCAGGAGGCCGCGACTGTCCTGACCGGGCTGGGCCTCGCCGTCGCCGAGGCCGGCGCCGACCACGTGTCGGCGACCCTGGGCGAGACCGAGTCCGAGCGGGTCACCGAGGCCCTCGTGCACGCCGGTGTCGGCGTACGCGAGCTCGTCGTTGAGCGGCCCGACCTCGAGGACGTCTTCGTCTCGCTCACCGGGGAGGGCTTCGATGTCGACCAGTGACACCGCGGTCCTGCTCGACCGGCCGTCTCGCATCAGCACGCGGCTGCTGCGCTCCGAGCTCCGGCTGGTCTTCACCCGTCGCCGCAACCTCGCGATCCTGGCCGTGCTCGCCTGCGCGCCGGTCCTTCTCGGCATCGCGATCAAGCTCGGGTCGCGCACCGGACGCGGCGGTGGCGGCGGCCCGGCGTTCATCGGTCAGATCACCCAGAACGGGCTCTTCCTGGCCTTCACCTCGCTCGTCGTGACGCTGCCGCTGTTCCTCCCGCTCGCGGTCGCCGTCGTCGCCGGGGAGTCGATCGCCGGCGAGGCCTCCACCGGCACGCTGCGCTCGCTGCTCGTCGTACCCGTGAACCGCAGCCGGCTGCTCGCGATCAAGTTCGCCGGCATCGTCGCCTACGCCGCCGCAGCCGCCGCCGTGGTCGCCGTGGCCGGGGTGCTGGTCGGCTTCCTGCTGTTCCCGACCGGCCCGGTCACCCTGCTGTCCGGCAGCGTCATCCCGCTGGGCAACGCGTTGCTCCGCGTCGCGCTCGTCGCCCTCTACGTCGCCGCGATGCTGGCCGCGGTCGCGGCCATCGGCCTGTTCGTCTCGGCGCTCACCGAGGTCCCGCTCGCGGCCATGGCGACCACGGCCATCGCCGTCGTCACCGTCGAGATCCTCGACGCCGTCCCGCAGATCGCCTCGATCCACCCGTGGCTGTTCACCAACTGGTGGCTCTCCTTCGGCGACGTGCTCCGCGACCCGATCGCGCTCGACCAGATGACCCAGGGCCTCCTCGTCAACGCGGCCTACGTCGTCGTCTTCGGCACGCTGGCCTGGGCACGTCTCACCACCCGCGACGTCACGTCGTAGACCTGGCGTTCGCGGCCCCTGCGACGGTCACTCGAGGACGTGGATGTCCTTGCGAGCGCACATGTCCTTGAGGACCCGCGGCCACACCGTGACGCTGACCTCGCCGAGGTGGGCCTTGCGCAGCAGCAGCATCTGGGTGCGCGACTGCCCGATCCCGCCGCCGATCGACAGCGGGACGGTGCCCTCGACGATGCCGCGGTGATACGGCAGCTCGAGCCAGTCGAGCTGCCCGGTGAGCTCGAGCTGACGGCGTAGGGCATCGGCGTCGACGCGGACGCCCATGGAGCTGAGCTCGTGACGGCGCCGGGTCACCGAGTTCCACACCAGGATGTCGCCGTTGAGCCCGTGGGTGGCACGCCCTTCGGCCGAGGTGGCCGCGGTGACCCAGTCGTCGTAGTCGGCGGCGCGCATCTCGTGCGGGTAGCCGTCCTCCAGCGTCCAGCCGATGCCGATGATGAAAACGGCCGGGTGCTCCTGCAGCAGCATCGTCTCGCGCTGCTTGCGCGGCAGGTCGGGGTAGCGCGAGAGCAGGTCCTCGGCGTGGATGAAGGTGATCTCGTCGGGCAGGTTCGGGTAGCGCGGGTCGCGCAACGCCGGGAACAGCTGCTGCACATGGCGTTCGGCGCCGGTGAGCACCGACCAGATCCGGCGGACGGTGTCCTTCAGCGTGTCGAGCGTGCGCTGCTCGGCCGTGATCGCTCGCTCCCAGTCCCACTGGTCGACGTAGGCGCTGTGGTCGTGGTCGAGGAAGTAGTCCTTGCGCACCGCGCGCATGTCGGTGCACAGGCCCTCCCCCGGGCCCATGCCGAGCTGCGCGAGCGCGAGCCGCTTCCACTTCGTCGCGGCCTGCACGACCTGCGCGTCGATCGGGTGGACGCCGTGGTCGTTGTCGATGCGGAACGACACGGGGGTGCGCGACCCGTCGCGGTCGAGCATGTCGTTGACGCCGGAGTCGGCGTCGACGATGAGCGGAACCTGCACCATCTGCAGGTTCAGCTCGCGGCAGAGACCGTCCTCGATGAACTGCTTGGCGGCGTAGACCGCCGTCTGGGTCTCACGCGGGGTCAGGACCGAGTGGTAGTCACTCGGGAGCACCGCCTCGAGGTCGTCGTAGCTGCCGATCCCAGGTCCTGCGAGGTCAGCGCGCTTGGCACCGGCGACGTCCGTCATGACCCTCTGCCTCCTGTCCGCACGACCGGACGGCGAGGCGTCGACCGGCCCGCAGACCACCCTTCACCCGCGACGGCGAGGAGTCGACCGGAGCGATCGCCCGGGTCGGCGTCCCGCCTCGGGCCTCTGCGGCGCTCGCCGCGTCAGGCCGGATCGGCGACTTGGACGACCTCGAAGGACCAGATCGTCGAGCCGGTGGCCGCCGGTCCGTCCGTGGCCGGACGGCCCGAAGCCTGCGCGTGGCCGCGGTCGAACGCCTGCGACGCCGTCCACGCCTCGAAGTCCTCGCGGCTGCTCCAGCGCGTGTAGACGAGGTAGGTGTCGGTGCCCTCGAGCGGGCGCAGCAGCTCGAAGTGCTCGAAACCGGGCGCCTTCTCCACCGACCCGGCGCGGCCGGCGAAGCGCTGCTCGAGAACCTCCCCGCGGCCTTCGGGGACGGTCAGGACGTTGACGGCAACGAAGCTCATATCCGCATCCTGCCTGCCGCTGCCTCACGGCGACCAGGTGGGCCGCAGGCA